>Ga0116227_10001996_pt1 | contig 46544 bp, 39 predicted proteins | sample S1TSphgellanicum_FD_89693 | JGI IMG/M metagenome (GOLD analysis project Ga0116227, IMG submission 89693) | Host-associated microbial communities from peat moss isolated from Minnesota, USA - S1T2_Fb - Sphagnum magellanicum MG | ecosystem: Host-associated > Plants > Peat moss > Unclassified...
ACATTTCAAATAACGAAACAAAGACCTATCATCACATGTGTATTTGAATGTTTTCAATCACATCGTCACATTTGAAAGAATTACATGAATTTTTGTGTATGATGAGTGTGATAACCATTTTTGAAGAAAGTCGTTTCATATTTAGTTTTGTGAGTTATGGATTGGTGACAAAGTCATTTGGGATTGGGTGCACAGTTGAGCAGGTGGCAAAGAAAACAAAATGTCAAAAGATGAATGTGAATTTTTGACAAACAAATTAGGACGAATCATCTCACCTAGTTTGTTTCTAGGGGGCAAAATCCCTTGAAGCTACTATACTCTATAATAATTCTCAACACAATATCCCTGCCTTACAAGGCAGGGCCAACAAAAGGCTTCATGTTTGTCCAACCACCACCACCATGTCTCTAAACACATTAGCATGTACATGCCATGATATGCCCATTGCAGCAGCCCAGTGTGATAGACCAGGGAATTTTTTTCAATTTTTTTTTTTCAATTTTGTGGTTTCAAAAGTTTGGGATTTTTTCCCCATTTTTTAAAAAGAAATTATTCCGAATTTACGATTTTTTTAATAAAAAATTCCAAAATTTTCCACTTTTTTTTTTTTTTTCAACACAATGTGAAAATTCACCCCAAAAGAAACACACCGATATCAACCCTTTTTCAAATAATTGCAGTGTACTATTGATTGAGGGTTTTTTTTTCAAAATTTGAGGGTTATAATTTTCTTTATTAAAAAAAATGAGCCTGAGGTTATATTTTTTAAAGAATTACACCATACTTAGATTTGGAGCATGACTTTAAGGGTTCTCAATTGCCAATATTCAAAAAAATAAAACAGCCAATAAACTAAAATCACCAGATTTCTATGATTTGGTTCCAATAGCAAGAAATGCATGGGCAGGAAATTTAGCCAATTTTTTTGCTATAATTGAGATATGGAAAGTAAAAAATAAAATTTCAGCAAGCTTCTTTAATTTTGGCTAGCTACCTACTAGCCATTTTTTTTAAAAAAACTTTCCATATCTCACTTATAGCCAAAATTTGGCTAAATTTCCTGCCCATGCATTTCTTTTAGGTCAACCTTGTAGGGGTACTCTCATTAGTGACCAAATTGCACCTATGACTAACCATCCCATTAGTAAGTAATTAGTTGCATGTTGAGTGGATGGATGAATGGATGGATAGATGGATACATAGATGGATGCATGCTATGCCAAAACTTGGCATCCATGACTATATGAATGGCATAAGTGACAAGTCCTATTTGACTATAAAGTCATGAGTTAACTCTATAATCAAATAAGACTCACCATCACCACCGCTAATGTCATGCATGTACATAGTTAGTTATATAGTTGCCATGTTTTGACATAATATATGGATGAATGCTACTCTTCAAGTTTGCTCCTTTTGTGAAGAAACAAACTACCCCAAAAGTTGTCACTTGTTGAATTCATTGTAAAGCAAGTTGGCCACTGCCAGCACTTTGTTTGAAGAGACAGCCCTTTGGCCCCCCAATGGATCACAAAGTCGGCCTTGAAATCAAAGAGAGCTTGCCTAACCATTGCTGATGAGGGTTTGATACCCTACAATAAATAATTTAGGTCTTTTCCCAGGCTTTTTTCCAAATTCATCTATGATCCCAAAACAAAAACTTTGGTAGCTTGCAATGCTTTTCTTGGCCTTGCCTACTACTACCAAGGCAAGGATATTGTGTTTAGATTCATTATAGAGTATAGTAGCTTAATGGATTTTTATAGGCCCCTAGGTAATAATAGTAGGTCTATTTCTATATGAGGATTTTTGAAAGACGATATTTTGGCTTGTGTTGAAAGCTGAGATTAGTTATAGAGTGATGATATCTTGCAGGATTTTGGTCTCTTTTAGAGGATTCTTTTGAAGATTATATATTTGCATAGTGAAATATTTGAATTTCCATAATTCTTCTTTCACCTTAAGATACTTTTTAATGTAAAATGGCAAGGCCAGAGTGTGACACACCCCTAGATGTCTTCCCTTTTAGTTTCAAAAATGCAACTAGGTGGGTGATGGGTTGAAAGAGTTCAACTCTGGGTTGGTTTGTGTGTCTAACTATTACGCATGCAGCAATCAAAAGAGTAGCCCTCCCTTTTATATGCAGTATCAAACCATGGACATAATAGAGTTATCTGTACAGTAACCCTGTCTTCACCCTGTCTTTGGGCCTCCTTTCACCCTCTATCCCCTCTTTCAGTGGTATCCGCAAAGTAAAGACATTTTAGTAAATTTCAGTATGAAATCTTGCAACTCAGTAAGAAGAGAAAATAACCCAATTGCAACTGAGAATGGGAGACAACTGTTTTTTTTAGAAAATTGCCTTGCTTTCATCCTTTCTATCCTAACAAATGTGCTAAATTGCTTCTTTTCTCTCATTTGCACTTTCCGTCACAGAAATCATGAAATAATTGATTTCAACTTCCCATCAACCATTTTCCCCTTTTGAGTTGCATATATTATATATAATACCATAGTGCCTTGGCCAGCTTCAACACTAATTTATATTAAACATGTTGAAATTTTCCACCAAAAAAATTTAACTAACAAATTTTTGTGAAGCAAAAAAAAATAGAGACTCTTTTGGAATGTTCAGAAATATTGTAATTTTTGACATGGAATCTTTAGAATTAATCAATTATTCAACAGATATTTGTTCAAGCTGCCCTTGTACTATGGTGGTGTATTGTGAACTTTTTCAGCTCTCATTTCTTTTGGGTGGGGCAAGTTTCAGGCTCAAAAACTTTTTCTTTACGATACGTTATTTGTTCATTATTCATAGATAATAGAAAGTGTAACTCACAATAGGGAAAGGAATAATAATAATAATAATAATAGCAAGTAAATATTTAGCTTTCTTCATATGACCCCAAAACTCAATTGATTGTATGATATGTTCAAGGGCTTAGTTGTGACAAACCACCCACCTCTTTGTTGCACTTGGTTAATACAAATCACCAAGCTATGAAAAAAACTTGGTTCATATACATCTCCAAGCTCTAGCAAAAAGTGAGTGGTCCTCACTTAGTAAAATTGACAAGAAAACTCTAGAGCTAATTTTAAAACAAATGTTTTCTAGATCCAATTAGAGGGGTTTGAAATTTGGCCCAATCTATTCATTAACAGATTGGATCACAAAACCAAGTCATTTGTCTCAATTCATATTGCACACATTAGAAGTCTTTGTCGTGTTTCTTTCTCTCTCTTTTGGCGAATTTTCACATTGTAGCAACAAGAAATTTTGGAAATTTTCTTTGTTAAGTGTAAATTTGAAAACATTGCTTTCAAAAATGAAAAAATTATTAAACTTTCAAAACCATAAAATTTATTAAAACTAAAAAAAACACCTGAATCTTCAATAAGAAACTTAAAAGAGATTATACCCATCACAAAATTTGATCCAGATATCCATCTCATTGCATCAAAAGAAAGCTCAAATAAAGTTAGGTTTAAACTCTAAAACAAAAAAAGCTATGGAAAAAGAAAAGGGGGGTGGAGAAGGGGGTGGGGGGAGATAGGTACATAATAGAAAGGGGGAAAAGAGAAGAGTGTTGGCCTCTTCATGAGTACATGAGCATGTGAATTTAATGCATGAATCGTGATAAGCTCAAAACCTTAAACTTTAAACCTTAAAATAAAAAGAAAACAACAAAAGAAAGGTAATAGAAAGGCCAAAAATGGAGAGAGAGAGAGAAGTGTTGGCCTTTATCATCAGTACATGAAGGAGGTGTGAATTTAACATTACACATTCATTCATGATAAGTAAAGTTAAAACCTTAAACCCAAAAACAAAAGGGCAAACAATAAAAGAAAAAGGCAACAGAAATGAGCCAGAAATGGAGACTCTGAGTGTTGGCCACAACATCCAGCCAGCAGTACCAACATCATCTGCAATGAAGCTGGTGAATTTAATTTTACACATTCATTCATGATAAGTAAAGTTCAAACCTTAAACCCAAAACCCTTAAAAAAAAAACAAAAACAAAAGAAAAAACAATGAAGAGATTAGAAAGTAAGAAACAACAACAATAAGCCAGAGACAAAAGGGAGAACTTAGAAGAGGAAGAGGTGGGGTGGGGGGCTCATCAGTACATGAGGGTTGTGTGAAGTAAAGTACTACTACACTCACAGACATGAGAATTAATCAAAGAAGAAATGTGGCATGTGTGGTGGAAGAAGGCAAAAGGATTTATGAATCTGGCGGCTGAAACATAATATTTTCATGACAAGCATATAATTAGTAAGTAAGCAGGCTCCCTGTTGCTGCAACAACTGTAGCAGTTGGTTTGTAGTCAGAGAGGACCAAAAAAAACTTGTTGTGTAATCAAGGTTACCTAGTGTAGATCTAAGCACAGATTTTAAGGAATTGCCTCTTCTCCTCTCCTCTCCTCTCCTCTCCTCTCCCCCCAGTGCCCCACCCCTCCTCACCACACCATGCAATCAATGAACCCATCCAATCAACTCTTTAATTCCTCCTGCCAGTGTTTACAATCTTCATAAAACAAAGGGGCAGGCATTGAAGCACCATAATCAAGACACACCCCAAAACTCTTTCTTTGAAATTCGAACTGTCAGAAGAACCTCTGAGAGAGAGAGAGAGAGAGCAAGCACAAAGGCGTAATTAGCATCAATGGAGAAAGGTCCAACCGCATTTAAGCCTTGACCTTTCACATCCCTGCACGTCAGATTATGTTATCAAACTTCTTCCAAGTATGTAGTTGTTGTTACTAGCCTACTACTACTACTAATAATAATACTAATAACTACATTGGTCCCTGCAGCAACCCAACTTAACAACTAATGCAGTGTTGGTCTGGTATCCACTACTTTTGAACATACCTCCTCTACCTTTGCTCTCTCTTATTACTAGAGAGAGACCTGATCCATTTTGAAATTTGGGATTTTCCCCAATTTACATCATCCCCTTTGCAGTTTTGCTTCTTCTAATCATGAGAAGGCATTTTGCAGGTGCAGTAGTTGGCTGGATTCCACTGTGGGGTATTGAATGTCCATTTCTGACAGATATCAAATGTCAGAGTCTTGTACCCCTTCCTGGCATGCATTAAAACATCTCCTCCCCCCCCCCCCCCCCCCCCCCCCCCCCTCTTCTCAAACTCCACCTCCCCTCTTTCTTCAACTCTTTTTAATACTTTAGGTATCCCACTTCCCATCATGATGCAGATTCATCAATACCTCACCTACATTGCATTTACTAACCCAAAATCTCCAATTGGGTGATCACACTGATCAGCTACTAGCCTAGGCCAAAAAAAAATTATTTAATGAGTTTGATACTGAAATCCATGGAAGTGCAACAGAATGAAATGAAAGCCAAAATTTAGGGAAACTCAAAAAATTTGTTGTCTTTTGGACTAGGATATTACTTATTACTACTACTCTACTCACTCCATACTCATCATCTGTAGAGAAGGGGTGGAATTCTTTTAACTTATTATTAAGTGGTGTATAAATTTATGGAAGGAATTTGGCCAGCACCTGGGTTAAGTTCTTTTTGCCCCAGGGTTTTTATTTTGACCTATTCAGCCTTATTATTATACTCCTTCCTTTTTCTTATTATTATGTTGGAAGTTGGGTGACATCTTTACAACTCTTTTTAGAGCACTTTTACTCAGTGGTTAGAACTTACAAGTAAGTTACCTAGGCTACCAGGGACCTAGTCTTCAGCCCCTTCTTCTTCTTCTTCTTCTTCACAATCTTACTATCAGTGGGGTTTTAATTGTAATGACACACTTATGACATCACTAGAATAAATGTAAGTGTGGCACCAACTTCTTGCTCTCTATTAAGGAGTGGAGGGGGTGGGGGAGGCACACAAGCAAAGCAAAGCAAAGCAAAGCAAGCATCATGTGACTTGGGATCTAGTTTATCTATATGGGTTTGCCTGCTTTCAGATAGTTGAATGTCCAATCCTACTCTAATTCAAAAAGCTCAAAGTTAATGGTGAGTTTGTGAATGGCCAAGTTCAAAGTGGTACATTTTCCAAGCACAATATTATGTCCCCTTCAGAAGACTAGGGACTTCGTGGTTTGGCTGTCTAGATAGAGGGTTCACACCTCTTTCACACCTCTTTCACCAGGCTTTCACACTAGCTCCATATTGCAATCCTTTTGCACATACTTGGACACCAAAACTTGCGCGGGGCATGGGAAAACCTCACCTACCAAGCAAGCCTTGTAACTGTCTTTATGAAGCCCAACCCCAAATGAATTTATGCAACATTTGATAGTTCCACTCAATTCTTTGGGAGCATGGAATCTTTGCTCGTGGAACCCTATCCATCCTAGCAAGAGAATTCCCCGGAATTTCGTGGAACCCTTGTGGACAAACCTTGTTTGATTGACCCTTTCAATATGATAAAGATGTAGACTTGAGAATGGAAGGACAATTGTTGGGAGTCAACTCATCACTATGATCTCTAACTTTGGTGCACTCTAAATAGTTGGGACAAGTTCTATGCGGTCTTAGGCTCAATGCTTTCAAAGGACAATGCGCCCAACAAAAAAAAAACATTTTCCTCAAACTTTTTGAACATCTCCAAGATCAAACTCCTTTAATGATGCCTAAAACTGAATGTAATTTTATGGACCGAACTTTTGGTGGTTTTTGAGACATCTCTTTGAATCGAAGGGAAGGAATGAGATTTTGGATTTCATTGAGAGGACTTATTTACTTTCCCGAACAATCAACTTTTGTGGATGCTAGCTTTCCCATTAGCAAAGATTGTTTTAACTTCATATATTTTACTATTATACCTTTGTCATGTGATAAGTTCGATGGATGATATGTCAATTTGAAAAGTTATAATGGTGAAAGATAATCTAAATGGTATTTGGGTCTGAATATACATACCTAGTAAAGTTGAATTTCTAAAATATTATCGTGATGAGTTTTTAAACATATATGTACATAGACAAGGGTTATAATATTAGTGTAGATAATACACATGGTTTGTGAAATAGGCTTGTGCCTATGAGTGAAAAATCACATAAGTGGCCAATGGGATTTTTAGAATGAGCCTTGAATTAATTTGAGGAGTTAACTTCACTAGGTTAGCATTTAATTTTTATAAAAGCCTCATAGGCTTGTGTCTAGGCGCAAAGGAAATATGATTGGTCAATGTGGTTGTTCAAATTAGTGCATTGAATTATTATTTTTAAGTTCATTAAGCAACATTGCTTAGTGAATTAGTATTTACATGTTGCACGCAAAAAAATGCATTTATTGTTGCGTGTCAAAAGAAATAGGGAGTGTGCCCTAGAATTTTAATATTTTGAAATATGTGAAGATTAGTTTTGGAGTGTATCTTGGAGTTGGGACTTGTAGCTTGGAGTGAAATGGAAATGCATAGGAATTGTGTGCCACAAGATGTTGCTAGAAGGTTTTCCCAATGTTCAAGATATTCATATTGTGCAATTGGTTAGGAAGATGGTCAAGAATACCAATTTTCAATGTCACCTTGTTTAAAATTGATAATCTTTCAAAGCTTTTCATGGGTATGATCTTCTTTTGTATGACAAACATTCCCATTCCTTAACATTCAAATCCTTTTACCTCCTCTTTTGGTTGTGAACTTAGACCATGAAATCTCCCATCAAATTTTTAGGATCATGATTGTTAGTCCTTTGTTATATTTATCTTCTAATAATCCTTGAATCTTTTTTTCTCGTTTTTTTTTAATTAAATTTTTTTTTCTAAAGGTCCATCACTAATTTGAATTTTTTCCAAAGTATAATATGGCCATAACCATGATTTATAACTCACCATTGTTTCATACAATAAGATTATTACAATGATTTCTTTTTCAAGGAGTAGAAGAATGGAGAATTGAAGAAAATTTTAGAGTTAAGGAAATGATGCCAAATGTTACTAGTTGTGAGTTGTTGTTGGTAGTTTCAAACTTGAAAGCTTCTTCTTGTTTCCACCTAATTTTTTTTTTTAATCTTGATTTGGAATGTGCTATCAATGAGATTTCTTTTATGCTTTCTATTTTCAATTTAATGTTTTACAATGAAAAAAAAATTAGCATTTTATTTAGGTGGTTGTTGATTAAAAAACAATTTGGCAAGTCCAACGATTTATGTAAAGAGAGACCCAAACATTGAATGTTAATGTGTGTAAGTGTAAATAATTGTATATATGGGGATTAAAACCATGTAAATGTAAATCATTCACAATTACACACCCAATTTTTTTGCACTTACATTCCTATCTTTTATATATATACACACACACACACACATACACATTATTTACATTTACCTGTAGTGTTGTGTAAATGTTTTGGGGCGTGCAAGAATAAGTGTATATATATATTATATACCCTTAGTCATTATACCTATTTGCAATCTATTTAATTGGTTGTGGGTGCATTTCAAAGTTCAATGTTTTTTTTTTTTGCAATTGACCACTTTGATTGGCCTTTCACAATTATTTTTTTGAATATTCCCCAAGTAAAGGCCCTTTATTACCAATATGATGTTGTGGAATTGCTTCCTTTTAGCCCACCTATATATAATATAAGAACACACTTTAAAGAAAAAGATATGGGACAAACTATATGGTGTTATTGGGAAATATTTGGGGTACAAACTCTTGGGTGTAGCTTGGGTGCATGTTGCCTCACCTCAAATTGCATGAGTAAAATTTATATTTTTAACTTGGTTTTCACCCATGGGGTCTTGGGGGATTTAGCCAAGCGGTCTTTACAAATCAAAATTGCTTTCCTCTTTGCTTCATTCTCTCTTGTTCATTTCAAAAGGGTTTGTGTTTGAAAGTCCAAGAGATCTATGCATATTCTTTGTATTGTCAATAAAAAATTTCACTCCAAAATTAGGATGATGATGCAAATCTAGCCCATATTTTGTAATATGAATATTGTCATTTACGAATCAAATTCACCCACCTTTTGAATTTCAAGCATCCAATATTTTTTATCATCCATGTTGTCAAATTCATCAGAGTTGTGATTTTGTACAAGAGATTCATTTTTCATTTATGCATGTCTTTTATGAACATAAATTCATTCACGTAATAATTTGATCCATATGTATTAGTTTTACCCTACAATTAGCTTTTTTTTGGAATTTAATTTCGTCTATGTTATAGTTCATCGATGCAATTCATTTTACACATATGGCCAATTGCATTATGTCAACAATCCCATAAATACACAATTTCATTCATCATAAATTGTATATAAATATTGTCAATTACATGAACAAGTTTCATGCATGCTCTTCATATTAACATATAAGATTTTGGTACATTCCTTGTGCCCTTTGTTTCAATGATAATTTAATCAAGAAAGGTTGAAAAAGTTGAAGAATGGATGAGAATTAAGTTAGTGAGGAATGCAAGAAGGTTAACAATTGAATGATATGTGGGTTAAGGGAGTTTTAAATAATAATGAATGGGTATATGGGTAGAAGAAAACGACAAAATGACCCATTTAGGGAAAATAATGGATGAAAAACAATGGGAAATAGGTAAGATCCGAAAAAGTTACAAATTGGATGATGTATAGATCAAAAGTGTTTAGAACCAAGAAAGTTAGTGGATGAAATGGAGGGGAAAAAAAGATGAAAATTTAAAGAAACTTAAAATCCGTGAAAGATAATGGTAGAAATGAATAATGAGAAAAGATGTAAATCTGAGAAATGCAAATCAAGGGCTGAAAAAACTACATCCCCAACATTGAAATATGAGAAAGACGATGAATGAAAAATGTATATAAGGAGAATGATGAGAAATGGATGATATGAGGGGGAAAAAAAATTCATGTATGCCCGCCCTGATCAGCAAGTCAAGGAAAAGCTTAATTAACTCCAGCAGACCGATGATTTACAGCTACCCAAAATAATTTATTTTAGTTTGGGGCTGTGGTCATCAATACCGCAGTACCTAGGCTTGTTAGGCACTAATTAAAAATTCTTGAAATTGTCAAAAATGCTGAAAAATACCTACAACTACCTTTATTATTATTTTATACATAGTGCCTATTAATTGTAAAATAATAATAATGTAATAATTATTGCCAAAAGGAAATAATAAAACATGAATAATTGACTAGGTACATCATACCTTGTTGCTAAACCAATTCTAGGTACTATGGTAAGGAAGGATGCTTAAGCTTTACATCAAAGGACTGAATTGCATTTGTTTAGTGATCTCTACTCATCCTCTCTCTCTCTCTCTCTCTCTCTCTCTCTATTGGCAGCTGAAAAATAAGATGTAACTTGCAAATTGACCCACATTCCCATGTCCTTGCATTTTCTTGAACCCTAAAATCAACTAGTACAAATTTCATGAATGTGGGGGTGGGGACTAAAATAGTACAAGGAACTTTGGTGCCCAACAAGAGGAATGACATACATACAAGTAAAGTCAGAGTTCAATTTCCTAAAGCCAATCATGTCTACCTATTTATGTATGTATGAAGCAAGGTAGTTTGTTTTGTTTTGTTTGTCATGTTGAGATCTCCCAAACCAAACCAAACCAAACCAAACCAAACCATACCATACCATACCATACCATACCATACCCTACCATGGTGCTTCATGTTGTGGTCTTGGTATCTTTGGAAAACTCTCGATTAGTATGAGTAAGGGTGCATGGACTTGGTTTGGTTTGAGACTGTTTGGAGCTAGGGTTGTGGAAGCTAGAATGGTTTGATTTTTAAACCATTTTCTCAATGAAAACTAACTAAAATCCAAACTCAAAACTGTTTTATAAAGTGCATCCCACACTTTTGTCATGAATTAATTAATGTTTTTAAATTCATGAGATTCCATGAGTTAAAAATTACTGGAACAACATAATTGTCCTCCTCCTAATAGTCTATTGGAGGAGGACCTTGTGGGGGGAAGGGGGGAAACTTGGGAAAGAAGGAAGGAAGGAAGGAAGAGCAAGCATGACTTCATGTTTATTTGGACACACATATATAAATTCATGTGTCTCAATAAACCATTTTGTTTTGTTGTTCTCTTTTACTCTTTTGCTTCTATAATGGGTGTTTGCTTTGGCTAGCTTAGTTGTTGGACAATTGGGACACCATGATGATGTAAGGTGGTAAGATGAAGTTAATTTGAGTCAGAAATCCCATCATGTCATTGTGTCTGAACTTGATCATGCAAAAAGATTTGGAGCTCCTTCTATTATTAAGTCTTGTGGAGCCCTAATTGCAAGGCTTTTGAAGGACACACTTAATAAATAGCATTTGGACAATTCCACATTATTATGTTTCCTTGTGAACAATCCATAGAAAGTTTTTAGGTTGATGAGACTCCTCCCAACCAGTGCCTTTTTTTTGGGTGGCTGGGTGGGTGTTTTCAAAAATGTGAAAAGATGAGTATTTGGGGGGGGGGTGGGGGGGAGGTGTTCTGATCCACAAAATGTGGAAATTTTTAAATAGAAAATTGAGATATTCTACATCAAGAGGTTCCAAGTAGGTAGTCAACAATATAAAAGTATGTTGAAATGTTTTTAATTTCACATACTATTTATTTCTAATTTGGCTAAATTGTCTTATGGATGATTGCTCCTCATGCTACATCATAAAATCGAAGGGAATAAATAAATAAATAATATTGTTTCTAGGTATTTTTATTATAAAAATCGTATATTAGATTATCAATGTGTTTTTATTTTATAATGAAAAGTTCAAATTAGAAATTGAATTGACAAGTTATGTCACAAAATTACATCATATGGTGCAAAAGAAGATATATTTGGTTATGGACCCAAGCCACAGATTTGTTTTTTGTTTTGGGTGAGTTTTTGCAAAATTTTCAACATATAAAATCTGATTTTGACATATAAAAAATAATGTTTTTTCTAGGGAAAAAATCTCACCACATGGCAACAAACAAAATGCTTAGCAAATGGCCTTAAAGATTTTTGAGCCATGTGATTTGAAAACAACCATAATGTGCTAACATGGATGGGCAAAGTAGTCATTCTATAAACCAACGATCTCAATCATGTGCCACCCACATTGACCAACCCCCTTTGTTGGATGTTAGAAATATGATTTGTGATAGGTCTCCATTGTCACTTCATTTTTTTGAGTGTGATTTCCATGGCCAGCGTTAATGAAAGCTCAAGAACAAGGTTTGCCATTAATATCAATTTGGGACTTTGAGGGCTTGGTACCATAGTAGAATGAGATTTGGTTTTTGTGCCTTGATAGATTTAATTTTGAATGCTTGGATTGAGCAAATGACAAGTGTAACAAAAGGGCGTTGCAAGAAAAAAAATTCTCATTTATGAATGTAAGCCTCCAAAGTTCACAAATATTTTTTGTGAATGATCCCATACTTACCTTGATCACATCATTTTGTGATGTTGAATTGAAGATCAAAACTTTGTCGCCCATGACTTCTTCAATGTTTAAAATGGCACATAAGGCTACTAACATATTTTTTCTTTTGAACTTGGTTTTTTTTTATAATTATAGTTGATACCTATAGAATATGTTTATGGTTTTTGAATGTTAACACATAGGATATTGGAATGTCGCAAATTGCAATGGTATAAAACCCTAAAATGCAACTTGACATCACATTCATTGTCCAAGTTCTTCATTAATTTCAATGTTCATTGATTTTTATTACTTACATATCCTAGTTCCCTTTTTTAATATAATCCCACATATTGTTTGCGAATCTTGAATGATGTGAATGTTTTGTGTGTTCTCTAAAACCTAAATCTTCTTAATGTTATGTGATCTAAATATTGTGCAAAGCACAAGTGCAATGTGCTAAAACCCAAGCATTTCTACCTATCATGCATACTTGAACATTTATGTTTGTCATGCATATTTAAGTTGTTTTTAGGGTTTCATCTTTCAATTATGGTGTTTTTTCAAGTTTTGATGAACTTTTATTTTATTTTATTTTTTCAAATCCTTTATAATTATTGATCCTTCTTATAGTAATGTAAATTTCAATTCTCCATATGCAATAAAACCTACTTTGTCACCTAATATGATCTTAGGTCTTGTTGCATTTGTTTCTATGGGTAATGTATTTCAAAAGTGAAGAGAGAAAGTATATGAGGAAATTGTTGCGTGCCCTTCTAGAGATCTTACAAAACCCATAGTTAGTGTACCAAAGAAGAAAAAAAATCAAATTGAGAAATTAATAGGTTTTACCAAGATAGATGAGTTGTAAGGTTTAATTGGTATGAACCTATTTGTGGGGGAGGGATGGCAAAACAAGGATGGCAAGGTATAAGGCTTACTCCAAGATTGAAGGAAGAGATAAATTGTTAGTTCCAAAATTTGATTCTCTTATTAAACATTCAAGTTTTTAAAATCGCAATGTTGTTAAACCTAGAGTAGTTATTGGTGCATATTATGTGAAACCTAACAATCCACATGTGAAGAATGAAAATTTGTATATTTTCACATGGCATGACACCATTGTTAATCTAGTTGAAAAGGTAAGGAAGTTAGAGAAGACAAAGAAATTGATTTATTAGAGCTTTGATTATTTTGGTTTGAAATGTGCTTGTTGAATTGCACAAATATGTATCCAAACAAAAAATGAAAACAAGGATATAAATTATGTCAAATGATTTAAGTGTCTTTTGTTCTACATGGCTATGAAACAAAACAAACATAGATTGAAAACTCTTCACATTCAATAACCAAAAAAGCTCCCATGTTGAAGCATTTGTCACATATTGCTACAATGTTAAAAATCCAATAGTTGATCAAATTTAAATATTGAAAAAAAAAACTAGCCACTTGAATATACAACACTTAAAAAATTGTCATTAGCAAATTATGAACATACACAAATTATGATAGCCACATATAGAGAAATTTCTCTATGTAACAAAATGTATCCACCTACCTTTTTAATATTTTCCTATTATTGTTGAAGTCATTGTTTCTATTAAATTTATTAGACAGAAATTAAGCACAATCATTCATATTTTGAAGAACATCCAAGGAGTTGTCATTAATGGTACCCTTGATGAATTCACCCATCATCCTTCGTTTATTGGTTAAAAAGACAATCTTATCCAATTAATTTTTGCATCTTGTTTTTCTTCCAAACTAATTTTCAAAAACTAACCCTACTTACATTTTCCTAATGCTCGGACAAAATTTCTTTCCTTGACTTTCTACAAAACAGTAGCCCAAGGGCAAATAAGATGGGGGCTAGGAGTTTTCTTGGATGTATCTATGGCTTGTTCCATTCCCTATTTTTTTTTCTCACCTCTTATTTACCCCTTCCCTCCTATTTCACCTTTGTATCAACTTCACCTTGTTTTTAGTTTTGGTTAATTTTTCTTATTCTTTTTTTTAAAACCCTAATTTCACTTCACTAATACCTTCACCTTTTCGACTACTAAATTTTTTGAACAAGACAAAATAACACATCCATACCTCCCTTCCTATGTTCTTTGGATAACAAACACAATGAGAACAAGATAACCCACATACATGCTTCTTGTGTTAGTTCAATGGAAAACAAGCACAACACAAGCATGACAACATTCATTTATCAAAGCACAAACACATTATTCAAATTAGGTACCCTTTTACATAATTTCAACATAATGAGTGGGTTACAACTTGTTCACATAATGTATTAAAATTTCAAAGAAGTCATTACAAAGTCTTCGACAAATTCAACTTCTATTAATTCTTCTAAATCCTAAGAACATCTTCACCAAAAACCCTATCAATGACAACTTAGTGGTTCAAGGAGATGAAAATGTTGATGTTATGGTCCATTGCACAACACCTACATCACTAAAAAAATGTAATCTCATTAGTTGAAACTCCCCATATTAACAATAATGTGCAAAATAATTTCATCACCAAAAGCCTTGGTTGTCACAAGCACAAAAACAACCAAGTCTATGGGATTTCCTAAACCAAAATGAGAACAAGGAGAGGCCTAATTCCAAATCCAAATTGTGAAATAAGAAAAACAAAAACAAGACCATGACAAGTGCACAAAAAAAAATCAACAGGATTTTATTGCAATGACGAAACAAAAACAGATTAAGGATGTGATAAGAAAACATACCCAAAATTGGTGTTGAACAAACTAAAGGTATTGGAGAATTCTACTTCTATTTATACCCACTAGGCACCTAATTCAAAGAATTTTTTAAAGAAACTTCCAACCCACATGTGGCCCATGTTCACTTATGTGTTCCCATGTCCACATGAACTAAGATTCAATTAAGAGTGAATTGAAAGTTAAATCAAAATTAACTAAAAGTGAATTAACAGCTAATTAGAGTGAATTAAAAATTAATCAAAAATGAATTTGGACTTAACTAAGAGTGAACTAAAAGCTAACTAAAAATTAATTGGAAGCTAATTGAAATTAAATTAATAATTAGGTTCAAGTTCATTACAAATCATGGATGAACATTCATATGAATGAACTCCATAGCATTGACATTTGTGACATCAACATCATGATAATTTTTATTTTTTTTTCATTTTTATTGAATGCTTGTGTTTGATTTTTTTTGTGGTTTTCTAAAAGAAGCAATGTTCTCCTTTTCTTTTTTTGACAAAGAAAATGTTTCCCTAAAAGGACCCCCTCACAAACATTTCTTTCATTTCTATTGGCAAGAAATAATGTTCATCACATCACCTACCAAAAGCATTTGCTTATTGTTGAATTCACTTACAAAATCATGAAACATTTGTGTATTTTGCATATCACAAAACATTTTTAGCAACAAGTAGACGTTCAATGGACTTACAATTGGTATATAAATATGTCATGGACTATTGGACCTTTTTCCAAGAGGAAGTTCCTTAGATACACACATGCGAGATCCTTTCAAGTCCTTTGATTTTGTTTTGAATTTTATGTAATTTTTTTTTCACTTTTATAAAAAATGGAAAAACCAAGTCTATATTATACATATATTGCAATAACAAATGTGTGCAAAGAATTTTCTCCCAACATAGGCAACCATTGAATTAAAACAATCATAACACTGTTGCAAACTTCATAAAATTTGGGTATTTTTAGTGAATCCACATAAAAGGTTTCCTACAATTTGCCACTTTTGTTAGAAGGTCTATTGAAATAGTGGTGAAGAAGTGGGAGTTTCAAAGTTTTTTTCAAAGCGTAATCACAAGAATGCAAGAATAGAAAATGGAGAGAAAAACACATGTAAAATCTCTTGTGCAAGAATGTGAGATTTTTTACATGGAAGGTCTCGTGCTAGGGTTCATCCCAAGTTTGCAATGGGGTACTTACCATGAGGCTAGTAAGACCTTCATCATGTGCCATTTACCAAGCTATTACACTAATCCACATTGGAAATGTTCTAAGAACCCATTGTCTACCTCATCTTCATGTACTTGACAAAATAGTTTAGGTTAATTTCCGCCCAACAAAACTTTCAACACCATGAAATGAGGGATGTGATTACAATCAAATGAATCAAAAACCATGTTGAGCATTTGTTGAAATTGCAACTTTGTTACATATACTTATTTATGTGTTGTCATTTTAATGCCATGTTAATCATGGGAAGTTGTGCTAAATGAATAATATATTTAAGAACTAAACTAAATTAAAATTAAAATTAAATTGGAGGTTTTAATTGTAATAAAAGACTTTTGAATTTGAATAATAATTGCATTAAATAAAGAAATTTTTACAAAGGACAAACTAAAGACTCTTTTAACAAAAAACTATGGTTATTCAATTGGGTTGATAATAACCTATTATCCACACTCAAAAAATACTCACAATTTAAAATATGTGAAATTTATTTTTTTAGAAATTCAAAGATGTTTCAAAATTTCATAGTTGCAAAAGTCTTTACCACATGTAAAAAGAGTGTAATGTACAAACATATGAAACAAAGTCATAAATCATAATTTAAAAAGACTACAATCTAAAGTAAAATTGGCATATTTTGGTATGATTTGAAATTATAATCACTTTTTAACATGACATGAAAATTTGCACATTTTATACATATACACTCAACAATGATCAAAACACAACATGTGATGTACTAACACAACTTTAGATAAATTTAATAACAATTTGCAAAAATATAACCACAAAAGCATTCACAATCTTTTGGTTTTTTGTCACTATTGGTTTGTTTGATCTTGATCACACCCTAAAGAGTGAATGTTTGTGTGCAATTTTGATTAATCTTGTAATATCTTCATATGTTTATTGTGTTATGTGTGTAACATTATACATGTTAGGGTTATTTTTACTCAATAGATAATGTGAATGGAATTTTCATGTGCTTTGAAAGTAATAATTGCTTGATGTGAATGATAAGTGTTTCTTTAAAAATTTACAAAAAGTAATATGAGGATTCAATCATTATGTTAGGCTAAATCATGTTAAATTACATGCTAAATGTTGTTTAACTATGTTCATGGAAAGCTTTTTAAATGGTTTTAGGGCAAAACCTTTAAGATATAATTTCTTTTGGATTTATTGTTGGAGATTTTGAAAAAAATAATGTTGTTCATATGAAAATTAAGCTTTAGCATGATCATATGAAGTGATGAGGAAAATTGGTCAAAATAGCAATGATTTATCAAACACAAAGGAAGGTCTATTATTATTTATTTTGTTAATTAAATCATATGGAACCAAAATTGTCATACACATTAATCATTTTGGGACACATTTGTTTCATCTTTGGTTCATATGGCATTTAAAATGACCCAATATTGGCACCCTCAATGTGGTGGGCACAAAAAGCCAATTTTGCACCACCCAACAACAATTGAATATAGTGAATGTATGTGTGTGTGTGTGTGTGTGAGAGAGAGAGAGAGAGAGGGCATTATAAGAGTCCTTTCCTACTTGGTAATAAGGCGAATCATTTATGAAGTCTTATAACATCTATTGCTAATTCAATCACACCATCCCAACAATTGAGATTGTTAAAGTGCAAAAGGGGATGAACCTTTCACAACTTGAATTTGTATACTACCTCCATCATTTCTTCATGTGGGTAAATGATCCAAGTTTTCACAAAATTAGTCAATGATAAATCCAATAATAATATTATTGGATTTTTTATTTTCAAGTTCAAGTTGAGCTTTCATTGTTAATGTTTCATTTTTCCAAAAAGAAAATAAGCTTGAAAGATGAACCATAACATTGAGCTATTGTGGCCTTCAAGTTGAGTAGCATTGAACTCTTGTTACTAATGCTAGATGCTTTTAAAATGAAAACTAACCAAAAAAGATGAGCCACAATATTGAACTGTTGCCATTAATGTTCCATGTATTTGAAAAGAAAACCAAATAGGAATTAAATGAGCCACAATGTTGAACCCACAACATTAGCAAGAATATGTCTCTCAAAACAAAATTCACATGAATATGAACCTACCTAGAGCTTAGATTAAGCAAGTGGATGTCTTTTAGATCAATTCCATGTGGTTGGTTATTTGTGCCAAACCCGAAACAACAATATTTACTAAAAGCATAGCAAGTGGATTTGCACATGTGATGTGCAATGGTTGGATAAAGGCCAACTATTGGACCCACTTCTACATTTTTGTCATATCCATTGTTGGATTGTAATGAGATTTTGCATGTATGTAACTTGAAAAGGTTTTCAAATATATATATTGATCTTGAAAGGGCACATTATAAATTTTAAGGTTAAAGTTCATTCTTCATTATAAAGATTAATAATATCTTCAAGTCTAGATTTTTGTACATCTTGTAACATTATTCTATTGTATTTTGGAAGATTTAAATTTGAGTGATCCATCTAATTTTTTTTTGTCTAAATCTTAAACCCTAATTGAAATGCAAACACTTGTGAAGAATAAAGCTTTATGTGACAAATTTAATGTTTACTTAATTCACATTTGACCTATAATTGTTTCTTTTACTTACTAATGTGATTTTTTCAACAAAATTTTTATGGAAAAATCAACAATTAAACTTTGAAGAAAATTAGGTGTGCGATTTTTGTTTTGTTGGAATGTTTTAAATGAAAATAGGTGCATCAAGGTGGTAATTTTGTAAATTTCAAACCTATGGTGGGGGAAGTTATTAAATTCTGAATATTTGTTGTAATTGGAAATTAAAAAATCATAAATAATTTTTCTAGGGAAATGGGATGTTTCACACACACACACACACATATATGATTTCTAAAATTAAGTTAAATATGATTTTCAAAACACATGTCATGTAATAGTTTTCTATTAAATATTCAGATCCATGGTTAACTTGATTCACATAAATTATTGGACCAATAACAACAATGACATAAACAATAGAATTGTCAATTTTGGGTTAATAATAAAGGATACAACTCTAATACCTATTTTAATGGCAATTATGTAGTAACTAGTCATCAATTAAACAAATTTGAAAAATCTATATTTTGGAAATTTAAAAGGCAATTTATGTTTCAAAGGACCACGTAATGTTATATTGAATGCTGAAAATTAGTGCCAAAGAAAAGGCTTTTAATTACAACGGTTGGAACCAATGTCTCTTCTTTCCAATATCCAATATGATCTTTCAAATATTCAAGTGGTCAAATGCCATAGTCTCATGTTCTATTTGTGGTTTAGTTGTTTAATATTGAAGTTCATTTGAAAGGCAATTGAAGTTTTTTATGCTTGATACATTTCATGCTTAAATTCAACTGATGAGGATTCATGATCAAATAAATTAAAGCATGCAATTAGAATATTGGGGTCATGTATATGTTACAATTTTGGATTTGATGTTAATTTGGGTCCAATATTCTCATACTCAAATTTTGTAATGCTTGCAAGGTATTGTGGGAAATATATTACAATGTTTAAAAATAATGTATCCTACAATTAACCATGGCATGCCTTGAAGAAATATTTGTTAACTAAATGTTTGCTTGTCCATTTTGAAATTTTCAATGAAAGATCACATTCATTGAACAAAAAAGTTGCATGTGGATTGAACCATGTATCTAAATGAGGTTGAGTTTTTTTGATGTGTAAAAGGTTTTCAATTACACATTGAATACAACACTAAGGGAGATGAAAGGGTGGTCATAGAAGCTAAAAAATAAGGCAAGCTGGAAAAAACATCATGGTCAGTGGGTGGGGGAATTGCATCCGTGTTTTTCTCATCTTTGGAACGATACTCTTGTGTCGCACTATCTGTCATAGATAGTGATGATGAGGAAGGAGTAGAATCATTAACAAAAGTGCACACAAACATTGGGAGGAGTTTGAAAAAAATTACTCATGAAAATGATAGGATTGGGGCATTGCGATTGGAATTGGAAAGTTGCAACTACTCCATGCAAGAAAACTCCAAATCCAATTGTTTTGGTGTACAATGTTTTCATCATATAGAATTTTGGTACACAATTTTTTCCAAGTGGATTGTTCATATTGATAAAGGTGCTTTCAAGTTGTATACATTAAAATCAATAATGCTTGATTTTTTCAAATAGTTGATTGTTATATATATATTATGCTTATGAGAATTTTATTTTTTTGCAATATATCATTTCTCAATAAAAATCGATTATGTTACCCAACACAATTATTTGATGGTATACATGTGTTGTATGATCATCAACACTTTCGTAAGTACAAGTCTTTTGGTAGACAAATTACATTGGCCATGTAATGATATTTAACACTTGTCAAAGATTCCATATAAGAGGTTTTTTACATATTGACCATCATCTTTAACAACTTCTATCACATATAACAATCTTTTTTATTTCATGATAACTTCTAGCATAGAATCAACATAATGAAAATTCATAATCATTTTATTTATAATGTGAGACAATAGGTTCCATGTGTGTTAGCTGGAACCTTAAAATGGGAATTATTCACATCACTTGGTGGCATTTGATTATTGTATAAATTTAATCTCTTATGTGATATAATATCATTATTTTGGCATATGTACAATGCAGGTGTGGAGATGCTTCCAACACATGGGAAATGTTTTCATTGGGGTTGGGCATGTGTTTAATTGCAAAATCAGATCAAACTACAGGTAATGAGACTTATTGTAGTTATGTTATTCAATCAAATGAGGTCATGTTTGCTTTCACAACCCCATATTCCTCGAAGAGAAATCAAACCAACACCAAAATGCCACATCCAAGTTTCCAAAATGAAATGGCACAAAATTTTGTGGATTGTCATGGTTTAGCAATAAGGGCAGTTGGTATATTAGTGAATGATGTTAATGAAGCTTATCAAATGAGTGTTGAAAAGGGATCAACTTCAATCTCTACTCCTCAAGTTTTAATTGATGAACAACATGAAGGTAAAATGATGATGTCAGAAGTAAGCCTCTATGGGGATGTTGTGTTGCGATATGTGAGCAAACATGGATTTAATGGCTCTTTTTTACCCAATTATGAAGAAGTAGAATCCTTACCTCTTTCATATGGGTTGATAAGGTGCGAACATATGGTTGGTAATGTGCACAACAATGCAGAAGTTATACAATATATTTCAAAGTTTAATGGATTCCACGAGTTTGCAAAGATTACTAATGACCATGGGTGCACAAAAGAAGAAGGATTAAACAACATGGTGTTTGCTAACAATGATGAAATGGTTTTATTCCCTTCAAATGAACCAATAATATATGGAGCTAAACAAAAATCCAATGTTCAAACATATCTTGAACAATATGAAGGCCTAGGATTACAACATCTTGCATTGAGTTGTAATGACATTTTTTTTACTGTGAGAGAAATGCACACATACACACATGTTGGAGGCTTTGAGTTCATGCCAAAGCCACTTCCTACTTATTACCAAGACACAACAACAAGAGTGGGTGTGGTTCTTACTAATCAACAAATTGAGGAATGTGAAGAACTTGGGATCTTGGTTGAAAATGATGACCAAGGCGTGTTGTTACAAATATTTATAAAACCAATTGGTGATAGGTATGTGTTGTGACTCAATAAAGTGGTAATTATTTCTAATTATTTTGAAAAATTCATGTGAATAAATGTTGTTGTCAAACATCATGCAAAATCTACATATTGTGCAAACTTTGGGGGTTGTCAAATATCATGTAATATATATATATGTAAAGGGAATTTGATTCATGATGATGATCATTTGTAATTTAGTTTTGAACTCCCTTGATGTTTGGTCCATAATTGTATATTTAACATTTTAAAGAAGTATTTGCTTGTTGTTAAGGATGTAAAACTTAATTAGATTCCTTACAAACTAATTATCATGTTATACAACAATTAAATTCTAACAAATCTCCCCTTAACATATAAGATACAATTTGAATTACTGAATATCAAATATTGCAACTTATAAGATTTAGATTTAATTATTGGGCTAGGGCATTAACTTGTTTCAATCTCATTATTGTGATAGGCAAACACTATATATTGAAATTATGCAAAGGGTGGGTAACATTGTGAAGAACGAAGTGAATTTATCTAACCAAACAAAAGCATATGGAGTTGTTGACAAAAGCAATGTTTTGGATGTCTTCAAGTCAATTAGCAAGTAAGGCAAACATATTGTTCCCAACCTAATAAATTCAATTTGAGTAAATGAAACAAGAATTATGTGCTATTAAATTAAACAACTTATTGAACTTGCAAATGACTTTGGAAATCGCTAAGTTTGCACAGCACCATGAAATGGTGGAGAAGGTGGAAATCAGGTCCATGTGATATGGTACATTTTAATAATATTATAGTTTTGAATAGATTGAAAGTGAAATTCATCTAACTTCTTTCCATTCAAACAAAGTAATATGACTTCTATTATTATTATTTACAACATTACCATAATTGACAATTGATAAAAATTTTAAATTATTATTTGATTAATGATCATTTCATGGACGTGTGGCAGGTGCTTGCAAGATGAAAGCCTATGTGGTGAAGTTAGTTGTGTTGATTGTTGTTCAAGTAGGAGTCCTTTGTAACAAATGGTCTTGCATGAACATGAATGGAAATTGAATTCCTATGTGAACATATAAATTTGCAATATCCAATAATTTGTGTCAATGTATGAGATAATTAAAAAACACCCGAATACTTTGTAGTCACAATGCAACATCTATAGATCAATTGGTGGGTTATATATTACCACCATTTCATTCCATGAAAGCATCCACCCTTAGACAAAGAAACCATTTACAATATATGTATATATATATAGTGTTGTTGAAGGGTTTATTTCCTTTGGAAGGAGGTGAGGTCTATTATGTTCATATGTTTGGAGGTGTTCATTACAAGGCTATTTCCAACCAAGGGTGATTACTTCAAATTTCAAATGGGATATGATTTGTCCACCTTAGTCAAGTCATCCATTTTTATAGATTTTAAAGTAATTGAGGAAATAATCAAGCAATTAACATGTTGTCCCATTATGGTCATTAGAAAGCATCCACCGTCGAAGAGAAGACCAAAAAAAATAACACCATACATTTAGTCATCATCTATTGCATCATTCTTTGTCCATTTTTGGCATGGTTCTGTTTTTTCAAATATACAATGGTTATCCTAAATGTTGGGGATGGGATTGCACATCCCAAACCAATCATGACAAGGTCATAATATTATACCATGTTAGTATCATATTCATATACAATATATATTTTTAAAAAATCTATTTGAAGTATAATTAGCTTCATCACTCTTTGTTTGTCATTAATTAGTTGCTATGAATATTTTTTGTGCGCAAATTTCTGCATTTTTTCAACTTGAAAATTATGATTTCAACACATTCAAAGGATTTTGGTGAAAGAATGGCCCCAATTTGCCAGATTTTTAAAAATAATATAATAACATTGTTAAATTTTCTACATGTTGTACCAAGTAGCCAAAAATTTCTTTTCTATTTTCATATATGTTTTATAGAAAAAATTGGCTAAATCTTCTTGTGGATGATCATCAATTTGGTTACATCGTTATTTTAAATTTTTTTTAAAATTAAAAAGCCCTAGTTACACTGATGGATCTATTGTGATGAACTAATGAATTTTTTTTTTCATTGAAATAAATCTGCATTTAAATAGTATTTTGAAAAATGAGAAAATGAAAACATCCCCAATAAAAGGGAGAAAACACATTGATTGTCCTTATTGTTGCCACATCTTTAAAAATAACTTGTGTTTGACCAAAACCCCATGGAAGAAGAAGATCAAACGAGATAATTTTTTTTGTTTTATTTATGTCATTTTTGTTTTGGACATGAAAAAATAAAAATCAAACTCCAACCTTGCCATAACAATTTATGAACCTACTAGGCAACATTTCCTTTGACCTGCTCAACCATCCTCACACCCCTTTACTACTATAAGTTCTAGAGGTGGTTATGTAAAAGACACCATCCCAAAAAAAGTCCTAGTTGTAGAATCGAGGAATTGGATTTATTTGCTCTTACAAGGTTCACACCAAGGACAATTTTAGGTTAATGTCTATTTCTTTAAACATAAATCTCCTTTTAATGCTATCAAATTGATACCATACTGAATATCATGTTTTAACATGTATATGTAAGAAAATGACACAAGATTTAGTTGAAGGTTTGAATCTCAACCTTTCATTCTAAGTTTGTCCATTTTTTCTTCGTGTTCAAATGCTATAATGATGTAAGTTCACCTCATCAAGGAAATATAAATGGTTGGGATTGACTTTTTGGGTATGTTCAATCATGCTTGATTCGTGTGAAGGAGATATGGAATGGGAAGTATGGCATGAACTCTACCTAAATGAAACATAATCAATGCATTTGATTTGTCTTCAACAAAACACAAAAGCTCTATATTTTCATCTTTACCTTCTCAACAACTTACAAGTGAATTGATTAGATAGTTGAAAATCAAGGTCATTCAAGATGCTAAAATAACTAAAATTAGGTTGATTTTTTTTGATAGATGAAAGGGATCGTGCAATTTGTGAGGGATGATTTGATCAAGTAAGCTTCTTGTTGGTCAATATTAAACAAGTTTCGGGACCGGTTATGTTAATTCCATGGGTGTTTGGTTAAACACAATGCATTTGAAACATGGTTAGAAATGTTGTGAATGTAAAATCATGATATATCATTGGACAAACAAAACTCTATATAAAAGATATTGTGATCCTTTGTCAATCATGAATCCTAAATTTTTAATATTTCAAAAAGTAATTTTTGAAAATTATGAAAAGCAACCTCATAGGTTGGAAAGAGAAGTTGTATATACGTGTGAAGAAAAAAAGCTACAAATTACACCAATTTTAATTAATGTCAAAGATTTATGGCAATAATTTATAATGTTGATTGTCTTTGAAATCACAATTGCTTTTGGTTTCTTGATCATGCTAAATTTTCCTTTCTTTCTTCAATACCCTTGATTTCTTTCATTCTTTCATTTTTCTACAAGAGAAACACTTTGATTGTCAAAGCTATTTCTCTACTTTTATATTTACCCAATTTTATATCTTTGGTTACAACTTATGTCATTGTAATCAACAACTCTCATATGTTTATTTTACATGTTTTGTTAATTAGATACAATTTCTACTTTACATTTGTGTACATAAAATGCTGATGGTTATATGTTACGACATCAATTTATGTTTTTGTTTCTCATGTGCATAGTCCTCATCACATCTATTCAATCTTCTAGTTTCTTAAATGTTGATGCACTCTTAGTTGATGTTTCATTCCTTTGTATTCAACATGGGTCTTAGAATTGAAACTGAATTCCAAAAGATAAGCATTTTGTGTTGCCATTCAGGTATTCCCCATGTAAGTATTTGGGTATTCTCTTTGTATCATATCTTTTGAGAAAAAAGGCTAAAACAATGGATTCTAAACTTCGCCAAATATCAGATAATTTGGTGCCAATAAGGCCAATGATCTAATGGATAGTAGATACCCTAGTTTTAAAAATAAGAATAACCTGAATCCTTTTGTTTTCTTGTGTTTTGGCATCAAGCCAATAGCCAAAGCAATTGGAAATGAAACTATTATGGAAATAAATTCAGAAACTTTTCTGAACAATTTTCATAATCTGCTACCAAGACATATTGTGTGTAAGAAATATAACAAGATGGAAGAATGGGAGCTACCTCAAAATGCAGATAGTTTGTTACAAAGTCACCAACCATAGCCACTTGAGCTTACCCTCTGCCTAAAGGCATACATAATCATCACTCAGGAAATATTACGCCCAGGAAGCTTCATGAGGTCAACTCTTTAAAATGCATGCAACCATCAGGACATAGAAGAACATTACAAGGTCTGGCAAATAGTCAACAAAAGTTCCTAATGATGTGGCAGAATCTCTCCAAAGTGCCAACTATGTCAGATAGTGCACCATTAGTCAGACCAAGCTCATAGCAACCCACCCTTCAGTCAGATTTCTCCAATGGGCATTACCTATGTCCATTTACATATGTCCCAATGGAAAAGTAAACAGCTTTTGATCCTTGTCAGCACGCATGGTAAAGTAGACAGCTTTTGATAGAAAGCAGGAGGGGCTTCAGAGGGTACCTACCTGAGCAAACAAGAACAAGTTCAAAATGATAAATGCTCAAAATTGGTAATGTGGGTTGATACCTGACAGTTACAAAACCCAGATGCGCTGAACATATGCCTGTGCACACAGGAACTCAAAGAGAAGTAGAAATACACAATAATGGACAGCATGCGATAGTAGAATAAAAGAGGTCAGTGCTTTGCTTCAGATGGGTAGGTTTGAAAAATAAGCAAAACTCAAGCATTTTACTAGACTTGCAAGAGAGTCAGAGTTTGTTTCCCAGCTTGATTGTATCACTGTTGCAAAAGTCCCAGAGGAAATTTGAAACTTTTGCAAATGTTTCATTAGATCTTTATATAGATCAGGAAAGTCATAGAAAATTTCAAGGAGGAGCATTCAGCGAAGCCATCATTATCATCAACAAAGGAATGCATACACAAACATGGTGATTGTATCATTGTTGCAGAAGTCCCAGAGGAGACTTCAGACTTTTGGAAATGTTTTCTAGATCACATATAGATCATGAAAGTCACTTAATTTCAAGGAGAAGACATGAGGAACATTTGACCTGATGGGTATGGAAAGAGAAGTGGCCAGTGAGCCATCACCATCATCAAAGGAATGACATAAGAAAACAGGGTCATCTGTCTGATAGCACAAGTCGTACCACAAGAACCCAGACAAGAGCAATACTCAGAATACAGAAAAAATTGCTTCTTGTGAGAAGGTAAATTGCTGCCATTTTGAGATGGCTGCACTTCAAGGAGCTGCCAATTCTCCTTGAGGTTCAGCTTCAGCATGATGACACATGCACAAACACCACCACTGTTCAGATAACACTTTTCTATTTTCTTAAGTACCTGTCTAAGAAAAGGTTGCAATATATCCAACAGAGAGAAAGAAACACATGGAAAGCTTCAATCAAATAGCATATGTGACACAAATTGCCACAAAATAGAAGCCAGAAAATACAGGTTTACCATGGTGCCAACAGAGGCGATATATGACAGGTAGTGGCTAACATTGAGTAGTCGTGCCAAGCAAGATAGCAGCAGCAACAGTACCAATCCAGATAAACCCTAAACCCTAAACCCATCAGGTTCATGAGGGTGAGTTCTCTCCAATGACACCGACGATCCGCCAATTCAAAATACGCTGAAACTCTGCCACCATAGTATGTCCGTAAGCTAACAAGCGACAGGAGTACTGCCTTCTGGTCACCTGAGAGGTAGGAAGGTTTAGGGTTATCAGATTTGCAGATTAGGGTTACGGAAATCAATCACCCACCAAAATTCAAAGAAACCTATGACCAAAAAAAATCCACATCAATCGTCTTACACTAGTATTCAATCCATGGAAGCAATCCCCAACTACTGAGAAACAAGCACAAAGAAGAAGAAGAAACAGAAGAAGCAGAAGCATATTCTACCAAGACCGAATCTATTGACCTCGGGACTGCCACCATTCAAAATCCCTGTGCATGCGCATTCCCCTCACACTGACAGAGCTCCCGCGATCAAAAAACCCCTACACTGCTTCTCAAATTGTTGCATCCCAGACTCTCGATTCTGCACGTCTCACGCTCGCGAGCTCCTCCTTTCCCCTGGACTGCTCTCATGAGTCTCCGCAGTTCACGAGACTGTTGTCGATGAAAATGCTCCAAAGTAGGATGAAAACCGCCATACATTCGTTCTTAAAGTTTCTTTGCCTCTATCTCTTGGGCCTGTCCGTGACCCAACCAAGGTTCCCCTGTGTTGTTCCCCAAAAAAGTTCCCAAAGACGAGTACCGTTCCCAAACCTGTGTTCTCACGAGAGTTCGCAATCCAGTGCAGGGCTGGAGCGAGGAGGTGGGAAGGGAAGGGAAGGAAAGGAGAGACTAGCGATGGCGATGGCGTCTTCTGCGCTGCTCTTTTCTCCCTGTTTTCCTTACCGTACTAAGCTCTGTGGTGTGCCAAGAATCTGTATTTCACCTGTTGCATCCCTGTTCTCAGAATTTTCAAAAAATTCTGAATCGCGGAGCTTCATTTTGAACTATCGGAAAGTTAGGCTCCACAGGAGCAGTAGGAGCAGCTTCAACATGCTTGCTTCGCCTCTCCGCTCGACGACAGAGAGTGAGTTATCGTCGCTGGTTTGTTTTTCAGGAGCGCCGGAGAAGGACGGTGCTTCGTCTGGTATTGTTGCATCGGAAGCGACGATGGCGAACGGAGTTGAAGAATTGGAGCAGGAAGCGGCGTTGCGGGAAGAAGGGGATCGACCTCGTGCGAGAAAAAGTGGAGGAGCGACGCGAGTGGCGGATTCGACTGATTGGATTGCTTCTTCTCTCACGCGCAGATTCGGTTTGGGAGCCGGACTGGCGTGGGTAGGAGTGCTGGCTTTCGGTGTGGTTTCTGAGCAGATCAAGACACGGACTGAAGTCTTTCTCGAAGAGCAGGGAACCAGGTAACCGGATCTTTCTCTCTTCTCCTGCTTTGCGAGTCTTGGCAATTGTGAATGCATCATGTAGTGTGATTTTAGCAACCTGTGATCAAACTGCCTGAAAATTTGGCAATTGCAGCCAGCCACGAGATGTGAAAAAACACTACAGAAGGAGAAGAAAACCTCTGTGAAGACCTCTGTCAGATGTGCATTCATTGTTGGCATATTCACTGGGAAATTCACTGGAACATTTTGCAGAAGACCTCTGTGAAGAAGACTGTTGTCTGATGTGCATTTGTAGCATCTTGACAGGGTAATTTCACTAGAACTTTTTTCATTTAGAGGTTGCTCCCACAGTGCCACATGTAGGAACAGTGTGGTTTATAAATAGTAGACTGAAGTCATGATGATTTTCATTGTTTTCAGGGATGTGGAGAATGCAAAGGAAGTCGTTTTTCCAAACAACATTCGCTATGTGGAGTTGCGAGCAGGTGGAGGAGCATCCCCCCAGAGGGGTGACTTAGTGGTGGTTGATCTTGTAGGCAAAATTGAAAGCACAGGTGAAGTATTTGTGGATACTAGTGCAGCTGGGAACAAGCGGTCTTTGGCATTTGTATTTGGAGCCAGACCTTATGCAGGTGGCATGTGTGATGGACTGGAGTTCGTGCTGCGCTCTATGAAAGTTGGTGGCAAGAGACGAGTCATTGTTCCACCAGAGCTAGGGTTTGGAGAGACTGGTGCAGATTTGAGCTCAGGAGCCCGAATTCCAAGTCAGTCAACACTGGAGTATATTGTGCAGCTTCAAAGGGTATCCATTGCTCCCTCATGATACTGCAGGTAGCCTGCAGAAAGATCAAATCATCCAAATTTTCCCCTGGGTTGCGTTTCTCTTCAAGTCAACCCCATGCAAGCAATGCTTCTGCATATTGAGTCCATGATTAATATTCAGATCGTCCATCTTGAATCCTTTACTGTATGATGTTCAAATTTTCATCAATCAATGTCAAGAGCCAAGCTCTGAGATGAGATGTTGTAATTCTATAATATCAACTGGTTGTGCAGCACAACATTACTGGATACTTTGAACCCAATAGCTAACTTTCAGATTGAAAGTTCAGTCCTTAGCCTTCATTGTACCTCCCAGAGCAGCAGTTAGTGTGATTTTGCTTCATGTCATGTGGCCAGTAGACTGATGACATTATGTGGCAACCAAGTTTTGGTCTTCATTACAGCAGATAGTACAGACTATCATTGTGATCCTTAACCCATGCCATCACCAGATTGTGTCTTGAACATGACCTCAAGCAAAATAGCTTCGCCACTTGACATATCTAGTACAGATCCAATAGGCAGCCAAAAACAAGCCCATAACCAACTAACTATTTCCCTGGGATAAATTAGAAATTCCAGAAACAGGTATTCAACTTGCAAGTTCTCTGTGTATGCCATCATTAGAGAACTTATTTCAAATTTGGCATGTATTCATGTTAATAAAGGCAAGAACTGTGTATGAAACTTTGAATGAAGAAATAGAACCAAATAGGCATCAATGTTTTTGCTCCTTATGATGGTCATAACCATTCCCCTTCTGAAGCAATGGCAACAACCTCCCCTCCTTTGACCTGGCTAATTAGCATTAAAGAGGGAAAATAGATGTATCTAGCAGGAAGAGAGGATGAACCAATGTAATGAAATAAAACTAGGAATACTGCAGATTAGCCTAACTAAATGTCAAGTATTGCAATCTACTTCTAGATCCTCCTATTGTGATCATCAAGTGGCACATGTTTCTGTGACAATTCTAACCACTAATGTCATCTAAAAGTGAGGTTTGACTAGCACCAACTTGACCACTAAAAGAGGGAATACTTAATAACCCATTTGAAACTGGATTTGGTGTTGATGCACACAGGGCCTTAGGAACTAACAAAGCTCTGACAAAAATGATCCTCATATTCGTGATCCAAAGTATGGTAGCAGAGGAATTCTGAAGTGATCCTGCAACCCAAATTTTGAATGGCTGCAAACTCAACAGTGCAATCAACTAGCCAAGAAGGAGAAATATGAGAAGAAAAATCTCACTTGCTGAACTCAAGCTTGCTCCTAGAATTTTACTTCTTGTTCTTGATTGCTGACCCAAGAGCAACATCCTCAACACCCACATCTTGCAAATTGAGAAGCAAAGAATCAGCGCTGAGAAACACTCGATTTTGTGAAGTTGAGATTGTGTTGGCAATTTCACGGCTTGCCTCAATCTTCCGCAGAGTAATGAATGCAGGATTGTTTGATATAGCATCACCAATAAGCTGTGCACTCTTAGCCTCACCCTGCAATTATTACACGTTACAAAAATACCATATCAGACACTGATTGTGGAAAATAAACAATTATCTGCAATACTACTATTGCACAAGCACACAATTGTTGCCTCCAGTCCTTTTCAATCTTTGTCATCTTTACTACAGTCAGAAACTGACCATTGATGATGTCTATTGTTGCAGCTGTCAAATGATTCTCCCAAGAACATGAAGCAAATAAATTTTAAAGCATTTTTAAAGAAGAAAAGGACCTGTGCACGAATGATAGCACTGCGCTTGTCCTGTTCTGCCTTCTCTACCACAAACTTAGCTCGTTCAGCTTCCTGGGCAGCAACTTGCTTTGCTTCGATAGCTGCAGTGAACTCACGCCCAAATGTGAGATTGGTGATCGACACATCATCCAATGCAATGTTGAAGCCAAGTGCCCGTTCATGAAGGATTCTCCGAATCTCCCTGCTTACCACCTGTCAGAACAATAAAAGCACCTGTTACATCTGGTGCTACTTAACCAGTTGTTAATGTGTCTCCCTATCTAAGATCAGCTCAAAGCAGGATTTGTTCTCTTAAAAGAGCTAATCCTCACAAAACCTCAAAGTAAAACCTAATGAAACTTCCAATTTAATGCTATTCAAGAGCTTCTAGAAGTTAAACCTTTTCAAGAAGTGGGTTCACAATAGAAACAAAACCACCTGCCACAAGAAGATACACACAAAAAGAATCTCTGTACCTCACGCTGGGTGATAAGCTGGCTAGCATTATACTGTGCAACAACAGACTTCAATGTTTCCTGTACAATTGATGGCAAAACACGCTCTGCATAGTCTTGGCCTAGGGTGCGATAGATTGTTGGCAGCCTGTCTGCCATAGGTCGTGTAAGCACTCGCAATGTGATCTTTACCTGTAGTTCAAGAAGGTTTATGACATCAAATACCATGTCAATTGCCTGGTTTAAGCACCCACAGATCTGCCCAGAAAACAGCATTTTCTTTTCTCCACTGCTGAATTGAAGAGCATTAAATATTAGGTCCATTAGGAGATGAGTCTGAATGCAAGACACTATTCTATACAAAGACAAGAAGACTGACAAGAAGATCTGTACCATTTGGAGATCCCGACTGCCTGAGGTGCTCTCCACAATGTTTGGCCTGGCACGGACATCATAAATCACTGGTCTATCAAACCAGGGGATCATAAAATGTGTCCCCTCTGGATACACCTGCCAGCAATTTACAGGTTCTCGCCCGTGAGTAGACGGAAAGCTGGTCTGAACAAACACCGAATCCCACTAGAGAGAGATTCTTCCATATGTCCAAGTTTCTTTGCAACCCTAAACTGTCTACAGAACCTTGTCCCCTCCCTTCTTTTTCACGATTCCAGAAATATCGAGAGATGAAAACGGAAAATGAGAAGAAAAGACTTGGTATCATGCGTTCCACAACCAAGAAAAAAGGAGTAGAAATGTTCTCCTCTCTCACACACACATTCTCTTCACATGAAATTCCAAAAACCCTAGAGCATCGAAATTGGGGACCAAAACTTTCATGAATAAAACTAGCAGCAAACCTTGTCCTTGACGCCGACCAAGCGGTTGAAGACAATCGCGCGATGACCTCCCTCCACATTATACAAACTGTTGACTGCCGCGTACAACCCAACCCCACCTATCACCGCCAGCCTCGCCAACGCCCCTGCTGGCCCCGAAGCCTGGGGCAGCTTCACGTTGCGCATGTTATTCAGGTTCATCTTCACAAAAAAAAAACTTGCGCTGTTTCCTTCCTCAAACGAACTTTCCGTTCCAAGCTTCTCCGAAGAAAAGCTCGATGGCAAGCAACACCAAATCGTGGAACAAAATCCCAAAACCAGACGCGAAGACGGAGAGACAGCAAGAGGGGGAAGAGCGAGCGCGCGCGCGGATTAGGGTTTCATATTGGGATCTGGATTTTGAGACGTCGATTCCGGCCCAACTGCGAACGAAGGTCGCGTGCGAGAGAGTACATGGATTATGGTTTCATTTAGGGATCTGGATGTTGGGACCTAGATTTCGGCCGAATTGCGTATGAAGGTCGCGAGCGAGCGTGCACGTATTAGGGTTTGTTATTGAGATCTGGGTTTTGGGATTTGGATTGGGGCCGAACTGCAGGCGAAGGCAGCTCTCGAGACAAACACGAGTGGATGCACGGATTAGGGTTTTATTTGGATTTGGGATTCGGGACCTCGACTCCAGCCCAACTGCGTATAAAGGTAGGGTGAGAGACGGAAGAGTGAGCGTGAGCGCGTGCACAGAAAAGGTTTTCATTTTGGGACCTGGATTTTAGGACCTGGATTTTGGTAAAATTGCCTAGGAACGTCGCAAAAGAGAGTGTGTGTGTGCGTGGATTAGGGTATATTGGGATCTAAAAGAAGGTCATGAAGTGAAGCTTGTGTAGTTGAAGTAGTTTTTCTTTTTCTTTTTCTTTTTTTTTAAATATTTTTTTAATTTTTAATTTTATTTTATTTTTAATTTTATTTTAGGGATTTAAAAAAAGTTGTTCCTAAAATTTTTGATATATATTCCTCAACATTTTGGAAGTGAAAAGTAAAGAATTAAAGAAAGCAAACTTGTCATTTCGTTGGAATGAATTATATATATATATATATATATATCACCTTGACTCATGAAATGCAAAAGAAAACCTCAACTACAAATGAGAGGTCATGATGTGAAGCTAACACACTTAACTGAATGGGGATGAGAAAATAATTTACATAATTTTGTTTCCTCATTTTTCATAAATCCAATTGGGGAACTAAATTGCACACTATTATTGTTTAAACATTTTCATTGTTTATGAATTGTGATAAAGAAATAACTTGGACATTATTTTGGATTTGCTATATGTTAATAATAGAGGCCCACACAATGAGTGTGGATGGAGATGTTCTAAAAGTAGTTAGTTCCACCAACTTATTGCACATCAAATTTTGGATGAGAACGATGAAATATTATGTCAACTTAAGGTCACAAAATGTTTTTGGTCTAACATTTGTGCAAATATATTGTGATTGGGAAAAGGCATTACATAATTTAACACCTACTATTGATTGGTTAAATTGATTGATTAGTCCAAGTGGTTTGTAATTTTTAAATTTTTCATCTTTTATAATCTTAATTTCATGTCTATAGGTGGGCATGGGAAATAGTAAGCCAACCATCTTGGATGTGTTGAAGGCCCAAATACCAAACAAGGGCTAAGCTATTATAACAGTGCAAACCTAAGAATTTCCAAAAATCTTTTAGCTCAATAAGCATTCTAGGTAGTTAAACATTCTAGGTGATTAATTTTACAAACATGGCTTTTTTTAAAAATCATCATTGGAAATAAGGTGTGAACCAATGTTGGGCAAGTATATCCATTTTAATATATCAAATGGGTATGTGTAAATATATAATTTAAAAACAAGATATAATAAAAACATATATGGTTTTTAAAAATTCAGGTTCCAATGACAAATAATTAAAACTAGTATATGGGAGATTTTTTGGAATCCTTCATATGGTCATCCATGGGCCATTCCCAAGACAATTTCATTTTCAAGCTTAATAATGTCAAAGTAATAATAATAATTGATTCATTCAATATTACAAAATGTGGGTGCAATTCATTAGTCCCTGTTCATTAGACTATTGAATTCATTATGTCTCCACTAAGTCTTATGTACTATAACCTATGAATTCACTCAAAATCAAGTGAAATCACTTGACATACAAGGGCACCTTTTGTTGTAATGATTTTTTTTAATAATTATCTCCCACCTTTCATAATAACTACCCCCATTTTATACCTATCTCATTTTATTATCCTATCCACCAGCATGGATATAAGAAAATTAACTAACATGTGTCTTTTCATGTCCATGAAATGTATGAACTAATTTAAATTAAATTTGACATTGACAAAAGTAATGATGAATTATTGAAAACCATATCAAAACATAAGAATAAAATAAAATAGTTGATTGTCATTAATAGTGTGCAACAATGCAAAACTCAAATTGGGTAAAAATAAAAGTATGTATATTGTGTAGGATTTGCAAAATTATTAATCTAAGTCGGTATAAAATTAAATGAAAATTTTAATTTATTCAGAAAGGAAATGTGAATAACTATTTCATCATTTTCCTTCCATTTATCATGTCAATATAATTATTAAAGCAAATCAAAATATTTACACAAGCATGGCACATTGCCAAGTGGAGAAAGACAATTAGTTATGTAATTAACATAGCAAACATGAATATGTGAAGAATCAAACATCTTATCCAAAAAATGAAAATAAATTGAAACCAATCAAAAACTTCAAAAATGCATTCAAACCATTATTATAATGGCAATTGGTAATAAAAGTTAACGCACTTAAAAAACAATTTGTAAAAATCTTATTCAAGGTAATTAATGCAATGCACAAAATTAAAATGCCAAAAGAAAATATTTTCAACAATCAGTCATCATAATTTGAACAAATCCATCATAATCACATGCATTGCAAAATGTGAATACATATATATGTTATATAATAATTTTTGCATGTATACCATTTTTTACCCATTTCGAAACAATCACCCTCCCTTTGTTAAGGGTAAATTTTAAATATATAATAATTGAATCAAGTAAATACAACCCATATATAGCCAAGTAAGTTAATTAAAAGGGTAGGAATTTTTTTTTGTTGGGTAAGGATATATACATGTGGATATAATAGGGTAAAAGACCCCCCCTCTCACAAAGTTGTGTGAACCCCATGGGATATGGATTCAATTTTACTATGGATACATCTAGTTGGTTTTTGAATTTGCTTTGTCATGCTTTATTATAAGCCATTCCACATTCAATTTCCCTTTCAAACCTACCTATTTTCCCAACACACACACACACATCCCTTGCGAATGAAAGTTAAAATCCACAAAAACTAAACAAATTTGAGCATTCACAAAAGAAATTGGTTCATAATTTTATGCCCATCCTGCACATATCTAATGGCACTTGGATTGATAATGCAAAAATTAGAATGCATTTAAATTTTAAAACATCACGTAAGGTGTATCTTATTACTAACACACAACAATTAATGTTAACACCAACATTTGCTCAAATTTCTATTTTAAAATGGTTCCAAGGATCATGTGGATTATATCATTCTAAAAGGAACACTTTTGATTGAATGCAAACAATGTTAAATTTCACCACTTGCATCCTATTTCACCCAATTTTTTTTTCATGTTAATAATTATCCTTTCCACAACAACATTTCCTAAATAACAAACTCACACTTTTGTTGACCATATTATTTGGTTTTCACACATTTTACATCACAAAACTCTTAAATAATGAAAAATCAAATGTCTTTGTATGAATTTGTTGTTTAAAGTTTACCAAAAGTATTAACTAATAGTGTTCGACAATTCTCATATTTATGTGAGAACCAATGATTTTTGTTTTTTTCATAGAGTTGTAAAAACTAGCATAATTTTTAAATTTTTGATTTTATAAAAATTGTCTAAGGTATGGCCTCTTTATTTTTAAAATTTCAGCTTGTTCTCACAAATTGGTTATTGAATTTATTTTACTCAAATAACGAAATGAATAATGTGCACCCAAGAATGTGCACCCAAGATATACTCCAATTTAACACCGTAATGTGTCCTATATTATTTGCCCAAATGTGTGGGCATGTATTGTATATTGATGAATTAAAGAGAAGACCTTACACATTAACGAATTGGTATCAACACATTGGGGAACATTAAAAAAATGTCAATCAAAATGATCCATTGAATAAAAATATTGGGATGCACTCACAACTAACCAAAAAAATAAAAATTGCATAACCAACCTTTATATTAGATAGCCTTTTAATCCTAGACCTCTAAAATCGAAAACCTTTGAAATTTTTTTAATACCCTCTAGATGGTTTTCATTTTAAATTTATGGGATGATTATCAAATGAGTAGTTCACACTAAAGTGAAAATTGAGAGGGGCCAGTTTCAATGTGAGTATCACTAATGGTGATGCACAATGGTTATCAAGGTGAAAATCGATTTAAGAATTAGGATGGTTTTCACCTTAATTTTGAGAATTGCCCAATAATGGTATCGACACATTTGTTGTGTTGTATTATGATCAAATTAATGTGAAATCCATCTAAAATTCATAAGTACAAATTACATGAAATTTCATTATTGTCATAATCTAATTGTTGTGATTTCTTTTCAATTGTTTTCATGCAATTGAAGTTTTATATATGTATGCACAATTTGTTTAGTGTTTGATATGGTTTTAATGTGTCAATTGTACAAAAATTGTGTTGAAATGATTCAAACCTATGAGCAATATGTTTTATGCAAATATGGGATGAATTTATGGAGCTTGGTAAGTTAGTGATATAAGTATTTTACATTTTTTTTCTTTTATAAAAATTATACAAAACCCATTTTAATAAAAAGCTTCCCAAACATAAACTTTGTGACTTGATTACTCACACCATTTCTATTACAAACCTTGATAATGGTGAGGTTACACTATATATAAATAACATAGTTGTTAAATTCCTCAATTTTCCAACTTAAGACACCCAACTATTTTAATTATTTTTAAATCAAAGATTTAGAACCATTACAAGTCCAAAATTTTTGTTTTCAACTCCATATTGTCAAGTTGCCAGGAAAAGTACCCAACAAAAAAACGCCTCAAAACCCTACAGTTTCCAAAAACCCTAAAATGTGGTTCTAAAAACCCTAAAATTTTGGTTCCAAGATCACTCAACAACACAACTATTTTTGAATTCAAGTTCTCAACCCACACAACTTGTCCACAAAATTTGTCTGTAACTAGAAAAGGAGTGGCCGAACAAGGATTCTATGGTTGTGCATTTTGTGTGAATGCCAGATTCACTGATCAGGGTTCTAGAGTTAATCCAGCCGTCACCTTCATTGATGAGGGCAACGAATTTTTATCATTTTGGAAGGTGGTTAGTAATGATCGTGCATGGAATGCATGGGAAGTGTTGCTCTATGGCTTTGTGGGATGGGAAGTATAGAAAGAAGGCGGCGCGAATGATGAAGGGGGATGGCGCCGCATTGATGTGCTGTTGAAGAAATGATGGCGGAAAAAGTGAGGAACGATGGAGGCTTGTGAAGGAAGCCAAGGACGGAGAAAAGAAGGTCTGATCAAGGAGAGAGCAAAGGAACTAAAAAAGGCATGTGGAGACAGATTGAGAGGTCTGATTCAAGGAGAGGAGAGCGGTAGAGTCCATAAATTGCTTTAGATTCTTGATGAACATTGTTCAGGGAGAGGAGATCAGAGTATAGCAGGAGGCTGAAGTGGTGCTAGAGAAGAGATTTTTCTGAGATTTTGCATTGAAGTTGGAAGGGTAGAGCTGAAGATGTTAGATGAGCTCAAAAATGTATAGACCAACATCCATATGTCTGTTTTTGAGTACTTGGCTGAGTTGTTGTAACTCTCCGCTACGCCAGTGACTTAGTTAAGTGGGGTTGATAGATGTTTGATGAGTATTCTGGAGTGAAGAAAGTTTGTGTTATCGGGGAACTCTGTAAATTTTAAGCTAATGAGTATGATCTCTAAGGTTATGTCTTGCTGATCTGTTTGAGTAAGTTGGATAGAGGGGTCGTGTTGTTGTTTGACCCTTCCTTTTTGGTATCAGAGCATGGTTTCGTGTTTGTAACCTTGGTAGAACCTGTGGATGCTTAGGTAGAATGATTATTAAAGATCATGTCATCGTCTAGTGGAGAAGAAATTCGTGTGGAAGAAGTGACTTAGGAGATTCATGAACAACAGCTTATCACCAGATTCGATTTTTTTACTGCTCAGAACGGACCACAGAGGGGAGCAGTAATTCTGTGTTTTCTAGGTTTTGGAGTAGTGAGGATTGTAAGAATAGATCCAGCTAAAGTTCGAGTTGGAGATATCGCAGTAGAGGTAGCGCATAGTGGTTTTTACACTCACGCTCAAGTCTGGTTGAAGGTGATAGATGAAGCAAGGGGATGGGCATCGACCTCAAAATTACAGACGCAATTCTACCACTCCTCTTATCTTGCGTAGAGTAACACCTTTATTCGCTGAAAGGCAGAGTAGTGTGCCTAGACTAGGGGACATTTGGGTTCCCAAACTTGCTATGTCGCCTAATCATTTTGTCAGATTATATATTCCCGGTGTGGAGGACTTGTTTCAAGTTGGAGATCGGCTACTTAGGGTGGAGCATAGTGGATCAAGATTTCGCTTCATAAGTTGGAGAGTATGGCAAAACCAGGAGGGAGTGTGGCAGTTTCAACAAGAATCCACATATGAGCAAAGCTTTTCCATGTTTCCATCTAATTTTGCACCTTTGAGACCAGTAGCAGAGGGAGTTCAGTCTGAATTTACATAGTAGCACGGATAACGTTTGTTCTAAAAGATCAGACATGGACAAGAGAGACTAAGAAGCTGGTCAAGTTTTGTTATCACCTTATTGTGGTCTAAGGACCGTGTGTTGTGAGAAGTGTTGCAATTTGAATTGCAGCTGAACAGTTGCAAGATGACTAGTCCCCAGGGAATGGACGAATTGTTCTAGGGAAGAGACCATGAAGATGTAAATGACTAGGCGGAGCGGCTCACTATGGCAACAGAAGTGCGTGACCTAAATGCCGACAAGTTATTCAAGATCGCGAAGCTGAATCTGAGGGGAAGAGCCAAAAAGTGGTTCAAGAGATTGCAACCAGCGCCAACAGATTAGATTGAGTTGCGAAATTTGATAGTGCAGAAATATGGCAATGTTGATGTTAATGACATCCAGATGAAGTTGGATGCCATCAAGCAGGAGCCCAAGGAGAGAGTGCAGAGGTATTTCGAACATCTCGACAAGTTGTTTCAAAGAATTAGGATACCAGATGCTAAATAAAGAAGGAGGTTTTTGGCTAGGTTGAGGCCTGAAATTCGGAAATTATGCATAGTAAGGACATTTACTGACATTGAGGAGCTAGTGGGTGCTGCCACTGAGCTCAAGAGAATTTTGGATGAAATCGGAAAGACTCCATTCGAGCCTTTAAAGGAGGAGCAAGAAGAGGGAGTAGAAGAAACATTGATGGAGAAGCAAGTGACTGCTTTGAATAACACACTGGTTAACTTTTTCAAGCAGAATGTGCCGAATTCTATCGCATTGTCCTCTTCCACGATGTCCAGCGGGTGCCAAATCTGCAAAGGAGGCGACCATATAGCCACAGCATGTCCGAGACTTAATGAGCCACGGCCGAAATGTGCCAAATGTGGAATGTCTCATAGGACAGAAAATTGTGGGGTCAAATGTTCTTTCTATGCAAGGTTGGAACACTCGGAAGACCGATGCTAGAAGAAACCCAAGGATGGAGGATCGCATTCTGGAGCAACAAACTTCGTAGAAGTCTTGCTGAATGATGAGGAGGCATTGCTGCAACAACTTAACATGTTGTGCGGCAATGAAAAGGTATTTTCATATACTTGGGTACCACGGAAGAGAATGCCCGTCGAAGTGGCACCAACAGGTAATGTACCATCTCCTGAAGTTCAAGGAGAGGGCACAGGAGTGAGTCGGGAGACCACAGTCAAGTCAAAGATTTTCTCACATTTCATTAAGGGGAAGATTTCCCTTAGCCCCATGGAAACAGTTTTGATGATCCCAGGAGAGTTGGAACATCTGGAGAGTAGTGAAGCTAGCTCGGAGGAAGAAGGATGCCGAAACTGTGAATGATCAGATGTCTGTTGTTTCATCAGTTTCGGCAATTCGGCGAATTTGTGTTAACAAAACCAACAGGAGCAAGACCCTCCATTTGCCGGTGGAGATAAATAGATATGTGGTAGAAGGACTTGTGGACACATGGGCATCCATGTCTGTCATGGCTATTGTTGTAGTTAGAGAGTTAAGGATGATGCATTTGATAGCTGGATCCGAGACCTATAAGACTGCATCAGGAATCATCACACAGGCTCTAGGTCGGATCGATGAGGAACTCGTAAAGCTTGGAGGTGTTCAGTGCACCATGACCTTCATGGTGGTAGACACAGACAGTTACGATGTGCTACTAGGATTGGATTTCTTGATGAAGATCGGGGCCATCGTAGATGTGGAGCGGGGTGTAATACAAGTAAGAAAGGGATCGGGAACTAATGTGGAGGTGTTACCCTTGACGATGGTGAATTTGTTACAGAGAATGAATTCAGGATCTCTGATACAAGATACCACATCCATTTGGACGGAAACGCACAACGATGGCAATTCTGACTGGATATCAAACCAGGATCGTGCAATCATGACCAAGGAAGGTGGATCGTCCACATCAACCTCAGATGCGGATACTGATGATAGTGAACGCAGTTATTCAAAATCTAATCAATTGAAACAAATTGATTGTGAGAATGAGTTTGGAGATACTGAATTGGAGGAGCTGGTGAAGTCAGAAGGACCGCAGGAGATTCTGCAACTAACAATCCAGGAGCAGGCTAACGAGTTCATGAAAGAAGAAGTCACTGATTATGACGATTATGCTGATTGATTCAGTGGGTGTCTGATGCAGACAAGGGAAACAAGTCATCCCTGTAACTTCGAAGCATGAAGAAGCGCATGTATTGCTGCAACTCCAACAGGTAAACAATGATATCTTTCCCAACAAGTTCAAAGAACAGCTGTTAGTGTCTGACAACTGTAGAGCAAACTCAAGGTGGGTAGAAATTTCCCAGAAGATATGAGTTGATCAGAACCTTGACCAAGCAAAGGGCCAGAAGCTGTGGGAAGTCTTGGAGCATTATCAAGATGTATTCGCCTGGAACAAAAGGGAGCTGGGCTGTTGTATTATTGGAGAGCATTCCATAGATACGCAAGGCTATCCACCTTGCAGAGTGTCACCTGGACGATTGTCATATTGGGAGGAGGCTGAGGTAAAGAGACAAATTAACGCGTTGGTGGACTTGGGTAAGATGAAGCCAAATGATTATGAGTACGCCTGTCGTGTGACCCTGCCAGCAAAAAGGGATGGGAGTAGGCATTTCTGTGGGGATTATCGGCCACTTAATTTGCAGACACGGCGGGATTCATTTCTAATGCCTCTTGTTGACGATGTAATTTCCCAGTTGGGGAAATCGGCTTGGTTTTCTGCACTTGATTTGCAATCAAGATGTTGGCAAATTCGCATGGCTCCTGAAGATGTGAAGAAAACGGCCCTGGTCACCAAGACTGGGCTCTATGACTAGACGATCATGCCTTTCGATCTCAAAAATGCGACCAGCACATTCACAAGAACAATGTCGTTAGTTTTCAAGGAGATGGGAGACAAGTTCCTGAAGGTGTTTGTTGATGATCTTAACATCCACAGTGAGAATTGGGAGGATCACCTCCGACACTTGGGTGCTGCGCTATCCAGGCTCAGGGAAGTAAACTTGAAGCTAAACCCAAGTAAATGTTGTTTTGCTACTGAAAGCATTGTGTTCTTGGGACATGTGGTCAGTAAGCATGGTACTAAACCAGATCCTGGTAAAATTGATGCAGTGCTGCGTTTTCCAGAACCAAAAACAGTTACTAACGTCAGATCTTTTTTGGGACTGACAAGGTATTACTGAAAATACATTAGAGAATATTCAAGGTTGGCTAGTCCTTTATTTGAATTGACGAAGAAGGACGTGCCATTTGTATGGAATCAGGACTGCCAATGGGCGTTTAATGCCTTGAAGAGAGCACTGGTGGAAGCTCCCATACTTGTACGTCCTAACTTCAAAAAACCATTATGTTTTTATGTTGATTGGTCGACGAAAGGTGTTGGTGCCATCCTATTGCAAAGGGAGGGCAGATTTGAGAAAGTCGTGGCGTATGCCAACAAGGGCTTAACTGAGGTGCAAAGGAAGTTCCACCCAATGGAAGGAGAGTGCTATGCATTGATCTGGGGCATCATGCATTTCAGACAGTACCTTCACAGGACGCATTTCATCCTAAGGACAGACCACAAGCCACTTGAATGGTTGGCAACAATGTTAGATGCAAATGGAAGAAGAGGTAGATGGATTGACATGTTACAAGATTTCAGCTTTAAAATTTCACACAGACCAGGAATGAAGCATGGCAATGCTGATGCGCTGAGCAGAATTCCAATGGGGCAGGCCACGGATGATGATGATTTCAGTGAAGAGGTCCAGGATGTTGGGACCATACCTGATGATCCAACTGAGGCGACAGAAAGTATGTTCTCTGTTCAATATGGTTAGGACTCGGAATGGTTCAGATTTAGGAGGCATGCAAGGAAGCTCACGGAGCATTGTTGGTGTTGCTTTGGCATCAACCATTGGCGTTACTCAGCTGATCACCAATTGTTCATGCTTGATGTTGTGACTGAGGAAGCCATGATGAGGAAGATAACTCACCTGTGGAAGATGTGGAAGGAGCAAACAGTAAGGGAGATCAAAATTCGAGACCTCCCGATGGTAAGCGAGCTCTCAAGGAGAGGAGGACCCAGTACTATGATAGACAGCAGCAACTGGAGCTGGTGTTAGCAGCTCAGCAATTGTCTGAGTTTGGGAAACATGAGTCGAATCTCATGGAATCAAATGAAGGCGAGATGTATGGTGTGGAGGCAAGGAGTGTTGACATCTGGCAAGACACCACATGCTTGGAGTTGCTGAAGGAGGGTCAGTTACCTGATACTATGGACCTTGAGGAAGGAAAAAGGGCTAGGAAGAGGGTAAACAATTACTGCTGGAAGGGGCAGAAGCTCTATTTCAAAGGGCTGTATGTGCCCAAACCGAAGGAGAGGATTCCACTGGTGATTCAAATGTATGAAGATCTGGGGCATTTTGGAGAATAGAGAACATTGGCTGAGATCTGTCAGAGGTACTTCTAGCACAATCGAACTAAAGATGTCCGGACAATGGTTAGAAGATGCCAGCAATGCCAGCTGGTGAAGAGTGTGGGTAGCGTCCGTTTTGGAGATGAGGAATTAAAGACCATACCCATCTGTGATTTATTTCATAGAATTGCTATGGACACTGCTGGACCATTGCCTGAGACTAAGTCAGGCAACAGATACATTCTGGTGGCCATCGACCATTATTCTAAGTGGTGCAAAGTAAAGGCGGTGGCTGATCATGGAGCTAAAACTGCCACCACATTTTTGGAAGATGACATAGTTTGTAGGTATGGAGTTCCTAAATTTGTACTGACTGACAATGGAGGAGAGTGGGCTGCAGAGTTTAATGTAATGTGCAAGGATTATGCCATACATCATCAGCGCACTGCACCCCAATGGCCCCAGTGCAATGGGATGGCGGAACGCATGATCAAAACCATCAAGCATGGTGTCAATGTTCTTGCTGCAAATCCTACAAATGTGGATTGTTGGGACGAGCACCTGGCCAAGATCTTGTTTGGATACAGATGCGGGATCCAAGCTAGTACAAAGTTCTCTCCATTCATGATTCTGACTGGTCGTTCACCACGTCTCAAGGCTGATAACTACCTGAATGCTTTGACTGATGTAACTAATGATAGTGCTGATGTCGAAGTTGTTACAACACAATTCCTGCAGAAGGTGAGGCTCATAGCAAGTATTCATAAAAGTGTCCTGCTCAACATGGAGCATGCACAACAGAAACAGAGGAACACTTATGCCACCAGGAAGGGTAAGCATCTGTTTGAAGGTTTGGTTGCAAGGGAAACCATGGTGAAGATGAAGAAACCATGGAAGAAGAGAGCGCTTACTACAAGCTGGGAAGGTCCATACCAGTTTGTAGGCCATACTGATGGCAAAGGCAACTTTGATTTCGAAGAAGGCTGCCGGATATGCATCATCCAAGATGCTAATGGACGTCAATGGAAGAGGTTTCGTAGAGATCTTCAGATTTATTACACTCCACCAGATTAAGTGAAACTGAGGGACTCAGCTTTCTCAACAAGGGAGGGGTGACATATGTAACCAGAAAGGGAGTGGCCGAACAAGGATTCTATGCTTATGCATTTTGTGTGAATGCCAGATTCACTGATTAGGGTTCTAGAGTTAATCCAGCCGTCACCTTCATTGATGAGGGCGACGGATTTTTATCATTTTGGAAGGTGGTTAGTACTGATCGTGCATGGAATGCATGGGAAGTGTTGCTCTCTAGCTGTGTGGGATGGGAAATATAGGAAGAAGGCGGCGCGAATGATGAAGGGGGATGACATCGCATTGATGTGCTGTTGAGGAGATGACGGCGGAAAAAATGAAAAAGGACGGAGGCTTGTGAAGGAAACCAAGGACGGAGAAAAGAAGGTCTGATCAAGGAGAGAGCAGAGGAACTCAATTAAGCATGTGGAAATAGACTGAGAGGTCTGATTCAGGGAGAGGAGAGTGGTAGAGTCCAGAAATTGCTTTGGATTCTTGATGAACATTGTTCAGGGAGAGGAGATCAGAGTATAGCAGGAGGCTGAAGTTGTGCTAGAGAAGAGATTTTTCTGAGATTTTGCGTTGAAGTTGGAAAGGTAGAGCTGAAGATGTTAGATGAGCTCAAAAATGTATAGACATGTCGATCCATATGTCTGTTTTTGAGTACTTGGCTGAGTTGTTGTAACTCTTCGCTGCGCCAGTGACTTAGCTAAGTGGGGTTGATAGATGTTTGATGAGTACTTTGGAGTAAAGAAAGTTTGTGTTGTCGGGGAACTCTGTAAATTTTAAGCTAATGAGTATGATCTCTAAGGTTCTGTCTTGCCGATCTGTTTGAGTAAGTTGGATAGAGGGGTCGTGTTGTTGTTTGACCCTTCCTTTTTGGTGACATGTCTTTTAAGTTTGGCAAGCAAAGCACCCAACCAAAGAAATTTCCTCCATTGTGCCAAAAACCCTAAACTTTTGGTTTTAGAAACCCTAAAAATCTTGTTCCAAAAATCACCCAATACCCATAGTAATAGCTTCAAAGGTGGAGGAGGAGGAGGTGCAGCACAAAGCGCAATCGAGATGGCAGAAGATGTAGAGAAAAGATTCGAGAGAGCGATGGATTGTTTGTTTCCAGGGAGCTCATCAAGAGGAGCGGCAGCAGCAGCAACCAGGTGCTGCTTGTCTATTCTTCTTTTTTCAGAGTTTTAAGTGGTTTTTCTTTTGAAATTTTTAACAAGCTCTGAAGTGTTGATCTTCTTTCTGTCTCTTTATGATGATTTTTGCGTTGTTGTTGTCGTCATCGTTGTCGGTTTTTTTTTTTTTTTTTTTGCGTTGGTGGTTTTCCGGGTCTTGTATCCACGGCGGATCGGGGTTCCCTCGTTTCCTTTGCTGG
>Ga0116227_10001998_pt1 | contig 46530 bp, 35 predicted proteins | sample S1TSphgellanicum_FD_89693 | JGI IMG/M metagenome (GOLD analysis project Ga0116227, IMG submission 89693) | Host-associated microbial communities from peat moss isolated from Minnesota, USA - S1T2_Fb - Sphagnum magellanicum MG | ecosystem: Host-associated > Plants > Peat moss > Unclassified...
CGAGGTGTTTTGCCCCTTGCTGTCGAGCTCTGAACATTCGGGAGTCCCGGAAGACTCCTAACCTCCGACTTTTCCAAGTGTTGGGCTTCACCCCCACACTTGGCCAAAGTGGGGTTGCGACAAATAGGGCCAATTTGATTAAGCCATGGCTACTTTGCTGGACATTTGTTCATTTTGATGAGATCTTAGGCTTGACACTTGGTCAAATATGTCACTTTAATCAAATGTAACATGTGTTTTTCATGCTACAAACCTTTAGTTAAAATGGACATGACCTTTGGTCAATGTGAACATTTCAATCAAGTTAACCTTCTAAAGAGTCGTGATTTTTTATAGTTGGTTTTTCCTTGCTAAAACATCTAAGTATTGAAATGGTGTAATAATTAAAATATTACTATGGTTGATTTTTCCCCCCAATATGTTATGTTATGGAAATAAAATTTAAATAGGAATCTTTATTTTAATTTTATTTAGCAACCGATTTATATCTAAATATATTGACTTTTTGTTTGGATGTTTGGGTTATTGTTTTAAATAAAAAATGATGTGTTTTCTTAGCAAATCACAATCATCCATTAATGTAATTAGTGCATTAAGTTGTTTTGTAAATTCAAAAATTAAATTGCATAATGGAAAGGGCTTAAATTATTATTTTTAATATAAGACATTCATTCATGGACCATTGAAAAAAATAGTCCCAAAACATTTTATTCCTTTCTTCAAAAATTGATTTCATTTCCTAGAAACACCTTTGTTAATTACAATTTTCTTGAATTAAACTTTAAAACTAAAAATATTAGTTGAAATATCATTTGTTGAAAACATGTAACTTGCTTTTATAATATCTTACTAGGGTAGGTGAAAATGTCCATCACCAAACACACACCCATTACGAAACACCTTCATAGTTCACAATAGGTCATTGATCAACTCACCAAACACTTACAAGTTGTCAAAACAATGACACACCCTATGACCAAACACACTCTAGTAGAAATTTGTCCTTGGAATTCTTCAAGGTTCCAACTAATGATATTGTAAACATGTTTGGTCATGGGTGTGCTATATAATAATTGTTAAATAGAAGTACACATTTATGTACATAAAGTGTTTGGTGATAGGTAAACGGAGTCTCCATATTCCAATGCACACATATTCACACAAATTTGGAAATATCCCTATGCATCCATGACTTTTACTATTGGTAAAATCTATGATTTAAGGAAATTTTACAAATTTTAAAGCTCGTTATATGAGGGTAGTGTTTGGTGATGGGTTTATACTTGTCACAATCCAATGCACACAAAAGAACACAAATATCCAAAAATCCAAATTCATGGGGTTTTAAGTGTTTTGTTTAGGATGTGATTTAAGGTAAGTTTTACAACTCATTATGTGACATAATTATTTGATGATGGGAGGAGAATGGAAGTGATACACCAACACTATAAATGTTTTAAAACCCTAACTAACTTACAATGCACATTCAAACCTAAAGCAATCGAACCTAAAATTCAAAACACACATTGTACACATTTGTAGGGATACTACTTCAAAATTTATGAGCAATTTAAGAATTACCAAAGAGATCCTTACACCTTGCATTTCCCACCAAAATAAAAGCATCACAATCTCAATTCCAAAACACCAAGTTCATTTCAATTGTTCAACAAATCATTCACTCCTTTCAATTATTCCAAACATGTCCAACCTACTTGCAAGTGTGCTCTAAATGAGCTCAAAAATTTCTTAGAGAATTTAATTTTTGATGCAACAATGTTAAGATATAATAATAAACGAAGAATCTATAGATGTGAAAATGAAGGACTATAAGTAAGCATATTTGGAGACTCAACAATTACTATATTGAACCAAATAGAAATTGTTGAATAGATATAAATAAATAAATAAATAAATGTTTCACCCACTAGTTGTAAGTAGAAAAAATATAAAAAAAAAAAGATAATTAGTTTTGGATTTTTAGAAAGAAAGGAAGAAATAGACCAAACATGCAATAAATCAAACCCCTAGGAGGGCATATGCCCATTAATATTATTTCTAGTGCTTTCAAATATTGGTATTATTAATTTTTTAAAAACAAAGAGTTTCCTTGTTTTGAAACCAACTAATGCCCATCTTCCACCATAAAAAGACAAATATATCATCCCAAGGTTTAAAATCAAAGTAACTATTGCCTTGCTTCTTTCTAGTATGTCCATTATAGCATACATGGAAAGTAGATGCACATGCAACACCCATATTAAGTTTTTAAAACTTCCATACACCAAACCACGTATGCAATTACACTATATAAGAGGCCAATGGTGCTCCTTTAGGTGAGTCCATAGAAGGCAATGGGTTAGCTAGTCATAATGATGTGGTTAGTTTTTTTTTGTTTGCAAATTTTCACAATTTGGTGTGAAAAAGAAGTGAGTTGCAAAAGGTACTTGTAAAGGGTTTTCTTTTGAAAAAATGGACCCAAGTTGACACATAATGAAGGAAAAAAAACCTAAAGTTATTGGGGTCACCATAACAACTTGCAAGTTTCTCAAAAAAAATTACCTTTTTACTTGACATCTAGCCATATTTGGTTCATTAATGTTGTGGATGGTTGCTAGTCCACTTGCTTACCAAAATTGGAGAAAAAAAACTTTCAATGTGGCAAAACCAAATTGATTATTAAAGGAAAATACTTTTGATTCCATGATTTATAAATTGAACTATTTAAAAATATATATTACCCATAAACATGTTTCATTATATTATTGTGAAACAAAGTTTGTATTTATTTATTTCTAAATTTTCACTTTAAATTGTTTTAAAGTCCTTTTAGTAGTTTTTTAAACAACACAAACATTTGTTACATTGTTTTAAAAGTGTTTAAATTGGGTATTTTTATTCATTAGATTGATTTCAGATTTATGTTTCAATAATATATTATGAATGTTGTTATATAAATAAATCCAAAAATTTCAACACCAACTTAAGTTGCCACTTTAAAACATGAAATATTAAGTAATGGTTACAATTTACAACTACTTTGGTGCATATTAGCATGATAAGACCCACACCTTATATTCATATAAACATGATGGTAGGGGATAAGGGATAGAGATTCCCTACTTGATGCCCTCTACCAAGTGATTACTTCCTACTCCATTATGGCAAGTACAAAATAACACTAAAACCAATTTAAAAACAACAAGACAACATGTTACCACAACATACTATTGTAAAACTAGCACACCATGCTCAACATTCTAAAACAATTCCTTTATGTAAATTGAAGTGACTTCACCCTTCCTCTCAAGAAAGTGGTGATTCCCTTATCCACTTCTTACAAATCTTTAAAATCTCTTCCAAGTCATTTGAGAGTTTATTTGAGTGGCTACTCTTGGGTCCAAGTATAGTCGGGGTACCCCATTTGAAACATAAGGACTCACTCCTAGGACTGCCAAATTCATTTTTTTCTTCATATAACTTATGACCTATCTTAGATTTCCCTCTTTTTCTCATGTCAAATGAAATAAATTTGCTCTAAATTTTTTATGGGCATTTCAAGTATCTATCGTTTTCACTTATGAATGTAAGAAGAATAAAATGTATTCAATGTGGGCCATATTCTATAAATGGCCCAAATTCCTAGAATTTTCATTTTTTGAAACTTTGTACATTGCAATAGGGCATTTCATTCTTGTCACAATTGAACATTTTATATACATTAACAACTAAGGTGTTTATGGTAAAAATCTTGAAGCAAAATAATTTATGTAGATGTTCCTTATGGGTCTTTAAACTTTTTTTTTCTCATGAGACAAAGTCTTAGAAAGTTTTCCAAGAATTGTTAGGAATCCTTAAACTTGTTCAAATTTGAACTTCTATGCATAAAATAGTACCTTAATATTATATGTATTTGTGAAAAAAAAAAACTTTCAATATGAATGTGCTATTAAGTTTCAATAACATGTTCAAATGAGGGGGTCCATTGGATATTAAATGAAAAACTTTTTTTTGGGTACCCCAACCATACTTGGACCCTTTTAAACTACCAACTTCGTTTTAAAACAAACAAACAAAATCATCTCCCAAAATGATGGAGGTAGTGGCTTTTTAGTCGCTCCTATTTATTTCATGTATTTCAAACTTGCAAATGGCCACATTAAACAATAAAAACCAAACTTAATAATATGATGTTGAACAAGGACAATTGTAATGAATGTACAATTTGGTACCTATACACAAAATTTACAAGGAAAAGTTCAGCAAATATATATATATATATATATAACATTGGATACAACAATTATAGTTGTGTTAGAAGTAAGAAATTGTACAAGGAGAATAAGGTATCATATATTTCAACATGCTTTAGTACATAAAAGCTTGAAATTCACACCCACAACCTATAAAACAATATATGAAAATTTGAAATGAATAGATTTTATAGATTTCTTTGATTTCATTAAGTTTTTATTGTGCATGAAAAATATCATCATTTCTTATTTTCCTAATATGATTATAGGAAAAACAAAGGCATGCCTTTTGTGGGGCCCATATGAGTGTAACTAGTGGAAAAAATGTCAACAAATTGTACTAATGTTACAAGTTTTTAATGTGTTTACATCACAATGTTTCTAATATGTTATGAAACATGTGATATGATTTTCAATATAAAAAATATTTTTAAAGGAATTCTTCAAACATATATTTATATAATAATATGATGCAACATCTTTTTAGGTCATACGGATTTTTAATGATTTTTTTCAACTTACAAAATAAAATATTCCCAAGATATTCTTTGATAAACATTCACCTAAACACACATGGTTGGCTCCTATTAATGTGAACACACCCACCAACTAAAAGATGATTTTGACCACCAAGAACAAGATCAAAACCACATTGACAAAGAGGACAAAAATGCAAGAACAACATGGAGGAAGATTAGAGCACTAGGCAAAAGGTTAAAATTAGTGTTGGGCAGTTCTCACTAAGTGACCTAGTTTTCAGACTAGTTCTCACGTTGAGAATTGATTATTTTCATTTTGGGTGAAAACTGAATAAAAAAATGGTTTTAAGGTTTTCTCCCATGTGAAAACTAACTAGGAGAATTATAACCAAAAAAATTTCAAAAAAAAAAGAACTAAATCTAGTTTTCAGGGTTTGGGTTTATGGGTAAGTTAGAATTAGGTTTAGGGTTAAAAGCTTTAGGGTTTAAGGTGGCACCTCCACTAGGGGAAACCACAAAAGGAAAGGGATATAAAACCCAAAAGGCTTTTTTACCTTGTTAACTTGTGTTTTTTTTTTCTTCATTGTGTTTTGTTTCTATTTTGCATTTGCTCTTTTGTCGCAACCCTACCTTGAGAGTGTGAGGATGAAACTCACCTTCCCAAAGTTGGGACTTGAGAGTCCTCCGGGACTCCCGAAATTTCAGAGTTCAATTGCAGGGGTCAAAACACCTTGCATTGGGGTATTCTTTGTATCATTGGAAAGATAGCGAAATGTAGATGTCGAAAATGGCCTCGTATGTGCCATTTGGACATCTGCAGCACAAGTTATGGCAAAAAGAAAGGCCAGGAGTCAAACTGGCAGTTTGACTCCCGACCACTAAAAGTTAGGAATCGACCCGACCTTAGTGTGTGCAGGTGAAGTGTGACACATCATTGGAAAGTTCTTGAGGAGAGCTACAATTTTGCTTTGAACCTCATCTCAATCATAGGTCTGAGCAAAGAGTTATGACCTTACAAAGTCTCGCGAGTCCAAATCGGAACAATTTCGGGACTCCTCCTTGGGAGTCCTAGGACAAAAAACCATTCAGATGTGGGTGCCGTGGAGAAGCATAAAGTATACTATATGGGGGAAGGTGGTGGCTTCCCCCGAGTCTAGGTCGTAGTGAGTTTTGTGAGTCCAAGGTTGCCCATGGCTTGTCCTAGCACTAAGGGTGTTCCAAAAAGTGACTAATCAATTTGTTGGTTGGTTGAATACAGGTTCGAGTAAGTGAATAGCTTGTCACTCTTCCTAGTCCCATCCCGGAGCTTCAGCACACCCCTCTACCCCTTTTAGTGTTAAGAGCTGAGAGTGTGCCTAGAGTTCCTCACAATTCCATTGTTTGAGTAACTTAGACCCAACTTGGGTCTAACTAGGAACTTGGGAGCACGTCATCCTCACCTTGCCATTGCTTGCTCCTTGCCTTGCCATTACTTGTTCTTTTCTTTGTGCCGCTCCTCACCTTGCCATTGTTTGTTCCTTTCCTTGTGCCGCTCTTCACCTTGTGCTACTATTGCTTACTATGGTCTGTCGCCTTGCACTATTCTTGTTCATTGTGGTCCATCGCTTTGGACTACTCTTGTTCATTATGGTCCATCACTTTGCATTACTGTTGTTCATTATGGTCTATCACCTTGCATTGCTACTTCTTGTGGTTTGTCACATTGCATTGGTGTTGTGGTCCATTGCTTTATACTATTGCTACTTGTTGTGGTTCATCGCCTTGTGTTGCTATTGTTTGCCATGGTCTGTTGCTTTGCATTTTTGTTCCTTGTTGTGGTTCGTCACCTTGCATTACTTTTATTTACTATGGTTTGTCTCCTTCACCTTGTGCTATTATTGTTTGTTATGGTTTGTCATTCTTCACCTTGTGTTGTTACTTTAAGTACTCACCTCACCTTCCCTTGTGTTGTTGTCACTTGATGTAATTTGTCATTCTTTGCTTTGCATTGTTACTATTGTTTGTTGAAGTGATGTACTTCCCCCTTCTTACCATGTGTAGGTTCTGAAATTTAGGTTATGAGGTGCACCTTAGGAAAATAAGGTAGGTTTTTTCATTTCAAAATCTTGCTATTTTTTTGTTAATGTTTCTAACTTTGTTTAATTTAGTTTTTTCTTGTTTCAACTTTTGATTTTTTTTTTTTCATTTTTTTGGTTACATGATTATTCTTTTCCTAAATTCAACCCTAACATTTTAATTTGCATTCTAATCTTACATTGCACTTCATTTTTGTAAATGCCCTTTGTAAATGCTTTTGTATTGTAAATGCTTTTATAAATGTGCTTATTAATAGTCGAAAGGTTTGCATATTATTGTGTGATTTTTTCCACCACTCATATGGCAAAATTGCATCTTGCAACTAATAATGGAAAAATCATCCCAAAATGAAAACATAATAAATAATAATGATGAAATATATTTAAATGATGTTGTAATGGAAGAGGAAAAAATGGAAAAAAATTCAAAAATTCAACCAAGTTTGCAAACAAAAGAAAATATGAATGTAGATAAGGGGGGAAGAAAAAATTATGGAAAATTTGAAAAAAATGCATCTTCAAATAAGAAAGTGGAAATGTGATAATAGAAATGCACTATGTTGGTCATTTTATTATGTAAATGACAATAAGCTAATGGATGTTAAGTGTTTTCAATTGATAATTTGCATTTTTTGTTATGTAAGTCTAGTTTTATTATCAAAGCCAAAACACAAGTATGATTGCAAAAATATTTGAAGAAGTAAACAATCTATTGAAAAAACCTTATGAAAGACAAACTACAAAAAAAAAACTTCATGTATATGGAACCATTATCTCCAATTGTTTTGTTGCCAAAGAATTTTATAAGAAAGATGATGTGCAACAAAAGCGATTTTTGGAAGATTTAGTTCTTTTAATTGTTAAAAACCAATTGCCAATGTTGAAAGATTTAGTTTGCGTTTATGTTTAAGGGTTCTTCCACTTTCTAAAAAATAGTTTTCAAGACAAATTTTGAAAGAGGATGTGAAAAGAAACTAAACAATTGTATGTCCTACCTGCTTTGACATAGCAAGTTTTGATTTTTGGATGTCAAAAGGGGCTTATGACATTTTTTCCTTTATTATTATTTCTTGGGGGTTGATTAGCAACCAAAACATATTACCTCTAGGTATTCATTAGCCAAAAACTTAATTGATTTATTAAGCAAATATGACTTGAGAAAAAAAAGTCATTGTTTATGTTAAAGATGAAATATCTAATTTAAATACTATGATTATAGCCTCAAAGTCTATTATAAGTTGTGATATTTTAGGTTTAACTAAAAGTTTTCAAGGTAGTTTTTTGGCAATGCATTCTCTAAGACCTATTAATATGTTTTAACCGATGAAAAAGTTTGCAAAGGTTTTAAATATGTGTATGTCAAAATGGCCTAATTTAATTTACAAAAATGTATAACTTGGTTGAAAAAATCAAGGAAGAGCAAACAAGAATGGAATAGGGCTTATGCATATTCAAATCTTGTTAAAAGAAAATTGAATGTTTCAGTTAAAACAAGGTTATCATCAAAACTTTAATAGTTTTTTGTTTATTATTACTTTTGTGAAAACTTGCTACAATGTGAATATTGATCATTTGTTGTTTTTTTTTCAAGTTTGCTAGCATAATCATTCTTTTTCAAAAGGCTTTGTAGTTTAGTAATGCTATAATGTATTGTTATAGTACGCAAAATTGAATGAGAATGATAACCAAAGTTCCACCCCTTTTGACATGGTATATTTGTCAAATTGTTGTTGATTTTCTCTAGGTAAAAGCACTCTAAAGTGGACCAAAAAGGGCACATGTGGAGTCTTTAATAGTATTTTTTGTAGTGTATTTTGATTGTGACCAAAATGTAACACCATTTTATAATCATTTTATCCTAAAAATAATTACATGGGCACCTCTTAAACATCCTAAAATTTAAGGTTTGTGAAAAAAAATGTAAATTCCACAAAAATCATGTCCAAAAAGACTTCATAAAACTATTTCATAAAATTCTTTTATAAAGTCCTTATACTTCCATGTCATCTTGAAAATGGTTTGGAAACCCTTATTTTGAATTTCTCATGACATTTATGACGTGTAGAGATGAATAAATGATTCTATCAATGCAAAAATTGGAAATTGTGAGTCCATATGCACACCCTTTATGTACTATTACATTGCAAAGGTTAAATTTAAAAGTCCATCATTTAAAATGTTTATATCGTTTTGATTTGTTTTTCTTTTTCCACAAGTAAATGTAGTTAGAATCATTAAATTGAGTCCCTTTAAAATAATTATTATAACAAATACATGCACCATACATTTGAACCCATAGAAGTGTAGAAAAATTGGCCCATTACATGATTTTGTGAACACTTTAGTTGCAACTACCCCTCTTGCCTATTGTAACTGTTTGTTTTCTAAACCAATGTAGGGGATAGTGGTTGTTAAGTGATGCCCTTCATTATGCCATTTCAATAAGCTTGAAATTTAGAAAAGAAACAAAAAATGCACCAAATCTTTTCAGACCCTAATGGAAGAGAATTCTAGTGTGACAATTGAGTTAATTTGTTTAGTTTCCAACATTAGAAAAGAGGTTTTGTGGAATTCTAGATAGTTTTATTCCTTTCTTGAAGAAATTTGATGAAAGAAAAACACATAATATGTTAGTTCTAATGTTGGACCCAAGATTAAAAAGTCTTCGCTTAATGTTTTCTTTCATTGGTTATGATCAAAGAGTGGCAATGGTTGAACAATATATCCTATGTTCATGAAATGTTATTATCATTTGCATCCATCGATAGAATCTAATAGTGGTTTTGTTGACAAAAAGAGTGGGTGATGATAACAATTTGCATATTTTTCAAATGACATCAAGGAGTATTGAGCCAACAAAAAAACTTGTTAAAAGAATATTGCTGGTTTTTTAGCATTATCAAATGGATGTGAAGGAGATCAAGTGTCCCCTTCAATGGTGGGATAAACATGAAACCATGTTTCCCACAATTGGGTTTCTTGCTCATTGATTTTAAGGATTGTTGGTTCCAAAATAAAGACTGAAAGGATCTATTCCTTGGCTGGAATCCTCATTAATTTTAGAAGATGTCATTTACAATAAAAAAAACTTAGAGAAATTAGTTTTTGTGAACAAGAAGTGGCCTAACAATTGTAGAGTTGGTTGTAAATCCCTTTCTAATCTCTTAGGACTTATTGGGATAGATGCACATCGAGAAGATGAGTTGGAACAATTTGAAAGAGCTTTTCAAAGAGATGAAATTGTGGATATATAAACTGCTGAAAATATATTCAAGGTCTATTATTTTGTCCCAAAAAATAATATAATTTTTTTTTTTTCAATTTTTTTGGTTTTGATATCCGACTTGTGAAAACTGGCCAAGAAAACCGGTTGTTCTCAAATTGTTGAGAACTGCCAAGCTTGAAAACTGGATTTTTTTTTCTTGAAAAAATTCTAATGCCCTGAACAGTTTTCATAAGCCCCCTATTTTTTAAAAAGGTAAGAATTGAGACAATTTTCACACATGGCCCTAAAGAATGAGAACCGGTGGTTACTGGTTCTCTAAAATGAGTGAAAACTGCCCAACACCGGTTAGAACCACCAACAACAAATCAAGACATAAAAGCACCATGAAAAGGATCATTGTTAGGAAGAAGACCAAAAATACAAGACCACCAAGGGGGAAAATCCAAGCAATAGGAAAAAGATCATGACCACCAAGAAGAATATTGGAACACAAGAAAACCATGAAGAGGATCACAAGCACCATAAACACTAGAAAGCTGGATTATTTGGTTATAAGATGTAAATTGTATGTTCCAAAATGTTTTGATTGATTTTTTTCAAAGAAATGATCACCACCCCCTCCGCACTCCTCGCAATTTTAGGAATCCATATCTTCATCATTTTGTTTTGTTTGTTTTGAGTGATGTAAAGGGCTAAGGGTGCACTAGGCAGAACTGTACATAAACCTCTTGGAGTCTAAAGGCAAAGAAACAATGTCTTAAGATTCTAAGTGGCTCAAAGCATGGGATAGGTGATGAGATTGCAAGCAATGAGAAATAAAACTTACCCAAACAAGTTTCAATTTTGAGCTGACTAAGCAATCTGAATTGGAATGCAAATCTGTATTTGATCCACTAGTGTGAAAACATCCCCCACATAGTTGGTGAGATCAGGCAATGAAGATGGGATTTTAAAAGCCTTGCCACCTTCCAAGTTCCAAGACTTTCATTTTCTTCAATTAAAGTTTTTATTATAGTGTAAACAGGAGGGAGGGATACATGTGTGTTTTGTCCTATTTTCTCTCAAATTGTACAGATTTGCTGGTGGGGAAAGACAACCTCCTACAGAGACAAAGACCGAACCAGAATGAGACTGCAAGAGAGACAAAAAGATAAAGCTCCTAGAATCTCAAAACACTTGGAAACTGAGTTGGTAAATTATCAGGTCATGAATGATTTCATCTTTGGAAAAAAGAGAGTGATATCCCTTCACCACTGCTTTGTGGTTTGTACCATCCTTTTTTCTATAGGCAAACTTTTGCCAAAAAGTGGAGAGGTTAAAAAAAAATTTAATTAAAAAATGAAGTGATTTTTTAAGGGCTTTATGGGCCAGAAATTTTGTAAAAAAAGATTAAATCCACAGATTTCTATATTTTGTTTCAGTAAGTAGCCAAAACTATAAAAGGATGGACGTTTAAAGATTGGTATTTTATATTTTGTTTATAGTCAGATTTTGTTGGCTAAATCTTCCTATGGAATGGTCACCACTTTGGCTATATCACAAAATTCATTTAAAAAGCATTGGTTTGTGCACAAGCAGCAACAAACACTATGATTGCAAGGTAGAGAGTGTACTTTCTTGCTTCTTTGTCGGACAATCAAAGTCAACAACATCCATGAGTTCCCGGAGAGAACTAGCAACTTTTGTTGTGAGACCAAGTTGGGAAAGAGCTTGCTAGGGGGTATTTAGCTTCTTCCACCTTTGTTTGGTGGACAAACAACCAAACCCATGGTTTTCTTTGGACTTCTTTCCCCCATTCCAAATAGTACAAAACCCTAATCGGATCTATCCATGTTGGGCGCCTTCATCCAATTGGATGATTTTGGTTTCCCAAGCTTATCAACCGATGGAACTCATGGGTTTTGTGCAAACTTCTTGGTCTTATTGGATGATTTTGGTTCCCCAATCTTTATCACTCAAAGAAAACTCATGAATTTGTGGAAACTCCTTGGTCTTATTGGATGATTTAGGTCTCCCAACCTTATCAATAAATGAACTCAATTTAATCAACTGTTTTGATTAACCCTCAATCTGCTTTTAAACTATGGTGAACATGTAGGTGTTGGTTCACCCAAGGGCCTTTGAGTGAGGAGGACATCAAACACCCCCTTACAACCTTTGTGGCACCTGTGGTTTTGCTCCCCATGTTCTACTTACTAGAACATGAAAATGGTTGTCTTGCAAAGTACTTTGCTCATCTCCAAATTTGAACCTGGTAACCCTCTCAGAAGAAGGGCCAGGTAATGAGAAGTGGCCTACATCCAACCATTAAGGTAAGACAGAGTCCAATTGGAGATATGAATCAATCTGATATGAATATGCCATTTAGCATGTTTAGAAACAACCAAAAACAATTTAGGGTTTGTAGTTGTTCCATGAAGGATGGATGATAAGTGGTTGGGAAACAGTTTTCTGTTAGGCTCCAGTTCCCTAGAGAACCATAGTAGTTAGGTACCCCAGTTACTTTTTTTTTAACTCCTTACCTACTAACAACCTGCAAAGTGGGTTGTTGTAGTAGGTAAGTAGCAAAAACAACCTTTACTTATGTATATGAACTATAAACCTACTTACCTTGTAGTCACCTATTTTCCTACCTAACTACATATATAGAACCTAATTATAGAACCAGGTCACCTAGGTGAAACCTAGGAATTTAATTTGTTTTCAAATTTTCTTTATGGCCAATTTTAATGATCTGCACCAAATTGCATGTTGATCATGGTAGTCCATATTAATTCAGCAGGGAGGAGGCCAGAGACAAAAAGGTTTTTGCCCAAAGGCAAGAGGAACTGATCAGGTGAAGGACGATATCAACAAAGGTTGCAATTATATTTGAGAGCAGGAAGTGGGCAGGACTTATCATGGGTTAATCCACTTGCAATTTGCTAATTTTCCTTTCTTATGTGTTAGTGAACACATTCTTGAGAATTTCACAATCTAGCCAATTATCCTATGAGTTGACCTCCAAAAGGTGCCCAGCATTTTCAGGGAAACATATTGGACCAGACATAGCAAGTTTATTGATATGACATGTAACATTATTGTAAACTTATGTTTTGCATAATTTAAGGTTGGCATGTCTGAGGCAATTCGACCATTTTGAAGTGAACAATCTTGAGCATAATGCCTCCAAATAAACAATCCTTTAACCATGGAGTTGCTTTGGGCATGTGTGTTACCCTACTACACATTCAAATGCATTCCGAGACTCTTACACCAAAAGACAAATGTATTGCCCGATTTGATTGACAAAAGTATATGATCAATTTGACCTAATGATTTAATAGGCTTTGACAACTTATGATCAATTTGATACCCAATTGAAGGGATTTAGAGAAACTTACAACTACAAATCTAAATTAAAAAGATTTGCAACTTTGTCAAAGTCATTTGTTAGATTTTTTTGCATCATTCTCCCCCTTCAAAATCAGACATTTTTTTTTTGAACATGGAATGGACAGTTACCCAAAAAACTCTCAAACATTTGCACAACATTGGTCAAGAATATTTAGAGTGTCTACACCACATGATAGCTTCAAGTCAACAAAATTTCCCTCTACTGTGTTGTTCTGGATGTGCAAACTCTACTAATTTTTGCCTTGGAATTTTAGGGTTTGGGTACTATATCATGCATAGCAAACCAAAGTGTCAATCCAGTACAAATCACAAGAGAAGACTCACCTGCAAAAGCAGCTCACTTGCCAAGATCCAGCACCTCCATACAGTGTGCGAAAAACAATCCATACACCACAGGTGCTCCTTGTGCATGGACACAAGGCAGCCCCATTTCAGTCGAGGAGTGTCCCTACAGCTTGAAGGCATGAACCTGGGTAAGAGCACTAGATACATGGCAAAAAAGGAACAATGTCTCAATAGATGCAGTTATGGTCTACAACACGTGAAATGTGAAATGTGGAAACATGGTGGTCAGGGTCATACACACCTGAATGGATCCAAATCTAAATCCTTCACAAGCTTACAAAAAGAGGCATTTTAGAGGTATGCCTGTGGTGATCACAAATCCACACTCCTAAGCATCTATCTGCCAATAGAGGGCACTGGATATTAGGAACATCAGTCCAAGTGGTTAGCAAATGTCTAAGACACTCTTTTACATAGCACTGAGATTGCAGAGAAAAGTTTGCTATGACACCTCAAAAGGTACGCTATGTCAGTTCCAGCCTAACCAAAACAAACACAATGACGACATGTGGTCATAAAATTGTGAAAGACACAAAGTATCAGACCATCACGATGAATGGCAGAAATCCACTGCCAATTACTCTACACTTTCCCTGACAGTTGGTATAGATAAGTAGATCATAATCTGCTCAAAATTTTCAGCAAAGAAGCATAGAAAAATCTGTGTCCTGAGCTTATATTGGACTTTGAGGAAAGTCTCATCATGAAACATTAACCTTCAACCATGACATGTGTTTTTGTCTTCAGTACTTTGTGATCTTCGTGTACTCCCTGATGGCTTCCCTCAAAGGCTTGATCCAGCATTTTCTGTAATGGGAAAGTCAAGTTCCATTCAGATAGTAGGCTAACATGGACAAAACAGTGATGTACAAGACCAAAGAACAACCAAAGGTGAGCAATTGTCATCTGGTGAATGTAATTGACAAAGTGGTCCTTGGGTGCTCATTCTTTTGGAGGCAAAGGAATCTGGTTCATGCAAACCATGTCTGGAAGGGTTTTAAAATCAGGTTTTGCTCCACTTTACACACTTTACTTTGCAGAGGAAGCAAAGCCTGATTATTTAACCCTTTTTCCAGACTTGTTTGCTGGAACCAGATTCTTTTGCCTCTGAAGAATGAGCACCTGAGGACAGCGTTGTCAACTTTGTCAAGCAATTTATATTCATCAGATGACACATAAACTGCTTTACTATTCTGGTTGCTGCACTGAAACAATTGGGGTTGCTGTACTGACTGACCCACCTTCGAACAATGCAGTAAAATCTCCATCTAAGTTTCCAAGTGATTTTGGGCAGATGTTATGATGGCATTCAAGTGTAGATATCCTCTCTGAGCAATATACAGAAACAAAGAAAGATGAATCCAAGTAACAACATATCTGATGCACATGAATTGCTGAGCTCTTCTTCATGACAGAGAATCTAAAACCCAAACTCAGAAGCTACGAGATGAAAAGACTGACCAAGTCATGTGCAGTTTTTGCTGGTTTTATGGCATAGGTACCACCAGCCCAGCTCATCAGGCCAGATCTGACTTTCCAACCGCTTCCTCAACATGCTCCTCAACTCTTTTCATTCCTGAAGCAAACAAGAGACAGACAGACAGACAGACAGACAGTAGTACTCATACAAGACCGTGCTTGGCATTGCCTGATGGCCAATGATGACCCGGGGAGGAACGAAGAGAAAGTGAAGGCCATGTACATAAGGCAAGAAACCGCCAAAACAAACCACAAGAAGATGAGCTTCACCACCCAGAGTTGAAGAAGAAGAAGAAGATACTGTTGGTTTGTATCATGTGCAACTCACTCTCTGGCATCAGAACCGCCCCATAAATCATAAAAACACCAAATTCAGGCATTGAAACCCTTGTCAGGAAGCTCTTGTTTGGGGCAAGGCACAACAGGCAGAAGAAGAATGAATGGCCAGGGTATAAGCAATTGCGGGGCTAAAGTGGTGCCTGAGAGCTGCTCCTAGAGCACCATGTGCAAAACTCTAGAAGAATATGAGAAAGGGAAGCTAACAGATGACGATCTCCTGGAGAACCATGGAGACATCTTGACATCTGGAAGAGTCCCAGCGGCATGGAGATGAGAAAATGCAACTGCAATCAGATGTGCAGCAGCTGCTGCTGCTGCTGTGGAAGCAAACCACGGAAGAGAAACCGTTTTGCAATCCCCGCCTGGAACCCTAAAAATGCTTCGATATGCTTCTTGGAGCATAAGCAGAAGATTTGGTAAGAAGGATTCGAGGTGGTTCTTCTTCCTTCCTTCCTTCCTTCCTTGTCTGTCTGTTGTGGTTCATAGAAGAAAAAGCGGAGAAGATGACGAGCTCTACTACGGCAGCGGCGGCGTTGGAGAAGAAGAGGGCAGTGATGGAAGAGCGGTTGCAATCGCATTATGATTCCTACCTGCGTGACTCCACAATCCGGAAGTCGCAAACGGCTGCCATTGCCGATCCGCGTGAGTCTTTGGACGCTTTTCTGGCTGTTTTCTCGCAACGTCGTGAGGAGATCTGTATCTGTTTTGCAGAGAAGAAAGCGGCATTGTTATCGTCTCCGAATGTAGAAGACGTCGCGTCGCTGAAAGTGGAATTGGAAAGCTTGCTCTTAGAGGTCGGCAAATTGCAGAAGCTTGTCGCAGATTCCTCCTTCTATCTGCCGACCTATACCATGCAGAGCGCGCAGGCTACAGTCACGAAGCTGAAGGAGGAAGTGGAGACTGCCATGTCCAATCTGCTTCCCAAAAGAAAATTCTCTTTCAGAGGCAAATCCACAACAACAACAACAACGGCCAGTTTTCAAGGAATTCAGCACGAGCAAAACGCTGTTGTAAACAACAGTTTTCAAGGAATTCAGGACAAGCAAGACGCTGTTGTAAACAACAGTTCTCCAGGAATTCAGGACAAGCAAGATGATGCTTTAAACCCCAGTTTTCAAGGAATTCAGGACATGCAAGATGCTGTACTGGTGAGAGATGCAAAAGACCTGGAAGAAGACAGGGAGTTCAGGCTCTCAAATCTGAGCAACTGCAGAGTGTACTTGCAAGGCAAATTCACAACTCTTTATGTGAACAAACTGAGAAACTGTCATGTGTATGCTGGTCCTGTGACTGGATCTGTGCTCATAGAGGAAGTACAAGGCAGCTTGTTCATGCTGGCATCACATCAGATCCGCATACATTCCACAACAGCCACAGATTTCTATCTGCGGGTGCGCAGTCGACCCATTGTTGAGTATACCAAAGGCGTCCGCTTTGCTCCTTATGCTTTCCATTATTCTGGCATTGAGAAGGACCTTCAAGCTGCCAATCTCATGGAGGAGACAGGTACATACTTTCTTTGTGATTTTTTTGGGTGCTTTTGCAATTCTTCTTCAAGCACCCGTATTGTGGTTTATTATTTCTTCCTCTCTACAGGTGGGTATGGGATGTAGTGCAAACAGAATGGATACATCAGCTCTCCGTCTCTTGAGTGCTAGCCAGCATCATGACTGAGTCTTCCTTGTTGTGTCTGGAAATGCAGCATGAACCTAGGGTTGCAGATTTTGTAGAATTGTTTTGCTCAGATTTTGGGCAGATTGTTATATGCTTATTATCTATACCCACTGTTGGAAGGGAGTGGATGTAGTCAGTGTGTAGTAGTCATGGCAGGCTCGCTTGTTTGTCACTGCTATTCGTGATGAAGTGATGACGTTCTGACACTTTGCGGGCCACACTCCTAAGGGTTATGACTGTGCTCTAATTGTTGTGTTACCTTCAGGTTGTTGTGGAGGATTCTGTAGCAACTACCAATGCAGCATTTCACATGATATGTGTGTTTGTTGTGGTTTTGAATCAGGATTGTGGGAGAGTGTTGATGACTTTCGATGGCTACGGGCAGTGCAATCACCCAACTGGAGTGTGTTACCCTCAGATCAGCGCATTTCCATGGAAGGCCCATCACAACTTGAAGCTGAGAATGGCCCTTAAGAGAATCTGTATGTCTTCTATGTCCTGTTTAGATGTGGTCTGTTTGAAGGAGATATGTTCAGGTTGCAGGATTCTCCCACCCACTACCCTCTACATAGGTGTCTCTATTATGCTTAGATGCTTGTACCCAAGCATGCTGAAATGACTTTCAAGCTCACCCTCACAATCTCCTTGTGGCTTGAACAAGGATGCTATTGACTTCTTTTGGCTATGTCCCTTGAGTGCTAGCCAACACATCATGACTGTGTCTTCCTGTTGCTTTCTGAAATGCAACAGAGACTCTCATGACACACATAGTTTTGTATGATTGTTGGCCAAAGTTTTCAGCAGATTCTCATATAGTTATCTGTACCCATTGTTGGGGAACTCATGAAGTCAGTGGGGAGTGATGGCATCTAGTCACTGCCAATGACAGTCTGATTTGTTGCAACTGATGCTCACAAGTTTGTGACCACATTCATTCTTGTTGTTGTGTTTGTTTTGGTTTGTGCAAAACTGACATAGAGGTTAATATTCAAGCAGTTCTTCTGGAGTCTTCTCTTCAACCTCATAGATGTGTGTTTAATGTCGTGCTCTAATAAGAGCATTTACCCTATGTTGTGAAGTTGAAGAATTGAGCTTATTCAGCCTTGCAATGTGCATGTGTCAGGCTTGTAGATTCACATTGGATGAGCTCAGACATTAATGAAAGGATTAGAATGAAATTTGAAGATCGGCATCCCATTTTCCACAATGCTCTCTTTGTGGAAATAACAAGGCACACTGTGCACTATTCCATCAACATTTTGATAACACTATACTTTTGTTGTAGAATGTCAATTGTTGAGGCTTGTTGTAGAATGAGTATGGATCTTTTGTGTTATCAGCTCGAGTATGAGCAACTTCAAGCAGTTTGTTTTTAGTCAGGCAGTTGAATGAAGTTTCAGCTTGAACATTTCATGGGATTAGTGGCCTTGTTCTTCAATTGGAGAAGTTCCATGTCCTGATCCTCTAAAGCACCAAAAATCTATCATTGTGTTGTTTATGCATAGATTTTATTTTTGTTGTTAATGTGTGGGTTCTATTTGTAGGGTGCATAGGGCTTTGCTTAAGTTTTGTAAGTGGGAGTAATTTCCTTAATTTTTGGTGTGCAAATTGTTTCCATTGGTTCATATGATGAGTTGTTTTTCTCCTAGTTGTATTTACACACAAGTTAGATTGTGAGATCTTGGTTTAGATTGATTTATCCTTAGAAAATGAACTCCAATTCATATATACACCACATGATTACTACCATAGCCAAAAAAATTTATTTTGTTGAGGAACATGATGTTAACCTGGCAAACTTTGTTGAAACAAAACACAACTAGAATGAAAAACAGAAATGACCTAAGCCAAATCTCAAGTATTGGTGGGTGGCCAACCCCACTACTATTACTAGTCAAATTTGGATGGATGATAAGTGGTCTTTACATACCTTTACATATCTTTACATACTTATGATAAGTGGACAAATGTTTATCTTTAGGCTTTGAAGTTTTTAAAAGAAAAAGGTGGGGCAATTGACATGTGATATTTATTGATTATGAATGCTTTGGAAATGTTTGAATTTGGTATGTGGTGATGATATTGGAAAATTTTGAAATTTGTATTATTGGTATAATATTTTAAAGAAGGCCTTCAAGTTTTATGTCTTGTAGCCTTCTGGGTTTCTTAATGAATTCTTTAAAATCAACAAAGATATTGATGAGGGGGTACTTCATTATTTCTTTTTATATGCATTTAGCATTTCTGATGTATTTTCAATGAAATTGATGTTCCCATTGACAATTTCTAATTTAGGGTATAAATTTTGAAAGAAAAAGTAAAATTTTGAATTCTAGTTCTGAAAATTGTTTGTTTGTAATGTATGTGACATCACTACATATAATTGGTTTTTTTGTATGTGTTAATTATTATAATAATGTAACAATTTTTTTTGTTGTTTTCAAATGGATGTTTATCATGTATTAATTGATGAAATTTCATAATTCATTACCAAAAAATATGAAGGTTGTTGTCTCTTAAAGATCATCAAATAAATCTACATCCACATTTTGAGAGGGTGTTTTCAAAAAATCAAATTTTAAATTTAGAATATTATTGGTTTTCTTTTTTTTTTTTAAATGCACATTGAATGTCTTTGTTTTGTTTCATCATGATAACATTATCTAGTTGAATGTAATTTTTCCAAAACTACATTATGACTACTTTTGTAGTTAGCTTTGTGAATATAGAAGATGGTTGGATATTTATTAAATATAATGGTGTGTCAATGATTGGTAGAAATTGCAAAAACAATCTCTCATGAACATTATGTTGATGCCTTTGAATGATAAAAGGTTATATTTTAAGTTTTATAATTATAGATGCTATATGGTAAACATATTGCAATTCATCATTGATATTTCATGGAAATAATGATGAATTATATATTGGGTTCATATTATGATTGAATTGAGTTTTTTTATATTGTTTCAATGAAATTCATGTCTTGAATTTTGATGTTTTGGTTTCATTTTTTTTCCATTGTTTTGAAATGTTTGGTTATTTTGATGACATAAGCATTAATGATTGTGTTACATAATAAATATTTTATTTCTATTAATTCAAAGTTGTGTTTAATTTGTATGTTGAAATTTTTAAAAATATTATGAATGGTTTATTGAAGTAACAAAACACAACATAGTTTGTACATGATTAAAATTAAATAGTGTGAAATATTTGAAAACTTCTTGATTTTTAAAAAAAATTGTGTGTCACTTATTTTTATAATCTTAAATGGTAAGGTTCATTTTTTTTGTTATTCAAATCAAGTTTTCTTACATAACACCTATCATAATTTAACAACCCATAACTTTAGATAATAAAAAATAATCTAAAATGAAATATTTTAGGAACCTAAGTTGGAATGACCTAAAATAGCCTAGGGTAAAATAATTTATAATAACAAATAATGGATTAATTTTACATAGTTCAAAATAACACCAAAAGGTTATTTTTTAAATAATTTAAAATGGAATAACTTAAAATAACTTATGATATAATTACTTAAAATAGCCAAAGGTGGATTAATGAAAAATAACTTAAGGTTGAATATTTTATAATAAGTAAAATTAGTTTAAAATTTTGACTTATAATAGTGTACATGAACAATTTATGACAAGTTTTGGAAGCTTATTCCAAAATGTAAGGTGGTTTTGGCTAACATTTTGGTGCCAATTATTTTGGTGTTCAACATTTTGTTAGTTAGTATTCTTTTCTACCCTTTATAAGTGGAGAATGTTGTGCCATTAACAAATGTGGGGGGATTGTTATTTTATGACCGTGTGAACATGAACATGACCTTATGAACATGAACAAATGAATATATTTTAAAATATATGCTCGACATGTTATCAAAATATTTTATGAGAAATGCCCCCAATGTGATAAAATATTCTTTAACAAAATCCTACATGGTAGAGTATTTTTTAACAACATCCATGTGATAGAATATTTTCTGTCAACACTCACATGACAAAATATATATTTTTTAAATCCTACATCGTAGAATATACCTTAACCAAAGCTTTTTTCAAAAGACAAAAATAAAATAACACATGAGGTTTTTTCACAATATGTAAATAAAATATGAATTCCAAAAAATATCAAATTTTGGAAAATTTACTAAAATAAAAAAATATTATTAAAAAAAACTCAACAACATTAATGTCAAATGGTTCTTGTAAGAAGGAAAAGTGAAAACTTGTGGTCATTTTTTATGGACTAGAATCATGGATTGACAATGAAAACAACACGCGAAAGGCCGTGATGGAATGATCCAATGGAATGAAAAATGAAAATTTCAAATTTGGATGGTTCCCTATGTATTACAAAAGACAAGGGCAATACATTTCAAGATGTAAAAACTAGTGAAATAACTTTTAAAAAATGGAAAACATTCATTTTGACTCCTTTAAAGATTTTATGAATGTAAGTGTGTCTTGATTTTTTTTGTGGGGCATGATTTGAAAATGACAGCCAAACCTTCAAAACACAAATCATTGATAAAAATGATCAAAAAATATTCAATTCAAAGGTGTAATGAGTATTAATTAAATATACACACATTTTGGACAAAATTTAATTTTGACTATTAGGAGAAATGAAAATTTAAAACATTTAAATATGTTTTGAAAATATGAGTAACATATAAAGGATATATGTGCTAATTTGATCTTGAAATAGAAACATTTTATTTTATTTAAAAAGTTCAAACAAATTATGCAAAAAATTGAAGATAATTTTATTATTACAAAAGTCACATAAACATATTTGATCAAAAGCAAATTGCTTACATCAAAAGCGCATCAATGCAAGTAATCAATATCGATTTTTGTTATTTGGGCTTGAAATGGAGCTAAACATATTGAATTGTGTTGGGGTAAAAACACAATAAAATATGCCATGGAGGGATTTTTTTGTCAAAAAAAAAAAATAATCACAATATGTTTGAAAGCCTACAAGGCCATAGGTGGGAACTAAAAAAATAGGCATGTATTAGCTTATCAACCTAACATGCAGGTGTGTTCGGAGGGGGTGCAAGCAAACTACAAGGGAAAAGACATGTTGTTAAGGTACGAAACATGTAAATCACAACAAATGGAGTAAGGTAGGTTAATTGAAACAAACGAAATGAAATGTTACAACTAAGGTGGCGATGTCGAGCATTAGCAGGAACCAATGGCATTCTTGTGCGCAAAATCTTATCAGGCATGGCTTGTATCTGGGTGAAAATTTCTACTTCCCTCTTTTTATTTTCTTAATGCATTTTCAATCATCATGTGCGCCAAAATTTGGTTGTGTACAAATTAACATAAATATAGAGCTACAAGTGACATCGAAATTTTCTAAAAGGATTAGACCTCAAATTTCAATTAATTCTCAAAAAATGTCAATCAGGATTTTTGTTTGTGGGACCAAGTAGCCAAAGTTGCAAAACATCTACTGTCATAGAGGTTTGAGACACAAAAAGGCATGAAGTGTGTCAACTTGTCATTGTTTTGGAAGCACAAGGTGTGTAATAGGTTTACACACCCTTTTCTAATATTTGTTGATGATATCTCGGTGTTCAAGCTTAAGGTGTGAAGTGTGTCTATAATCAAATTTCATTTCAACCATAAACAATTATCTTAATGTTGACAAGGCTTCAGGTTTGAAATGTGTGTTGTGAAGAACGTTCAATTATGAACAATATCTCATTTTAGCAAAAACATTACAACACTTTTAGTTGGAAAATGGTGTGAAATTATTAACATGGACCTTTGTTCAACTAAAAGGTTAAAAACATTACAATTATGGGTTGGATTATAATGGAGCAATAGGAAAAACACATCACCAATATAATTCTAGCATGGTAATATCATTCTTTACCACTTACAAACCTATTTTTTCGAAAGATCAAAGTATTACGAGGTTTATTTGTTAAATCTTCTTTAAATTTGCATTGTGAATTAAAAAGCATGTTCAAAAGTAGTGGATTTCGTATTTAGTTCTTGTTTTCTAAGGTTTTCATTGGAAAGTAATGAGATTAGGTTCATTCTAACAATGTTCTCTTGTGATACCTATAGTGATAGTGTCATATCAATAGTCAATTACTTCCCTTGGTCTGAAACTTGGGGTGTCTTTTAGGTACTATAGTTCAAAGGGGTCAAATTTTTATCCTTTGGGCATGGCTTCTCTTTTGGGCACAACCAAGCAACAAGAACCCCTAGCACCTTTGGATACAAATGTTGCTACAAAAAATGTAAACAAGACACAAAAAGAAAAAATATGAAGAGTCAATCAAACATTGGGATGAGTAATGTGGACTATGGATGACTTTTACATGAACCTAGAATTATGTATTGAGGGCATAGATCCACACAAGGGTGAAGAGATGCCTGACATTGTTACAAATGCAAAACTAGAACATGTATTTGGGAGAAAGGAATGCATTGGCTAGAAACCAAAGGTTAATGACCATTTGACTACTACAAATTATGATGCATTGTCCAAATTATGTGATGTTTATGGCCATGCCCTTGATAATGGCCAATTTTCAGCAATCTTCTTAAAAGGTTGGTTGGCCCAGCGTAAAAATCACCTAGTGAATTAGACAAAATATGCATTTGATTACACATAGTTACAAATGAAAAAGGCTTCCAAACCTTCTCAAACTACTAGCAGTAATTATAGCTTGGAGGGTTCTAAGTCCACCAATGTGCCATTAGGTTCAAGCCACCATGATGTTGATTATAGGGATGATGACGACTTAATGTTCATGGTTGGAATACAATCTAATGTAACCATTGTTTTTTTGCTAGACCAAAATTAAGGTAGTGAAAAAATTATTTTGGGTTGCCCAAACATAAGAAAAGGATTTTGGTTCCAAAATGGAAAATTTGGGAAATGGTTAGGTAGCAGAGCTTGATTGCAAGGTTCAAACCTTGACTAACAACTCGGCTGACAAGCAAATTACTTTCAATGTAAAGTAAAAAATGTGTCAGCTAGGTTTTTATAACAAAAATTATTACCATTACAACAAGAGGTTAAACACAAAGAGGTTGAAACATCTTCAATAATTGATTGAAGGTCATGTCAAAAGGTTCTTGAAGAGCTAAAGCTCTCATATTCTAAATCAATTGAAGAGCTGAAAAGGGTTGAAAAGCATATTGAACTTGAGGAATTTTCCCCTCTCTGTTGAAAACCCAACTTCCATTCCCACAAGTCATCATTATGTGTTATATGTGAAACCTTGTCCAATTTGTGGGTTTCTCTATGCCTGCCATAACATTATCATTTCATCTTGTGGATGTACTTACCATGCATTTTGTATGGGTGTGCACCTAGAAAATAAAGGTGTTTTTTGTGCCAATGCGAATTGTAAATAGGTTTTGGACACTCAATACTAGATGGCAAGTTTAGGATTCAACCATGCCAACATGGTGTTAAAGAAACCCAAGTTGGAGAAGTTGGATTCAAAATATGCATACACCAACCCAGATGCCTTAGAAAGTAAGTTAACATCCTTCATTTATTTTATTTTAGCTATAAGACAACCAAAGAAATAGGTGTTCATGAATTATAATCCAAGGTTTGAATATGCCTTATAGACAATAGAATTATTTGTCTAGTATGTAGGGACCAACGTTTGCTTATGTGTAAAATTCCATGTGCTAAATTGCCATACAAATACATGTAGATTGCAAGCATGGACATCATTAAGTAGTTTGTAGGGGATATATAACTACTCACTTGGTTTAGAAAGTAAAGTACAATAGTGGGTATTGAGCTAGTGGTTCTCCTCAACTTCTAGTTTGTTACAACACAACAACCAAGGTTTGAAGTATGGGAAGTATTCTACCCACTACATTTCATAACTTCTAAATAGAGTAGTAAACAATGCAAGTAGGTCATAGAAGTACCTAGTGGGTTGTTGGCATGTTATCAAGTTGTTGGAAGGTTTTCGAAGTATGGTAGGTATTTTGCAAATAGGTCATAAAAAGTACTTGGTCAAGTTATAGTATTCTCCAAGTATGGTAGGGTGAAACCACACTATAATAGTACATTTCAAGCAAGAAAATGTACTCATTTTTTAGTACATTGTATATTATTTTGGGGGCAAATTTTTTTTTCATTTCATCTAGTGTTTTTAGAAACACTAAAAATGGATTTTTGACACAAATCCTCCCACACAATTCTTGTTATATTTCAAATGATAGTATTTTTTCAAAAACTTTTATGTATTCACACACTTACACTTTTTTGAATGAAAAACTTCATTCAAATTTATTTTGTGAAATCACATGAGTAAAACTCTTGATATAGAATTGAAATGGGACAATAAATTCATATGTAATATATTATTGAATACTTCATCAAGTTTGGTAATCATTTGAATGGTTTTTGAAGTATATTTGCACTTTGTAGTATATGGGTACGAATACAAATTTTTCATTAATATATTTTTTATTCTTTTAATATCAATTTCAAAGTGAGATTTTTTTACAATCTTATTCTTTGGGTTTTGAATTACCTCAATCCAAATATTATTTGAGAAAGACCATTTCAATATTAATTTTGTAGAAGTTCAAAAACACAGTTTCAAAAAGTAGTATTTGTGACAACAATCTTTGACCGTCGTAATATGTTTTCATCTGGTAGTTGTTTTGCAAGTAAAACATGTGAAGCCCAAATACTAGTTTGTTGGACTTCTACTTGCTACAAGTATGCCAAGTATTTTGCTTAGCAGCTCTAATATTATATAAGTAAAGAAAGTAGGACATGTTTGTAGTTCAATAGGTACAAGTAAGAAAGTAAAGGAAATTAGTGGTTTTAGGTCAATCCAAGCATGGCAAATGTGATGCAAGTAGGTCAATACTTTGCTAGTAGAATAGGTGGTTTCCAGATTTTATGTTTATTGCCAATAGTTGTAAATTAAACTTGTGTTACAAGTTTGTTGTCTTCCATTTGTTGACATACAATATACGATCCAGCTATTTATAGGTCTATCATGATATTTATTGTGATGTTTATTTTGACAAAAATATGTGGCTTTTTGTTTGTGCCGTTTTGTAGTATATCCAAATCACAATATTTTTGGAAGTCCAGAATTTTCAGCAAGGGCATCTAGCATGCCATCAAAAAAAAATGGGGGGATTCCTTTTTTCAATTCATCCCAATTGGATGCTAAGCTTGATTCACCAATGCCCCAACATATGCACTATACTTGACAACCTATAAACCATTGAGCATACTTTTACAAAAAAAAATGGAGTTGCAAAATTCAACATGGATTTTCATTTTGTTGTTGATGAGATAGATAATGCCAACCAAACCATTTCCATTCTTGCCTTCATGTCAGTGGAGCTAAAATTTATAGCAACCATGGAACATCATGCAGTAACACCTTCTTCCTTGACTCTTGAAGTTGTGCATGATGTGTTTATTGTCCAACCATCAATTCCACTAAATTCAGCAAGTGTGGTACTACAACCTACTCCAGAACTAGGCAGGTTTGAAATTAGAACATTACCTACTCCCAGTTCTTTGCCATTATCTACAACAAATGCCCTAGTCCAAGGAATTAAAGCATCAATTCTTGGAAGGCTAGATAGGGGTGTGGGAAAGCGAAAGAACTTGAATGATGTTCTACTTTTAGTGGGTTGTGATAATGATCCCATTACACAACTTGACAACCCATAGAATACAAAGGTTGGGGGCAACAAAATTTGCAAGCCCAATGACCTTCCTTGGAAGTGAGTCATTCCTACTCATTCTAAACATGATTATGCTTTAGCTACTCAACATCCCTGTTGACCAATAGGTTAGTCGTCAAATCTATGGATTTTTTTGCATTTAATATCTTGATTTCCTTGTTGTTCTAATACTTGATCACTTGGAGGGTGTTGGAAGCAAATGCAGGTCATGGGAAACTACAAACACAAGTTAATGTGAAACAACTACATAATGCAATTTTATTGAGCCATGTCCATGCTCCATAGTTAAAATCAAAGTTAGTCCTTTAATTTTCCCAACATGGTATCTTTGACACCTGCCTCAACTCTTTGAATTTTATACTCAAAGAAGTTCAAGTATCTATGTCTTAGCATGTAGGCAAGAGCATCGCATGCACATGTACTATTTTTTGTACCTTAATATGAAGGTTTTCATGTCATCAGCCAAGGTGATGAATATGCTCTATCTAAATAGGCTTGTTTTTATAAGGATCAAATGTTTAGGATGCATTATTTAGTTGGATGGATGAGTCATTGTGATGGTTGTTGTACATTATGCAAAGGTTCTTAATTATCATCCATTGTTCTTCATTGCGAGGCTTGGAAATTTTCACTTGTTTTCAATTTGGTGTTTCTTGAGTTTACAAACTTGTTGGAATGGACTGGGCATTGGCTACAAATGCTACTAGCGTGAAGGCATGCTACAAGCAAAGTGACATGGTGAAGCAAATGGGTCATTTATCATATGTAGAGAATATATATATTTTTTGAATTACATGGGCCACAACATTTAGCAATGCAAATGAAAATTATTTATTTATGGGACTATGTAGGTCTTCAATTTTGATGCCACTATGGTTCATTCCATTTGTTGCATTAATTTTCAATGTTTGAATGAAGATATTTCTTTTATGTTTTGACATAAATATTGGATTACTATGGTCCTTGAATTTTCAATTCCTAATTAAGTACTAATAAGAAAAATTTGCATGTTTTGTTTATGATTGATGTAGCATGGGACCATTTGTCAATAGCCAAGTGCCCTTCTGGGTCACTGGAAGGTTTTGTTGCCCCTTGCGTACCTACTTAATATTTTTTATTAAACTTCTTAAGCAATGGTTTCTTTGTTCGATGTCAAGTTATGGTAGATTTGCTCATGGTGAAGGGAGCTATGGATATTTCAAGCTTGACAATTTTGTATTATGACTGCAATTTGCTCTTTGTCTCATTTCCAAGGATCCAAAATAAAATAGGTAAGAACCCTTCAAACTTGATATTGTTGTTGTTCATCAATGTAACTTAGGGTTTTAAGTTTTAGGTTTGGGCAAGTCCACAATATAATGAACCACATCCAACTCCTTTGTTCCTTTTAAAAATACAAGGACTTGAAATTGAAAATTGAGATGGCATGCAACCATTGCACAAAATTTATGGTTTAATCACATATTTGACTTGTAAAATATATTTTTATAATAAAATTTAGTTTCTTTGAATTTTACAACTTATATTTATATTTATCCAAGAGTTATTGGAAAGAAAATTGTAGATTCTAACTTTTATAATTTATTTATATATCAATTCCAATGATGATCTAAAACCATGTAAAGTCTAATATATTTTCAACCTACATGAATATGAAATTTTTTCAAACAAATTTAAATTAATTTTAATCATTTTTATGTGAGTTACTTAAGACTTCAAGATTGGTTACAAGTGTTTAATTAGTCATTTATCACCCTCAAATGTTGATATAATTGACTCATATTTTTATATGTCATTCTTGAATCTATATTACATCACACTATGTAGATTATATGAAAAACATTTAATCCTAAGTGAAATTAAAAATTAACAAGTGTGTTATTCAAGAATGGTTACACTTGTAGTGCTTCATTATATTGTAAACTTACTCAATTATAGGGTTTATGGGTTTAAGTCTATAAAATGTACAATTTAAGGTTTAACTTTTAAGGTTGTGGGTTTATTGCATTTAGTGGTAGGAACTTATCATACTTCATCCTATTATTACATTGAGCAAGATGAACTTGATGGGATTTGTCAATATTGTTAGTGGCAATAAAACTATGTAAGGAATGTGTCAAGATTTTCTAAGAGCTTATAGGCATCATCTACAAGTACAAACTTGTCATTTGACCATGGATGGCAAACATCCAAATCTTTGTTTGGGTATGGCCAAGTAGGCTATATTCAAGTTCGTGCATGCAATCTTGTTTTCCAAAGTCTCCTTGGTGTCACTTTGTACTACACATTCTCAACTTCATCTCCCATATCCAAATAACCCATCCTTCTCCAATTTTCAAAGACCTTTCTCCCTTACTACACATTCTCATCTTCCTTTTCCATATCTAAATAACCATCCTTCTGTAGTTTTCAAAGATCTTTCTCCCCTACTCCACATTTTTAGCATCATCTATCATATATCGATAACCATCCTTTTCTAGTTTCTAAAAACCTTTCTCCCCTTCTAATCTAGTCATGATCATTTGGTGGCAACCAAACAATGACAGAAAATCATCTTGACAAAATAGATCATAATACAACTTTCCTTCAACTTTGAATAAACAAGATGCTACTTAATACACCTTAAACTTTGATGGATAAGTCCCCAACAATCACAACCTTCACAAGTACCACTACAATTTTCTAAGTCCATCAATGTCAAAGGCAATTTTTTGGAGTGCTTACCCTTCAAGTGGGGGCTGTCATTTTGATGATTTTGACAAAGATTAACAAAATCTCATTTACTGATATGATGGTTCATATCATATTTTATATTTACCAAGCTCTAGGACAAAGGCATGAAAACAAACACATTGGATTACATATCTTGTACACATTTACAATAACAAAACCTGCAAATGGTTCCTTTAGGGAGCATAATTCTTTTGGCAAGTATACATCACATGCTTGAACAAAACAAGAAAACCCAACATGTATGCTAGCTACCTATGAATCTATAGAGCACAAGTAATTACCAATACACACCTAAATTTCTATAATTACTACTTGTAATCTACATCAACCAACCTATGAGCTTCAAGCCCACGTTGAATGATCCTAATCACATTAGGTGTTAGTTCAAAAGTTGCATTAGAACCTTTCATATTGTGAGTATAGGTGGCATCCTAAACTGGGATGCAATTATTAAATGAAAGAAAACAAATGTAGGTGGAAAATCCTCTAACAAAAAGTTTGACCTATTGTTTGGTCTTGTTTTTTCATACCACACACCATGGACAACCTAATCTCCTAGGACCCATTCTTGGCCCCAACCATCCATGAAGTTGTCAATAACCATATACAGACCCTTGTCACATAACATAACCCAATAATCTTCGCTCGTTAAAAATTAGCATTTGACTTTCACATTGTCACCTACATGGACATCTTTTGCCATTTGTTATCCCCCACTACCAAATTCTATCTCATCATCATGGCCTTGAAATACCTCTCGCACTTTAGTTCGATTAGTGGGATTCACTCTTACCAATCGCCAAGGGAGGACATGGCTTGCTTACATTCAAAGTAGGACAATACATCAACATTAAACCTAATTGCATCTATCAATAAGCAACTTACATTTTACAAATGAAGGGAAATTCAAAGGCAGTTTGGAGAGAACTACACATGTTCACATGCAATATTCATTACAAAATTTTGACATCCAACACAAAAGTAGGAAATGTCTCTATATTCTGGCAATGTTGGATCTTGGCATGTGATCTTGTACTTGATGGGATTTTAAGCTCCCAACTATAATTTGACAATGGAAGCCTTTGCTTTTATCAACATCCCCCACTTTCACCTCCCATAATGTCTTCTTCACTTTTATTTGTGCATTTTCTTTGGCTACATGGAACTTGTTGACTTTTGATTGCAAAAAGTTGACCACCTCCCTAACATTTTGGATTTTCAAACCTTGAGGTTTTATTTGCTCCTTACGAAATTCCCTTTTCAACAATGCCCTACTCCATCAACTTCCCCTTTACCATGCCCTATGGCAAAATGATTCCAAAGCATTTGACATCCTAATGGAAGTTGTTCACTAATAATGAGTTGGTGATACCTTCCCAAGAAGTACCAAGCCCATGCACTCTTAAATTGGCCAAAACAACCAACATTCCAAACAACGTGTTGCTTAGGTTGACAACCTTTTGACTTCAGAAACTCCCAATGCAAATTGAAACCATGCTAGACAAACAAAGTGTCATTTTTTTTTTCATCATAAATATAATAGTGAACCTTCTTAAGGATTTTGGGGCTTTTTACAACTAGGTCACAGTCAATCCGTTATGGCAATATGTAATGTGAACTAAAGTAGCGATCTAGAATGAGAACCAGTGCATTAATTGGATTTCATTTTAGACCTTCATGGCATAATTTTCAAAGAATTTTATGCATGAAATAATGGTGTCTTCATGTATGTGTTTGATAAAGCCTTTGAATTCTTTTTCTTGCCAACAAACAATGAAGTTGTGGACAACAAACTTTGAAAGATGAGGCTTCAGGTATTGTATTAGTTCAAGAGGCGTTGTGTCATTGTAGATCACTTTATTGACTTTCTTATCTTGACCATCAACATTTTTGCCCACCACTTCATGGCCAATGTTGCGCCACTATGTGTGCCTTTCAGTAGTTAATTCATGTGGACAAATATTCATGGATTCAATCATGCACCTTAAATAGTCACCCATGATACATCTTTTTTTATGGAATTCTACAGTCTCATCTTTGGCACACAATATTAAACTCCACAAAAAGGTCATTGTTTTGTATACTTGAAGGTAAATAGTACAATAGAACTTGCCTAACACAACATTCAATTCATGTTTGCATATGGTCTCACAAGAACAATTACAACCACTATGAACCTCCTTCCTTGTTGCTCGCATACTACTCAATCCAAGTTTAATCTCATTGAGTTTAGTGTGGTATCGACAAGTGCGAGTGTTCCATTCCTTCAACCTCTTGACAAACCAAGGCTTCAACCCTTCAAACACCCTTAACATCATTGGGAAACTTAGGTTTTTCAATTTGAAGACCCTGAATAACTCTAATTGCCAAACAATAACCAATGGGTAAGTACATCCAAGTTCATTATTTTGAGTGTTGGTTTCATTAAATCATTTCCAAATAGTTGATGGATTTATCAAAACTGTGAAATCCTTGTTAAACATAGGTTTATTAGATATTAGGGTCCACAAAACAACCCAAAAACAAATTATACAAATATAGACTAGATCACTCATACCTTTGAAATTAATTAGAGTATCCTTGCTGGGGTTATTGAAAGACATAGAACATTGAAGTTCAAAATTATGATTCAATGTGAGGTTAAATATCAAGATATTTTCCTAGTAATCAATAGTTTTATGAAAATTCGACCAACAAGTAAACCCATAAAATGCAATGACCCACATAAGCATATTTGTAAAAATAATCTCAAAGTTGAACCCCGAGTTGTAAAATAATCTCTATTAACCATGACCCTATTTATAAACGAATCAACAAAAATCACAAGTGTGTAGATTTCACCTAGTTTCCAATCCTTTCAAAGTTGTTCTTGGATTCATGATCCACCTAAGCACATAATTGGGTTCAAAGAACACATAATTGTTAGTCCATCTACTCAAAACATCATTGTAGGGACATAATCAAATTTGTGCTAGAATTTCTACGGGTATGTGAATGAAATGGACTATCAAAGCATTCATACATTAAATTTGATAGTCCATAAAGCACCATAGAAATTGTACAAACTCCTGAAAACCTAATTCTTATCCAATAACTCTGTAATATTTCAAAATTCGGAGTAGGATCCAATGAAGATTCTCACACCATATTTAAATGAGAATTCAATCTAGCAAGTAAACCAACCTAATACAAATTGTAATATTGGCTTGGACTTTAGTTCCATTGCAAAACAATCTTTACATTCACAAAGACCTTAAATCAAGGACTCAAAAGTAACAAGTTTGTAAATGTCACCTAGAGCTTTGACAAGACCTTCTCCAAGTTGTCCTTGGAGCATGGAGGTTCACATGGTAGTTAAAACATATGGGCTCAATAAACACACACCTCTTGGACCTTTGACATCATTCAAAACACATCCTTCTAAGGTTGTTGAAAGAAAAAGAACACTTCATCAAAATTATACTATTTAAATATGGGATTCAATCAAGGTTCTTTCATAAATTCATGTATGATATAAAACCAATGCTAGAAAAAATGAAAACTCAAATCATGTTAAGTATTTCCAACTTGATTGAAAACTACAAGTGGAAGTAAATGTCACTTAGATTCCAATGTATTCTAAGTTGCTGCATTGACCAAGGTTCACGTGGCATTTACACCATGGGCTTAATACAAACAACTATTAGTCCAAAACCAATAAAGTTTTTAAGGAATAGTTGAACTTTCAAAGTAAAATATTATGAGTTACATTTAGAGGTACCTAATCAACCCAAAAAATATAGAGTCCTTGTATGTGGGGCTTTCCAAGCAGATCATGTACTTTACCAAGCAACAACATTAATTACTTAATATGCTTATCATGGCATTTCTTACTTTTAATTCTCTTTAGAAGCATTCACTTGAATCATGGAAGTATTCTATGATCATTTAAAATGAAGAAATGCTTTGACAAGTAGGTCCTACAAGCTTTTAAACAAATCAATACTTAAACACTTTGATCAATATTTAAAAGCAAGAAGTGCCTTTATAAGTAGTTTTTACTAGCTTTCAAAGGAAACACTCAAGCACTCTGACCTTTTTGGCATGAAGTGCTTGGATAAGTAGTTCTTGGAGGGACCGAGATGAACCACTCAAACACTTTGATGTTTAAGAATCATGAAGTGTTTTGATAAGTAAATCCTGTAAGGACTTAGATGAACCATTCAAGCATTCCAATATCTTAGAGCATGAAGTGCTTTAATAAGTAGGTCCTATAAGGACCCAAAAGAACCACTCAAGCATTCTAACCATTTAAAAGCAAGAACTACTATGGTAAGTAGTTCCTACAAGCACCCAAATGAACCTTTCAAGCATTCCGACCTTTTTTTAATTGGAAGGGCTTTGATAATTGATCATATAAGTAGTCATAAGATTCATTCAAGCATCAGTCCTATAGTCCTATGATAAATAGACTTTATAAACACCCAAAAGGAATAACTTAAACACTTTTCAACATGAAATGTTATGATAAGTAGTACTTATAAGTCCATTCTGCTCAATTTCAAGCATTCAAAACCTCATTAAATACCATTTCAAAGCATATTCTACTTTTCAATGTTTTAGAAACAACCATAGGTAGTTTGGCTACTTAACTATTACTTCCCTGAGTTGACTAATTGGTCCAAAGGTTGCTTTAGCTACCATAGATCTAGTAGTTAATATAAAAGGTTTAAATACTTTTATGAGTAAGCTACATGACAAACACCTCTTGGAACATTTAATAGTTGAGTAAAAGTTCAATAGATGTTTAGTTCAGTTTAAATTTCAAATCAAGGAATCAATGAATCTTAAACACAAACACATAATCATAATATTATTTAGGTTTAAATCTGTAATGTGACAAAATCAAAATGAACACATAAGGTACAACCCATTGAATCATAAGGATAAGAATTTAAAATTACTCAAGGGTGCAAGGAAATGAACATAAACTTATGAAACTTTAAGATAATGCACCGGATGCACTTCAAATTGATTGCAAGAGATCCTCAACCTAGTGATGTCTTTCTGATTTGGAGAGACAATAGTCTAAATTGTCCACCATTTTATCACACATTTTGTGAAATGTTTAGACAAAACATCTGCTCGTGTGGCCCTTCTATAGTCAGTCCAAAAGGCATTCCCTAATGTGTCTAGTGCCCAACATCTATCAACGACCTTCGTTATGTTTCTACTATCAACTCCTAGAAGCTTTGTTGTTCCCCTACTACTTCCCACTGATTCAGAGGTTGCAAATATGTATAAAATGTCTTTGGCCATTGTGAACTTAAAGGATTTGGTGCATGTCAAATGATTAACCAATCTAGATTTCAAATTCTCAAGCAACTATTGGGTGTGCTTCAATATGTTGGTATCATGCAAATATGGTGGCATTGACCTAATAAGAATATCGTGTGAAACAACCTTCTCCAAAATGGTCTGCTACATTACAAGATCATAACCCTTTAGGAAATATGCAATAAACATGGCAAGGGTCCTCACAACATTTACGATGGACCTATGAGCCTTTCTTGCAACATCACTAATTAAGATAGAAAGGGCCCCGTCAATGTGTTATAGAAGAGACCTCTCTTCTATTCTTTGTTGCGATTCTTTTTCAACAACTAATCAAGCTTGTTGAAGCTTATATTTTCGTTGATACTCTCATTTGTATTCTCTTTTTTGTTCTTTTCTTGTAACTATTTTAGAATCCTCCTTCTTTAGCCTCATCGCTAGACATCTCATCTTGTTCATCCTCACCAATAGATTTAGCATTTGGGATCTTTTTGGTGATCTAACATTTGGCAATTGCTTTAATATCTTTATTGACTCACACAGTTAACGATTAACATGATTTTGTTTATTCTTATGATTCCGCATCTTAGACAATAGTGACAACAAAGAATGATTCCTTAATCTTTAATTGAAACATTGCATGAAAAAAATATTTGTATAATAATCATTTACTAGAGGTCCAATGCTTACCTCAACCATGCATAGGCAAATGATACACATGCGCGAATCCATGGTGGGACTTTGTAATGGAGTTCAAGTTTGAAATGTGCAGGCCTAAACCAATGTGCACATGAAAATCTCAACAAGTGACAATCCATGGCGGGCTTGCTTGATAGAGGATTACAAGAAAGGATGGCCATTGTTGTGCAATGTGTAGTTCACCACTATCCTTAACTTTGCTTCTTCGAATGTTGCCCAGTAAGACCTTACTTCGATTTGAATGTCACTAGACACTACAAAAATAACCATCTACTATAAACCCTAATCCTGGGATGGTATAAGTTTCATCCACAAAATTTCATCTTGAAATATATGTCTAATAAAAAATATTTTAATTGTTGAATGCCATGAGATTTTAACCCATCCTTAGCATAGATCCTCAATTTTATAAATATTTTCATATTTGTAAAGTTGTCCAATACATTTTTAGTACATTCAAGGGTGTATTAGGTATTAGGTTCATTGCCTACCTTGTATAACATCGTTCCATTTCTACAGAACTTATTTCCCATAAGTACAAATAGATATGCCAAACACATCAAATTTGTTAGGAAATTTAACCTTGCCTTCCATTGTAAAGAAACAAACATTTAGTCTTTAGGGAAGTTGATCAAATTATATATTTTAAGGGGTCAAAAACATGTTCAAAGTACTATAATGTATTGTGAAATTTAGAGATAATTTCAAGATTTAATCAATGCCATGCCCTCATAATCAAAATTATGTGTATTCCTTCAGGTTTTGAGAAAAAATGGTTTATTTTCACATAGTATTAAGGATGTTTGAAATAAAAAATAGTTGTCCACTTCAAAGTTCCCACTGCTTTGAAATCATTTTAAGGTAAAATAATCATCTTCAAATTACACAAAAATCATGGAGATAGAAATTCACAATATAAAAAATATACAACAAATTTTATTGTATTTCAATCATTAAAATTGATGCAGTCATATTTCAAAGTCATGGACTTGCAAGATTTTAAGGGTGACTTCATAGTTCTTGGCTCCTTTTAGCATGGTTTGACCCTTAAATAAATGCATTTAGCCATGTTCAACCATATTTTGTCAAATCAATTGTGTTTAATTTCATTTATATTTTAGCCATGTTTAACCAAAGTAATTGTGTTTAGCCATGTTTGAACTAACTTTGTTTATGTCTAGCCTAAATTAACCTAGTTTAATTTAGGTCTACCCTAGATTAGCTTAAGTCTAGTCTAGTTTAGTTTAGGTCTAACCTAGTTAAGCCTACCATAGCTTAATTTAAATTTAACCTAAAGCTTAAGTAGTCCTAGTTAGATTAGATTAGGTTAATTTACTTTTAGCAAAGGGAGGCTTAGGTTAACCTAGGCTAGGCTTGTAGGTAGTTTAGGTTGACCTAATTCATCCTAAATCAACCTAAGGAGGCCCAAGTTAACCTAGGCTAGGCTTATAAGTTGTCTAAGTTGACCTAACTCATCCTAAGTCAACCTTAGGAGTCTAGGTTAACCTAGGCTAGGTTGGTAGGTAGTAAGTAGGTTTACCTATGTCAACCTAAGGTGTCCTCATTTAATTTGAAGGTACAAAATTTGATCTTTATAATTTTATGTTTAATAGACTTAATATTAAAAAATTTGGTAATGCAATGGATGAGGATTTGAGTCCCAAAGTGGAAGTGAGAGGTTTAAGTCTTTGTTCTTGCAACTTATGATACCTAGGCCTCTTAACCTAGGTTAAATAGCCTAGTCTAAGCTATTTAAGTTAGGAGGCCAACGTTTGTTTTTAACCTAGGTCACTTAGCTTACATTAATTAGCCTAGGTTAAATACCTAGCTACCTAAGTTATAAGGTTAATTTTTGCTCATGTGTGATCACTCATAATCTAAGATGTGTTTATAAATTTTTAACACATGTGATCCATCTATCAAGGTGTCTTTTGTAACTTTTAGTTGAGTAAAACAACTAGGTTGATATGGCATGCACTTTACATGTCATACCAAGGTCAATGATGACATGGAATTTCAATATTATAAAAAAATAAAAAATCTTAGTTGATAAGACAATTGGGTTTTGCAATTATATGTCCTTTGTGACTAAATGGGTGAAATGACATGGGTTTAGCAAATCAATAATCATTAGTTGGAAATGTCCTTTCTAATTAATACATAGTCATAAAGGTTAGTCACAAAATCTAAAATGTGTTATTGTGTTAGTTACATGAGTAGGAGACTAAGGAGAACACAATTGAAAAAATGGTTTTACAAATTATGCACATGAAATCTATGATTACAACAAAAGAATTATGTTGACAAAAGGTGGAAGAAGACAAGGAGAAAACAATCTTAGAGGTATAAACAATATAAAAGGAGATGTTCAATACCAAGACCAAATTGGATGATTTGTTGGAAAAATACAAGGATATGGACCTTTAGTATGTTAACAATAGGTTGGAGGAATATGATGATTTGGTACAATATTACATAATATTGCATACCAAACATTAGATGGAAGATTCCATTGTTGAACCGGATGAATGGTGGGAATTGATAGCAGTTTAGTTTAAGGAAAAAATGATAAAAACCTCTAGTTGTGCATTAAAAGGATGAAGACATATATAGACAACATCTATCTATTTTTAAGAAGGCATTTCCAAACTTCTTATACGTGAATCTACATAGTTCATAACCATCAAATCTAGTGAATGAAACATATGAAGCTTAAGGTAGTGGAATAACATAGGAGTAGCAATAGGAGGTACCATAGGACCTCCAAAAGGAAGACAAAATCCTTAGAATGAGAAGGAGGAGTAACATACATAGATGATTCTTATACCAAAAACATAAAACACAATTGATGACATTGGTAATTTCATAGAACCATTTGAAAACACAAAACAAGTCATGGAACAAAAATACAAAGTACAACAAAAATATTACTTACAAATTCAATTTTTCAAATAAACAACTAAGGATGCCACAGGACCACCGAATAATGTGCAGATAGTAATATCAACAATTCAGGATGAGGAAAGCAAGCCACAGATGGCTAACATAATCAATTGAAGAATGAAACTTTTTATTATAGCAAGGATTTCGAGGATGGAATCTAGAGTGGAGGAAGGGTAATGTTACCTGATGTATGGTGGTGATTAAACAAGGTATAATACAACCATGAAAATGGTAGAGATTAAACAAGGTAAAATGTAGATGGCTAGTGAGTTGGTAGGATGAAGACATTTCATTAGTTTGATTATTCAATTACTTTTGGAGGGAAGAACTTAAAATGTAGTTTTGGAGGTTGAGGAATTCTAAAAGATTTTTTTTTACACACAAAGTAATTGAAATAGTTGTTTGTTTGTTGTGTTTCAAATCACAGATTTTCATGTTTTTTATTTTGGATTTCTACACTTAATACTACAAATGTTTGATATATTCAATTTTGAATAAATAAAGTAGTAGGATATTGATGAAATGAAACTACTCTGAATTAATGTGCTCTTCTAATTAAATTATGAAACTTGACCACACATTTTTATTAATGATGAGAATAAAGAATTTAAGTAAAAGGAATAGTAACTATAATGAAAAAATTGTGTGATAGTAGTCTACGGAAAAAAATAAAATGAATAAAACTAATGATTGTGAACATTGAAAATATTTTTTGAAAATATGATTGGATTGTTTTGTTAGTAGGCAAAAAACAATTTTGGATATAATTTACACCTACGAGTACAAGAAAATATTTATGTCATCAGTAATTCGCATAATCTATTCTAGAGAATTCTAGAGTTAAAATGGGTGCACAAAGGACCAAATTTCATAGAATTCAACCTTGCTACAACTTCAACTTCATACTTGTGGCCTGCACATGTACATCAAATGTCATTTTAGTGTGGAAGGAATTTGAAGGCTTTAACACACTTAGAGATTTTATTGAACCATTAAAAACATATATAATTACAACATATTTAAATTTAATTCATTTTCTCATTTCTTGGGTGTTTTCAAGAAAGAAGGAAGTTCAAGGCCTACCACTTGTTGGGCCAAGATGTGAAAACCCAACTCCTTGGAGGTTGGGGCTGAGAGGAATGAAGAAGTGATGAATTTGATTATGCATTGAAGGTGATGAAGTAGCATGTTAGATCAACTAATGGACTAGGAAAATGTGCCACCTATTCTTGAAACACAACCAAGGAAAAAGCCAACAAAGGTTAATTGAATCCCAATGGTTGTAGTTAGGAGCAAATGGACAAGTGAAACACCATTCCAAGATGGAATATTAAAAATCAACTAGTGGTTTTGGTTCAAGTGCAAACATCCATAATTAAACATAAGACAAGCTAAAGGTCTTGAAGTTTGTAGAGCATAAGGTTTTATTGTTAATTCTTGCATTTCATTTTACAACAACTTGCAAACATTGTATAACTAACACAGTACTCTAGAAATCATATATGGAGTTGGGATGAAATAGGCATTCAAGCAAGCAGATAATTAAGAGCAAGGGTTTTTTCTAAAAGAAAGTCCAATATAGTTTATAAAAGTATCCCCAGTCTTGGGAACGATTAATTATAAATTGTGCAATAGATGTAATGGGTGATGTGTTTTTAAGATTCTACATTTTCAAAGGTGAAGGAATGAAAGATAATTACATTAAATTCATCAAACTAGGTACATGTATGACAATGCAAAAAAGTCTTGGATGATTTGTTTCTTGTTCAAACTATTTTTATCTTTCTTCAAAATGAATATTTTAGGTGGAATGTTTTTAACCAATTGACATTTATTAATTCTAGATGAACATGGTAATCGTGTAACCCTAGAGGTAATAAAGCATCAAGCCCAAGAGGTTGGATTAGTTATGACCACTATACCTTCACATACATTTCATGCCTTGTGGCCCTTAGATGTTTCATGTTTTAAATCCTTCAAAAAAACATTCAAAAAGGTTAGAAATGTAGATGTGGCCAAAAACAATTACATGGAGCTAGACAAGAATACTTTGGTTGGATGTGTGGACCAAGCCTTGGACTGATTATTTACAAAATAGACTATCAAATTTGGGTTCAGGGCAATAAGCATATGACCTTATAACCCAAAGGTAATGGACAAAATGATTCAACCTTCAACCATTTACACAATAGTAGCAAACACTGAAGGAGGTGAAAAGGATTACATGTCAAATGACCAAGAACATCAAGGACAATAATGTGAAGACAATTATGTTATTAAAAATTTTCTCCATATACACATCACATCAATTCATTAAACAACAATGGAAGATCCTTCTACTAGTAGGTCAAAAGTTGAAAAATGCTACTACATAGATATGCTTCATAGCCTTGAAATGACAAATGATAGGGCAAAGGAAATGAATGTAGTAAACCTAGATGACCTTAATTTTCATTAATTGCAAGAATAGTAGACTTTAGGCGAGGCCGCTTTCAAATATTACTACATGACATGCAAAACAATATAAGGTGCAACATATTGAAAAATGTGAATAAAGTGCCTATAATTCATTATGAGAATATTTTTGGAACATATTTAAAATATTTAAAATATACTTAAAATGTTATATTATTTCATAGTATATTAAAAAATACCTTTTTATGCCCTCAAATGTTACTTAAAATATACAAGGAATGACCTCCTTGAAAATAGATAGCTCTAAATTTTATGTTGGAGATCGTAAGCTTTCACAACCTTTTATTTCTACCCCATTTTCTTACAAGACAAACCAACGGCACAAATTGTTAATTGATAATTTCTAATCACGTATTGTGACCTCTACTAAATAATTAAAAATACTATAAATTTTTTTATAGATAAGATAATTATGGAGGAAATTACAAAAGCAAATAAAAAAGATAATGAAGGAAAAAGGACTAGAAAATCAACATATTACTTGATTGTTGAAGAATGAATAGTAGGTTGCATGGTTGAAAGATAGGTCAAAGTCAAAGTTGTTGCAATTTGGTCTGTAACAACTATTAAAGAAGTCAACAATTGATTACATTAAAAATTTTGCATGGGCTATGAAGCATAATAATCAATTTACTTGTGTTAACTTTGGGGTCACAACAACAATTCAACAAGAATCTAGGTAGCAAACAAGGGCTAGAATGCTTACACAAAAGCACATTGTAACAAGGTTGCACCATCTTATTGAATAATCATTTAAGATGAAAAAAGGGGAGGGGGAAGGTAAAGGGCAACAAACAAGGAGGAAGAGGAGGTCAAACAACATCTAAGCATTAGGAATTGGAGGTTGTTGTAGTTAAGCACCATGGGGAAAAGTTTGAGGAATTGTTAATCACCAAGAGGAACAATAACAACTAAGCATTAGGAGGAAGAGGTCGAGTAGTAACTAAACACCAAAAAAAGGAATAGTAGTTAAGCACTAGGAGTTGGAGGTTATAGTAGCTAAACATTAAAAGGAGGACGCTGAATGTCAACTCAGCACCAAAAGGAGGAACAATGCTAGCTAAGCACTAAGAGGATGGGGTTGAACAATAGTTAAACACCAAGAAGAGGAACAACAACATCTAAGAACAAGGAGTTGGAGGTTGTAGCACTAGGACGAGGTTGAGTAGTAGCTAAACATTAAGAGGAAAATAAAAGCTAAGCATTAAGAGGAGGTCGAGCTGCAATTAAGCACCAAAAAGATGAACAATAATAATTAAGCACCAAGAGGAGGAGATTGTAACAACCAACCACAAAGAACAACAACAACAAAACACTAGGAGGAGGTTGAATAACAATTAAACACCAAGAATAACAACAACATTAACTAAGTACAAAAAGGAATAGAAGTAGCAATTAAACATTAGTCAAATGGAGGAGGTCACAATAATTAAGCATTGAGTGGAAGAAGAGCAACAACTAAACATGAAGAGGAGGAAGAGGAGGAGGAGCTTTACAAGTTTTGACGTAAGGCTACAAGCAAAAAAAACAAATTTATTGTGCCCCTTTAAAAGAGAATCAATGTGAATTTTTTGATAATGTAACAACATTAAAAAGAGAGGAGAGAGAGGAGGAGGTTGAGCGAAAATAGAACATGGATTTAAAAAAATATCACTCCCACATGCCCATAGTCTTGTTGTGCATGGGAGTGAATAGAATTAAGGTTCCTAAACATTCAAAGGCTAGTGTCCATTGAACTTCACCCTTTTTTAAAGTAAATTTTTGTCATTGAACACAAAAATGAATGTTGTTATAGAGGGTTCTCTTCATTTTGTAAATCATCCATCCTAGTGATGGGGGTAGGTAATGTTTGTAGGTTCACATGGACTGTTTGCTCATAGGTGGGCGCAAGTACCTCCATGCATTTTCAAGTGTACAAGAGAATTTTGTTGGTGTCATTTTGACCCCTCCAGCTTTAAATGGCCATATCCTTCTCATTTATCAACCTTTTGTTGCGATCTAAATGGCCATGGATTTGCAATTAGAAGTTCTACAACATCTCTTCAGAGTTCAAAAACAATGGGCCACTAATCCAAACCCACAAGACCTCTGACACACTAAGTGTATGGACACCAGCCTGTCTACCCTACATAGACTATTGCCCTCATTAGTAATTGTTTTTGTAGCAAGAAGGAAGCAACTGAGATTATGGGCAACCAAACTGAATATTGGCAGCCATTTTAAACTGTGCGCCAACTAGTTGGTCCCTTTTGGGACCTGGAGTGGAGGTAAACCTAGCGCCTTATACCCATCAAGGGGTATAAGGCTACCACAAAAAACCTCTACTTCTTGGGTGCCTAATTTGCAGAGCATCTTTTTTTTCCCTAACAACATTTGTCAACCATTTTTGCCTAGACTTAATGGCCCCATCTTTTATTGGCCTTGGGTGAATCAGCTCCTTTGCAACCGGAAACCTTGAGTTGATCGTTTGTTTGGCGAGCAATCAGTCTGTGGAAAACTAGAAAATATCCAATGATGTCATGTACAACCGAAATGTATGCCATTTGTTGTTCCCTCTAGGCCACAGTGAATCAGCACCCACAGTGCACCATGAAGGATGGATGGTAGGTGGTCAGGAAACAGTTTCCTCTTGGGTTCCAGTTACCTATTTAGCCATGGTATTCAGCTCAGATGCTTTTTTAAACTATCTATTTACTAACAACCCACAAGCAGGCAGCTTGTTAGTAAGTAGGTAATAAAAACAGCCCTTACCTATGTATAAATCATCTACTTACCTAATCCTTACCTATTTACCTATCTATGAGACCTATTTCTTACAAAATTGGTTACTAAGGTGAAACCAAATATTAACTCAGTTGAGGTTCATGTAATAACAGGCATCCAGTGGATGGTGCCCTGGTGGGTGCTGGTTCACTGTGGCCCCCTAATCAATAACCTTGCATTTTGACCTTTGAGACCTACCTCCACTAAATTGTTGTTGGCATTTTGCTTAGTGGTTGCTCATTCATTTGAAATGAATTTTCTTCAAATGCTTATTTTTAAATAACAGTCTCAAGACTCAAATTGAATAAACATGCATTCAATTGTGTAGAAGTGATAAAAAAAAAAAGCTAGTTTGGTCTTTACTGGTATTAGATTTTATGAAACTTTTACCAACATCCTGCCTTGATCCATTGTAAGAATGCCAATTTTCTTGACAAAGTCCACAAATGCATCCATCAATTTTTTCTTTTCTTTCTAATTTTCTCTTCCAGCTTTCTGATGTAGCATCATTAGAGATCGCCCAACCAGACTTAGCGTCGATTGGTGACAAGTTTGTAAAAGACTATGAAATTTTAGAAAACTGGTGAAAACTGCCCCAAAAGTTTGAAATGTGTGGAAAGGTAGCAAATATTTCTCCAAATTTTTTGTCTTTCTCAACATTTTGAAATTTGTTTCGTCAAATGACAGGGAAGTTGTTCTAGAGGTCTCCTGTTTAATTTTTAGGGTGGAAATTTTGCAGAAATTCGCCACATAAAACCAAAAAGCCACTGATGACGTCATTCTTTGGCAGACCTTTCAGATTCTGCTAATTTGACAATCAAATTTTCACTGATGTTGTGGAAGATGGATTAATCTGACTGATGATCAAACACAGTGATTTGAACAGTGAAAGGAATGCTCTACAATACAGAGTAAAAAAGAATTGAAAATCCAGGCCAGCATGCAAGATTATGGGTAAGAAAACAATTATACTACCTGCACTAGCCATCTTCCTGAGAATTTGACATACACTGTAGTAGATGTCCGCATACGGTGATACCTTGGCAGTTGGGACACAAATTATATTATATGAGTTAAAAAACTGCAGAGATTTTGAAATTTTGATATAGAACATAACAGATATCTTGAACTGTCAATCGAGAGATTAGCACCTTTGAATGTATAGGACCATTAATACTTATTAAACCCAGAAAAGAGTGGTGGGACATCCCAGGAAGTCCATCATAATATGCTTTTACCCTATGTGAGCATAGCTTTCATGATAAGTATAAGGATGAAAGTTTGTACATTCTGCCCAAAAGAAGGATGAATCTGCATTTACCTGGATGAGATTACGAAATTTTTTGCGAGTTTGGATTGTGGGCACAACATATGTGCCCACATGGGGTAGCTGACATTACACGGAACCTAAGGTTCTGGCTTGATTTCCACGTGTCGAGTTCGTATCAGTAGCCACTTTGACATGAGGCCCCCACAGAGCCCACCCCAAAAGTTTTGAGTTTTTTCGGGGTGCAGGGGTGGCCCACCTTTTCAATATCATATGCAGTCGCTTTGAAAAGGTGCCCCCCTTTGAAGATTTTGAGTTTCTCTTTTAATGGTCGGAAGGGCCACAAATTTTCAACGTGTCTACGTCATTTTTGTTGAAACCTACGTCAACATATCCAGACATTACAAAAACGACTTTGCAAACGTCTCCTACTCCACCCGAAGGTCAAGAACGCGTCCCCCAGTTTGAGTACTTGTTGAGAGGGGGGGAGGCGCATTTCCGACGTGCGTACGCTATCTCTGCAGAACCTTAATGCTGTGTTGAAAAGAAGAGCGATGTCAGTAAAAGGTGCAACTCAAGAATTGTCAAGAAATGTCAAGTGTCGAGAAGAGAATGGAACCTCTTCCTCCACGCAACTAATATCTTCCCACTTCATTGACATAGTGATAGATAGAGAGTCCACTTGCATCCAATGTCAGACGGTTGGAGTCCACCAATTTCAACGAAGCCATCAAAACTAACTTCCATCAGTTTGAAAGAAGCCAATCTGCCGGCGGTCAAATGAACGATCACGACTATTATGTCAACTCAGACACTGCTACGACGCTCAGATCATGGATCCCACAGTCCTATATAAACCAAGGCCATGCCATCACAGTTTCATCTCAATCCCTCACCTTCGTATGCACACAAGAACTAGTATTTCTCATAATTATCAGTTCAAAACAATCGTCAGTTGTCCTGATCAAGTTGTGAGTTCTGATCTGCTCTCTTCATTGCAGCGTCGGACAATTGAGATTGGGATATAACTGATTGTTGCTGGGGTGAAGTGGTGGCGATATTCTATCACGATGAAGATCGGCAGAGTGGCCGTGGCGTTGGCGGCGGCGCTGGTGGTGATGAGTGTGGGCATAATGCAGGTGGCGGAGGCGCAGGGGCCGAGCTGCCTGACGGTGGCGGGGGCTGGGGCGCCTTTCAGCGACGCGACGGCGGTGGTGCAACAACTGCAGGTGATGCCGGGCCAGTGCTGCAACAGCGGCGCGGCCTTCTGCACCGTGGTGCTCACTTCCGGGAACGCGGCGGCCAGCGTCTGCGGCAATAACGTCTGCCCGAACTGC
>Ga0116227_10002000_pt1 | contig 46508 bp, 39 predicted proteins | sample S1TSphgellanicum_FD_89693 | JGI IMG/M metagenome (GOLD analysis project Ga0116227, IMG submission 89693) | Host-associated microbial communities from peat moss isolated from Minnesota, USA - S1T2_Fb - Sphagnum magellanicum MG | ecosystem: Host-associated > Plants > Peat moss > Unclassified...
CGTTTAGTGCTTGCAGTTGCAAAGATAGGAGGCTTCGTTCCCCCGGGCCTCCAGAACTTGGACATCTGAAACTGCCTGATGCTCGCCGCCCTCTTATTGTTGCTTGCAGAGCTCAAGGCGGTTGGAAGGCCTGAGCGGATGCTTCCGAACAGCGTCTTTCTCGCCATTCGGTGAGATTCACACTCAGAAAGACTCTCCCTCCAAATCCACAAGAGCTTCAAATAGCTGGATGCATGAATCGAGAGCCACAAAAAGACCAAGAAAAAAAGAACGTATGAAGCAAGCTGATCCAAAACCAGGATCAAAGAAGCTATGGATCAGCATCACCTGCTTGGTGGACGACAAGCAGCTCTTCAAGTGACATCTCCTTCAGTATGCATTGTTGTTGTTGGTGCTGCTGGCTTGCGGCATTACAGCCAACAGCTCAACTCTCTGCAAAGGTTGCCTCACTTCGGAACCTCACAATTGCACGCAGATTTTCGACACTTAAAACAGCTGCAAGAGAACTAAGCGAAGATCGACTTCTGATATTCGGACGGTATCTTACATTCAAGAAACTCATACAACAGAGAGGAGGCGAGGTATCACAAATACGCCAGAAAAGTTTAGAAATTTTGAGAACGACAGGATTAGGCTTGAAGCATCAAACGAGGAGATATATTACAAAATGTTCGGAGAGCGGGAAGAAGAAGTAACAGATGCATTATCGCCACAGAGCTACAAAAAAAACATCGAGAGAGAGAGAGTGTGTGTGTGTGTGCGCGCGCGCGCAATCCAGAGGAGAAAGAAACAGGAATCACCGCGTGTTTTTGTGTGTTGTTTCTCTGATCTTTTTCTTCTCCTTCACAATGCCACAAATCTGACATCTCTATAGCTACAAGACCAACCAAAGAACATTCAATGCCATCATTGTATACCATCGCTGCAAATCGAAGATTGCTCCGTGAGCTCGATGCCCGCCATTGCACAGAGAGAGATGGAAAGCTCGCAGTGCCGCGCGGGCGCAGACGGAGAAGCACTTCTTCTTGGAAGGTCACCCATCCCAGTATTATTCTGACCAAAGTCGCTAACTTCAAGCGTTCTCATGAGATCCGGCAAACTAGCTTTGGGTGGGTAGCAGTCAAGAGGCAGGTGGGGTGGGTGGGTGGGTGGGTGGGGGGGGGGGATGTTCCTGCAGTGGCGATCACCCATAAGGACATTTAGCCAAATTTGGCAATATTCAAAAATATGAAAGTAGGAAAATCTGAATCACCCTTTCATATTTGTAGGTAGGTATGGTGATTTTTGGTGAATTTTAAGATATTTTGGTTCCTTTGGGTATATTTTTTCATAGAGAGAGAAATTGTGGCAAATTATTCTTTTTTCAAATTATTTAGCTGGGATGCTGAAGGCACCTTACTTGTGGAAATTTTTTAAACAATAAACAAACTATGCAAAACAAAAATATTAGTCACCAAAGTGGTTATTTATTTATCTATTTATTTATTTATTTTTGCCCATGATACCCAACAAGGGGAGATATCATGGCAATGTTTCAATAAAATAAAATGGAAGTGGGTGTTCTCAAAAACAAAACACCCAAAGAACACTATGTCTTTTAAAATGTGGAGCCATAGCTGCAAGAACATGGATGGGTCATTGCAAGCTTGCAAAAGGAAAACCCCATTAATGCAATGGCGTTTAGTTAGAGATATCATCCAACATGGGAAGGCATTCATAAGGGTGGTTGGTTAGAGGTATCATCCAACATGGGAAGGCATTCATAAGGGTGATTAGGTAGAGGTATCATCCAACATGGGAAGGCCATTCATTCATAAGGGTGGTTAGGTAGAGGTATCATCCAACATGGGAAGGCCATTCATAAGGGTGGTTACTTAAAGGTATCCAACATGGGAAGGGCATTCATAAGGGTGGTTGGTTGAATGTATCCACCATGGGAGGAAGGTATTTAAAAGGGTAGTTATAGGTATGAAACATGGGCACACACATGTAGCCTACGTTATCATGTCAGTAATGGGCATGTTGCAAAGACCTTCTTCTAGAGCCTATTTTTGGTCAGTAGATTAGCCATTCATCACACCTGAGTGGGGTGAATCAGAATATAATATTTCTCAGGTATATACCCCCACATCCCTAAACCTTTAATGAGTTCACAATTTACATGTTCGTTTGTTTCCATTCATGACAATGGGGAGTTGGGGTTTATATATATATATATATATTTATTTATTTATTTTATTTTTTCAAAATTGTGATATTGAAAATTTGGAAAAAAAATTCCCATGAAAATAAAAGAAAAGTTAGTGGAATTTTCATAAAATAAAATAAAATTCTAGAAATTTCTGATTTTTTCAAAAAAGGAGAAAATTTTCAAGAAAAGAAAATGCCAATGGAGAGAGATAGGTGAATTGCAGTACTCCCACAATTTTGCTTGTTGCATTCAATGTGTACAGACACATTAGTAAGTGCTCCATGTCTTGGCAACTGCCAATCCTCATGTGGGCTCCATAATAATCAACACCCCAGCAACTAACTTTTCCAGCTATTGAAGCCCACCCCTCCAGTGTTTTTTTAAAAGGAATTTTAAAGGAAGTGGCCTAAAGTGGGCTACCTGTTTGCTAGAGCTAGCAACCTAGGTGGCTTCAATCACAAGCATGGCCATCTTTCGACCTGCTATACGAAAAAAATAAAATCAGATAAAACAAATGGCTACTTTCTCTTTGGAGGTGTAGTGTATTTGGCTATTGTAGGTTGTATTGTGTATGTGAATAGTGGCTAATTCAATTTTGACAGAGTCTGAATTTAGGCTATAGTTGAAACAAAATTGGAGTCATTTGGCAAGCCTTGGAGAATTGGAGTGGCAAACTTAATAAATTGACAAATCGTGCATGAGGGAGTTGGACCCTTGTTTGGGAAGACACTGCACTGCACCCAGTGGTAGCACATCATTCTAACCTGCAAGCCACACATTAGTTCAATCATACCAAAAAAATTATTATCCTTGCACCATGTGGTTGATTTGGAGGTAGTGATGGGGCTTTCTTGTATTATGCCCATGCTCCAAAAGGCTAAATGACTTAATTAAATTCTCCAAGTCCAAGCAATGATTTGTTTGTGATTTTATCCTTGCAGCATATGATTGAACCATCAACCACCCATCAACCACAGTTCCCATCAACCCATCAACCATGGGAACCACATGCTGCAAGGATAATAACAAAGGTGTCCAAACTATAGTTCCAAAGGCTATCCAATTTAGGGGCCAATAACTTTTCCTTACCTTTTCATTTTGGTACAAACTGTGCATTTGACTTGATGCACCTTGCCTTGTGCATCCACCATTGATTCAACCCATGGTAGCTTAACACTCTAAACATCTTGAAACACCCTATTTAGCTCATAGTTGTTATGTTTCCTCTTAATTTCTTCAACAAAAATACACATATCAACATTAAAAAAGAGGTTCAAGATCAAGAGGGATAGGGTTTGGAGGTTGGTTATTAGAGGATGCTACACTTGATGCATCAATTTGACAAAAAAATATGATGGAATTCGAAGTTTCTTGGGAAGCTACAAAGGTGCCATGTTCAAGAAATAATCACAACAATAGAAATCAGTTTGTAAGATTTGCAACAACAATCTCCAACTTTGTTGTCAACAATCAACAAACCCCAACTTTGCTATCAACAACTAATAAATTGTAAAGTTATACACTGTAATATGTAAATTGCAACCATTAAACCCTAAAGCTCTACATTACATAGTGTAGTCTATAGATTACAACCACTAAACCTTAAACCTCTACATTACATAGTGTAGTATATAAACTGCAACTAGTATTCCCTAAAGCTTTACATTTAAGTTTATAGACTACAACCACTAAACCTTAAACCTTTACATTGTGCATTTTGCAACTAATAATCCCTTCTCTAAAGTTTGGAATGGCACACTAACAAGTCTGCATTAATCTAAAATCTAAAGATAAAAAATTCAGAGAACATTAAACCTTGAAATTAATAAGATGTGAAATAATATGCTTAATCAAATTTGTTACTTAATTGAAGTTCAACAAAAAACCCTAAACCCTTCAACCACACACAAAACATGAAGAAAATTCAAAATTGAAAGATATTAAAAAATGTTGGAAATTTAAAAATACCTCCATTGTAAGTTTTTAGAATGCCAAGTTGCTAATTCATCTGTTGTAGACTGCAATCTTGTCCAAAATCCACAATCGTGATTCGTCCATCAATAATTACTATTGAATCAAAATACACAACAAAATGCATAGACAAACTAGTGAACGACCAAACTCCAGTGCACATTGCACAATGACACAAACCACCAGTGATCATTGCATTACATAGTACATAACGCACACATTACAAACTTTGGAATCCAGAGTCGTAGACTATAGTAACTTACAAAGAGAAAATTAGGGCAATGTTACAACAGGTTGGGATTTGGGAGTTGAGACCATAATTTTTTAGAGTTCAATCAGGCTTTGGCAATGATTGATTGACAATTGTTGACTAATGACGACCCTAACTTGTAAGTTACCTCAACTTGCAACGCAATGACACATCATAACCCTTCAATGCACAATGGCACTTTATAGATTATAGTTCACGATTCTTGAATCCTCCTAAGCTTGATGTGACACTTTGAATAATTGATTGAATGATCTAATCTAAGCTATTATTTTAACTAGTTGCTTGCAACTTGCAAAGTTGCAAGTTAAAGACTATTGTCATGATTCATTAGCATGTTTTGATTTTTGAATGACGATGATTCTTGAATGGTTCACTAAGTCATCAAATCTTTAAAGCCATGGCCCATGCCCCAAGCTCCATTGCACATCATGACACCAAATTCTAACCAAAACCTTCATAATTATAGAATTTGGCGAATTTAAACAAAAGGTCATAGTTGGTGATGGCAATCCTGCCTTTTTGTACTTGACAATAAGCAGTGAAAAAAAGATGATGGTCATCATAGTCTTGGCAAAAGAGGAAAATGATCAACAATAGACAATGATATTGGATGGCTTGATGGAGCTATATGGTGGCTGGGATTATTGTGGGTTCGCCATGCATGGCAAGGGGGATTAAAGTTTAGGAGAAATTGCAAGTGAAGTGCTTATTCCAATATGTGGCCTTGTGCTAATTTAAACCCTTTTTGGTCCTATCTTTTAGGCATAGAGGTAGAAGGCCACGTTTCTAGGTTGAAATTTGGCAATATTTTGTTGTTTAAAAAAACACTATTCCCCATGAAAACTTCCTTCTTTCTTGGGCTAAAAGTTTTAACCATTTCCAAGTTTTGAATGTGGTTGCACAACTTCTTTTTTTTGGTGCAAAATTCTACATTATTGTGGAATTTTAAAAATTGAATGTCACAACTTTAATTACTTTTTAGAAAAAATGAAAAGAATTAATTTTTGAAAATGTAAATCACTATATTTTTATTCACAGATCAAGTAGATAGCCAGAAATATGAAATTGTCTTTTTTTTCTTTTCATATTTGATTAATAGCCAAATTTGGCTATATAAGTTTAATAATGATTACCACCTTAACTACACCACCAAATTGAAGGAAAAAGAACATTTTTTTTAGTTTATTTTTCCCCTTCTAAAAGCATCTAAAGTGCTCCAAATGAGATCCTACAAAAGTATTTCTCACATCCAAGTTTAGTAATTTATTTTTTTCCCCAACACCACTCATGAAACTAAAATTACTAAGATAGGTTGGAGATTATTGATAGTAATCCACCTTAACAATCACATTATTTAGCCAACCAATAGGAGGTGAGGATTTGCTATACCTTTTATCAGTTTCAACAAACAATGCAAAAAAGCTACACCAAAACCATTATGCTAAACCAAACTTGTATGTTTTGACTTTTTTTCATCTAATTTTAATGTGCATAGTCAATTGTCAAAGACTAAGCACCGATGGAATTATTGATAAACCAAATCTTTTGTTATGAAAATTTTAGTTTTATTGGCTTTGCCCATAGTGAAGAGACTACACACTTTGCAAGATTTGGACTTGGGGATAACATTTTTGCTCACTCATTGGCCAATGTGGAGATGACAAATGTTCATATAATGAAATTTTTCACATGGATGTAATTTGCCATGTTTGGGTGGATGTAACCCTAAGTACATTAGGTTTTTAGGTAGTTGAACGTTGTAGGTTTTGATAACTATTGCAAAAGTTGAAAAGATACTCTTCTTCAACCAAACTTTCTTCTTATTGGAATTATAGCTCTAGTTGGAATGGTGATCGTCAATAACCATGCTAATGGCCTTCACAGGTTGCAAGATCTCAAATAATCCACAACACTGTTCTTAGATGAATTGCTTCTATAGGGTGTATCAACGTCCTTAAGAAAAAAGTTAAGGGTCTTGAAAAAAAAATCCCTCCCCAAATCCCCTATCACATTTTTGAAATAGGAGAGCAAGGAAGAGGTGAGGGTGTTTTTCTGTGGGTGTGTGACCAATTTGTGGGGCATGTTGTGGGACAAGGGAAGATGAAGGTGAAAGATATGGGAGGGAAAAGGAAATCTGGTTTATGTGTGTTGAGGATTTGGTTGTCTTGTTCATTTTTGTGGCTTGTCTGGGTAGTGTAGATGGTTTAGGATCATTGGCGAGAGCTTGGGTGTAGGATCATTAGTAAGAACTTGGGTGGTGTTGTAATGTGCAGAGGCTAATAGGGAAATGTGGGCGAATGATATGGTGTAGAAGGCATTCAAGTAAGAGTTTTTTTTTTTGCCCATGTTTTTTTTGCCTTCTTTTTCTATGGGTAGATTCATGAAACTTTGAAATGGGAGATTTCTTCTTCACATGTGTTGGGCTTTAGATGAAAAGGAGATTAGAGAGAATTGAAATGAGGAGATGCAAAAATGAAATATAGAGAAGAGAACATCAGAATGACAAAATTGTGGAAGATGTGTTTGTTCTTATATGACACATCATGGACATAGTGTTTTTTTTGGGTATGTGTGGGATTTAGAATATAGGGTTAAAACAACTGAAGACATTTGGCAGAAAGCTTACCATGAGTTCATAAGAGGGATGGGGATCATTAAAGGAGTTTTTGGATTTAATGAAGTTAATTGGAAAGGTAAAGTCTAAGGTAGAAAAGGAACAAATTGTTGCAGCAAAGATCAAAATGTTAAAGAAGAAAATTGTGGAATTGAATGTGCTTCGCAAAAGAATGAAATAATACATAATTAGGCTTGTGTATGCAGAGATGTTGGGTCATGATGCATCATTTGGTTACATTCAAGCTGTCAAAATGACACATGACAACGATCTTTTGTTGAAAAGGAGTGAATACTTAGTTGTCATTCTTTTCGTGAATGAGGATCATGACTTAATCATCTTAATTGTGAATACAATCTAGAAGGATTTGAAGTCAGATAATTATCTTGTGTGTTGTGTGACATTCATTGCTGTGTGCAAGCTTTTGAATCTTGTTTTGCTTCAAGTGGTGGAACTATTAGCAAACCCCAAGGAGCTTGTGAAGAAGAAGGCTATCATGGCTTTGCGTAAATTTCATTAGCGCTTGCCCAACATTGTTTCTCATCTTATCCCTAAATTTTGACAAATGTGTTGTGTTTCTATAAATGTCGTGATTACTAGCCATGGAGGCAGAACATTGTATTAAACAAATCTCACTAATCTCTCTTGATCACCATTTATGGGTCTATAACCAATTGGAGGAAGCTATGTGCATTTTGGAAACATGTTTTGTAAACTTGCAAAATGTTGTTTGCTTTCTACTGTTATTATTTTTTTTTTCCCTTCTTTTTGACTTTTATTTATGCATAAAAGATATGCTGGATGTGGGTGAGGTAGATTCTATGTGATAAGGACCCAAGTGTGATGAGTGCAGGCTTATGTGTACTTTTTGACCTTGTGATAGCTAATGCACATGTTTATAGAAACTTGACTATTAGTTTTGTTAACATTTTCAAACAATTTGTTGAGCATCGACTTTCAAAGCTTTTCGATTACCATTAGACTTTTGTATCGTTCATTAAGGTATTCAATTGAAAGCTCAAGAAGAGTTGGAAATTCACATCTTTCTTGTACATAGGTCGATAAATTCAAATGCCTCCAATGTAAAGGCTTTTTTGGATTTTGAATGTTGCCTAAGCTTAGTCTAGAATTCATTGGGCAATTAGTTTAGATGAGTCCTCCACTTGTCAAAGATTTAGTCTTGGTAAGCTATGCATGTTAGGAATGACTGCCTTCTGTGTTATCAATCTATGTATGAGGCAAAATACTTATTGATTATTTGTTTGTGGGTGAGTGTAAATCAAGATATTGAAGATATTAGCATTGTTGGGGGTAGGTGAAAATCACATGAGTGAAGATATTATAGTGTGCTAGCTGAAGTTTTGAAGAGAAGTGACCATGTTTCCAACATAGGGAATGCCAGCATGTATGAATGCATTTGCACTATCACCACCATCCATGCAAGCCCAATGTTTCTTAAGATGGCTATTAAAATCACCTCCTATTTTTTGAAAGTAATTCCTTCCCAATTGTCTTGTAGAGGAAGATTGCTTATATGCAATTAAAATGTACATATTTTTTATCTCTCCAAACTTTTCGAATCAACATAGTATGGTGGATTCTTCTAATTGCAACAAATGTGTATATATTATGCTTCATCCATTAAGTGTTAATGTGGAACATAGTGAGAATCACAATTACAAGTACATGGGCATTGATGCATTGGGGTGTGTCATCAAGATAAATCCAGACTTTGCAAAGTAGCATCAATTGGCTATCATTAATTGAGGTATGTGATAACCAATTGGTTTGTCTTACTTGAATATCTTGCATCCTTTTTTTTCTTTCCATTTGATTTGCTTCCTTGTTTTTGGATTCATTGACACATACATTGAACTTGTGTTTGGAATGATTCATAGGATCCAGATGATACACTGAAGCGCAAGACTTTGGATCTTTTGTACAAAATGACCAAGTTTAGCAATGTAACGGTGATTGTGGAGCATATGATAAGTTACATGCGAACCTTCAATGATGCCCACAACAAGACAAAACTTGTAGGTTGAGTTGTGAATTGGTTGAAGTCTTTGCTCCCAACAACTAGTGGTTCATACAAGTATTTGCTAGCATCCACTCTTGACTTGCCCTGAGGCTTTGCATAATCTTTTGTATGGTTGTCCTTAGAAAATTCCAAAAACAATTCAAAGATAATTAATTCATTTTCAAGCCTAATTACTTCACTTTTTTCCTAATACTACCTCACTCCTTTGCTTACCCATCAACATAGATATAAAAAGGAAAATAAACATGTTTTAAAAATATTTATATTAATTCAAATTAAATTTGACATTGACACAAATAATGATGAACTATTGGAAACCATATGAAAACATAAGAAGAAGAAGAAAAATGGTTGATTGTCGTTGGTAGTGTGTAAAAATGCAAAGCCCAAGTAATATAATATAACATCTTTTTGTGTGTCATAATAATTAAAACATTTTTTATATTGTGTTTTAGATGTCTAAATGAGCAGTGTGAGCCCATTTTAGACATTTATGTTCCAAGAACTTTCCAACAATATAAAGAACGTCACAAGCCATTGAGTTTCGACCCTTGAAATCGCTCTTTGAAGTTTTGGGAGTCCATCGGGAGTCCATTTCTCAAAGTGGGAGTTGCCTTGGGAGTGTGAGGGTTCATTCTCTCATACTCCCTCACATTTTCTTACACTTCCGAAAGCATGTGATGTGACTCCTGAACTTTTTTTTGGCCTGCAACCTTGTAACCCCTTTGCCTTGGTTGCGAGTCCAAAACTAGGGTTGTGAAAATTGTGGAAAGTGGAGTCTTATTTGCATGTTCTTAAGGAGCCCAAACTGTCATATGTTTTCTTATAGGTATAAAGTTGGGATGGTTTTGTGCATCTTGGTTTATGCTTAAGAGTGAAACAAAATGTATTTACTGACACATGAAACATTTGCTTGTCACTTGAATTTTAGGTATTATGGACATAATGGCAAGTCATATGTTGGGTTCTGGGAGAATATGGGTCAAATAGTTTTTAGTTTTTAATATTCAAATATTTTAGTTTTTAGTTTTCAATATTCATACATTTCAGTTTTCAATTTTTCGTATTTAGACATTTCAATTTTCAGGTTTCAGTATTCAGACTTTTTAATTTTCAACTTTTAATATTTAAACATTTTAGGTTTTAGTTTTCAATATTCAGAGATTTCAATTTTCAAAATTTTAGATTCCTTTTCAACATTTCACAAAGAGATTTCAAATTTTAATTTTTAGTTTTCAACTTTTAGTATTCACGCATCCAAATTCAGACATTTCAAATTTCAATTTTCAGCTTCAAATATTCACACATCCTAATTCATTCATTTTAGTGTTCAAAATTTCAGATTCCAAACATTTCACATACAAATTTCAATTTTCAATTTTCAATTTTCAGCTTTTAGTATTCACACATTGGAATTCAAACATTTCAATTTTTAAATTTAGATTCCAAACATTCCATATATTGTAGTACTTTGGTAGGTTTAGCGCATGCCTCCCAAACAATTAATTAATTTTGAATATTCAATTTTGAAAAATAAAATACTCCTAAAGATTCTTTATTTTCCTTCCTAAGGAGTTGGTCTTTGGAATAAAATATTGATCATAGTCATATAACATTGGGTAGAACCATTACGCAACGAGTTGCTTGTTTTTATAATCTTCTGAAGCAAAATACAATATGGGAAAACATGTTTAACTATCAAAATGTTTTTAAAATTTTGAGCTCTTCTTGGTGCACATTCAGGATGGATTGCATTCCAGATAATGTTTTAAAAACTGTTTTGTGATATTGCTAAGGTTGAGAACATCCATAAAACAAATTTAACTAATTTAGCTACAAATGGAGAATGAAAGCTAAAAAAGCCTAGAATTCTTCTATATTTTTTTACTACCTACTGCAAAATGAATAAATATGTGGCGATTTTTTTGAAAAAATCCAGAAAATGGCAAGAGATAACCCTAGAAATCAACTCTTTTCTCCAGATTTTTAAAGTTTTTCACTTTTCACCCATTTAAAAAAAGACTAACTGCAACCCAGAAAAAAGAACCTACTTACTGTGTAATGGAAGCGAAATTTTTAGCCAAAAGCATCCTATGCGCTTTGAGTGAACCTCACTTATTATTACTTGTTTTGTTCAATTGAATTATTGACTTAACAAACACCAATGTACTTAAGGTATGTTTCCATAATATCCCATTCACACATTGTTTGTACTACCTCCCACTCAAATAGGTTGGATCTTTAGGTAAAATGTTGAGATACTTGAGTTATCTTTGGGCCTGCTTTCACCCTCTATCCCCTCTTTCAGTGGTATTCGCAAAGTAAGGAAATTTTATTAAATCTCAGTGTGAAATGCTGAAACTCAGCATTTATTGCACAAGGTTCAAAAGTAATTATAGTAGTTGTACAGGTAGGAGCAGTGAAAATATTTGTAGCAACAGTGGAGGCGCTCAGGATAAAGGAAAGACAGGATGAAGCTCAGTTTATTTTGCAGTGTATGCAAAGGCACATTTATCTCACACAATTTCACCCAATCCAGCCTCCAAAACTTGATTAATTTTTTTGTGATGGGGCCAATCAATGATGCTCATCACAAAAATAAATAAATGAATAAAAATTAAAAATAAATAAATAATAAATAAATAAAAAGTTGGGTTTAGTGTCCCTACAACTAATCAATCTGAGTCACACTATAAATATTTGTAAGTGGGATAAGGTCATCATCATCATCAGAAGAATATGTCATAGTTTGGTCAAGGAAATGACATAATCTCTGCTCTTCTACCCAAGAGCTGAATATTCAAGGAACCAAGTAGAGGATTTGCTTGCACTTTTCCAGGCACTTTTGAGTTGGGCAATGGAATAAATAAGCTCCAGCAACATGATGATGTATGCCTAAGTATATAAATGCACACCATCCATTGGAAGCTGGCTAAAGTGCTATGACTCAGTGTTGTGGATAACCCAACTCAAATTGACATTGGGTTTCCACCTTGGTACTTATCTTGTGCCCTTGTAGGTAGGTAGGTAGGTAGGTAAATAGGGAGTAGGGAGAATAATAGGGGTGGCTACTAAGTAAGGTAAGTAGTAGTTCATTTAGATGGTTAATATGTGTAGTAGGTGAAGGGTTAGTAGGTTGTTAGTAGGTAGGTTGTACAAACAGAAACTGTGCTAGTCACTATGGTTAACTATGGGGGGAACTGGAGTTAGGGTAGTTGCTCATGGGTTCTCACTACCCTAAAGAAAAAGAGATGAGATTTCATTTTTGATGAGATGATCTTTTGTGGTTAACTTGGTTGTGGTTAAGTTAGTTGCTTATCCAAACTAGGTTAACTTGGTTTTGGTTAACTTAGTTGCTTATCCAAACTAGGTTAACTTAGTTGTGGATATTACTAGATCTCACCAAAACTTGGAGAATTTTTATTTATTTATTTAAGAAAATTGTGATATAACCAAGCCTCTATCAAATGGTTAGGTAGCATTTATAGCCTCCTACAATTCTCTTTAGTAATGCAATTTTGGCTTTTCCTCTTGTTACTCATTAGGGTACATACATCATCCTAGGGTAAGATTAGTGATTTTATTTATTTATTTATTTTGGGGTGGTAAACTTTCTCCATTTTGTGAACAATATTTTGAAAAAAAAGGATATATTGTCACAAATTCCATGTTTTTCTGGAAGAAAAATCCTCCAAAAAACGAAATTTTATTTTAAAAATCTCCAAAATTTGTCACAATTGCCTACAATATGAAAGGGTGGTTAAGATTTTCTTCTTTCATATTTTGAATGTCATCAAATTTGGTTAAATATACTCATGGACGATCGCCACTTGAGTAACTCCACAAAATTGAAAAGAACATTGGGTGAACTTCATCATTAAACAATCCTTTAAATATTGAAGCATAAATAAAAAGCATAATATTTTCAAGCATGAAGTATTTTGCACCAACAATTTATTTATTATTATTGTAGTTTGGAAGTCTCTCTCATGATTTTGTTTGTTTCTTGCATCATTGTGAATGATCATGGTTCCTCTTTGTGTGAGTTTTGAAAGCTTTCAAAGGAGGTGACATAACCATGGTTAGGGTACAACTTAATGAAAAGAAAAAATAAATTTATAATTCATTTCAATGTAAATAGAATGCCAAGAATTGGAATATGAAAATATATGCGAAAAAAATAGTGATAAATTTTTTAATTTAATAAAAAAAATTCCTTAATATTCTATTCTTTCATAACATTTTTTAAAAATACCTTTTTTTTTTTCTCTCATGTGCTCCATAAAATATACAAAGAAATGTTGAGGATATAGGGGTAGGAGGGATCTGAGGCCTACTTTATAGGTGCAAGGTAACCTAAGTACAGGTAAGAAGGTTCCACTGCTTTAGGGCATCTATTCAGGATTAGGGTTAGGGTTTAAGCATGAGCTTCTTCATGTTCACAGAAGACTCACCTTGCAGTAAGCCATATGCTTTTGTTTGCTGGGGAGGATGGTGTGCAGGAGTTGCTTAAGATTTTGCAAAAATATGTAAAATTGTCTGGAGGAGTTGCTCAAGATTGCTTGGTACTTTGAAGAAACCAATCTCTTAAGGTATGAGTATCTATGTGAATGAATTTCATCTTTCTTTCTGTTACTGGCCAGAAGAGTTTGGTAGATCATTAATGGGGTTTTGTTGTTGAGTATGATGTGGAGTATAATGTGTGGAAGATGATTGTGATGCTTTTCTAGTGAAGGATTTGGAGATGAAATTTTTTTGGCTTTCTTTCTGTTGCAATGATTATGTACAGCAGAATAGATCAAGTCACCAGCCAGGAAGTAGTAGCTTCAATTTGATCACATTTTAGCTTGCAGATGGTAATGGATTTTCAGAAATTGTTGTTGTGGAGATTTCTCTCTGCAATCTTGGAATACAAAGTTCAAAAGTTTCAGAAATTCACTGTGCAGATGATGAGCATTCGTTTGATTGATTGTGAAGCCTTCTTATAGGAGATCAAGAGTGAAGAGAGAGAAATTTTCTGTTCTGCATTGCTTTAACTTTGTGTTGATCTTTTTGCAGCAAACTGGGGATGGTGAACGTACTGCAACCAAATTTGGTTAAGGCTTTGCACCCTGGTGGAGGCAGCAATATTTAGAAGTTCATCAATGGCTTTCAACAAAATCACAGTAAAATGTTAAAGCAAAAGTGGGGCTACAAGATTGCATCAATGTGGTGGTGGTGCTGCTAGTCAGAGCCATCAGCATTGTGTCCATCCATCAACAGCATGCCTTGAAGCAATGGTAGCACAAACAGCTGTTGCAGCAGTTGCAGACACAGCAGGTGCAACAACAACAATGCCTTATGCAAAAGCAGGAGTTAAAAAACAAGTAAGTTTATTACCCATTTCAGAGTTTCATTATAATCTGTTGGGGATCTGGGAATGACATGACACAACTGATGTATGATTGTTGTTGTGTGGTTTTGGGAACAGTGATTAGAGAACCAGCAACTGCAGCAGCAGTAACAGCAGAACCAGGCTGCCCAACACCATGGATTTCAAGGCACAATAGGTTTGTGTATTTTCTTTCTTCCAGATTTGCCAGCAACATTGAGAACACTGAAAACAGTGTTTTTGTTTTTGTTGCCTAGTTTTGGTGAGCTCAAAAAGCTCTCTTTGATTCTGGTTACCCTGGAAGTGAAGTTTTTAGGGTTTTTTTCTGGGGAGTTCAATCTTTATTGGGGTTTTCTCCACATTTGAGTTTAATGTTGGTGGTACAGCAGCAGCAGCAGATTGTAGGTTGTATTCAGACAATAAGCTTGTTGCCCTCAAGGCAACAACAGGCTGTGAAGCAGGTAGAGATTCTTGTTTCTACTTTTGTGTTGTTTTCTTTTCAACTGCACCTGTTCTGTGGTTTAAGTTTCTGATGTTCTTTGTTCAGAGGCTTTTCTTCTTCCTTGCTTATTATTACCTTCATGTCTAAAGTCATTGTGCCTGGCACTTGTGGAGTGCAAGTGTTGCTGCAACAACAGCCAACTAACTAGAGAGAGCTTGTTTCAGCAGCCACTGAAAGTGGGATCACCATGACTGGGAAATCTTCTATTTGATTTGTTTTCCTCTAGTCAGAGCAAGTCATCACAGAGCTTTCTATAATTCAGTTTCACTCTGTGCCTCTCTTGTGTCTTAGCCTTTTTAGTAGTCAAAATCCAAACAATCATCAGCTTGTCTTATGCAAAAAACTTTCCTCTACTTCTTTTGTATGTCAAAGAAAGAAAACTATCTCTTGTTTGGTGGTTGACATAGTTCCTTTGTTTTTTTGTGTGGATCGTTTAAATTTATTGCTTAGTGTATACAAGGAACCAGACAAGGCAAAAATCAGCCTTCATCATGGTGAGCATGATGCTGACAACATCCACCAGAGTAGAGAGGACCCCATCGATCAAAAGAATAAATTGATACACTCCAGACTCATACACCATTGTCTATTTGCAAAGAGCTGCTACAGACTAGGTACAATTCCATGTACTACTCCCAGTGTGAAACTAGAACTTAGAATCCAGGAACCATGTTGCAAAATGTGACAAAGAGTCAAAAACGAGAGTTGATTGTACCAGTTAGACATCAATGTTAGGGCATGTTTTAGTATTTTTGGTCACACATAAAAAATCAGAATTTTATTGATTTTTGAGGGCCACTACATCCATATCCATATCCATTGGACCCACATTGGGTCTGATATGAGTATTGATTCAAATTCTTACAGATTGAATCCAGAGTAAAGGAAGCACTTGCTTCATGAATAGCACTTTTTAAGTTGTTGACACAACTTGATTGGGATTTTTGGAGACCAATTCAAATTTGTGTAGCCATCTGTTGTTCATGCAACAGGATTGTGATTGTTTGAGACCAATTCAATTAGTGTGGCCATCAGCCATTGATGGATCAGGACAGTTTGAGTCCAAATTCAATTAGGACAGGCATCTATCAATGCACATGGATTTAGACTGTTTGAGTCCTGTTCAATTAGGACAGGTCTCTATCTGTTGATGCAACTAGATAAGCCTTGAAGTGTAGGAGGGTAAGGCCTCAGGAGTGGGGCCCTTTCCTGATATGTGGGCCCAGTGTGCAAGTTGACAGCTGAGTGTTGGGCCAGCATTTCAGGAAGTCCTTGCTCCACAGGATTTACTTGATGTAAAGCTCAAAATGGCCACAATGGAGGCAGCTTACTGGGCACCGATTGCAATGTTTCAGGAAGTGGTATGGTGGGTTTTTACTCATCTATGGCTCAGGATGTAATTTCCCTTTGTACAAGCATAATAGTTTCCCAGTGTAATTTCCTACCGTATGGAATTTACCATGGTGTATGAAATGTAGTTTCCTGTTGTATATTTTCCCTTCATAATTTCTTGCAGTTTTGGAGGAAAGTGGAGAATGAGAAGGTGTTGCTGCTGCTGTTGGTTACTGTTTTGGAGATGAGACATTATTGTGTGCTACCTTTGCTTCCTCCTCTTTGGCAATGTCATTATGATTATGCCAGACACATGATGCAGGCTTCTTTTTACAAATTTTTTTTTGTAAGATTTTTTGAGGATGGGTGTCAGAATTGAACACTGGGCTGAAGAAGAGAAGAAGGGCAAGGTCTCAGATCCCTTCTCCTGATGGGTCTTCTCAGGATTGTGAGAAACATGACACTCTTCTGAGGGAAGAGAAATCACAGTGGTGATGATCTGCCAAGCTCAGTGTTGGTGTGTTTGGCTTATTTCTCTACACACCTGCACCATCTTGTGCAGCAGATCTGTTCTGACAATTGTGTACAGTATTTTACTATATTCTCAAGCAGTTCTTGCCTAAGAAAGAAGAGCACTCACATAGCCAAAACCTGAAATGTAACACTGATCTACATGCATCTCCTGAGCTACCATCCATCCATTGTTGTTGCAACCACAAGATGGATCTTCTACAAAGTTGCATTCCTGGACAGAGACACTCAGTTCCTCCCCTTTATTTACACAACCATTTTATCCAATCCTTCAAACAAGCATATATCCATGCACAAGAGGATGATACTGTCTGACAAAAACTGTTGAAGAAAAAATTGCACCCTTGCTTCCTTCCTTCCTCCAAAACCCACCAAGAATCCCAGAAACATGCAAAGAAAAATTCAGATTTGTAAAGAGAAAGAGAAGGGGTTGCAGGTGATTCTGATGAAAAGAATTGCAGAGAGAGAGTAAGACACCAGCTGCAAGGGGGGGGAGGCCAGGAGGCAGAGAGGGACTGACCCATGAGAGTGTTTTTTTTCATAGCTTCTTCCCCACTCCACCAAGCCAACCAACAATGGCTGGACAGGGAGGAGACAGGACGGTGAGGACTTTCGCAGCTCACGAGACCAGCCACCATCAGAGAGTGTAACATCAAGCAATGCAAGGACCAAGGACCTGTTCTCGCCAATACCCTAAGCACATGATTCTCTCTCTCATCAAAGTTCTCTCTCTCTGTTTCTCGAGCTCGACAGTCTCGGGTGTGTGGATTCTTTACCTATTTATAAGCTGGGATCTGGAGCTGATTTCTGGAGCTGCAATAGATTCTCGATCGCTAGTAGTTGGTGCGATTGATCATCCCTAAATCGAGATTTTTTTCCCCAGGTCAATATTCTTCTTCTTCTTCTTCTTCTTCTGCTTCTTGCGGGAGTGGAATCCGGACGGACCTTTTTTTTCCTTCATGGACTCCTCCGGGGACAACGCGTGGGGTTTGTTGTATCACCATGATGTTGCAAATCCGGCTTGGGGATCCATCCCCGGATACTCCTTGCGCACAGTGCACTGGCGCAATGCTCTAGTGGACGGTGACGGAGGAGACAAATGCCCATGCGCCACCACTGTTTACCGTTGCCTCTACTTCGTCATCTCGTAAGTCCTGGACTCTTCGTCGTCGTCGTAAAGCTGCTCCTGCTCCTGCTACAGATTCTCTTCATTCCTTGACGACGTACCTGCAAAGTCTAAAGGGTTTTACAGTAGTTGTAGTACTGGGCAGCTGCTCATGCATCCATGTGTGTTTTTCTCTTCGTCCTCCATGCAGGATGGAATCGATATTGCGATCACGCATTTTCCAACAACAGGGAGTGCGATTCTCCAAGCTGCTGAGGATCGCACTCGCCTACGAGGACCGCATTTGGACGCACGCCGGCAGCTCGGTGAGTCCTAGTTCTAGAGTTCTAGAGTTCTAGAGCTTGGATCCTCCGCTGCTGCTGCCGCCTTCTTCATGGATCCATCGTCGTCGTCGTCTGCTGATCGTATAAGAATTGAGATCTTGGTGGAAGAAGAAGCTGCTGCCAGCCATGCATGCATGCAGGCATTCATACATGAGACGTGTTCTGAATTCGCTCATGACGTACTTGTGTTGTACAGGAGGAATATGGGCGGAAGATGTCGTCGCTGGAGACCTTCACCAGGGATACTTGGAACACATTCAACCTGGAAGAAGAAGAAGAACAACAACAACAACAGCTCCACATTCTTCAGCATTGCGACACAAATCTGCAGTTGTTGCAAGGTGGGTAACTATATTAGCTGCTGTGACTCTCAAGAGTTTTCTTCAACACTGTGCTGTAGTTGATTGAGAATCTGAAGAATATTTTTTTCTGATCATGCAAGATCGTGGGTGGTGGGTTCTTGTTGAACAATCTGCATGTGGAGCTGTTGCAGAGGCATGCGATTTGAGTAAAAGCGGAAACTTCCCCAGCTTCCATGAGCTCTTGGCTTGGTGGCCCCTACTACCGCAGCCATACCGTAAGCTCCTGGAGCCTTGGTGGACGTTGCAACAATTCCCAGCTTCTTCATCTGCTGCTGCTTCTTGTTATTCTTCTTCTATACCGCTTTCACGCCCACGATCATCACAACCAGGAGCAGCAGCAGCAGGTGCCAGCAGCAGCCCTGCACTTGAGCTTATTGTACTTCTAGTCCCAACTACAACGCCCTTGAACCTGACCCCAATGATCGGCCTTCAAGCTCCCAATCACGTCCAGCAGCAGCTGCCTCTGTACCCGCATAATCATATTGCACGTCGCGTCCAGCCCATCCAGAATCAGGAGATCCATCGTTTCTCCAAGATGACTACTTCTCATCAGCAGCAGCGACAGCAGCATCATCAGCATCACCAGGAAGAGCAGCAGCAGCAGCAAGAGCAGCAACATCATCATCATCAACAACATCAACTACCCTGCACTGATGCTCCACCAGCTTCTTGCCATCATCAGAATCCATCAACTGGGAGCTCCTCCTCCTCCTCCCCCTGCGCCTCCTGCTCCTCCTCAGACTGGCATCATCAATCCAGACAAAATTGTTCAGGGCTCATCTTCTCCTCCTTGCAACAACAACAATTCAATCAAAATTCCTCAGGACTCATCTCCTCCTCCTCCTCCTCCTCCTCCTCCTCAGGCTACTGCTCCTACTTCTCCTGCTCAGCTCCCTTACAACAACAATTCAGACAGGATTTTTCAGGGCTAATCCCCTCCTCCTCCTCCTCCTCTTCCATGGCCTTGCAACAACAAGAACAGCAATTTGGACAAAGGACTTTGGAAGGAAGTCTCATGGATTGTGACATATTGGCTTGTGAGATTTACATGTCACTCAGGCATTTGGTGGAGAATGGTGGTGGTGGTGGTGATGATGGTGTTCATCCTGCACTTCCAGGTCCTTCATTGTCCCTTCTCAGATGGGGCATGATTACTGAGGGCCGAGTCATTGATACAATGCAGAATCTTCTTCACCAACAACAAACAAATTAATCTCACCACCCAAATAACATTTTAGTTTCATTCAACCATGTGCTTGAGTTGTGTGCAAAAGTATCCATTATGGGGATGACTTGCAGCAGATTGTGATGGAGAAGAATTTCAATTGGCCAAGCAATTGGGACCCATTTGTAATTTGTGAAGTTTCATTTGGTGTCAAACTTGTGCAAAGTCCATTGTGGGAGTCAGGGAATATTGTTGTGGAGCTTCTTGACCAAGCAAATTGAGACCCATTTGTAATATGAAATTTCCTTTGGTGTCAAAGTTGTGCAAAGGACCCAATTGAGGGAGTAAGGGATTGTTGTGGAGCTCCTCAAATTGAGACCCATTTTGTAATATGAAATTTCATATCAAGATTCAACAACAAAGCCTCAATCACCCGGATTCAATCTACAATTAAAGTTGTGCAATGTCTCAAGTGTAGAGTTTGCTTTAATCCCGATTAGTCATGACTTATTGGCTTAAGATCAATTAGCTTGCAAATTGCTTTTGCAAAACTTGTTTGATGCACAGGATTTGGTGAACTTAGCACATGAACTTGTTGTGTAAAGAGCATTGTGGAGGGAGTTTTGGTGAAGTGTAAGTTGTGCCAAAAAAAGTCTAGTGCAGAGTTCAATGTGGTGGAGGAGTACATGGTAAATTTTGGAGTTGCACAAAGTCCAAGGCAATGTCTGGAGTTTTGGTAAAATGGAAGTTGTACAAACTTGAAGGTGGAGTTATGGTAAGTTCAGGATCGAATGACCAATTAAAACACAATGATCCAGGTTTTGTCTTCATCGACAAAACACAACTAGAGAGATTGGTAGTGTGCAATTTGTGCAAATTTTTCAATGGTGGAAGTACATGTAACAAACTTGCATGGCCCTGAGATTTATACTAGTGTACGAGTTATGTAGACTCCAAAATGGAGTACAATTGAGTTGTACTATTATTGTACACGAGCCTTTGTAATGGACAAAATGGGCGGTGATTATAAATTGGTTTTGGCCAAGTGGGTGTGTGTGTGTGTGTGTGTGTGTTGCGTTTCTTCATTGAAGTCTTGTTTTTCTTATGACCAAAAATTGCAGGTTAGTTATTAATACACATAAATATAAACGACATTATTGTCTAAAATGATCTGCAAATAGGTGAAGAATTGAGTAAGAATTCACCTCAAATCAGGACAATAATAATGGTAGTACTCTTGAACCTTGCTTATGTCCAAGAACCTATACATGAATTACAAGGTAAATATCTTGGAAAGAGATCAACATATTTTTACACACAAGTAGTCATGATTTGCAAAAATTTGTCACGAATCTTGTCACAAAACATTTGAAGTTTTGTAGGTTTTATTTTTAATTATATCGGAAAATTTCTTGTCCTACATCCACAAAGTTAAAGTGTCCATGGGTATACAAGATACCTAGTAAGTGCAAAATAGCAATCAAACTTCGAAAATGAAAGACTTCGTGTTAAGTCAAAAGCATGATTTTCTTCTCTTTACTATACATCTATCTATGCATTACATTTGATAGTATACAGATATGACCCAGGAAAATAAATTTAATTTAAAAAGTTTTTTAATAAAAAAAACCTATTAAAACTAATTTATGCCTTCAATATTTTAACTCATCCTTAAACTTTTCACGTTCATCGTCATCAACAAGATTTGGGACTTCCTCCAAAATTCGTTTCTTTGTCCGATGGGTCATTTTGTCAATCAGATGGACTTTATGACTTGGTTCTATTCGTGGCCACTCTAGTTCTGGTTCAGCAAAGTGAGACTCTATTTTGGGTGGCGGCGATTGTCTGCTTTCCCATACAGCAAATTGGTCACCATATGACGCCAACTTCCAGTCTTGTGCACTTGGTACCAACCTCCCCATATCCATCCTGTTCGTGCACGCACACACACACACTCTTGCTTTACTGGTTGCCTAATTTACAAATGTGGATGCAAAAGGAGAAAAAGATTGCAAAGACAGGATTGATTGGCAAAGGAAACAATCCATGTTTCATGTATTTCTCATATGGGTGGTTTAGAGATTGACAAGGTTAAAAAGAAAAGACATACCGAGGACCAAGCTTGAGAATGACACGATCAGCAATATTGGCAACGTACATGTCACTCTCTGCAAGCAGAATGGTGACCTTGCTTTCTGCATTGATAAAATTGCGCTTCCGTATCTGTACAAGTTCCTGGATCTGAGCTTTCAGATCCCACTCAAAATAGTGATCATAGAACTGCACATTGACAAGAAGAGAGTATCATCATGGACATGGACAAGTTTTTTTTGATTCAAATGTATTTCTAAAACCTATTCCAGAGTGTGCACACAAAAAAAAAACTCCAGTATATGCCCAAACAAGGACTGATCACGACAAAACAGCAGAAGACATGACATAGGATGCATGGAGATGCATGCTGCTTCTCATGCATCAACTTTGGCAGTGCAAGAACTCGCATGGGTTCATGCATAAATCACAATTCATGAGGTCATTTCATTATGTTCTCAAGCACCACAAAAGTTAAATCCACAACAGGAATTGCAACCCTAAACCAAATAGAGAACTAGGTTCAAAAAGGAGACATACAATACAAGGGATGCCTGGGTGTGTGAGAATGTAGGCATAACCCATTGCCACTTTGTTGTCAGGAAAGCTCCAGTGACGCTGTGTTGAACCTGTGTCATGGTTGTCTACAAATGTAACAGCTCTCTGTGGCCACCAACCTGTAAGCAAAACAATCTTCAAATGAGCAATACCTTTGAAGGGAGAGAAATGATTGCCATAGCCTACTTAATTCAAGAACCTTGAAGAACCCCTTTTGAAGATGGATGTCACCACACCTCGACACTACACAAAACACGCACTGTTTGGTCACATACCAATGAGACCAGGAGGTTTTCCATTTGAATCTTGAAGGCGCCATAGTTCATCTTGAACAGCAGCTTGCAGAATTCCTTTGGTTGTGAAATCGAAAGCACATACCCGACCACCAGTTCCATCAATCCAATCACACAATCTTTGTCGATGTGCATCTGTCCAGCATTCCAATGCTCTTTTAGACTCTCAACTATGCTATCCAAAAAGGGGTTTCTCCAAGAGCAGGCATCACTCTGGATGTTGTTGTCATCCAAACCTTTGCAAAAGGGTTTGGATGACAACAAACTTTGTCGAAGTTTCTCAGAAGCAATAGCACGCTACTGAATTTGAGGGCAAATATATGCCACCCTGATTGAGATAATGGGAGAAAATAAGCTTAGGTCATCTCCACTGATTCTATCTGCTTACATTTGACACAAACAGGGGATGAAGGAGGAGGAAAGCAGGTCAAAAATGCACCTTGGTTTGCAGATGGTCTGGAACCTTCATACGACAGTGTTGTCCACACTTCCCCCACTGAAAATGTTGGATTAGTGCGTTCACAGTACCTGGTTTGATTCAGTGAAAAAATCATCAGTAATTGTTAGTACCCAATTTACCTACATCACCAAAAATGTTGAAACCTCAACAAAATCTGTGAGGGATGATAAGTGATGATTTCTCGGTCATTTCGGTATTGTTTTTTTGATTTTTGGGTGAGGCATTCATTTGTTTGTTTTGTTTCCTTCTAAGGTGAGAGAGAGAAGCAAATTGTGATTGCCCATGAAAAGATTGCAAACACATGGACTTACAGACCGCAGAATTCAGGAGCATAGCCCTTGGCATAATCAAAGCGCCACCCATCAAATCCAATTTCTGCTCGCAACCAGTTCATCCAATCAGTGAGCTCATCCTGCACTTGCTTCTGGGTATGGTCCAGGTCAGGTGCTGCAGCGTAACTCTCTCCACTATCATGATGTCCTTGGCCTCCACTATCATATGCATCATCATCTACCACCTGCAAACAAATCACACAAATCACGCATTGAAAAAGAAAAGACCTCAAAATCACCACACACAAAACTCACACTTGTTTCATAGGCAAAGGAATGCAACATTATTTTAGAATGGAACAAAAATACCTGAGCCCAAACCGCACCCCAAACTTACCGCCCAAGCACCCCAAGCTAGTCTCTTATCCTCAACTCCACCATCAAAAATGTTCCAATGTCCTCTAGGATCCTGATGACCTGCTGTGCGATGGTTGATCACGATATCAGCAATTGCACAAATGTTATGTGTATGTAGCATGTCTATCAGGTCCCTCAACTCCATACTTTTGCCATATCTCGATGCATCAAGGTTATACAATTGCCCCGGCAAATACCCTGTGCACACAAATATATACTCATCCTTTCTGTTAAGACACGAAAAGGAAATACGCAAAAGGTCAGTAGAACATGATTGCAAATTCCAACTTTGGTCACATGACATTGATGAAGTTGAAGAAATCAGAACTACAAAAAACTCCAGAAACCGAAACTACCAATTCCAAACATGTCAAGATTTGTAGACTTTCTTCCCCTCCTCAAATGGTTTTCAATCACATCTTGTCAAATGGAAACAAAATCTGCTGTCAAAGGGAAATTTCTACTCTCTAGATCTGCACTTTTTTTTTGAGGCAACATTCTTCAGACATATGAAGAAGCAATTGAATGTGTTACCGTTCTTATCCACAGATTGAGAAGCTGGTGGTAGCCATAGGTCAGTAACACCGAGTTCAACCAACTCCTCTACCTTGGATTGAAGGTATGTCCACCATGGATATCTCTTAGGAGATTCCCAGTTAAACCCCTGGAACATGCAACAATATATCATACACCGACCGTCTTATATAGCACACGTATATGTTGTATCAAACAGAGTAGGAGAACCCATTTCCAAAATTTCACTACTTCTTGTAACAACATCATTCAGTAGGAGCACAAAACTTCTTCAACAATCACAAAATGTCTTCAGCAAGCAAAGAATGAAGAAGAATGAGGGATACCCATGGCTCCCAAAAAAATTCCTTCAACAATCAAAGAGTGAAGAAGAATGAATGATACCCATGGCTCCCAAAAACATTCTTCAACAATCAAAGAATGAAGAAAGAATGAACAATACCCGTGTCTCCCAAAAAAATTCCAATAGCAGAAGAAGAAGAAGAAGAAGAAGAAGAAGAAGAAGAATGTGCTTGAATAGCAAATGGGAAGAATCTATCCAGTCAAGAAAATTCTGAGATGCATACGTATGCGCATCATCTGTGCAACAATCACAAACCTAAGATCTAGAAACAAAGACACCCAAATCTGGTTTTGTTAAAAATTTGCAATGTTTACAGCAAGCAGCTGGGTTGCAAAGACTGCAGTGAAAATGGGCAGGGAAGAAGAGGGAAGAAAGGGAACAGAAGAAGAAGAACCTGGAACAAAAGAACGTCCAAATTGTCTACTGGAATGGGTCGTGCAGGTCTTGTCTGGCCACCCTTGTGATACTCAAATCGTCTCTTGTGCATTTCTTTGCCCTGAAACCTTTCATGTCCTCCTTCCTTATAAGGAGGAGTCGTTGCTGCTGCTGCTGCTGCTGCTTCTCCCACACCCATTCCTAAGATTCTTCCCTTCCTTCTTGTTAACATGGATTGTTTTCTTGCAGCCACTTTCTGCGGGCATCCTTCTCTTGTCGGTAGCTGCTGCTGCTGCCACTGCTTCTCATTTGATCTCTGCACAAAACCTTGCTGCAAACCGACACTACTGCTGCTACTGCAAATGCTGCTTCTGCTTGTTGGGAAGTGCTGTACATTGACCAACAATCCCACTACTCGACAATCCCCCATTTGAAATGAAGATTGAGTGAAGGGGGGAGGGGAAAGAAAAAAGCTGCAAATCTGTTTTATGGCTGCTGGGGGATCAAACACTCCCAACAACACCCAGATATGAGATTGTAGAGACAAGAGATTTTTGTTCTCTAGTGCTTTGTTCTCTGGCTTTGGCCTTGTTCTTCTGCTGTTGCTGCTGCTGAATGTGTGCACAGTATGTGTGTGTATGTGTGTGTGTGTGTGTTTCTGTGTCTGTTTCCTCAACACACTTTTTGGATCTGCTGCTGGTTTTTCACATCTCAGCATTGATCAGCATTTGGAAGCAACACACAATCCATGTCCCACCCACACCCAAAGCCCACCTCTTTTGCACTCTACAAAGGTCATCATGGTACAGTACCGTATGTAACATCACTTGTATACGTATATCTATTTGGTACACATACCATAAATAACATGCATATAATCACTTGTATATGTACATCTATATGATGTACATACACAAATACAAAAGATCCATAACAAATACACATCCATACTAACATATGTAGAATCATTTGTATACATACATTTATATGATATACATACAAAAATACAAAGATCCATATAAAATACACATCCATTACTAATAACATATACATAATCACTTGTATACATATATCTATTTGATATACATACACAAATACAAACATCCATACAAATACACATCCATATAAATACACATCCATACTAACTAACATACATAGAATCACTTGTATATACATGGATCTCAGGAACCCTAATTTTGGTGGTATTCTACTTTCTCTCATATATAATTCTAAGAGAATAATGTGGAAACAATTATTGAGCTCTTTTTTTTTTCTTTTTCTTTTTCAAGCTTTATTTTCAAAGTTGTTAGATACTCAAAAGTGGGTGTTTTTTTCTAGGGTTAAATTGTTTTGGCATTCTTTGGAGTTGAAAATGGGTTTTGAATGTTTGAATTATGTAAGCAAAAAGCATGTCCTAGAATTTTGAATTTCCTAAACTTGTTGTAAATCTTTTGAGTGGGTAAAATCCCCTTACCTACCTAGATGAATTCCTTGATGTTGAATTCATATTTATTTAATAAAAAAATAATGGTGTTTAGTATTTCATGTTCAAGTTCATACCTGCCTACACAACCCTTTCAATGCCCACACTTTAAACCTATCAATATAGACTTACAATTTCCCCTTAAGATTAGAGTTGCTTAGGTTGCCATATTGAAGAGAAGAAGATTGTGTTTCATCTTGTAACATTGTAGAGCTCTGAGATCATTTGTGAGGTCAACATTGATTTCTTATTCGCATGTTTGTTAAATTAAGAAATGCAATCTTAATGCACATTTATCAAGTTGTTTGTTTCTTCTTCCCCAATTCTCAATGTTTATGCTTTTTAATTTGAAGTTCACACTTGATTCCTTTATTTTTGGGCTTGCAATATTGATTTTTTTGGTTTAATGCCTCACATGGTTTTACACCACCCAAGGACTCTAAAAATAGTTATTGAGAATCTAGGGCATGACAACAATATGTTATTATGAGACACAAATTTTAAACTAATGTGTTAAGGAAGGTTAAACCATGCATTCTAAGGTCAAGCTTCACAACCTTCAAATTATGATTCGTGAATGCTACATTTTTTGTTAAGGTACGATTTTTAACACTATATTAAGGATCATGTTCAATGTCAAACTTTAACAAATAAATCAAATGTAAGCACAAGCTAAGGTTTGCAAAAGACTTGAGACAAAGCTTTTGTAACTTATCTTTTGGAATGCTAAAAAAATTGGCTCCTCTACCAAACATTCTTATAGCTCAAGTTAGACCATAAAGATTATGATACACTTAGGCACTTTCTACAAACCTTGTCTACATTTATTCCTTTTTTCTTTTTAACACCCACTATGCTCTTAACATCAACACAAGGAATCACTTTCATTGCCATTGACTTTTTTTTAAAAAAAACGTATAGTAACATGGTTCAAATGTGACATGTTGCAATTTTTTTGAATTGTGACCTAGTCCAAGCCCATCAAACATGTGATATAACATGATCCCTTACATTAAGGTTTGTATTCTAATTAGATCTTAGACCTTCCCTTGTCAACCTAATATAATTTGTCCACTTATTGCTTCCAAGTTGTATTCTTGTCCATTTGTCAATTTTTTATTTTATCTTAATCCCAAAATTTATGTTCAATTTGAGAATTAAAGTTATGCAAAAATCTCAACTACGTTTGAGAGGGCAATATAGTTAATATGCAACAATTAAAACCAAGCACATGTAGTTAATAGTTTTTGCATAAATCAACGAAAGAAATAAGATGATAGGCATACAAAGGATTTCAAGAAGAAAAAGAATTAAAGCATTCCAACAAATAAGATTTAAAAGAACATTCATTCAAAATATTGGATGTGGGAGGAATGATTATTTGGATTTTTAAATTAAAATCATGATTAAATGCAAAGACTAAAATGGAATTATTGAAGCCAAGTGATAAATGTGATTATCTTCCCACTTATTAATCTATGAAATTATTAAAACAAATAAGAATTGTAGATGAGGCTAGACTTTTAATACGGCACATCCCATATGTTATCATAGACAAATTTTGTTATAAGCATCAAAGACAAATGTTTAACCTAATGTATATATGAAGGAAAGGAAAGAAACTTAAAGCTTGATGTTCAATATCCTCACTTAACATGTCAAATTAATAAAGTTAAATTCCATCCAATTGTTTTCAAAAAAAAATTGATTTTTAAGCTTTGTCTCATTAAAGTTATAAAATCAAATTTACAAATTTGTTTTTGCCTTCTTGGGGTATTGTCCATTCCGCTTGATATTAGCTACTCTCAAATCCATATGGTAATAGTATTGAAGTTGTTGGTATGTGGTTTCTAGATGAAAACATGATGATGATGTTAGTTTCAAGCCCATCTTCGTTAATTCAAGATTTAAATATAGAACTCAAGTTACTTGACTCTAGGTTGTCTTTTTGCCACTCCATCTCATGAAAATCACAAGCATACGAACTCATAATATTGAAAATTGTGTCCATTTATGAAAGGATTTATATCTACCTAGAATCTTACTATGTCTCCTTTCAAACCTATTTATAAACATACCCTTGTCCCTAGAAAAACCTACTTGCATGTTTGTCAACCTCCTTCCTTTTTGGAATGCATCAACAATTATTTATTATTCTCCTAACCTCTTTCTCATTTACCTTTCTTTGGAATGGATGGACAATTTTTTTCCCCCTCCAACTTCTCCTTTTTTTTTTTTTTTTGTAATGGATGAACAATTTTCTTTGGTTTTATTTTGTTCATCCTCTCTTTTGAATTCTCAAAATTGAGAGACAAGTTTTGTTTCTTTTAGTGTTGAATATTGATATATCCTACCATAATAGACAATCAAACATATTAATAATAATAAATGTGAATGGTCAATATTTCACTATTACTTTGTTTTTGCCCCAAGTTAATGGACACACATGTGCAAATTTTGTGGTGCACCCATCCAATTGATGGGTTGTTTTGAAATTTACCCATCTACTTGTTAGTAGATAAGGCATGAAGAAAGCAAAATGGCAAAGAGGTTAGTTCGTGATTAAGAACCTTATATAGTTGTTCTCCCAATGATATTACACATCCTAGTTAATTTCGTAAAAAAAGGGATATTTACATCCATTTCACCACTTTGAACAATTCAAACAAAGGGAATGACTCAAAAGATTTTGGGTAGACATTTATTTTGTAAGGATTGTGATAAATTGTCTACTTAAAATAATGGCCTATTAAAGGTGTTGCATTTTCCTTATGATGTCATATTAAAATTATCCATTGAAATGTTGATGAATTCATGTGATCATGTTTCACAATGTTAGTTGCATAATTAATTGACATGTTTATATTATGTACTTTTAATTTTTGTTAAGATCATAATCTCATGAACATTTCATATTTACATTGGCTTATATGGAAAATATGATGAAATTTTGGTTCAAAATATATGTTTTTATTGTTGAACATGGAAAAGGAAATTTTGTGAGCCTCATATTATCAATGATTAAACATAAATTTTATTCACGTGAATGAATAAAAATGATTATGAAAAGAAAAATCACTATTCTTTTTTTTTAAATGCACATTCATCTATGAAATTATTATATGTTCATGTAAATAAATTCATGCCAAGGGTGGAGAATTTTAGGTTGAATTTGAAAAAACAAATTTGAATCTTAAAGTTTATACAATCTCCAAGGTTGTTCATTTGATGCAAAACTATTTTACAAGAATATAATCTCATCCATTAATTTGGCCTTTTTCTCCTAGTGACACATATACTAAAAGGAGTGTTTCCTTCGATTTTTACATTTCCAAGCACACTTTTGAAAATAATGGTTAAATTAAATTGGCAATGATTATCCAAAATTCATTGCTTGTAAACTAATCATAATCAAAACACATTTTTCAGATTTGGTTCACAAAATAAAATTTTGAAGTGAAATGGTTCATGGGCTTTGAACCATTTTAAAAATTTTCCTCAAGCCTTGAAGATTTTATATTTGATAGAAACTCCATATTCTTATACTTTTGCAATCAACCCATGTGGTTGTTAAACATAATTTTGACCCTTTTTATTTCTTCACAACTTTGCCATGTGCTTAAGTGAAACTTGAAATTTTGATAATGTCATCTTTGTTTGCTCCTATATGTTTGAGAGTTTTCAAGGGTCATGAGAGCTTTGACATTCAATCTTATTGATTTGTATGCTTGATAAACTTGTCCACCCCATACCATTTCCACGTATTCATGTTGATCCATCAAATAGTGTAAAGAATAGGAAAGTGTGGTGTTTAATCAAAATATGTGAACTTAAAACAATTGCTAAATGCATGCCTCAACTTAGCCTTTTTCTTCTCCTTTCTTAAAATTTTCATAATCTAATCTCCAATCTAAGCAATACAAAAGATGTCGAAAATAATTATACAAGCATTGGGTGAGAGTCATTTTGAAAAAAAGGTCACAAGAATAGCAAGTTCAAATATAGAAATGTTAGAGGGTTATTTCCAAATCTCACTTTCAACCTCTCTTGACTCAATGAACTTGCTTGAAGATTATCATCTTTGAACTAAGTAATGAAGACTATAATGACTTTTCAAAGAAAAGAAATTGTTAGGGATAGTGTGATTGCACACAATCTTAAAACACAAAACAAATCTCAAAAGAAATGAAAACAAGATTATTGCCAAACATTTTCAAATTGTCAAAAAATACGATGCCCCGTAGCAACCTTCTTTAATAGAATGGGCACAAATACCATCCCTAAAACCAATACAACCTCAATGTATGTCATTTTTCTAAACAACAAAACCACTTCAAGCTTTCCTCACAACAACTCTTGTTCCAAAAACAAAAAGGATGAATTGAAAAGCAAATCTCTTGATATTGCAATTTGCAACACTCACATTGAAACTTGAGTTATATGTGTATATATGTGTGTGAAAACACACATATAGTTAGATTCCAAAAGGTAGATACCAAAATGTGCATCCTTGGACCTAATGACCCAACAACCAAAAGGGTCCTAATTTGAATACCTACAAACAAAGCCTTTGCCATGGTATCCTAGAAAAGGTAGCACTTGGTTGTCAATGGTCACCTCTATTCCAAGTTCAATTTTTAATGCATGTTTTGTGAAAATCATCCATTAAATCATGAAAAAACACCAATATTCCTTGTGAGTAAACTATCTATATCATTATATGTGTCAAGGTTAAGAAGGATTCTCCAATGTGCCTATTAGATGATGTTTCTTGCAAAGAGCCTAATTATAATAGGTAAATAATATTAAATTCATGTCACTCTAATATTAAAGCCATTCATCTTGCATCTTGGGTTTTTTTTCTTTCAATTTTGTGATTTATTGACATTGGCATCATCCACATGAGGAATCATTAGCCAAATTTGGCTACAAGTCAAAGAGGAATTTTTTTTTTTCCAAGAATCTTGCTATATTTTGGCAATAAGTTGAAACCTATTGTCTAAATCTTATGATTTAAGATTTTTTTTTCATTCAAGTCTCTCGACTTTGGTGCCCTTTTTTCATAAAAATCTTTTGTATGAGTCACACAAGAATTTTATTTGTTGCCAAGTGGGCAAAAATTCTCCCCAAAAATAAAAACACATTGACCCCCACCAATGGGGTTTTTATTTTCCCATTTTTTGTATTGAAAATTTCGAGAGATTTAACCCCAAAAAAAAAGAAAATTTAGTCGAATTTACACTAGAAAAGAAATCCCAATTTCTTTGTTAAAAAATGACAAAATTTTGCCACGAAAAAGAAAACACTAAACCCTACATTAGTTTTGGTAAGTAGATATGAATAGTCCTCAAGGAATATGGATGGATTATAGAAATGGGAATTAGAGCTATTATAGCCTAGGGTAAGTTTCCACATTGACAAAATGAGTGATATATTTTTTTTCCAAAAACTTAATTCGCTTCTTAAAATTTGAAATTCATTGAATTTTCCATGATCTATTATGATATTATCAGATGAGTATTGAAATTATTCAGAGTGTAGGCTATGATAATTATGATGATTTTCAACACGTCAACTTCATATTTTTTACAAAAATTCATTTCATGATTTTGAGGATTATTTAATGACAAAAACTGACCTTAGAGTAAGGTAATCACTTATTATTATCTTGCAAACTTCCCAAGAAGTACCCCTAGTTTATAATGGGGGTATCGACAATTAGCCCAGGTTGAAAATGGCGACAAATAGTTTTGGAAATAAAAATTTCATGCAGCCAATGAGAAGGCTCAGCATGCACTCAGGGTGCTTAGTTTTTTACTCCCCCAGTTTTTGGTTTGGGGAGTTCTTTTTTCTGTTCTCAATGTGTTCCCATCAAGTTCTCAAAATGTGTGTCAAGTTCCCAATGTGCTCCCTAAGACATTCCCAGCAGCACCTCTCTGGCAGGGACAGGGCCTATCGCATTCGATCCAACTTTTGGAGGCTTTGCCTTATTAGAACCGGTTTCAGATTAGGTGAACCGGTTTTTTTGGTGAAAGTGTTTAGACTGTTTAGATTGAAACGGATTTTTTGGGTGTTCAGAGTGTGTTGGTCGGGTATCAAAAAAATTTCTTGAGTATATTAATTACCCAGCTGGTATCTGTATTTGAATTCCTCAGGGTATCAGTTTGAATGATACCCTGGATGAAAACCGGATCATCGGTTCAGCTGCTTTATTTTTCCTTTACTTTACGAATACTTCTATTGCTTATGATTTTTTTAATTTTTAAGAAAAGAAATAAAATCAATGATTTTTTTTGTAATTTTAGTTATGATTTTATATTATTTGAAAAAAAAAAAGTAAGAGTTGATTTATGAGAACCAATAAGTGATAATCAGCTGTTTTCAAATTTATGAGAATTAAAAGTTCAAATTTTTTTTAAAAAAATTTGATACCCTGGTTTTCACTTTATCATTTTCTTTTTTTATTAAATTAAAAAGAGAAAACCGGAACCTTTCGTAAGTTATTTTGTGAAAACAAGATACCCAGCGGGTATCAGAAAATTAATATGATACTCAGATAACACTGGCCTTACAGATAACAATCGCCATATCTTGAGGAAAAAAAAAGCTAGAAGTCGCCAGATTTAGACAGTGTCTTGCTGTAGGTCGCCAGAATTAGGCAGGATTTGAAAAAAGATCTACTAGTCCACCAGGACAGTCGCCATTTACTGCTAATTAATGCTGAGGATCCTAGCCAGTGCACCTACTTGAGGAATTTGAAAAGAAAAAAACCCTGGCCCGGGTGTTAAAGTTAACAAGCTTTCAAAAACACTCCCTCCCTAGGGTCTTATGGAAAACTCCCTAAGGTCCTTAAGCAAATCTTGGGGTCTTCAAGCAAACCTAGGGGTCTTAAGCAAACCTACTAGGGGTCTTACACACACAAAGCGTAGAAGGTGTAGAAAGTGACCCAAGTAAGTGTCAGAACCCACCCTTGAAATTCACTATCTACAAATTTGTAATTAAAAAAAAGAAAAAAAGAGGTATTCTATCTTGTAATTAAGCTGCATTTAATTTGGCCCTTGGGATTAGAAATTTGTAGATAGGTAATTTATGTTCTAATTTAAGTTGTAATTAATTTGACCCTTGAGTTAGAAATGTTGTATAAAGGTACCTAGTTTATATTGTAATTTAAGCTGTAATTAATTTGCCCCTTGAGTTAGAAATGTTGGAAAAAAGGCAATTTTTATGTTGTAATTTAAGCTGTAATTAAAGAAGCCCTTGAATTAGAAATTTGCAAAAAGCTAATTTAAGTTGTAATATTAGCTTGTAATTAATTTTGTCCCAGAAGTAGAAATTTGTTAAAAAGGCTCAAATTAAGTTCTAATTTAAAAGCTGTTATTAACTTGACCCTTGAGTTAGAAATGTTGGAAAAATGTACCTAAAGAAAAATGATGTTGCAATAGTTTAAGCTACAAAGTAATTTAAGCTATAGGGGTTTACCCTAAACCCTTAACCAACCACGGCAAGCTGCACGAATTTGGTGCAGGAAAACCAATTTCGTGAGCTAAACCGGCACATTTTGAACTTTTTACAATAAATTTTACTGTCTGGAGTCACATACTGAGCAACGGTGGAGATGCTCTTAGGCAAAGGCAGGCACAAATATGTTTTGTTTGTTTGTTTTTTGTTTTTTTTGTTTTTTTCAAATTTGTACCTGGGTTTTGAAAAAAACAAAAAGAATTGAAACTTGAGATAGAAATTGAAGGGTTGGAGAAAAATGTGGCTTGTGATGGAGCTTCTTCTTTAATGGAATGCACCTCAATTTTCTCTATTTTTCTTTCCCTCTCCCCACTCATCATCCCCTTCTCTCTTCTTCTTTTGACTCAAATTTGTTTCTTCTTCTTCTTCCTCTTCTTCCATTGCACAACACAATCAACACCCATTTCTGTTTTCTGTTTTCTCTTTGCTTTCCCCATTATTATTGCTGTCACAAGTGAGTGAAGAAATGCTCGCCCATCACTTGAAGACTAGAGAGAATTGAGTGGGAAGAGACACAGAGAATGCTCACCTATCACAAGAGGAGAGAGAGAGAGAAACTAAACTGATTGGGAAGACAGCGAGAATGCTCAGGTCCACCAGAAGAGCAGAGAGAACTGACAGGGGAGACACACAGAATTTGGCTGACCCAACACAAGAGTAGAGAGAACGGACTGAGGAGAGAGATCACACAAATTTGCCCACAGGAGGAGAGAGAACTGCCTGACTGGGTATAGGGAGAGACAGGGGCCATTCGTGATGGAAGTTGGTGGCTGTCTGCTGCATCCTGTAATTGGGGTGCAGAGATTGGACAGGGGGATACTAGGCTTCTTCTCCCTCACTCCCATCTTTTCAAAGCAGCAGCTTCCTTCTGCTAGTACTAGATTCCTCCACTTCCAACGTGTTGGCAATGTCTACGGTACCGGAGTGTCTCAAAAAAGGGACAGACTTGGAGGAGCAAGGTTGTTCATCCCCGCAATCAGGTGTGACGCCACCGGAAAAAATAGCTCGACACATGGCCTGGCATCATCATCATCAGCAGCAGCAGCAGCTAGCTGTCGGAAGACAGTGGCAATTGTGTGGTTCAAGCATGACCTGCGCGTAGATGATCATCCTGGCTTGGCTGCAGCAGCTGAATATGAGCAAGTGCTCCCGCTCTTCATCTTTGATCCACAAATTTGTACAGGTTAGCAGCGGCACCCTGAACTCTTTTATAGCAGAAAGGGTAAAGGAACCCAAGAAATTGAGAAAGTGGAGAAGGGTTTCTGCAATGGGTAGTAGGCAATATCTTTTGCCAATCTTTAACATTCTTTGCAGAATTTCAAGAAATTGAGAAAATGGGGAAGGATTTCTGCAATGGGTAGGTAATGTCTTGTGACGATCTTTCAATGTTCTTGCACAATTTCAAGAAATTGAGAAACTGTAGAAGGATTTCTGCAATGGGTAGTAGGCAATATTTTGTGACAGTCTTCAGTGTTGTTGCACAATTCCAAGAAATTGAGAAAATGGAGAAGGATTTCTGCAATGGGTAGTAGGCAATGCCTTGTGATAAGCTTCAATGTTGTTGCACAATTCCATGAACATAGAGAAAATGGAGAAGGATTTCTGCAATGGGTAGGCAATGTCTTGTGGTGACAAGCTTCAATGTTGTTGCACAATTCCTTTCCCCTGAAACAAATACTTGGGAGCCATGATGATGAGATTGTCAGCATTGAAGAAAGGATATCCAACTACTTTTTTTGTTGGTTTTTCTGTATGTAGGCTGGTCCAAGGAGCAACTGGAGGGATTATTTGATGCAGTTGCAGATCTCAAACTCTCCCTGCAGACTAGAGGCTCAGACCTTGTTATTGTTACTGGCAGCACCAAGGACATTCTCTTCACCTTAGCACAGAAGGTAAGGTTAGCTTTAGAGAAAAATTCCTAAAACAGGGTGTGGTGGGTTTGAGCTCCTGAGGTTCATTCACACCCCAAGGGACAGAATCTTGTACTTGCAGGTTGAAGCTCCCTTGATTCTTTGCTTGTTGCAATAGAGTATCTGTGTTCCACTCTGATTAGGTTTTCTACAATTTTTCAGCCACTCCCACTACTCTTGAGCTTTGCTGTGAATTCTCTCTTGAACTCGCTGTTAATTCTCTCTTCAGATTCTTGTTGTCAATTTTCTCTTGAGCACTTGCTGTCAATTTTCTCCTGAGCGCTTGCTGTCAATTTTTCAGTCAATAGACAGAAGAAGACATTCCTGCAATCTGGATTACATGTGTTTCTTTCATTGTGGATTTAACAACCAGAATTTTTTAATGACTTTGCATCAGTACCTCCTGCTTGGAGGCAGGTGGGTGCAACAAGTATTATCATGGAGGAGGAAGAGGAGAGCAAATGGCAGAAGTTGGTTGCCTCTGTCATGTCTTCACTCTCTGCTTTGGACTTGGATCTGCAGCAATGGAGGGCATCTCTTTATGACACTGAGGTACTTACTTCACCTTGTCATGCCAATGGGTCTTTTGGTCAAAGGATTAATCTCCAATTGTGTGTAAAACTCTCAGTTTTCATGACACGTGAAACAGAAGAAGAACCACTGTCTGTGCTCAAAGAGCAGCAGCAGCAGCCTGAAAAGAGCTCACAGAAATTAGACTGAGATTTGGGTTCTGAACTGTTGTGGTCTGGACAATTGCAAAATCTGAGGGCAGTAATGTCACACTGGCTTGGGGGCATTAACTTGGGATGTAAAAGAAAGTGGAGGAAATTCCTGATAGCTACAAGGAGTTTCAACGCCTGCGCCTACCAATTCTCCACCCACTGGACCCACCCATTTCATTACCTGTTTTGCCAAAGGACATTGACCCAGGTAGGTTTTTTTTTCTTTTGCTGCCTTCAATTCTCCTGCTTTCAAAATCTCTGAGATTCTCTCCCAGAGTTCAGGGTTTACGGTTTGACAATTGCCTCAATCTTTGAGCACTGCTTAAATATGGTTGTTTACGTGTACAACAGGGGTTTTGCCCAATTACTCTGAATTCAGTGATAGTGTCCATGGTGTATGGGGTGGAAATCCTTGGTGGGAGATCCTGCAAGTAGCCCAGGAGCAATCAGCAGAGAGTCTACTCCCACAGAAGAAGACTAGTCAGACCAACAAAGTAGAAAGTACAGGAAATGGACCTCTGAAGGAGCTTATGGATTGGCGTGAGAAGTACATATTGGAAAGTCATTATGCATCTTCTGACAAGAGAACACAAGGTGGAGAATTTATGGAGGAAGAGATACATGCAAAATATGTAATACGAGGGGGAGCCACAGGTGCCTCTGACATCCTCAATGGGTATTTGCGTTTTCTTGAGCCAACAGGTCGGGATGACTGGAAAGCGTTAGTTTCTTTTTCCTTCCTCCTCCCACTGCCCCACAATCTTTTTTCTCTCCTCCCTTCTTTGATTCACATTTTGTAGTGGACTGACCTCACTCGCAGATCCCTGGCTTCTTTTTTTTCTTTCAATTGCAGTGTTTATGAGCATATATGGAACATGGAAAAGAAACCAGGTGCTTCCTTCAGGGCCCTATTTGGCAGCACCTTGGCTCTCGGAACACTTTCACGGCGAAGGGTGCTCTATGAAGCTCTCAAATATGAGAAAGAGAGAAATGGTGGCCGTCTGTCCCCTTTTGGATTCTCGACATTCACAGTTGCAGCAGCTGTTGGAGATGTTAAGTCCATTGAGGTAATTTTAACAATTGTCTCCAGAAACAAATGTTTCCTCTACTGCTACTTGCAATTCTGTGTGTATGGAATATTGTGTCCCAGTATAGGGAAACTCATGTGCAGCCACTTTGATGCAGTGGTCAGAGATTCTGCACAGGAAGAGTCTTGCTCAGGGCAGTGTCAGGGGATTCATAGTTACAGCATGGCAATGGCGTGGATATCACACCCAGGTTTGGACCAAACACAGAGTCAAACCAGCCCATTTGATGAATGACATTTTGTATTATTCTGGAGGTTACACATTTTCAATGACTTATGTTGATGCAATTTGGGTTTCGTTTGTTTGTCTCTTTAGTACACAATGATGGGAGACAAAGGACCGGCTGTGGTGTTAGTTCATGGCTTTGGAGCGTTTTGGGAACACTACCGTGACAACATTCGTGGCCTGGCAGAGAAAGGGTACCGTGTGTGGGCTCTAACAATGGTTGGCTTTGGGCGCTCAGAGAAACCCAACATCACATACACTGAACTTCTGTGGGCTGAGCAGCTTCGGGACTTCATTGTGGAAGTTGTTGGTGAGCCTGTCATCTTGGCAGGGAACTCAATCGGAGGTACAAACCTTTCCCCTGATGATAGTTCATGAGCTTTGTGTGAATGGCACCATAGCTACACTATAGTGAGTCAATCCTTTTCCTTGCAGCTTGTTCTCCAAAATGTTGAATCTTGATGAGTGGACTGATGATAACATTGGGTTGGATGCAGGTTACATGACAACAGTAGTGGCTGGCCTGTGGCCCTCCTTAGTGACAGGGTTAGTGCTTCTGAACACAGCTGGGAGAGTGATCCCTGATTACAAGGCTCTTACTTACAACAAGGTAAGTTAAGAGTAGTGAACATCCTCTTGGTTACACCCTAAACTTCTTGACAGTTGTTCCATGTTGAGTTCTTCCAAGATCATTCAGGATCAGTTGAGGGTATGAAGAATGGATATGGTGGGATAGTGTGAAAGACATGGCATTTTGGACTCTGCAGCCAAAGGAGAAGTCTGTCATCGCAAAGCCCTTTTCACAGTTGCTGATGCTCTACTTACAGACATTCAGTGACAGACTTCTTACAAGATGCTACCCCAATGTACATTTCTTGCCTCCCTCCTTTACCCTGTCCGCTGCTCAAACTCACATCCTTGATTCAGATTTCCACATTGTTTGTCTACATGTTATCTGAGGAAAATGTATGTCCTCCTCCTAGTGAAACAAGGATGCGTTGTTGAAATTCTCTCTTTTTCTGGTGCAGAATGCATCAAGAGTTGATGATTGGCTTCTCAATGAAGTGAAGCGGGCTGTATCCTCACAAGGCAGTTGAAGCCTGGTTGTTGTTCTTACCATTTGTTTTCTAGTGATAAGAGAGTAAATATTGTTCAATGTCCATCTCTTTGGAGGAGATGGACTGAGGCATTTCTAGTATAATTTTTCTTCTTGAGCGCACATTTTATTGATGCAAAACAAAACTGCACATTGTGTGAATGTTTGGCAAGCATATCATATTCTGGAAGATAGGGGGGACCTTGACATGCAGTGGCATGCAGTCATATGACCCAGGCTCCACTAGAGTGTTGGAAAGCTGTTTGCTTTTGCGGCCTCCCTTGCCCTTGAACTATTTCCTGGACCGCTTTGCCGGCAGAGTGTTAGTCATTCAGGTAAAGCTTTCATTGCCACTTCCTAGATTGTCTGTCACTCTCTGTTTTGCATCAACGTTTAACCATTGTCCATGATTTCTGTTTTGCTGTCAAAGGAGATTTCCAGTAGCCCATTGAAGTAATTGCCAGCAGGAGGAACAACCCACTTACAGATAAATTGTTGCAATTTTTGCAGGGCAAGCATGACCCACTGCAGAAGAATTCGAATAGGGCCCCCATGCTGCAAGCTAACTGCACCAATGTTTCCATTGCGTACCTTGACGCAGGTGTGAGATACTTCCAGATTTTGTATTATGGCACCCCACAATAGCAATCCTGAGCTAGGTTTTGCTGCTGTTTTTGCAATGGTTTATACATAACAAGACTAACTTTCGATGCAGAATTTGCCATGCTCATGTCAGCAGAAGAGAGACTGACATTGGAATTTCATTACTATTTTTCAATTGCAGGTCATTGTCCTCATGATGAGATACCTGATGAAGTTAACAAACTGATACATGACTTTGTGTGGAGCTCAGAAATTGCTTCCTCTGATGACTCTGTTGTTATCACCAACAGAGAAGACACACTACCCGCAGATGCTGTAGACATCATCAAGGAAGGTGTCCGCCTTATCAATGAGGATATTCTTTCATCCCCTTTAAGCAAAAAGAAGTAGCAGTTGTACTACTGAATTAGTCGAAGCTTCACAATTACTTCCAACTTATTGAAACACAATCCCAATGAAATCACAGCAATTTCTAGACATTCTTATAGTCAATTCTGATGAGTCTGGCAGCAACTGCTAAGCTCAGATCAATTTTTAATGCCATCAATGAAGTTGCCATACTGATCATCGTGGATCATGTACCAATATAGATAGTTTTATCATACAAATAAGGTACCATATCCTAAGCAACAAGAGGCATTCACTTGTGATGCATTGACTGTCATGAATAAAGTGTCTCATTATATGCCAAAGCTCTTCATCAAGCTCAAATCACAGTAACTTTCAGTCGCCCAATAGCAGCTGCCATCATGTTGGCTCACTACCTTACTGAGATGGTGAAAACCAACCTGTGTAAAATTCAATTCACAAAGAAATTCTCCCTTGTTGAATTCTGGTGCTCAAACACAAACATCGTTCTCTAATGAGTATGAAGAAAGAAACAAATTTGAGAGCCTCTCAGATTCATATACAAATAACCCTGTGGATTTACTGACATGTCCAGGATATAAGCATTTTACAAAACAAGATAACCCACATGACAGAGGGCCTTAGAGAAACACTTTTCAGTCTCTTTCACATCACCATAAACCACAAACATGTCAAACATAGGAAGCTGAGGATCAGTTTAGATCTTCTAGTCCTTTCAGCGATGCAAGACCCAGCTTGCTTGCCACAACTATGGAGTTCCTGCCCCATTCACATCCAGAAAAATACACCAGAGAGGTGATAAACCTAGGTAAGAATTCCAGATCTAAGCATATAATGCTTAACCTGATATAGGACAGCAAAGATAGCCCAAGATAGATAACAACATGATGCTCCTTCAAATGCCTTGCTCAACAAGATAATCCCCAAGCCTCTCCACCACAATGTTGCACTCTCCAGGGGTGATGGGTTCATTGTAGATGCCAATCACGAGAGCACTGTTGGTCTTCTTCACAGTCACCCCGCCTTGCCCCTGCAAACCAGAGCAGAACACACAAGGCAAACATGAAAAGGAGCATTTTACATTAAAACAGCAAGCAATGATAACTATTGGAGGAATGGGTTCCCTATGTGATCAGCTTGCATTTTTAAGTACAAGATAAGATCATCTTGCTTTCAGTCCAGAGAAAGCTGTCACAAAAATGTACTGTGAACCAAAACAAATGACATATCACCTTCTTTCCGCGAATGACAGCACCTGGATCACCCTGGATTACCATGTACTTGGTGCCACCAAGAAACAATCCATGTTGTGGGAGAGTGCTATTGTCCTGAAAGCCTTCGACTATGTTTGCAATCTCAGTCTCAGTTGCCTGCACACACACAAATAACCCCATGCTGTTTAACCCTAGAAGGGTAAATCAAAAAATTTAAGTCCAGCAAAGATACTCACACATTAATCCCAATCCCAAAAGCCCCGTTGAGAAATCAGACCCTCAAGCTCTTCCATTAAAATCAGACACCACCGAATTCCAGATGATTTCAAATTCAGAACTTTCAGTCGGAGCATCAAACCTCAACACAAGCAGAGCGATGATGATGATCAGCTACAAAAACAAGAAACTTTGGATCACATAATGACCTTGTTAAACTTCAGCTATGTAATTCAACGCACCTCCCAAGACAGAATGACTTGAACTCCACTTCAGGAATCTTACAAAATGGAAGGTACCTATCTTCAGGTACCTTCCGTTTCATAAAATTCCTGAAATCAAAAAAGTTCATCATCTTGGGGAAAGAAGCCCTTTATGGGTCTTCCTGGATTTTTGGGCCCGGCCAAGGGCAATAATCTTACAAAATGGAAGGTACCTTGTTTTCAGTACCTTCCATTTGGTAAAATTCCTCAAATTTAAAATTTTCATCATATGTTGGGATGGAACCCCTTTTGGGTCTTCCTGGATTTTCAGGCCCAGCCTCGGGCTATAACCCTTGGCTGGGCCCTTAAATCCAGGAAGTCACTCAAAGGAGTTCAGTCCCTTATACGTCAACCCCAATTCCCACAACACACAAGCACAAACACAAAATCAACACAAAGTAAGGAATCGTCATCTAATGGCCCTAGAAGAACCCATCTCCTCCCTCTAAACTTATACACTGTCCTATACTATACTTGGAACGAAAACCAGTTCTCTACCAGATCAAAGCTTCTTATCTTCGAAAACGAAGGACAGGAAGTAAGAAAGAAAAACCTCACACACCCACCTGTGGGAAGTTTCCACTCTGCGCCCAGACTAGTCCATCCAGCCCGACGATGGCCGCGGCAGTCAGGGTGTGACCCCCTGATACGTGACACATCAAGTGGTCATCAACATACGACTGCCATGACATGATTGCTGCCTTCTTCTTCTTCTTCTCTCTCCTCTCCTCTCCTCTCTCTCTCTCTCTCTCACCACCAAACCAGGCAGCAACAAAGCTTATGAGATGATCTGCTCGCCGATGGCAACAACAGATTTTGTCGCCACACAAAACGGTAAGTACTCGAACGCAACACTCTCTCTCTCTCCCTCTCTCTCTCTGTGTCTCCCGCTTCTCTTCCCAGACCTAACTTCCGAGCCAAAATGAGTCCTTTAAATTCTCGAGCCTATTTTCTGAACCTCCACATATCTTGACGAACCTATAACCAAGCCTGAACTTGGTTCGGAGATACCGCGTCCCAAGTTCCTTCAGCGACGAGACCTCGATTCTCTTCCCAGACCTAATTTCCGAACCAAAATAAGTCCTTCGTGTTCTCGAACCTATTTTCCGGACCTCCATCTCTTCTGACGAACCTATAACCACACCTGTACTTGGCTCGGAGATACCGCGTCCCAAGTTCCTTCGGCGAGCGAGACCTCGATTTGAGGACCGGCTGGGGGTGGGTTTTGTGGGAGGCGTGTCAGGGACGCGTTTCAGAAGCAGTGTTTGTTTGGTGGTCCTTTTCTTTTTCCTTTCTTTTTCTTGTCTTTTCTTGGGTTGGATTTTTAAGGAAGGGGAACAATTTACACTTTACAAAGGTTTTAAAAAAAAATAATTATCCTCCAATATTTTATCATATATTTTTGTGCTCCCCATTTTCAATGACAATTAAAGTAACATAAAGTTGAAATATTAAAAAATATATTTTCATTTTGTTCCTTGAATCCTACAATATGAAAAACATATTTTCATGATCATATTCAATTTTTTCACAAAATTGTTTTCAATTTCATTCCATTATAACATGAAGTTCAATCTTCACCTATTTCAAACATTTTTAAAAATTTTGAATATTGATTAGATCCCAAAAAAATTCATGAAACTATATCAAATCTCCCCAAGAAAAAAAAAAAGTTTTTGAAGGATTAATCTTTTGTTTAGTGTGATGTGAGCTAAGTTGAATTTAAATATGTGTTGATGTCATTGAAAAAGGTTTTAAAATTGCATATCGATCAAGCCAAGAAACTTATGAAACCATATCAATCTCAAAGAGAATATTTAAAAAGGATTACCTTATTTAACCTAAGGTCAATTTCATGATTAAATAATCCTCAAAATGGTGAAATGAAATTTTGTGAAAATATGAAATTGCCATGTTGAAAATCACCATAATTATCATAGGTTACAATCTAAATAATTTCACTTCTCATGTGACAATATCATAATAGATCATGGAAAATTCAATAATTTCAAATCTTAAAAATGAATTGCAAAAAAATATTATTATTATTCATTTTGTCAATGTGGAAACTAACCTTAGGCTATTCTAACCTAAAGTTCGATATTTGATAAAAAAAATTGGGAATAATTGTGTGAATTAACACTGAAGTCTCATATTTCTTGTTAATTAAATATGCCAATTGTTTTGCCCAACATAGGTATATCATTTTATTTTATTTTATTTTAATTATGTAACAACAAGCCTACAATAGTTCATAATAACTATAACATGTGACATAATAATATATACAATATTAGTAGAATAACTAACCTAGGCTAGCTACAAGTTACATTATTATTGTTATTATTAATCAATTATTAAGTATTGCTACATTATAATCATTATTATAATAGTTAGTGAGGAAATCTAGTACATTATTATATAAATGCAGGAATTATTTTCAAAGGATAAATGTACTTATTATAAATATTATTAAAAATAATATATGTTTATTATAGTAGTTCATAAATAGTTATAACAAGTGAAATATCAATATGAATGATAAAAATAAAATAGCTAACATTGGCTACCAACTAGATATATTATTAAAGTTTTAAACTTCAATATTTAAATTTTATAATTAATAGTTAATAATTATTAATTAGTCAATATTTCAGGTATTAATTTATTATATATGAACTATGAATTAATAATTTATTACTAATTATATATTTATTTCAATATTAACCAATTATTAATTATTAATTAATTATAGTTCATATGTATTTATTTTATTTTATTTTATTTTACTAATAAATTTATTAATACTTAATCATAATTAATTATATAATTATGTACCTAAAAATTATTGATGATTATTACTATAAGTGATTAGTCAATTGGCTAGTTTATTAATTAATTAGTAACTTTATTTGTTAATTTTTTTAATTAATTAATTGGTTAATCACTTACCTATTTAATTATATAAATTTAAAGAATTAAAATGAGGATAAAAATATGGAATAAATTTTTTAGTTGTAACTAAACATTTTCAATCATAAATTATTTACAATTAAAATTTTTATCTCATATGTTTTGTCTTTCATTCTCATCTTTATATATATATATAAGCAAAGTGTTTTGTTTTACAATTTCATATTAAAAAACATGGGCATATTGGATGAACCAATCAAAAAGGTTTAACCCAAAATAAAATACAAATATTCATGTACCTACACCCAACTTACCTACTTCCTTAAGATACTTGCATACTTACCTAAATAAGTATATAATTTAGGTAGGTAAGTAAGTTCTATTTAAATAGAAATATAACTTAAATAGATGAATGTGTGAATCTTACCTACTTACTTATCTACCAATGTAGGTAAATAAACTTAGGTGCTTACTTATTTACCTAATTAACCTACCTACCTAGTTCGCCCTACATACTTAAATATTGATTTAAATTTATTTTGCACAAATTCAATTAATATGCCACATGACAAATTTCTATTACACCACATGTCATAATTTAAAACCATCCAATCATGAAAACAAGATATCTTAAATTATTTCAAAATTATAGTAAAAACTTTTGAAATTATTAAAAGTTGAAACACATGGTGACATGTCATTTTCTCTCATTGTTCACAAAAAAAATCACATCCTAGTCGCACATGACAATATGTATGTTGTCACAACCCTAACCTTCGATTCGTGACTAAGACAAGGGCTTGCAAAGGAGTGAATCAAGAATGAAGTTCAGGAGTCACATTTCATGCTCCCGAGAGTTTAGGAAAGTGTGAGGGAATGAACCCCACATTCACTTTGGGAATTGGAGTCCCAATGGATTCTTGAATTTTCAGAAGGTGATTATAGGGGGTCAAAACTCATTGGATTGAAGAGTTTCTTATATCATTGGAAAGTTCTTGGAACGTAGATGTCTAAAATGAGCTCGCATGACCCATTTGGGCACTTAAAATATAAGTTATTACTTTGAACCCCGTGCGTAATGCACATGTGTGTGTGTATTTGACGGTACATATTACAAAATTACAATTACAAACTACATTTCCAAAACCTCTTTATATACAACATTCTACATGTATCCATCAGGACCCTGGCCGTTGAAAATCTTGATGTTTGCACTCATTGTGACCCGTGAGATAACAACATATAACTGACCATGGGAATAGACCGGAGACGGCAAATATACCCCAACGTTTTTCAACTTGTAAGTAAGTAGTAAGTTACTTATTTAATAGGTATCAATCTGTTGAAAATTATTTCTTTGTTTTTGTATGTTGATAAGTTCCAATATCCAGATCCCCTCCCTATTCATAATGGTTAGAGTTTCTGGTGCAACCAATTTTCACATGCATCATAATACCTTTGACATCCAACATATTATTATTATTGGCAAAATTATTTTTATGGGCAATCTGATCATTGCAATTACCAATATATCTATTAAGTTTGTGTGCTAAAATGGCAACCGACATCCATTGCCATTATTATTATGGCAAATGCAAGCCTTGAAATTGCCAATATCTAATAAAAGTGTGCTCAATGGCTACTCGCTCTAGCATCCATTGAACTATAATAAAAATTTATGACAATGTAAAAAACATTGAAAATTTCCAATATTCTAAATAAAATATCAAAAAAAAAAAAAAAAA
>Ga0116227_10002001_pt1 | contig 46488 bp, 40 predicted proteins | sample S1TSphgellanicum_FD_89693 | JGI IMG/M metagenome (GOLD analysis project Ga0116227, IMG submission 89693) | Host-associated microbial communities from peat moss isolated from Minnesota, USA - S1T2_Fb - Sphagnum magellanicum MG | ecosystem: Host-associated > Plants > Peat moss > Unclassified...
CGATCGGTCTTGAAATATTGACATATTCCTGCGCCCTCTCTCCTTGCACTGGGCCAAAATCGGCTCCGTCACGGTGCCTCAATCCAAGTCGGAAAGACCCTAGCCCGGCAGACCCGCTCAAAGGAGGCATCGCCTTGGAACCGGCCTATTTTACCCGCTATGACCAGTTGCGCATGCGTCGCGACGAAGCCGGCATTCTGGAAGTGCGGCTGCACACCCGCGACGGGCCATGCCTGTTCGGCCCGCGCACGCACGAACACATGGTCGATGCGTTCTATGACATCAGTCGCGACCCCGATACGCGCGTGATGATCCTGACCGGCACGGGCGATAGCTGGATCGCCGCGTTCGACGAAAGCCAGGGCACCGAAAAGGACGATTTCACCATTCCGCGCAACTGGGACCGGGTCTATTGGGAGGGCAAGAAGGTTCTCCAGAACCTGCTCGACATCGATGTCCCGGTGATCGCGGCGGTCAACGGCCCGGCGCTGGTGCACAGCGAATATATCCTGACTTGCGATGCCGTGCTGGCGTCGGACAACACCGTCTTTCAGGATCTGCCGCATCTGGCGTTCGGACTGGTGCCGGGCGACGGCGTCCATGTGCTGTGGCCGCATGTGCTGGGGCCGGTGCGGGGCCGCTATTTCCTGGCCACCCAGCAAAAGATCGATGCGGCAGAGGCGCTGCGCCTGGGCGTGGTCAACGAAGTCATGCCGCTGCCCGACCTGATGCCGCGCGCATGGGAACTGGCCCGGCAACTGGCGGCGCTGCCGACGCTGACCTTGCGCTATATGCGCGTGGCGACCGCGCAACGGTTGAAGGAAATGGTGGTGCGCGAAGTTGGCCATGGCCTTGCGCTGCAAGGGCTGAGCGGCGCGGCGCTGGGCAATCCCGGCCCGGATCCCCGGCCACAGGACCTCCGCCGCTAACGCAAGGTCGACAGACGGGGCCGTCCGGATGTTCGAGATCAGGCCACACGCTCTGCGATCATCGCTGCCGCGCGCTCGGCGATCGCGATCACCGGGGCATTGGTGTTGCCGCTGGTCACGAAGGGCATCACCGAGGCATCGGCAATGCTCAAACCGGCGATCCCGTGCACACGCAACGTCCCATCGACGACGCTGCCGGCGGGATCGTGGCCCATCCGGCAAGTGCTGGTCGGGTGCCAGTTAAGCCCGGCATTGGCGCGCATGAACGTCAGCCAGCCATCGTCATCGAGCGGAAGTGATGCCGGCTCGTAGATGTCTCCGCCCGGCCCTTCGCGGATCGCGGCGGCCGCCATGCGACACCCCCGGATCAGCGCAGCGCGATCATCGGGGTCTGCAAGCATGGCCATGGTGATGCGCGGATGGCCATCCCGCAAGGTCACCCGCCCCCGGGCACGCGGCTGGCACAGGCTGACCACGGCGGTCATGCCATCGCGGCGCATCTGCGCCGGGGTGCCAAAGCCGAGCGCCATCAACTGGATCTGGATATCGGCACCGGCAAGCGCGGGATCGCTGCGCACAAACGCCTGGACATGGTTGGCCGGGCTGCTCGCCGGCCCGCTGCCGGTGGCGAGGAAGCGCAAGCCGTGGCCCAGCGCACGCAAACCCCGGCGCGCGCGGTTATAGCTTTGCGTTTCGACATGCGCGGACAGCCGCACGTTGACATGATCGTGGAGATTGCGGCCAACCGCGGGCAGCGCATGACGCTGCGCAATGTCCTGCAAGGCATCCCGATCGCCAATGCCCGATCTCAACAGCAGCGCCGGGCTGCCGATCGCACCGGCCGACAGCACGACTTCGCCGCGCGCCTCAAGCTGGAATTCCCGACCGCGCTGCGCCACGATTGCCCCGGTGCAGCGCCCGCGATCGAGGCACAGGCGCCGCGCATGCACATGCGTCAGCACATGCAGGTTGGCGCGATGGCGTGCCGGGCGCAGATAGGCGCGGGCCGTGCTGTGCCGCCAGCCATCGATCTGCGTCGCCTGGGTCAGTCCCACGCCCTCGGCAATGCCCACCGCATAGTCATCCACCAGCGGCACGCCGCGCGCAACCAGCGCCAACATCGCCGCGCGGCAGGCCGGATCGGTGTCATCAAAGCGGCGCACCGTCAGCGGCCCGCCCTGCCCACGCGCGGGGTGCGGCTGGCCCTGCCAGGTCTCCGCCTTGCGGAACCATGGCAGCATATCGTCCCAGCCCCAGCCGGGATTGCCGTCCGCCGCCCAGCGCGCATAATCGGCAGGCAGACCGCGCCCATAGACCATGCCGTTGATCGACGATGACCCGCCGAGCACCCGTCCCGCCGCCCAGACCAGCGCGCGCCCACCCAGCGAGGGATCGGGGTCTCCACCATAGTGCCAGTTGAGCCGGCCGGGTCCCAGCAACGCCTCGACCATGCCGGGAATATGGATGCGTGGCGACCAGTCGCGCCCGCCCGCCTCGATCAGCGCAACCTGTCGCGCCGGATCTTCGGACAGGCGCGCCGCCAGCACCGCGCCCGCGCTGCCGCCGCCGATGATGATCACGTCGAACCCGGTGCGCACATCAGGCCGTTGCACCGGCAGTGGCAACCGCCTCGTCGTCATCGGGCGCGCCCCCGGCCGCGCCGATCGCGCCGATCGTGGCGCCTTCGGCATCGGTAATCAGCACGCCGCCGCCCAGCAACACGATCGGCCGGTCGATCACGCGCAGCACCGAGGGGCCCGCCAACGGATTGCCGGCCAGCGCATCGGCGATCTGCCGCGAGGTGCAGCCGAAGGTCAGCGCGGCGCGCGCCTTGCCGGTGGCAATCTCGATCGCCGACAGATTGGCACCATCTTCGCGCATCGACAGCTTCAGGTTGCCGCCGCCGTCGATCACCGCGATGCCCATCGCGTTAAGGCCCCTGTCGCGCGCAAAGGCCAATGCAGTCTTGGCGAAACGTTCGGCGGCGGCAAGCGAGAGCTGGGTCATGGCGGGTCTTTCACAAGGATAAGGTTCGATCGGATCAGCGCCACCGGGTCGCCGACATGGACGGGAACGGTCACTTCAGTCAGGTCGCACCCCGTCTGCCAGGCGGCGCGCGGCAGAACCGCATAAGTGGTGCGCGCTTTCATGATCTCGAATGTCTGGTCATGCAGCCATTGCGCGGCGAAATTGCCCTGGTTGCGGCGTTGCGTTGCGACCGTGCCGGCAAACCACGGGTCATAGATCTGGTTGTCGCGCACCATCAGCCAGGCGGTCAGCCAGTGCGCCCCTTCATCGCGCAGCGGCAGGTCGGGTGCGATCTGTTCGGCAACCGACGGGTCGGCGGGGATCGCGCGTTCCAGCAGCAGCGTTGTCACACCCGCACTTTCGCGCGCCGCCAACCGTGCCGCCACAACGCCGGCCGCACCCCACGCAGCAACCGAAAATGCCGTCACGCCCAGCGCCTGCGCAGTGGCTGCAAGCGCGTCAGCCGCGACCTCGATCGGTGGACCCTCGGGCAAACCGGATTCACCGCAACCGGGCAGGTCGGGCACGATGACATGCCATTCACCCGCCAGATCGAGCGCCAGTTCGTGCAGCGCGAGCCCGCTGCCGGGCAGGTCGTGCAACAGCATCAGCGCCGGTGCGCCGCGATTGCCATAGCTGCGCACGAACATCCGTTCGACAAACTGCACCGCCGGATCGGCACCGGCAAAGCCGGCCGCCGCCGGCGCGACCACGGGCGCGCCCTTCGGCAAGCTGCGCGCAAATTCGACGATCGCGCGGTATTTGGCCGGGGGATCGTAGGCCAGCCGTTCGATCCGCTGACCCGGCCGCATCGGCGGCAAACGGTCGAGATGGCCGAACAGCATATCCTCGGCGCTGGCCATAAAGACCGTCGGCAGGGTCACCCGCTCGGCCGCGAGATAGGCGCGGTGGCCGTGATAACACGCCGCGCGATAGGCCGCGCCATAGGTCCGGCACGATCGATAGAACATCATCACCCACAGGTGAATCTCGTCCGCCGTCGGCCGGTCGACCGGGTTGAGCCGTTCGACCTCGCGCGATGCCCAGGGAAACCAGGTGAACTGGTCGCGAAACCGCATCCAGGTCGCCACCAGATGGCCTGCCAGCGGATCGGGCACCATCTTCGCGAAATAATCGCCATAGCTCTCGAACAGCCAGGTGATTTCGGCGGCGGTAAAGATCGGCAGGCCTTCGATGACCAGCCCGGTCACCGTCTCGGGCCAGCCCGCCCCCAGTTCGGCGGCAATCAGCGCCCCGGTGTGCGTGCCAAAAACCGTGCACGGCGCAATCCCCAGCGCAGCGATCGTTGCCGCCGTCGCGCGCGCCAGATCCGCTACCGTCAGCCCTTCGGATGGCAAGGGATCGGAACTGCCAAAGCCGGGGGTGTCGAGCGCATAGCAGGTGAAATGCGCGGCGGCGGCGGCCATTTCGTGTTCGACCACCGCGCTGTCGCCGGGGGAGCCGTGCATCAGCACCAGCGGCGGCCCGCTGCCGGCGGTGCGATAATGCACTCGCCTGCCGTCCACTTCGACAAAGCGCCGCCGGACCTCGATCATCGCCCCGCGCTCACGCCGCGACGAACCGGGCATAGCGCCGGATCGCCAGGATGCTGATGACATAGATGACGATATTGATCCCGCAATAAGTGATCGCGATACCCGACACGGCGGTCTGTGACTGCGCCACGGCCGTGCCGTTGCTTGCCTCGACAAACCCGAACCAGCCGATCACCACCCCGACCACCAGCGCGCCGAGCGCAAAGCCCAGCTTTTCGCAGGCCAGCCACAACCCGCTGTAGACGCCTTCGTGGTTTTCCCCGCTGGCAGCGGCATCGGCGGCCATCGTGTTCGACAGCATCGCCAGCGTCACCATCAGAAAGCCCCCGGCGGCAAACCCGCCTTGCAGGCCAAGCGGGATCAGCCACCATTCGGACTGCCCTTTCATGGCCAGCCACAGCACCAGATTGAGGCACCAGCCCAGCACACCCACGGTATAGAGCGTGGTCGGCGCCCAGCGCCGACTGGCGCGCAGCCACAACGGCTGTGTCACGATCTGCCCGGCGGACGCCGCCATCACCACCAGCCCGATCCCCGACAGCGGCTGTTTGACAACATAAGTACAGAAATAGGCAAACGAGCCATAGCCGACGCCCTCGGCCAGTTTCTGCAAGAAGCCGACCAGCAGCAGCCGCAGATAGCGCTCGCTGCGCGCCAGCAGCCGGATCTGATCGGCAATGGTCACACTCGACGCGCGGCCTTCACCGATCGGCACCCCGGCGGTGGCAAACACCGTGGCCAGCATCGTCACCAGACAAATGCCGCCATAGACCCAGCCCATCAGCGCATAACCGGCAAACCCGCCGCCCATGCCTTGCGCAAAGCCACCGGCATAGGCGCTGACCGTCACGGCCACCGCCATGAAGCCGACGCGCCAAGACATCATGCGCCGCCGGTCGTCGTCGTTTTCGCCGATTTCCGACGCCATCACCAGATAGGGCACCGAATAGAGCGAATAGCCGGTAAAGCCGACCAGCACCATCGCGCTCATATAAGCGGCCTGCGCCATGGCAGAGGCAAAATGCGGCACGTGAAAGAACAGCACGATCGCCGCGCTGGCCAGAAACGCACCGACCAGCATCAGCGGCCGCCGCCGGCCCCAGCGTGTGTCCAGCCGGTCGGACAGCGTGCCGACCAGCGGATCGACGAAAATGATCAGCAGCTTGGGCACAAAGATCGCGAGGCCGGCCATGGCCGGGGGAATCGCCAGATAATTGGTCATGAAAATCAGCAACAACAGTGCCGGCGCGTCGCGAAAGATGCGGTCGCCGATCATGCCGACGCTGAAGCCCAGGCTGGCAGCAACGCCCAGACGCCGGGGCGCCGGGGTCGGCGCCTCATGATGCGCGGGGCTTGGCGCTGTCCGGGTGGCTGTGATCATGCAGGTCGCCTTGTGATGAGCGCTCCAGACTAGGGCCAATGGCCCCGCTTGCCAAACCACCCGCGCCGATATCCGAAATTCGGGCAGCCCTCGTTGCCGCCGCGACCGTGGCCTGCCGCCGGGCCAGTTTGGCCCGACTTTGCACGGGGCAGGATCTGCAATGCTACGCAATCTGGTGATGGTCACGGTCGTGCTTTGCCTGGCAGCATGCGCCAATGCGGTGCCGCCCGCCCGCGCATCGCTGGCACCCGGCACGCCATTTCGCGACTGCCGCGATTGTCCCGAAATGGCGGTCATCCCGCCCGGCAGCTTCATGATGGGATCGCCCGCCGGCGAACCCGCGCGCGATCCCGACGAAGGGCCGCAACGCCGGATCACCTTTGTGCAGGCCTTTGCGATTTCGCGGCTGGCGGTGACGCGCGGAGAATTCGCGGCGTTTGCCCGCGCGACGCACCGCCCGCTGCGGCCCGGATGCTATGCCGATTTCGCCAGCCCCGGCACATGGTCGGTGGTGCCGACGCTGACCTGGCAGGATCCCGGTTATCGCCAGACCGATCGCGATCCGGTGGTCTGCGTCAATTTCGACGATATCAACGCCTATATCGCCTGGCTGAACGCGCAGACCCATGCCGGCTATCGCCTGATTTCCGAGGCGGAATTTGAATATGGCGCACGCGCCGGGGCCACGACGCGCTATCCCTGGGGCGATACGATCACGCATGACCAGGCCAATTACGGTGACGAACATTGCTGCCATGGCCTGATCGCCGGACGCGATCGGTGGGAACGCACGTCACCGGGCGGGGCATTTGACGCCAACGCCTTTGGCCTGTCCGACATGCAGGGCAATGTCTGGGAATTCGTCGCCGATTGCTACACCCCCTCGCTCGACGCCGTGCCTGCGGATGGCCGCCCGGTGGTGACCGGGCCTTGCGAAAAACGCGTCATTCGCGGCGCCGGCTGGGACGATCCCTCGAACTATGTGCGCACTGCCAACCGCTACAAACAGTTGGAGACGCTGCCCGGGTCGGTGACCGGGTTTCGCCTGTCGCGCCCGCTCGGCTGATCTGTCCGGATGGCGGACTCACGTGGCGCAGAGCCGCGACGTCCCTCTCGACGCGGCTAAGATCGCCGACGAAGCAAAAGGACCACCATGCGAAAGATCGTGATTACCTGCGCACTGACCGGGGCCGGGGACACCGTGCACAAAAGCCCGCATGTGCCCGTCACCCCGGCCGCCATCGCCGCCGACGCGATTGCCGCCGCAAAGGCCGGTGCCGCGATCGTTCATATCCATGTGCGCGATCCTGACACCGGGGCTGGCGGCCGCGATCCGGCGATGTTTCGCGAAGTGGTGCGGCTGATCCGGCAATCCGACACCGATGTCGTGCTCAATCTGACGGCGGGCATGGGCGGAAAACTTCATCTGCCCCACGAGGACCCGATGCAGGTGGGGCCCGACACCGATCTGGTGACATCCGAAGAGCGGTTTCGCCATGTCGTCGAACTGCTGCCCGAAATCTGCACGATCGACTGTGGATCGATGAATTTCGGCAGCGGCGACGTCGTCATCAACCGCCCGCGCGATCTGGCGTGGATGGCACGGCGCGCGCAGGAACTGGGCGTCAAGCCGGAACTGGAATGTTTCGACATGGGTCAGGTCCAGCATGCGCTGGATCTGGTCCGCCAGGGGCTGATCGACGGACGACCGTTGTTCCAGTTCGTGCTTGGCGCCGGCGGCGGTGCCCCGGCCGCCACCGAGAGCATGACCACGTTGCGCAACATGCTGCCGCGCGATGCGATCTGGGCCGCGTTCGGGATTTCGCGCCATCAGTTCCCGATGGTCGCACAAGCCGCGCTGCTGGGCGGGCATTGCCGCGTCGGGCTGGAGGACAACCTTTACCTCGCCCCCGGCGAACTGGCCACCAACGCGCAACTGGTCGCCAAGGCGGTGCGCATCCTGAACGAACTCGGCCTGGCGATCATGACGCCTGCCGAAGCACGCGCCGAATTCGGCCTCAAGACTCGACACTAGGAGAACACCGATGACACAAGCGGCAGCGCAAGTTGCGGACAGGGTGCTCAAGCCGATCCTGGCGACCCCGGAAACGCTGGCCGGCTATGGCTGGATCATTGGCACGCCCGCCGGGGTCGAACGCGACAAGATCGATTTCTATGGGCGCGAGGTTCGCGTCACGCACCCTGCCGAGTTCCGCTCGAACGACGACACCTGCCTCAATCTCGTCAGTTTCAGGACGCGGCCGCTGAAAGTGCGGTGGATGGAATACCACACCAAACACACCCAGACCTTTATCCCGCTCGACGGCAAGGCATTCTATATGGTGCTGGGCAAGCCGACCTGCCGGCGCCCGGATGGCTCGTTCGATGAAACCCAGCCCGGCGAACCCAATCTGGACGATGTGCGCTGTTTCTACTTCGACGGCAGCGCGGGGATCGTGATGCATGTCGGCACCTGGCACGAAGTGCCGTTCCCGATCGACGGCGACACCCATTTCGTGTGCATCTGCACCAACGAAACCAACGACAATCTGGAACATCAGGATGAAAACGGCGAATCGCGCGGCGGCGATCTCGACAAAGTGCGGATCGAGCGCCGCTTTGGCCACGGCCTGGTGATCGCACCATGATCGCGCTCTACACCGCCACCACCCCGAACGGCCGCAAGGTTTCGATCGCGCTTGAGGAAATGGGCCTGCCTTATCAGGCGCATGGCCTCAATCTGAAAGCGATGGAGCAGAAATCGCCGGCGTTCGTGGCGATCAGCCCCAATGGCCGTATCCCGGCGATTGTCGATGACGGGTTTACCGTGTTCGAAAGCGGCGCGATCCTGATCTATCTGGCCGAAAAGACCGGCCTGCTGCTGCCGACCGATGCGCGCGGGCGCAGCAAGGTGATCCAGTGGCTGATGTGGCAGATGGGCGGGCTCGGGCCGATGCAGGGCCAGGCCAACGTGTTCTTTCGCTATTTCCCCGAAAAGCTGCAACCCGCGATCGACCGGTATCAGAACGAAGTGCGGCGGCTGTTCGGGGTGATGGACGAACGGCTGTCGGGCGCCGAATATCTGGCCGATGATTATTCGATCGCCGATATCGCCTGCTATCCGTGGATCGCGCAGGCCGACTGGTCGGGCGTGCCGCTGGACCACTATCCCCATCTCGCGCGCTGGTTTGCGATGGTGGGCGCGCGACCGGCGGTGATCGCCGGCATGCAGGTGCCGGCGCCGCCGCGCGAAGCTGCCGCCGTGGTCGATACCGCCCAGCAGTTGATCATGACATGATCTGGCCGGGTGAAGCGCGGCTGGCGCTGTCGATCGTCGTCAATGTCGAGGAAGGGGCCGAAGCCAACATCCTCGACGGCGACAAGGGACCCGAACCGGTCGATGAATTGCAGGCGGTGCCGCACAAGCCGATCCGCGCGCATGGCAACGAAAGCAATTATCAGTACGGCATCCACGAGGGCGCACCGCGCATCCTGCGCTTGCTGGATGAACGCCGGATGGGTGCCACCTGGACCGCCGCCGCGCTGGCGCTGGAACGCGCGCCCGACCTTGCCGCCGCGATCGCCGCGCGCGGCGACGAAGTGTGCTGCCACGGCTGGCGCTGGGTCCACCAGTTCCACATGGATGAAGCCGAAGAACGCGCGTTCATCACCAAAGCGCGCGATTCGATCGAACGCACCACCGGCCGCCGGCCGGTCGGCTGGCTGTCGCGCTATCTGCACACCGACCAGACTCGCCGCATCCTTGCCGAAGAAGGCTTCGGCTATCACATGGATGACTTCAGCCGGGACACGCCGTTCTGGGAACATGTCACACTGGCCGACGGCACCACGCGCCCCTTGGTGATCGTGCCTTATGCGCTCGACACCAATGACATGAAATTCTGGCTGACCCCGGCCTATTCGCCCGAAGACTGGCTGAAATATGCCATTGCCACGTTTGACTGGCTGTACGAGGAAGGGGGGCGGATGATGTCGCTGGGGCTGCATTTGCGGATCATCGGCCGTCCGGGGCGGATCTGGGCGTTGCGGGCGTTTCTCGATCTTGTTGCCGCCAGATCTGGCGTATGGATCGCCTCGCGCGCAGAAATTGCCGCCCATTTTGCCCAGACTCATCCCGCGCCGGAGCTTAACCATGTCGTTTGAAGACCAGACCATCCTGATTACCGGCGGGTGCGGCGGCATCGGCGGCGAAGTGGCGCGCCACCTGATCGCCAAAGGCGCGCATGTCATTGTCACCGACCGCGCCGAGGCGCGCGACGTGGCCGAAGGCGCGGAATATGCGCAGCTTGACGTCACGTCAGAGGCGGCCTGGATCGGCACGATCGATGCCATTGTTGCGACGCACGGCGCGATCAACGGGCTGGTCAACATCGCCGGAGTGTTCACGCCGGGCATTCCCTTCGAAGAGATGACGCTGGCGCAGTGGCGGTATCATATGGACGTCAATCTTGACGGCAGCTTCATGGGCTGCCGGCTGGCGATGAAAGCCATGGCGGCGACCGGTGGCGGGGCGATCGTCAACTTCTCGTCGGGGCTGGCCGAAATCATGCTGTCGGACGGCGGCGCGTACTGCGTGTCAAAGGCGGCGGTAGTGGCGCTGACCCGGCTGGCGGCCAAAGCCGGGGGCAAGTTCCGCGTCCGCGTCAACGCCGTGCTGCCCGGCGCGATCGATACGCCGATGCTGTGGGGCAATCTGCGCGAGGGGCAGGACCCGCAAGAACTGATCGACATGCTGGTCAAGCAGCATCCGATCGGTCGGATCGGCCAGACCCGCGATATCGCCCAGGCCGTGGCGTTCCTGCTCGATCCCGCCAACAGCTTTGTCACCGGCGCGCTGCTGGCGGTGGATGGCGGACAACTGGTCGACTGATCGTTATGCCAGCATGCGGGCAATGCCCAGGCACGTAGCATCGTCGCGCGCGATGACTTGCGCGCCGATGGGCAGGCCCTGCCATGTGCCGGTGGGAAACGCAGTTGCAGGCCAGCCCATGGCCGTTGCCAAAGTCATGAAATCCGCCTGATCGTCGGGCGCCGGCCTGTCATGGGCAAAGGCGGGATGCGGCGTCGAAGGCAGCAGCAGCGCGTCATGGTCGGCCAGTGCAGCCTCGGCAGCATGCGCAGCGGCGGCGATTTCGGCCAGCGCGGCCTGATAGCGCGACTGCCCCTCACCCCCGCCCCAGCGCAGCAAACCGCCAAAACCGGCGGAAAATCCTTCGGGCCGGTCGCGCAGCATGGCACCATGGACAGCCGCGCCCTCGACTTCGGCAACGATCAGCAACAGCCGCCTGATCCGGGCAAAATCGAACGCCAGCCGTACCGGCTCCGCGCCGACGGCGGCACGCATGATCGCCGCCGCAACTTGCGGCACAACGCCCGGATACCCGGCCAGGTCGAGCACGGCGATCCGCTTGGCGCCGGGATCGCAGGCCACACCCAGCATCACCGCGCAGTCCTCGGCCGATCGGGCCAGCACACCGACGTGGTCGAAACTGGGCGACAGCGGGACAACGCCGCGCCGGTCGATCAGCGCCTGGCGCGGCTTGTGACCGAACACGCCGCAATAGGCCGCGGGGATGCGCACGCTGCCAATGGTGTCGGTGCCCAGCGCTGCGGCACACAGCCCCGCAGCCACCGCCACGCCCGATCCCCCCGATGATCCGCCCGGCGAAAAGCCATGGGCGTGCGGGTTTTGGCAGCGGCCGAGAAACCCATTGTCGCCACGCGCGCCAAGCGCGCCTTCGTCCATGTTGGTCAGCCCCAGGATCACCGCGCCCTGCGCCCGCAGACCGGCCACACACGCCGCGTCCCGGTCAGCCAGCCGATCGCGACAGGCAGCGACGCCTGCCGTCCATGGCAGCCCGGCGACCGCAATATTGGCCTTGACCGCGATCGGCACCCCGTCGAGCGGCGACAGCGGCCGACCCGCCTGCCAGCGCGCGCGGGACGCGACGGCGGCGGCGTTTGCCCCCACGCCGTCAACCACCACCATCGCCCCCAGCGCGGCATTTTGCCGGGCGATGCGGTCAAGACAGTCGGCAGTGACCGCCACCGGATCGGCGGAGCCGCTGCGATAGTGGCCGGTCAGCCCAGTAACGCCCGCCGCCAGCGCAATGTCGCCGATCCCTGCCATTCCCACATCCCAATCGTCACCCCAGAACGGGTATCCTGGTGCCACGCGCGATTCTGATCGTAGCGGGTGATCGCGTGACCCGCCAATCGCCGGTTATCCATATCGCGGATAGTCGGCAAACGGGTCGCGGCAATCGGGCCGCGGGCGCTATCAGGCCGGTTTGCCGTTGGCTTGGAAGGAACGCAACATGACGATCATCGGCACACGCATGGTCAGCGAGGGCAAGACCGCGCGGCAGATCTTTGACGAAGTCATGGCCAATCCGGCGCGCGCCAAGTTCGGCTTTGGCGAAAAGCTGGCGATCATCAATGTCGATTTCCAGAACGCCTATACCCGCATCGACCGGTACAAGACCGCCTATGAAACCGACCCCCGACAGATCGAGCACGTCAACACGATCTCTGCCCTTGCCCGCGCACGCGGCATGCCGGTGGTGTGGACCCATGTCGCCTATGCCGACGATGCCGTCGATGCCGGGGTCTGGGGAACGCGCACCAATACGGCGGATTCGCTGCAAAATATCAAATACGACAGCGATCGGCATGCGTTTGACGATCGCTGCGTCTTCGCGCCGGGCGACACGATCTATACCAAGCGCATGCCCTCGGCATTTTTCGAAACACCGCTGCAAAGCCTGCTGGTATGGCTCAAGGTCGATACCGTCGTCGTGACCGGCGGCAGCACCTCGGGCTGTGTGCGCGCAACGGCGGTCGATGCGCTTTCGCGCGGCTATCGCACAATCGTGCCGATCGAAACCTGCGCCGACAAGCACGAGAGCTATCACTTCGCCAATCTGACCGACCTTCAGTTGAAATATGCGGATGTCGAGCCGGTGCAGACGGTGATCGACTGGCTGGAGAAATCGGCATGAACGAGGGCGAAGCCGATCCCGGCCTGTACGACTTCGTGCCCTATCGCGACCGCGCGCCGATCGCCTGGCCCGGCGGCGGCAAAGTCGCGGTGTGGATCTCGCCCAATCTGGAATATTACGAAATCGACCCGCCCGCCAATCCACACCGCAAAAGCTGGACCAGGCCCCACCCCGATGTGGTCGGCTATGCCCATCGCGACCACGCCAACCGCGTCGGCCACTGGCGCATGGCCGAGGTCATGACCAAACATGGCTTTCCCGGATCGGTGTCGCTGTCGGTTGCGCTGTGCCAGCACCATCCCGAGGTCGTCGCCGATGCCAATGCGCGCGGCTGGGAATTCTTCAGCCACGGCATTTACAACACGCGATACAGCTATGGCATGGACGAGGCGCAGGAACGCGCGATGATCGAGGATTCGATCCGCACCGTGCGCGATGCGACCGGGCAGACCATTCGCGGCTGGCTCGCCCCGGCGCTGACCCACACCCCGCGCACGCTCGACCTGATTGCCGAATACGGCTTCGACTATACGTGCGACCTCTATCACGACGACCAACCGATGCCGGTCAAGACCGCCCGGGGCAACCTGATCTCGATGCCTTACAGCCTTGAGGTCAACGACCATTACGGCTTTTTCATCTACAATATGAGCCCGCGCGACTATGCCGAGACGCTGATCCGCCAGTTCGACCGGCTGGCGGATGAACGCGGCGGCACTGTCATGTGCATCCCGCTGCACAGCTATCTGATCGGGCAACCGCACCGCATCGGCGCCTTCGAACAGGTGCTGCGCCACATTGCCGCCGATGGCCGGGCGTGGATCACCCGCGCCGGCGACATCGCCGACGCCTGGAGGGCAAGAGCATGAGCCTCGATCCCGCCTATCTGACCTATCCGCGCCGCCGCACCGGCTATGACCATGATCTCTATGGGTACAGCCCGCTGCCCGCGCGCGCACCGCTGGCCTGGCCCGGCGGCAAAGCGGTGGCGGTGTGGATCGTCGTGAGTCTGGAATGGTTTCCGATCACGCCGGGCGACACCCCGTTCCGCGCGCCGGGGCATATGCAGACGGCCTATCCCGATTATCGCCACTACACCGCGCGCGAATACGGCACACGGGTCGGCATGTACCGACTGCTCGATGCCTTTGCCAAAGCGGGCATTGCCGTGTCGGTCGCCGCCAACGGCGCGATCGCCGCGCGCTATCCCCGGCTGATCCGCGATATTGTCGATGCCGGGCACGAAGTGGTCGCCCATTCGACCGATATGAACGGCACAATCGCCACCGGGTTGCCGATCGAGCAGGAACGCGCGCTGATCCGCGATTCCGGCGCGATGCTGGCCGACGTGACCGGCCTTGCCCCAAAGGGCTGGCTCGGCATTGCCCGGTCGCAAAGCTGGAACACCCCCGACCTGCTGGTCGAGGCCGGGTTCGACTATTGCTGTGACTGGGTCAACGATGAACAGCCATGGCGCTTTGCCAATGGCCTGATCAACCTGCCGCTGAACCATGAACTGTCGGACCGGCAGATCCTGACCGCGCAACAGCAATCGGTCGACAGCTATGCAACGCAGATCCGCGACGCCGCCGGCTGGCTGGCCGCCGAATCCGCACCCGGCGACGGGCGCATGCTGCCGCTGCATCTGACCCCCTATATCATCGGCCTGCCCTATCGCATGGACGCGTTCGAGCGGCTGTTGGGGCAACTCGCGGCAGACCCGGCTTGCTGGTTTGCGCGCGGCGGCGAACTGGTCGCGGCATACCGCCAAGGCGCCGCGACGCCCTGACCGAAATCCGGGCAGTTCCGCCCCGCCGGGTGTCGACAAGGCTGGCGCCACTAGGGTGCAAGCAGGCAGACAATAATTGGACAGGTCATGGACCCGCAATTTCCCCACGCAATGCTTTCACGACCATCTGCCGACGCGCGCGGTCGCGAGAGTTACCTCGCCGCGATGCGCCGTTTTCTGATCGGTGACTTGTACAACGGCAACGAAGTGGCCTGGCAAAAGCGCCAATTGCCGGCATTTGTTGCGCAGCATGGCCGTGCACCTGAAACCTATACCGAGGTCAGGACCGCGATGGGCCGCGATCCATTCTACCGCGCCTTTTCGCTGCTCAACCGCGCGACGCAGGAATTGCTGTGGGACACGGTGGGTGAAAGCGTCGAGGCCCAATTGCCCGATCTGCGCGCCGCTGCCGAGGCCGTGCCCGCCGCCGGCGGCAGCCTGAGCCTCGACCCCGATTTCGAGCTGCCCGACTATGCCCGCAAGGTGGACATCCATGTCATGCCCGGCAGTTTTCACACCGAACTGGGCGCAGGCGATGTCTATGCCGGCGCGGTCTACGACCGCGGTGTCTATCTCTATGCCTATGGCGAACTCGGCACGCGCAACGACGGGCTGGGCTGGGCGACGGCCAATTTTGTCCGCGAACGGTTCCCCGATTTCCGGCCCGCGCGGATACTCGATCTGGGCTGCGGCGCGGGAATGTCGACGCATCCGCTGTGCGAAGCATTTCCCGGCGCAGAAGTCCACGCCGTCGACATTGCTGCGCCAATGCTGCGCTATGCGCATGCCCGATCAGAATCGATGGGCGTGCCGATCCATTACAGGCAGGCCAGCGCCGCGCAGACCGGTTATGCCGACGGCAGCTTTGATCTGGTGATCTCGAACCTGCTGCTGCACGAAATCCCCCAGAAATTGAGCAAGCAGGTGCTGGCCGAATGCCACCGGTTGCTCGTGCCGGGGGGGATTACCGTTCACAACGACATGGTCGGCTGGCCCGATGATCCATTCCAGCAATTCATGGCCGAATGGAACAGCCACCACAACAACGAAGTGTTTGAGCGCGGCAGCGGCACGCTCGACTGGGTCGCCGCCTGCATCGCCGCCGGATTCGCGGCAGAAGACACGTTTCTGCAACCGATCGGCGCCGCCTATATGGCCGAACAACTGGCCTATGTCGGTTATCGCGGCGCGGTGCGTCGCTAAGCCATGAGCATGCCTGCAAACAACACCCTGCCCCCGCTCGACGCCTTGCGCGCGTTGCTGGGCGATGACAATGTCATTACCGACGCCGCCGAACTGTCGTTCTATTCGACCGACGTCTATCGCCGCGCCGCGATCGATGCCGAAATGGTGATCCGCCCCGGCAACGCTGGCGAACTGGCCGAGGCGGTGCGGATCTGCACCGGGGCTGGTCTGGTGGTGATCGCCAGAGGCGGCGGGCTCAGCTATACCGGCGGTTATCTGCCGGTGCGCGGCCAATCGGTGATCATCGACACACTGCGCATGGCGCGCGTGATCGAAATCAACCGGACCGACATGTATGTCACGGTCGAATGCGGCCTGACGTGGAAAGCCTTGCTGGCGCAGTTGGCGCCGCTGGGCCTGCGCACCCCCTATTTCGGACCGATGTCCGGCTATGGCTCGACCGTCGGCGGGGCACTGTCGCAGGGCAGCGTGTTCCTGGGGTCGACGCAATATGGCACGACGGCGGACAGCGTGCTGTCGGTCGATGTCGTGCTGGCCGATGGCACGCTGCTGTCGACCGGCTCGGCCGGGGCAACGCATCGGCCATCACCGTTCTTCCGCAACTATGGTCCCGATCTGACCGGATTGTTTCTGCATGACTCGGGCGCGCTCGGGATCAAGGCATCGGCCACTTTGCGGTTGATCACGGCGCCGGAACATTCGGGCGCGATTTCGTTCACGTTCGGCACCGCCGCCGATCTGATTACAGTCATGTCCGAAGTGTCGCGGCGGGGGTTGGCGGCGGAATGCTTTGGCGCCGATCCCTATATCTGGGGCATGCGGCTGTGGGACGACGACATCGGCCGCGACCTGACCCGGCTGATCGGCGTGGCCCGGTCGGGCAATTCGGTGATCGGCGGGCTGAAGGACGCAGCGCGGATCGCGATGACCGGGCGCAAGGCGTTGAAAGATGTCGAATATGCAATGAATGTCACGGTCGACGGCCATACCCCGGGTGAAGTCGACCATGCTGTCGCCGAAATCCGCCGGATCGGCGCGGCACGCGGCAAAGAGATCGAGGCAACGGTGCCGCTTGCCGTGCGCGGCGCGCCGTTCCTGCCGCCCAACGACATTCTTGGCCCCAAAGGCGAACGCTGGGCACCCAACCACGGCATTGCCCCGCATTCGCGTGCGGTGGACATCGCCGAGCGGCTGCAGGCGTTTTTTGACGAACGCGCCGCGCTGATGAAAAGCCATGATATCGAATGGGGCTATGTCACGTTTGCCGTGTCCACTTCGGCAATCCTGATCGAGCCGATGCTGTATTGGCCCGGTGCGCGCGAAGTCTATCACGAACGGATGATACAGCCCGCGCACCTCGCCAAGCTGCCGAAACTGGCGCCCGATCCGGCCACTGCCGAAGTGGTCAAGACTTTGCGCAGCGACCTGACCCGGTTCTGGACGGAACAAGGCTGCGTCCATTTGCAGATCGGCAAGACCTATCACTATCTCGAAAGCCGCCAACCCGACATGCGCGCGCTGATCGAGGCGATCAAGCAGGTGGTCGATCCGCAAGGCCTGATCAACCCCGGCGCCCTGGGCCTCAATCCATGAGCGAAGCGAACACCCCGGAAGGGCGCGGGCCGGACAAGCCCCGCCCGCGCAAGGCGACCGGGCCGGATCGCCCGCGCTATCTCGATGCCGCCGATCTCGACAAAGTCATGGCGGTGCTGCTGGCACTGACGTCCGAAGTCGCGGCCTTGCGCGAACGCGTCGACAGCCACGAACGGCTGGCCGCCGGCGGCATCCTGCCGTCAGTGGAACAGGTCGAGGCGTTCATGCCCGATCCCGTTACCGAGGCGCAACGCGAAGCCTGGCGCGATGCCTACCTGCGCCGGCTGTTCCGGGTCATCACCGAAGACGTCGAGGCGTTGCAGCAATTGCCGTGACGGGGCGGATCGATCGGGGCTTTTGCCGGACCGGCGCGGGCATGATCCACTATCGCAGCGCGGGCGATCCAGCGTCGCCGCCGCTGCTCATGCTGCATGGCGGGCCGGGCTCATCGGCGAGTCTGGCGCCCCTGATCGCGGACCTCGCCGACAGGTTCCGCGTCGTTGCACCCGATACGATGGGCTGTGGCGATTCCGACCCGGCACCCGACGCCACGCCCGATATTGCCGGCTATGCGGCCTACCTGGCCGGTTTTCTGGACGCGATGGCGATGCCGTCGGTCGCGGTCTATGGCCACCATACCGGTGCGCAAATCGCCTGCGAACTGGCGATCGCCCATCCACACCGGGTCAGCCGCCTGATCCTCGATGGCGCGGCGCTGTTCGCACCCGAGTTGCGCGTGGACTTTGTCGCCCGTTATGCGCCGCCGATCGTCCCTGTCGACAGCGGCGAGCACCTGACATGGCTGTGGCAATTTGCCCGCGATCTGACGCGGTATTTTCCGCATTACCGCAAGGATGCAGATCATCGGACCGTACCGGGCCAACCCCTGCCCGCTGACCTTGCGACCAATCTGGTGGCAGAAGCGTTGAAAGTCTGGCCGACCTGGCACCTCGCCTATCGCGCCGCGTTCAGCCACGATTTCGCCGCCCGACTTCCCGCCGTGGCCCAGCCGATGCTGGTGCTCGAAGTTGCCGGAGATCCGCTGGCCGAATTTGCCGCCCGGGCCGCCGCGCTGGCGCGCGGAACCTGCCGCGCGGTGTCGCGTGGCGACCGCGCCGAGGCGATCGTTGGCTTCGCGACGGCCCAAGCGTAAGAGTCGCGAGACAGCACGCCCTACGCCAATGGCTCGGCACGCAACCGATAACGCATTGGCAGGCTGGCGGGCGCAGGCGGCGGCGCCAGGACTCCGAAAAGGAACGGGCACACGTATGCGCCCGTTCGAACTTGTGTTTCGATTGCCGCTTACATCAGAACTTGGCAGATAGGCGGAAGCCGAAGTTGCGCGGATTTGGTGCGCCGGCGATAACCCCCTGGTGCGCTTCGCTGAAAAAGAACGCCGGATCGGGGAAGCGAACCGCATAAGTCCAGTTTTTGTCCTGCGTCAGGTTGGTGATGTACCCTTCAAGCTTGTATTGGCCCATTGTCAGGCCAAGCGAGACATTGACATGCGCATAACCGCTCAGCCGGGCAATATCGGTCGCTTCGGCATATTGCGCCCCGGTGTAGTACACGCCGCCATGCGCGTACCAGCCCCAGTCGTTGTTCAGCTTGCCGTTGTAAGTCAGATCGGCAGCTGCCTGGATCGCGGGAACCAGGTCGACCCTGTTGCCGTTCTGGTTCGGTACAGCACCACTGGTGAACGCCGAGAACCAGCTGTTGTCGTCATAAGCCGACCGCTTGGCGTCGGTCCAGTTGATCACGGCATGCGCGGTGAACTCTTTCGTGACATGCGCCGTGCCTTCGAATTCGATCCCCTGGATGTGGTTGCGCGCCACGCCGTACAAGCCGATCCCGCTGCCGGGATAGGGGCAGGCCGCACTCACGCCTTGAGTTGGCAGCGTGGAGCAGCCCGCCGGATTAAAAATATACGTTTCGACAAGCGCATTTTTCCAGACCTGGTTGAAATAGGCCAGACTGAAAAAGACCTGGCCGTGATCGAGCGATTTCTTCAGCCCGACTTCCCAGGCATTCAGCGTCGGGTCCGGCGTGAAATAGCCGCCACCGAATTGCGAACGGATCGCAGCCTGGGTGAAAGGATCACCTTCGATGTACGAAGTCTGCAACTGCGGAGGTTCGGCACCGACCGAATAGCTGCCATAAATGCTCAGGTCGTCTGACGGATGGTAACGCAAGATCGCGCGCGGCAGCGTGTGCTTGTAAGTGATGCCTTCCGGCGTAAGCAGTGAGGCCGGCTGGCCGTAGAGTGCGTAATCGGTGATATTGTCGGCTTGGTAGCGCACCTCGCCGGTCGCAGTCAGCACCGGCAGAATATCGTATTCAATCGAGCCGTATACCGAGGCAGCATGCTCAGTTTCGTTGGTAGGGTTGGAGTTGCCGAACAGTCCACCAAAATAACCGTCATAGGCTTCTTCGTATTTTGAATGGAAATAGTTGAACCCGATCACGAGGCGATAGCGCTTTTTGGGGTCGCTTACGATCCGGGCGTCGAGGTCGACGTCATTGGAGAAGTAAGGCAACGCGGTGGTGAAAGCATCGAGCGGAGTGTGGTCGGAACTGCTGATATCAAGCGATCTCTGCTGATTATACCCCGCGCTCCACTGGAAATTGGCCTCATAAGGGAGCGCAATGCCGCCTTGCAACGAGCCCTGGATATTGTTGCGAACCAACCCGTCCCTGCTTTCCCGCGGGACCTGATTGAGCAGCAGACCCTGTGCGCCGTAGAAATTGTTGGTGCTTACTGCGGTCAGCAAGGCCGGCGGGATCACCGTTCCGCTGAGTACCGCCTGCGGATTGATCTGGCCCAGGCTCGGAATTCCGTTGCAGAAGTACGGATTGGCCATGCCCGGACAAGCCGTGCCCAACGTCTGACCCGACAGGAACGCATCGGCAGCGCCCGAATCGTTGTCGTGCGCATAGTGGAACCGGCCGCGCACCCAGACGTCGGGGCTCGGCGTTGCATAGAGCACCAGCGTAACACCTTTGGTATCCTGTTCGCCCAACGGTCCCCCGTCGGCCGAGGTATATTGCTTGCCCTGACGATACCATTCGCCGGTCAGCCGCGCGGTCAATATGCCGGGAACGAGCGCGCCTTCGATCGAGGCGATGTCATCGAACGAGCCCTTGGTTGAATAGCCGGCGGTGATGCTGCCCTTGAGCTGTTCGGAGGGGTTCTCGGTGATGATGTTGAGCGCGCCGCCGAACGTGTTCTTGCCGAAATAGACGCTTTGCGGGCCCTTGATCACTTCGACGCGCGAGGCGTCGTCGAATGTCAGCGAACCGGTACCGCCCGAAATATAGATGCCATCGACGAACACTGCGCCCGAATCGCCGCGGCCACCGCCATAGTTGTTCGACATGCCGCGGAACACCAAGGACGGAAACTCGCGTCCCCCGCCGAAGAAGCTGGCGCCCTGACTGTTGAACGTAAAACCGCCGAGCGTCTGCAACGTATCGAGGTTGGTAATCAGATCCTGGCTAAGTTCGGCCGCAGATATCGCCTGGAGCGAGATCGGCACATCGATCAGTTTTTCTTCGCGGCGGCGCGCGGTGACGATGATGTCGCCGCTATTGGTCGCGGCAGGAGATGTCTCGGCGGCTTGTGGTGCAGTATCGCTTGGCGCTGCCTGGGCAAAAGCCTTGCCCGGAACAGCCAGGGCGCCGGACAGCGCCAGTACCGACAAGCCGGCAAGGCGCCATTTGCCCTTATGACCCGATTGCGATTGGCGTCGGCAGGCGTTTATCTTTTGATTGTCCATAACAACCCCCTTGTTGTTGCAAAGGAACCCGAAGGCCAGAATAAGTCGGATATCGAAGCCCCGTCGTTTCAACAGCGCGGGACTGACGATGCACATCACCAGACAGGCGGGTTCTGGAAAATGCGGAATAAAACCGCGACCGAATCTCGGTCGAACCCATTTTAGTCAATTTGCGGAAACCAATACTCTTGGCGGTTCGGGCGCGATTCCAGCCATTGCGCGGCCCCTGTGCGTCACCCGAACGTGCCGCAAAAGCGGCGATTTGCATGGATAACGCTCACTTTTCAAACGGTGCCGCAAATGCGGCCGCCATCGCCGCCCACCGCTTTGGCTCATTCATCATCTGGATGCCGGTATAATTGGAAAATACCCTGTATCCGAAATCCGGACGCAGCGCGTGCAGCCGGTCGTCGAGATTGTGAATACCATCGTGCGCATCGGTCACGATCAGCGTGGGCGCGCGGATGGCCCTGGCATCGGCCGTCATGTCATAATGATAGACCGCCCAGTGACCGATGTCCGGCCCCATCTGATACATCGTCAGCAGCAGGATCGTCCGGCTGCGCAGGTTTTGGGGTGTTTGCGGATGCGGATCGCCCGGCACGTCATACGTATAGAAACTGCTGAAATTGCTGCCGTCGGGCTTTGGCGTGCGGTCGTATTCCGGCTGCGCCAGTGCGGAGGCGTTTTCCGCCGCGTTGAAATAGGGATTGCCGTGCAGGATCAGCGCGGTCACCCGATCGGGATGGTGCGCGGCAAACGCGGCGGCGATCAGCGATCCGGTGTGGTGGCCGACCATGATCACCGTTTTCAGCTTTAGGCCATCGAGCAACGGCACCAGATTTTGCGCCAGATCCTCGATCGTCGGCTGCCCCGGCGCCGGATCGGACAGGCCGTGCCCGGGCGTGTCGAGCGCGATCGAGCGAAACCCGAGCCGCGCCAGTTCGTTCTGGATTTCGGCATATTCGATCATCGACATCCACGCCTGGTGGATCAGCAACAACGGCACTTTGGCATCGCGCGGACCGATGTCGCGGTAATGCACCTGCCCCATCGGCGTGGTGACATAGCCTTTGCCGCCGGCCAGAACGCCATTTCCCACCCAGCCATCGCCGGCATAGGCGGGGTCCGCCAGCAGCATAAGTGCCAGCGCGATCAAGGACAGCAGGTTTTTCATGGTTTCACATCCAGAAAGACAACACGCGACGTATGCGCGTTGAAATCATCGCGAATGGCAAGGTGCACCGGCGCCGCCGCATAAGCGCGGTAATCGGCGACGCTCGCAAAATCGCCGATCACCTGCCACTGCATCTGCGCCGGGTCGGCCGGATAGAGCGCGCTGCGTTCGACATGATAGGCCTGCACCATGGGCAATCTGCCCATTTCGCGAATGGCATCGACATTGCGCGCCTGATCCGCCGGCGAGGCATTCGGGCGGAAATCGAACATCACCGTGTGGCGGACCCCGACCCCGCGCGCGGCGGCAAAGCCGGGGGCAAAGCCGCCGCCCAGATCGCAGGCCACCTGGTTGCGGCACAACAAGGCAAGATCGGCACGCGCAGCTTCAACCTCACGCCGGGCGGCCTCGGCATGATCGTCAAGCTGCACCATGCTCAGCCATTCGAACCGCGCCGGAAACGGATCGGGCACGAAATTGCGTCCGACCAGCACCCCGCTTACGCCGGGCAAAACCGACAGCGCGCGCAGCCGCGCGACGATCGCCGCAACCGCCACCGGGTCGGCATCGTCGCGCAGGTTGAACAGCCGCGTTTCGAGCAGGCGTGAGGTCGCACCAAACGCGCGGGACAAAGGCGTCAGCGCGGCCAGCGCCCCGCCGACCATGACCTGACGGCGCGCGAGCATGTCACTGCCTGGCCGGCGCCGGCTTTTGCTCCTGCGCATAATGTTCGATGCTCGACAGGCTGGGGCCGTACCATTTGGTCGGCGCCGCCATATACTGCGGATATTTGGCACGGACCCGCGTCAGGACTTGCGGGCTGTAATAGTCGAGCGTGTTGTTGGAACAGTATTCGCCCTCATACATGATGTGGCCATCGGCCTGCCCCATCAGCATCCATGGCAACCACGGCGTCACGCGTATCCACACGCCGTTGTGCGGCAAATGGTCGAGCCCGGCATCGGCAAGATCGGACAGCTTGACGAAATAGCGGAACAGTTCGGTCGCCTGGACGAACTTGCCGCCGGATTCGCGCGGCCAGTGCACGGGATCGAGCCGGTTGGGATACCAGCCATCGCCTCCGTCGTGGAGCAGGACCGTGTCGGGACCGAACATGCTCCAGTTCATCAGGAACGGCTTGCGGGCTGCGCCGGTGGGTTCGGGCATGGTGTGCGAATCGGTGCCGGGAATGGCCGGTGGCCCGACCCAGTCGCGGATCACCCAGTTGTACGGATCGTTGGCGATATCGACTACCCGGACGCGTTCGCCGGTATAGGGATTGTCCCAGGATTCCAGCACGTCGCCGGTCTTGGGATCGGTGTAGAACACCACTTCCCTGGACATGCGGTCGTAATTGCCGTCGGGCCGCAGGACCACGCGGATCGAGCTGAACACTTCGAAATTGAACAAGTGGCGCACCGCTTCGCCCGGACGGACGCCCCGGATCGAGCCCGAACAGCGCCCCCACACCTGCCGCCCGTCAAGATGCGCCTGGAACCGCGCCGCCTGCGTGCGGTTCCACACCGGATCGTTGAACGGCAGCGCCGCGCCGGCCGGCAGGTCGGCGGCGCGCGCCGGCACTGTCTCGGCAAGTCCGGCAACCAGCCCGGCGGCACCGAGGCCAAGCGCCATGCGGCGGGTGGGACGGATCAGATCGGTCATCGCATGCTCCTGGAACAAGAAAGAAAAGGACGTGTCAGGCAAGCGCATCGAGAATTTGCAGCGCGGCGTTTTCCGCCGCCTCGCACGCGCCCTCGATACCGGCATGGACCCGGCACAAATGTTCGCCGGCAAAATGCAGCGCACCCACCGGTTCCCCCACCAGCGTGCCATAAGCGGTCAGATCCCCCGGCCCGAAATAGCCGATGTGGCCAAGGCTGAACGGATAAGTCGACCAGTTGTGAATCTTTGACACGGAAACCTGCCCCGCCGCGGCCGGGCGCAAGCGGACCAGTTCATCGACCGCCAACCGGGCCAATTCGTCGTGCGACAGCAGGTCGAGCGGGCCCGAGGCCGCGCCATTGGTAATCCCGATCAATGTGCCATAGGGCGGTTCGAACGAGGGGAAATAGGCGAACGTCTCGATCGCGCCGTCGGTCCACATCGTCGGCGGCAGGCCATCCTTTTCCCAGAACGGCGATTTGACCGAAAACAGCACATAGACCGTCTTGTAATAGCGTTGCCGGTTCCACCCGGCACGCTTGGCGTCGGAAACATCGCCGTGAATCGGGATCGATTTCATCACCGAAAGCGGAATTGTCGAAATCGCGGCACGCGCGCGATAGACCGCACCGTCCCGGCACGTCACTGTCACCGCCTTGGGCTGCGCATCGATCATCGCGACGATCTGGTTCAGCCTGACTTCGCGTTTCAGCGACCTGGCCATTGCCGTGGTCAGCGCGTCGGTGCCGTCGCGCACGATGTCATATGGACCGTTCTTGCCCTCCCACACGTAATAGTGGTTCTTGCGCAGCGTATCGAGCGCGCTGGCATCGGACAGCTTCCACCCCGGGGTGCTGACCTCCAGCATGCGCATCGCTTCGGGCGAGGCACCTTTGGATTGCAGATAGTCGCGCAACGACATCCGGTCGATCGGGATGAATTCGGGACGCTGCCAACTCTGCGGATCGGTCAGCGGATCGTCCTTGAGCAGATAGTGCGGCAGCAACCGGAACGGGTTGAGCGCGCGTTCGTCGCCGACCAGCCGGTTGAGCGGGGAATTGGCCCAGTCGCCGGTCGGCGCGCTGCCGCCCACGCTGACCGCGACCTGGTATTTCGATGTCTCGCTCAACGCGCCTTTGGGTGGAGGGACCAGGGCGACGCCAAGGTCGGCGGCATTGCCGCGCACCCGGCCATAGCCCGCGCCGATCTGCGCGGCGCCCAGCTCTGGACGCCCCGGCAGATCGCGCGCCGTCCAGCACCGCCCGCCGATCCGGTCGGAACCCTCGATGACCAGCACGCTCAGTCCGGCGGCTTCGAGCATGCGCGCGGCGTGCAGCCCCGACATCCCGGCCCCCATGATCAGTACGTCGGCATCAAAGCCCTTGCCGGGTTCCGACGCCCAGGCGGGCGCGGCGGCGGCCGCCAGCGTCAGAGCCCCGGCCTTCAGCGTCGATCGACGCGACAACGCCGCCCTAAAACCCTCTTTGATCATCACCTTCTCCGCAACGCCGCCTGCAAACTGGACCGGTGTGTTTACCGGGCACAAGGTTTAACTGGCGATGTCCGAATAGCGGCCAAGGCGCAGCATCCCGATACGCCGGCCGACGCATGCGCCTAGGCGCATGGCAGATCATTGCGGAGACCAGCCATGAAGGCCTATGAAATCGGAACGCAACAGGGGCTCGCCTCGCTGCGCCTGGTCGAACGACCCGACCTGATTGCCGGCCCGGGCGAAGTCGTGCTGAAAGTGCGCGCGACATGCCTCAACCATCGCGACATGCTGGCGCTGGAAGGGACTTATGGCCCGCGCCGACCGGAAAACCGCACGCCCTGTTCGGATGGTGTGGGCGAAGTGATCGCGATCGGCGAAGGGGCCAGCGGTTTCGCCATCGGCGACCGTGCCACCGCCAACCATTTCGTCACCTGGACCGGCGGTGCGTTCGCCCAATCCGCGTTCGGCGCCGATCTGGGCATCAACCGCGATGGCTGGCTGGCCGAACAGATCGTCATCCCGGCCGCCGCGCTGGTCAAAGTGCCCGATACGCTCGACGATGCACAGGCCGCCCCCCTGCCCGCCGCCGGCCTGACCGCGTGGAACGCGCTGGTCGAAGTGGGCAAGATCAAGGCCGGCGATGTCGTGCTGGCGCTCGGCACCGGGGGCGTGTCGATCTTTGCACTGCAAATCGCGCGGATGCACGGCGCGCGTGTGGCCATCACGTCTTCGAGCGATGAAAAGCTGGCCATAGCACGTGGCCTTGGCGCCGACATCACGATCAATTACCGCACCAGTCCCGACTGGGCGGCCGAACTGGTGGCCGCGACCGGCGGTGCCGGCGCCGACATCGTGGTGGAAACCGGCGGCCTTGCCACTCTGCCACAATCGATCGCGGCGGCGGCCGTCAACGGCCGGATCGTGATCATCGGCGCGCTGGCCGGCCCGCCCAGCCAGGGCCTGGCCAATTTTCCCAGCATCATCGGCAAGAACCTGACGTTGCGCGGCATCGCCGAAGGCAGCCGTGCGATGCTGGCGGCGCTGGTCCGCGCCGTCGAGGCGTCCGGCATGCGGCCCGTCATCGATCGCGAATTTGCCTTCGACCAGGCCGCCGATGCTTATGCCCACCTCAAATCAGGTGCGCACATGGGTAAAGTGATGATCCGCCCGGCATATTGAGGCTCTGCCAACCCCACCCACCGCCGTCACCACAGACTTGATGACGTCCGTGGTGACGTGCGTGGATGGAATCAAATGTCGGGCACGGAATTGTCGGTCCAGCTTCGCCAGTCATGGCTGACGCGCTTTTCGTCGATCAGCGTGCGCTGCACGCAGACGTCGTCCTTGAACCATTGCCACACCCGTGCGCGGTGGATGCCGTCGGCGGCGTGCTGGATCATTTCATACAGGTAAAGGCCGGGCTCGCCACGGCGCGTCCAGTTCAGGCATGTCGTCCGCAGATAGTCGTCGGGCTGCATCGGTGCCGCCCAGCCGGTGATCAGATCGTTGTCCCACCAGATCCGGCCATCGTGGTACCAGGCGGGAAATTCGCGGAAATCGATGCGGCCGTCGTCCCAGAAATACTGGTTGGTCTGATAATAGGGATAGGGATCGGTGGGCTCCATGATGCGGCAGATCAGGCGTGAACGGTGCTGGTCGGTCAGGGCGCCGGTCTTGGCATCGTAATAGCGATACCAGCCCTCCCACACGCCTGCGCTGTGCATCAATTGCGGCATGCGGCGACGAAATTCGCCCCATTGTTCCACGCTCAACTTGTGGTCTTCACTCATCCTGGTTCCCTCCATTCAGTCTGACTGTCACTTTGCCCATCGACCGGCCCGACAGCAGCCGTTCGACAGCATCGAATACGTGGGCAATGCCGTCGAAGCCGGGCTGGTCGAACGTGACGGCCAACTGGCCTGCGCGGTACAGGTCGAACAGCCGGGCGCGCGCAGCGGGCCAGTGTTCGCCCAGCAGCCCGTTCATGAACCCGCGCACCGACGCGCCCTTGTAGTAAAGCTTGTGCACGACACGCGGCCCGGTGACGATTTCGGGCACCCCGTCGAGATCCTGCGCCGCGCCGCCCGCAACCAGCCGTCCATGCTGCGCCAGATTGTCGAGAAACGCGTCGCCGATCGTCCCGCCGACCGTATCGATCGCGACGTCGAGCGCATCACGAAATTCATCGGCGAGCACTTCGGCGACAGACTCGCGTTTGTAATCGATCACCCGATCGGCACCCAGACCGGCCATGAACGCGCACTTGTCCGGCCCGCCGCACACCGCCACCACACGGCAACCGCGCAGCTTTGCCAATTGGACCAGCAGATGGCCCAGGCCGCCCGCCGCCGCCGAGATCGCCACCGTCTCGCCATCGCGCACCGCACCGATATGTTCCAGCGCCAACAGCGCCGACACTCCGGTCGATGCCAGCGCCAGCCAGTCGCGCCCGGCACCGGGCATGGCGGTGAAGCCCGCTGCCGGGCCGATGTTGGCCTCGCGATAGCCGCCGGTAAAGCGCACCGTCGCGGCGGCATCGCCGACGGCAAACGTGCTGACCCCCTCGCCCACGGCAACCACCGTGCCGATCGCCTCGACCCCGGTCAGCGTGGGCAGACCGACCCGCACGTAATCGACCGCGTTGCGCGCGATCTGGGTGTCGAAAATGCCGTTGACCCCGCACCAGCGATTGTGCACCGCGATTTCGCCGGGGCCGGGCTCGCGCCAGGCGAGCGCCACCACCTCGGCCGCTTCGCGAAACGACGGTGCAAAACGTTCCAGCCGGATCGCCTGATACGTCGTGTTCATGCGATCGGAAAACCCAGGCCGCCCGGATTCAATTGCCCTCTCGGATCGACCGTCGCCTTGATCGCGTCAAGCAGCGCGCGCGAGGCGGCGTCACGGCTGTCGCGATAGGGATAGGCGCGGCCGATCTGGAAATGGCCGCACCCATAGCGCGCGCAGATCGCGACCACTTTTGCCCGCGCCTCTGCCACCAGCGCGGTGGCGGACGGATTGGACGCCGGCTTGGGCAGCCGCGCCAGATGCGCCGGTTCGACATGGACTTCGTGAATCGGGCGCCAGCCATGCGGCCAATAGAACACCGGCTCGATGGTCAGGGCATTGGTCGAAACGCTGGTGAACAGAAATCCGGTGAACACGCCTTCACGCGCGAACGCCTCGGCCATGGTGTCGAACAACGCCTGGAATTCGGCAAACAGGGCTGGCGCCTGCGACAGCGCGACCATGCCATGGACCGGGGCCCAGGCTTCCCCTTGCGGCCCCAGCATCGAATTGAGCGGCGGGAACGGCATCGCGCGGATCACTTTGGCGATGGTGTTCTCAATCTCGTGCCCGCCTTCGGCCAGCGCGATCCGCCGTGCCTCGGCCATGTCGGCGGCAACGGCGGCGGGCGAACGCCCCTCGGCAATCACATGCAGCGGATAATCGCCCGCCTCGACAAAATCGCGGCCGCCCAGCGCCACTTTCGCCGCCGACCACAGCCCTTTGGCAAGCGACTTTTCGCGTGCGACCACCGCGCCCAGCGCCTTGACATCGCTGGCCAGCGACATGCGCTTCAGCCGCACGCGCGTCAGGCCGGGATCGAACCCGCACGTCTCGCTGGCGATCCCGGCCCGGGCGACTTCGGCCAGCGCGCGCAGCAGGGCTTCGCCGGTCGGGAAAGAGAACGAGGCGTAATCTTCGTGGGCCGGCGCCCGGATCAGCCGCAGCGTGATTTCGGCCTTTATCCCCAGAGTACCGCTATCGCCGCAGAACAGCCCGGTCAGATCGGGGCCATAGTGGCGATAAAAGGCATGGTCGCCTCGGCCTTGCGCACCGGTCCTGAGCACCTGGCCATCGGCCAGCACCATCGTCAGCGACACCACGCTTTCGCTCGACGTGCCATAATGCCCGGCGCCCAGCATGGCGTTGAGCTGTGACAACCCGCCGCCAACGGTCGATGCCAACCCCGACATCGGCCCCCAGAACGGCGTGCGCAACCCGTGCGGGGACAGCGCCGCGTTGAGCGTGGCCCAGGTGCAGCCGGGCTCGACCGTGACGGTCATGTCATCGCCATTGATCGCCACGACCCGGTTCATCCGCGCCATGTCGAGCGACAGCGTATCGGACGTGACCGGGGTGTGGCTGCTGGTATAGCTCATGCTGGCACCGCGCGGGGCGACGGCGATCCCGCTGGCATGCGCGGCCTGCATCACCGCGACGAGGTCTGCGATCGTGCCCGGCGCCACCACCAGCGCGACCTGGTGCGGCGGCGCCGACCAGATATCCTCGCTGTGCAAGGCGCGGGTCGCGGCGTCATCGGAAACGTGATCCGCACCGACCGCTTGCGCCAGCGCATCGCGCAAGCGTTCGATCCGGGAATGCGTGGCAGGATTGGCCGCGTCGGCGTGCATGGAATAGCCCTTCTGGTTGCGGACCAGTCCTAATTTACCAGGTCCCGTCACAGCCGCATCACAATGGCATTGTCCGAACAGCGGACGCCGGGCCGGGCCACCTTGCCCGCAGCCACGCTGGTCCGGTCAATGCGGCAGGACAAAAGGGGGAAATCGCGCATGGCGACGACTGGGACCGGCGACGGATACGGCGAATTTCGCAAGGGCTGGCCGGTGGTGCTGTCATCAATGCTGGGCATCGCGCTCGGCCTGTCGCCGCTGCCGTTCTATACCATCGGTGTGTTCGCGCCGCATCTGGCGCGGGCCTTCGGCTGGAGCCAGGGCCAGATCATGGGCGGGCTGACTATCACCACACTGATGGTGTTGTGGGCCGGGCCGGCAGTGGGGTTCCTTGCCACGCGCTGGCCGGTGCGCCGGGTGGCAATCGGTTCGCTGGTGCTGTTTGGCCTGGCGTTCATGTCGCTGGCGCTGTCGACCGGTTCGCTGGTACAATATTACCTGACGTTTGCGGCGATTGCGGTTCTGGGGGCTGGCACGTTGCCGATCACCTGGACGAAAGTCGTCAACCACCGCTTTGACCGGCGCAAGGGCCTGGCGCTGGGCATCTCGCTGGCGGGTACGGGAATTTTCGGGTTCCTTTCCAAAGGACTGACCGCCGGGCTGATTGCGCGGTTCGGCTGGCGCGGCGGGTTTGTCGGCATCGGGATGCTGCCGCTGCTGATCGCATTGCCGGTGGCGGTGGCGTTGTTTCGCGACACGGCGCCGATGCCCGGGCGCCCGGGCGCGCCGGTGCTGCAGGACGGCGGCCTGACCGTCGCCGAAACGCTGCGCGACCGGCGGTTCTGGACAATGGCGATCGGATTTCTGATCGTCGCCTTTGCGCTTGCCGGGCCCGCCCCCAATCTCGAAAAGATCCTGACTCTGGCACGGATCGCGCCGACAACGGTGATCCGGCTGACTTCGCTGATCGGGCTGTCGGCGCTGACCGGGCGGCTGGTCGGCGGCTGGCTGGTCGACCGGATCTGGGCCCCTGCGGTGGCGTTCGTGATTCTCAGCGCGCCGGCGCTGTCGTGCTGGCTGCTGGCCGGAGCCGCGCTGACGGCGCCGGTTGCCGCTTTTGCGATTGGCCTGATCGGGTTTGCCCTGGGGGTGGAATACGATCTGATGGCGTTTTTTATCGCGCGCTATTTCGGCATGCGCAGGTACACGGCGATTTACGGCATTCTCTACGTGTTCTTCTCGCTGGGGTCAGGCTTTGGCCCGCTGGTGTTCGGGCTCGATTACGACGCCCATGGCAGCTTTCGCCTGTCGTTGCTGGGGGCGATGGCGGTGCTGCTGATCACCGGCGCGCTGTTCCTCACGCTCGGCAAATACCGTAGCTTCGCGTCTGACAAGCAGGTGCAATGACGTGCGCTCAAACCTCCAGCCCCGCCGCAGCCTGACCGGCGATGCGCCCGGTGGTGACCGCCGCGCACAGGCCCATCGCGGGCAGATAGCCCCATGACGAAGGCCCCGACACGCCGCGCGCCGCGCCGCCGCCGGCAAACAGGTTGGGCAGCGCAGAACCATCGTCGCGCAACACCCGCGCCGTGGCATCGGTCTGGAGCCCACCTTGCGTGTGGTAAATCGCACCGCCGACGCGAAAGGCGTGGAAGGGCGCGGCAGGCGGCGCGCAGTCCGCGCTCCATCGGCGCCCGAACAGATCCGCACCACCGTTGTGCAGGGCCTGACAGGCACTTGCCAGGGTTGCGCCAAGCGCCGCCGCATCGACCCCGATCGCCTGCGCCAGATCCGTCGGCGTCTGCCCGGTCTTTGCCGCGTTAAGCGCGCCCAGCGTGATCATTTCAGGAATATAGGCGCAACGCGCGGCGATCCGGTCGTCGAAAATCACCCAGCCCAGGCCATCGGGCTGGGCCATGATCTGATGGACCATGCCGGCAATGTCGGCCATTTCATCAACAAACCGCTGTCCGTCTGCGTTGACGATCACCCCGCCTTCGATAATCACCCCGGGCGGCACACTGATCGCCTGCGGATCGGTCAGCATCGCATAGCCCTGATAACTGCCCATGTCGGCCAGGGCCCCGCCGAGCCGCGCGCCCAGCATGATCCCTTCGCCGCGATTGCCTTCATGCCCGTTGTATCGCGCCCCCGCCGCCTCGGGCATATGGGCCGCGACCATCGCGCGGTTGGCGGCAAAGCCGCCGCTCGCCAGAATCAGGGCATCGCAGCCGACCGCCTCCAGAGAGCCATCGGGCCGTTCGAACAGCGCGCCGCGTACCCGCCCGTCCGGGTCGGCGATGACATCGGCGAGCCGCGCCTGCAACAACACGTCGATCTGCCGATCGGCCAGTCGCTGGTGCAACAACTGGATCATATCGGTGCCGCCGCGCCCGTGCCAGCCATGCACGCGCTGCACCGAATGACCATAGGCGGCGCGAAACCCGGTATCGAGTTGCCAGGGCAGATCGTGCGCATCGACCAGCCAGTCGAGCGCCGGCCCGGCACCATCCGCAATCGCACGGGCCATACGCGGATCGGTTGCCCCGCGCGTCTTGGCCAAAATGTCGTCGTAAAACCGCGCGGCATCGTCGATGACGCCGTGCGCGGCCTGCGACTGCGTGCCCGCAGCACAAATCAGCCCTTGCGACATGCCGGTCGAACCCGCCGGCCGCGCGTCCCGTTCGGCCAACAGCACAGTGGCGCCCGCGCCGTGGGCGGCAAGCGCGGCAACGCAGCCGCAGGCGCCGCCGCCGACAATCAGCACCGGCACATGGAATTCAAATGCAGTCATGCCCGACCGCCGGGGCGATTGCCCGCAAAGCGGTTAGGCGCGGGATATTGGTCCGACACAGGGGTGCGCTCCGATAGATCGGGGCAAGTCATACCCAGCCCACGCCGCTGGCGCATCGAGGAACCCCGTCATGGCCACAACTCGGATAATCGTGCTGTTCAACCTGAAGCCCGGCGTCGATCGTCCTGCCTATGAACAGTGGGCGCGTTCGACCGACCTGCCGATCGTCAACGCGCTCGGCTCGGTCGAACGCTTTACCGTCCACGCGGCAAGCGCCTTGCTCGGCAGCGACGCCCCCCCGCCCTATCAATTTGTCGAAATCATCGACGTCGCGGACATGGACCTGTTCGGTCGGGAAACCACCAGCGAGACAATGACCCGCGTTGCGGGCGAATTCCAGACTTTGGCCGACCCGGTGTTCATGCTGACCGAAGAGATCGCGGCGTGACCGCGGTGCTGGCCGGCAAGACCGCGGTCATCACCGGTTCGGGGCGGCGCAAGGGACTGGGCGAGGCGATCGCACGCCGCCTCGCCGCCGATGGCGCGGCAATCGTGCTGTCCGACATCGGCCGCCCGGTCGATGCGGCGACGCCGGCCACGATGATCGGCGTGCAGGACGAACTGGAGGCCGTGGCCGCCGATTTGCGCGCCGGCGGAGCGGCGGTCAGCACACTGGCCTGTGACGTTCGCCAGTGGGACCAGGTCACGGCGCTGGCCCGCCACGCCGTCGACGCGCATGGCGGGCTCGACATCTGGGTCAACAACGCCGGCATCGGCTATATCATGAAGCCGTTGCTCGACGTGTCCCCCGACGACTGGACGGCGGTCATCGACGTGAACCTGACCGGCGCGTTCTATGGCCTGAAAGCGGCGGCCGAAGTGATGATCGCGCAAGGGCGCGGCGGCCGGATCGTCAACATTGCCAGCCAGGCCGCCAAGTCGGGATTTCCCTGTGCGCAAGCCTACACCGCCTCGAAACACGGGCTGGTCGGACTGGCGCGATCGGCTGCGATCGAACTGGGCGCACACGCGATCACGGTCAACAACGTCTGCCCCAACCATGTCACCACCGGGCTCGGCGCCTGGCAGAACGACTATTTCGCCAGGCGCGCCGGCAAGAGCATCGCGCAATATATGGCCGAAATGGCCGCACGCATTCCGCTTGGCCGCCCCGGCCTGCCCGAAGACACCGCCAACGCGGTGGCCTTTCTGTGCTCGCCATCAGCGGCTTACATCACCGCCGAATCGATGAACGTCTCGGGGGGCGAAGAGCCGCACTAACCAGTATGGTGGAATCGAAGTTCGTCCCCTTGAACCACCGTCACCCCGGACCCAATCAGGTCCGGGGTGACCAAATGATAATGGTGCGAACTTCAGATTCAGTACACTGGACTCCTGACGAATTGCTTCTCATAAAACTTTGAGCAATTCACGATGGACGCACGCACCGTTGCGCGGCTTGCTTGGGCCAATGCACAACAAGGATTGCGGCAATGGTCGAAACCTCTGAAGGCGCGGGCGCTGCCCCGCGCCGCCCATGGCGATGGGGCGTGCTGGTGGGCGCGGTCATATTGCTGGCGATCGGTGGCTTGTGGCTTCGCCATCGCCATGCCGGGGCCGATGCCGCCGACGTGCTGATCGTCGGCGACCAGCGTGGCGGCGCGCAGGCGCTGTTGCAGGCGGCCGGCGAGCTTGACCATGTGCCTTACAGGATCGAATGGGCGCTGTTCCCGGCGGCCTCGCCTCTGCTCGAAGCGCTCAATTCCAACGCCGTCGACATCGGCGGGATCGGTGGACAGCCGTTTGCATTCGCCTATGCATCGGGTGCGAAGATCAAGGTGGTCTATGCCGGGCGCCAGATCGACAGCCCGACGCGGGGCGAGGCATCCGCGATCATCGTGCCCGCCGATTCGCCGTTGCACCGCGTCGAGGATCTCAAAGGCCACCGGCTGGCGACGATCCGGGGCTCGGCCGGGCAGGATCTGGCGCTGCGCCTGCTGGAAAAGCACGGGTTGAAGGCCAGTGACGTGACCTGGGTCTATCTCAACAATGCCGAAGCCAAAGGCGCGCTGGCGACCGGAGCGATCGATGCGTGGTCGACCTGGGGCGCCTATGTCGGCTATGCACTGATCAAGGATCGCCAGCGTGCGCTCGCCAATGCCCGCGAATTGCCGGCCCAGGCGGGCTTTTATGCGGCCAACGACAAGGCGATTGCCACCAAGCACGCGCTGATCGCCGATTTTGTCGTGCGGCTGGCCCGCGCCCGCCAATGGGCGGGCGGCCACAAAGAGCAGTATGCCGCCGTACTGGCCCGCGAAACCGGCCTGCCGCTCGATGTCGCGCGCTTTACCATCAACGACTATATCACAGCGCCGGTGCCGGTGGGCGACGGGCTGCAACAGCAGGAACGCGATATCCTCAATCGGTACAAGCGGGCAGCGATCATCGACACGGTGCCCGATCTGACCGGCGCGTTCGACGGGTCGTTTCCGGTCAGGCGGTGATGGCTTGGCTTTATCGACCTGATGTGTAGAGATTTGGGTGATGAACCCGGCCGATGAGCAATGACCTGCAAAAACGGGCCGACGGGCGGCGCTTGGACGTACAACTGGATAAGCGAATGACCGATCAGCGGCAAATGCACCTGGGTGCGTTCATGCGCCCGATTTCGATCCACACCGGCGCCTGGCGTTTTCCCGGCGCGGTGGCGGATGCCAATTTCAACTTTCCGTTGATCCGGCGTCTGGTGCAACGGCTGGAGGCGGCAAAGTTCGATGCGTTTTTCATGGCCGATCACCTCGCCGTGCTCAATATGCCGGTCGACGCACTGAAACGCAGCCATACCGTCACCAGTTTTGAACCGTTCACGCTGTTGTCGGCGCTGGCGGGGGCGACGTCGCGGATCGGGCTGATCGCCACCGCGAGCACGACTTATGACGAACCCTATCATATCGCCCGCCGCTTTGCCTCGCTCGACCACCTGAGCGAAGGCCGTGCCGGGTGGAACGTGGTGACCACCGGCAATCCCGAAACTGCGCACAATTTTGGGCGCGAGGATCATCTCGAACACGCCACGCGCTATGCCCGCGCGCGCGAATTCCATGACGTGGTCAAGGGTCTGTGGGACAGCTTTGCCGATGATGCCTTTGTCCGCGACGCCGCCAGCGGGATCTACTTCGACCCCGAAAAGCTGCATGTGCTCGATCACCATGGCGAATTCCTCAACGTACGCGGGCCGCTGAATATCGCCCGGCCGGTGCAGGGCTGGCCGGTGATCGTCCAGGCCGGCGCGTCGGACGCCGGGCGGCAACTGGCGGCGGAAACCGCCGAAGTGATCTTTGGCGCATCGGATTCGCTCGCCAGCGCGCAGGCATTCTATGCCGATGTAAATGGGCGCATGGCAGCGATCGGGCGCGATCCCGATGCCCTGAAAATCCTGCCCGCCGCGTTTGTCGTGGTGGGCGAAACCGATGCGCAGGCGCAGGCCAAACGCGCGCAGCTTGACAGTCTGGTGCATTACGACAGCGGCATACGCTCGCTGTCGATCGCACTGGGCCATGACGTTTCAGGCTATGATCCCAACGGCCCGTTGCCCGAGATTCCCGACAGCAATGCCAGCAAGTCGGCGCGCGACCGCTTTGTCGAGGCGGGGCGGCGGCCGGGGGTGACGATCCGCGATCTGGCGGCAAAGGCCGGGGCCTATGCGGGGCTGGCCTTTGTCGGATCGCCGGCCACGATTGCCGACGGCATGGAACGCTGGCTGCGCGAGAGGGGCTCTGACGGGTTCAACGTGATGTTCTCGCACGCGCCCGGCGGGATCGAGGAATTCTGCGATCTGGTGGTGCCCGAATTGCAGCGGCGCGAACTGTTCCGCAGCGAATATGCCGGCACAACGCTGCGCGATCACCTGGGGCTGGTGCGTCCGCGCAACCGGTTCTTTGCCTGATCACAGTTTGTCGGAACACTTTGGCCGGCCCTGTTCCAATTCGCCGACTTTTCCCGCCGACGGTTTCCCTTGTCGACAAGTGTTGGGTGCACAGCGCGCGGGTTCTGCCACGATCCTTTTGAACAAATGACGCGCCGGGCCCGTCTTTCGTGCAATATTGTTGACGATGAATAGGGTCGCATCGGCGTTGCAGCCGCCGGGATTGGGCATTGCAAATTGGCAGGGTGCGTGCATTATCGCGTCCAATGAGGAGCGCTTGGAGCGGCGGAGTGCCACAGATCGATGTCGCCCTGCTACAAGGAGAGCGTCGCGTCCTGGAAATGGTCGCGACCGGCGCATCGCTGCGCGACACGATCGAGGCGCTGATCGCGCTGATTGAGGATCGCGAGCGGGACTTGTTATGCGGTGTGCTTGTTCTGGCACCCGGCAACGCATCGTTCAGCGACAGCTTTGGCCCAAGCTTTCCTTTGGCGTACCACAATGCGCTTACCGGATTGTCCATCGCGCCGCCTTATGCCGGCGCCTGCGCGGAATCGGCGCATCGCGGCGTACAGATCTTTGTGCCGAACATTTCCGACGTGGATTGCTATTCGCAACGCTGGCACGATGTGCTGACCTTTTGCAATCTCGCTGCTGTGCGTGCGACCCCGATCAACGCTTCGGATGGCTCGCTGCTTGGTTGCTTTGCGATGTATTCCCGTCATGTCGGCGCCCCGCAGCCTTCCGATCCGCGCATGCCGGTTATTGCCGAACATCTCGCATCCATTGCGCTGGAGCGGTCGCGCGATCAAAGAACGGCGGCCGCGCGCGAAGCGCGGTTGCTGGCAAGCGCCGGCCAGTTCGCGCATATGATCGAGTCCGCACCGTTCGGGATCTATGTTGTTGATGGCGATCTTCGGCTTGCCCAGGCAAGCCGGACGGCGCAGTGCTTTTGGCATTGCCGGTCTGGTCGGGATGGATCTTGGCGACGCGCTGCGGAAAATGTGGCCGCAGCGGTTCGCTGACGAAGCGACGGCCCGGTTCAGGCACACGCTGGCAACAGGCGAACCTTACATCGCCAGAAACTCCGTCGGACGGCGCGCCGATATCGGCGCGGTCGAAGCGTACGATTGGCGGACCGAGCGGATCTTGATGCCCGATGGACGATTTGGAGTCGTCTGCTATTTCTATGACATCTCTGACCGCCAGCGGGCCGAAATGCATCTTCGCAACAGCGAAGCCCGGTTTCGCGCGGCCATCGACGCCGTCAACGGCGTGCTGTGGACGAACAATGCCATCGGCGAAATGGAAGGCGAACAGCCCGGATGGGCTGCACTCACCGGGCAGACACAGCAAGAGTATCAGGGATTCGGCTGGTCCGGAGCGGTCCACCCCGACGACGCGGAACCGACCATCGTGGCGTGGAAAGAGGCGGTCGCGCAGCGCAGGGTGTTTGTTTTCGAACACCGCGTACGCCGCCATGACGGCCTCTGGCGGCGCCATTCCATCCGCGCCATTCCGATCATGGGCGATGACGACGCGGTGCGGGAATGGGTCGGCGTTCACACCGACGTGACAGACCAGCGCGACGCGCAAGAGGTGCTGACGCGATCGCGTGACGAGCTGGAACGGATGGTGGAAGAACGCACCGGCGAGCTGGCGGCAACGCAGGCGCGCCTCGCCCACGCGCAGCGGATGGAGGCGCTGGGTCAGCTTGCCGGGGGTATCGCGCACGATTTCAATAACGTCTTGCAGATCGTGCAGGGCGGGGCGCAACGGATCGAGAGCAAGACCGGCGATCCGGTTGTCGTGCGGCGGCTGGCGCGATCGATGCTCGAAGCGGCAAGTCGCGGGTCCGCGATCACGCGGCGGCTGCTCGCGTTTTCCCGCCAGGGCGATCTTCGAACCGAGTTGGTTGATCCCGCCTCGTTGCTGGGCGAATTGCGAGAGATCTTGGCCTACACGCTGGGCGCAGGGATTGCCGTGCACGTCGATGCGCCAAAGGGCACGCTGCTGCTGCATGTCGACAAGAGCCAGTTGGAGACCGTGCTGATCAACGTGGCCACCAACGCCCGCGATGCCATGGAAAGCGGCGGCGTGCTGACACTGAAGGCCGTTGCCGAGGAACTGCCAAAGGCAGACCGGCCGCTGCCGATGGCCGACCTGAACGATGGGACCTATGTTCGCATCAGCGTGTCGGACACCGGAACCGGAATGGCGCCAGAGGTGCTGGCGCGGGTGACCGAGCCGTTCTTCACGACCAAACCGCAAGGAAGGGGCACTGGCCTGGGGTTGGCCATGGCACGCGGGTTCATCGCGCAAAGCGGCGGCACGATGCTGATCGAAAGCCACCCCGGCCAGGGGACAACGGTCAACCTCTGGCTGCCTCTCGCGAACGGGACGTCCACCACGGAGCATCCGCGCGAAACCGGGGGCGTGGTCGAACGCGGCAAGTCGGCCCGCCTGATCGTGGTCGATGACGAACCGCTGGTGCTGGAGGTTCTGACCCAGCAGCTTGAGGCAAGCGGCTATACGGTTCTGCCCGCGTGCGGTCCAAAGCAGGCGCTTGCGCTGCTGGACCTGAGCGGACCGGTTGACCTGATCGTCGCCGATCTTTCGATGCCGGGCATGGACGGGATCGCGCTGCTGCGCGAAGTGAACCAGAGGCACCCGCAAATTCCGGCCATTCTGCTGACCGGGTTTGCCACCAGCGCGGCAGAAACCGCCATGGCCGACGCGGCGGCCGGTCGTTTCACGCTCATCCGCAAGCCAGTCACCGAACAGGCACTCGCCAGGGAGGTGGCAACGCTGCTTGAACGGCAAACCGGTGCTTGATCGCAACGCGGACTTTGCGGCAACACGCCCAATCGGGGCACTTGGCTTCCAGGGAACAGACATGACGCATCCACAGCCCATGCACACCAATCTGGCGGCGCGCTATTATGCCGACCCGGCGATATTCGAGGCAGAGCGGCAGTCGATTTTTCGACGGCATTGGCAAATGCTGGGCCCGGTGTCCCGGCTTGCGGCGCGGGGCGATTATCTGGCAGTCGATGTCGCGGGCTGGAAGCTGTTTGCCCTTCGTGGCGATGATGGCGTTCTGAGGGGCTTTCACAACGTTTGCCGCCATCGTGGCGCCCGGCTGCTGGAAGAAGGGGCGGGGACATGCAAAATCTTGCGCTGCCCCTATCACAACTGGGTCTATGCGAGCGACGGCAGCTTGCGGAATGCGCCATGGTTCGGCGACGATTCCGGCTTTGTCATGTCGCAATGGCCACTGGAAGCCGCACAACTTGCCGAATGGCGAGGCCTGCTTTTTATAGCGATCGAGCCGGAAGTCGGTCTGTTGGAGCAGTTGGGCGATCTGCCCGCAGAAGTGGCCGCGTTCCCCGTCGAGACCTACACCGTTGTCGAGCAGCATCGCTTTGACGCGAACAGCAACTGGAAAACCTATACCGACAATTTCATCGAGGGTTACCATATTCCAGGCATCCATCCCGGCTTTATGAAAGTCATCGATTTTGCGAATTTTGAAACCGTCGCGCTGGATGGCATGGTTCGTATGTCTTCACCCCAAAGGGACGGTTCGATTTACGGCGGGAAATGGTTGTGGATGTGGCCGAACTGGACGCTTTCGATCTTTCCGGGCGGCATGAATACGAGCCGCATCAACCCGGTTTCGATCGATTCAACCGAAATAATCTATGATTTCTATTTCGCGGATACTTCGAACGGCATCACGGCCGAACAAAGGCGGGCAATCGATACGACCTGTGCCATTGTCAGAGAGGATTTTGGCATCTGCGAACATACCCAAAAGAACTATATGTCCGGCGGATACCAGCCGGGGCCATTGAGCCCGCGCCACGAACAATCGGTGGTCTATTTCCAATCGAAACTGAAAGCTGTTCTGGGCGTTTGAAGGCGATCACATCAGCCTTCGGCACTCTTGCGCCGAGATGCAATCCATATCACCAGCCCGGCAAAGGCGAGCGCCGCGCCGATCGGGCCGGTTGAAGTCCAGCCCAGCCCTGCCGCAATCGCGATTCCGCCCAGCCAGGCGCCGAGTGCGTTGGCGATATTGAAGGCGCTGTGATTGAGCGACGCGGCAAGGGCTTGCGCATCGGCGGCGATGTCCATCAACCGCGTTTGCAACGGAGCGCCCAGCGACAGCGCCGCAAAGCCGATGAAAAACATGTTGATCGTCACCGCCGCGGGATGATGCGCGGTGATCGCGACAAGCCCGAGGGCCATGATGTTGAGCACCAGGCATACCCAGATCGCCCGCATGACCCCGCGATCGGCCAGCCAGCCGCCGAACAGGCTGCCTGCAACCATGCCGGCGCCGATGACCGACAGCACCAGCGGAACTTCCGCCTCGGTCATGCCGGTAACATTGGTCAGCATCGGGGTGATATAGCTGTAGACGGCGAACACGCCGCCGAAACCGATCGCGGCAATGCCGAGTGTCAGCCACACCTGACCGCGTTTGAGCGCGCCCAGTTCAGTCAAGGGGCTGGCATTTTCGGGCGCCTCGATCGGGTTCAAGGCGAAGCGGCACAGGATGGCCGTCGTCAGACCGAGCGCAGCGACGACGACATAGGCCGCACGCCAACCCGCAATCTGCCCGATCCAGGTCGCAAAGGGTACACCGACGATGTTGGCGCTGCTGAGGCCCAGCATCATGCGCGCGACCGCCTGTGCGCGCTTCTCGGGCGGCACGAGCGAGGCCGCCACCAGCGAGGCTATGCCGAAATAGGCGCCATGCGGCAGCCCGGCAAGAAAGCGCGCGACCACGATCAGCCCATAACTTGATGCCACGGCGCACAGCAGGTTGGCGCACGCGAAGAAAGCCATCAGACCGATCAGCATCGTCCGCCGCCCGGTTCGTGCGAAGACTGCGGCCAGCAACGGCGCGCCGAACACGACCCCGAGTGCGTATGCGCTGATCATATGCCCGGCAACCGGGACGGTGACATGCAGATCGCGCGCGACATTGGGCAACAGGCCCATCGAAGCGAACTCGCCGGTCCCAAGCGCAAACCCGCCAAGGGCAAGCGCAAATTCCGCCATGCCCACCCCGCGCGGCGGCGCGGCGACGCGGTCGATGGCGATCCCGGTGTTGGCAGTCGACATTAAAGTCCTTTTGAATCAGTCAGCAAGGCCCCGTCGCTGGCGGGACCGCCGCGGTCCTGGCCGGCAGCGCAAAGCCCATAATAAACATATGATTTGAAATCCAAAAAATAATGCTCTCGATGTCAATAAGGCCACAGGCACGCTGTCGGGCGCATGCCTGGCCTGATCAGGTCCGTTTGTGACGGATCTCGATTATCGGGCCTTTTATCCCTATGAATCATAATGATCCGTTCGTGCCGAGCCGGTCGAAGCACGCGCGATGCAGCCGATCCGGGCGCCATGGCGCGCGCTCTTGGCCAACCTCGGCGCGCATGCTTCGACCGGCTCGGCACAAACGGATCTTTTATAAATCCAATGCATGTCCGCCGGATGCGATAGGCACGTCGGCCGACGTCGCGGTTCCGGGATTGGCTCAGGGGCTGGCCAGAGTCAGCCCCGCTCGTCCGCTGGCGGGGACGGCCGCCGGTGCGGGCGGGTCATTCGGCGGCTTCGACAAGATGGTGCCAGCGGGGTTGTCGTGGTGCGGGCAGGCCGGTTTCGGCCAGGCTTTGCGCGCGCAGAGTCGCGAGGTCCGGGCCATAATTGAACGTGGCAAGTTCCGCCGGACGGGCGGCGCGCAAGGCTTCGCGCAAGCTTGTCGTGGCCGGGGCATTGACCGCGCCATCAACGATGATCACGCCATAGGCGCGGGCGCCCGCCACGCTGACCAGGCCTTGGGCAACTTCCTTGGCCACCAGCGCCGGGGCGCGCGCGAGCGGGTCACCCCAGCCGCCGCCACCCCAGGTGATGAAGTCGAGTTCGTCGCCGGCCTCGACCGCGATGTCTTCCTGCTTGTTGCCGACCACCTGGCTGCTGCCGTCACCGCGCCGCAGCACTTTGCGTGCGCGCGCACCCGGTTCGCCGCCGTTGACGCCCCACGGATGGGTGAACCAGCGGTCGTCGTGGATGGCGATCAGGCCGGGTTCGAGAAAGCGATAGGTCATCAGGATGCCGTTGCCGCCGCGATGAAGTCCCGCGCCCCCGCTGTCGGCGACGGTTTCATAGCGTTCGATCCGCAACGGAAAATAGCGTTCGAGAAACTCGTTGGGCACATTGGTGAAATTGGGCCATAGCGAATGGCCGTCGGGCCCGTCGCCCATCGGCCGGCCGGGAATCCCGCCAAAGCCGATCTGGAAAAGCTGGAACCACTGCCCGGCCGCATCCGTACCCGAATAGAACAAGTGCGGGCTGGATGAAAAACCGGCGGCGCACAGGAATTCGGGAGTCTTTTGCCCGAGCAATCCGCCGAGGATGTCGAACAGCCGTCCCAGCGCGTGGGTACGCCCCGACAGCGCGGCGGGAAACTGCGGCTTGAGCAGCGATCCCTTGGGGATGCGCACATCGATCAGGTCGTAATAGCCGTCGTTGAACAGGATCTGCGGATCGAAGACCATGATCATGTAGATGCCAAAGAACATCCGCATCATGTTTTCATTGAGGAAAAAGTTGATTGATCCGGCCGATTGCGGGTCGGTCCCGGCAAAATCGAGCACGACTTTGCCGTTTTCGCGCCACATCGTGCATTTGATCCTGTACGGGCCAAAGCCCAGCCCGTCATCGCAGACATAGTCTTCGAAACTGACCGGCTCTTCGCCGATGGCGTTGTCGATCAACGTCTGCATCGCGCGGTGGTTGCGATCGAGCAGGTCTTCGCAGGCCGAAACGAACACATCGTCGCCAAACCGCTCGGCGATTTCGACCACCCGCCGCGATGCCACCCGGCAGGCGGCGACCAACGCGTTGAGATCGGCCTTGCACCATTCCGGGCTGCGCGTCTGGTGCATCACCAGGCGGATCAGATCTTCGTTGTACACGCCCTTTTTCCAGATCTTGACCGGCGGGATGCGCACCCCTTCCTGAAAGATGCTGGTGGCGTCGATCGGCATCGACCCGGCCACTTTGCCGCCGATATCGCTCTGGTGGCCGAACATCGAGGTATAGGCGATCAGCCGCCCGTCCTTGAACACCGGCAGCAGCACCAGCCAGTCGTTGGAATGGCTGATCGCGCCGCCCACCGAATAAGGGTCGGACAGGAAGATCATGTCGCCGTCCTCAAGCGTCCCATGATAACCGTCGAGGAACGGGCCGATATAGCTGCCGAATTGACCAACGATCATCCGGCCCTGGTGATCGGCGATCAGCGGGAACGCATCACCCTGTTCGCGGATACCCGGCGACATCGCGGTGCGCACCAGCGTGGTGTCCATTTCGATGCGCGCGTTGCGCAGGGCGTTTTCGATGATGTCGAGCGTGACCGGGTCCAGCCCGACACGTTCGAACGGGGTTGTGTTGCTCTGGATGATCTGGGCGCGCATCACTTGGCCTCCGGCGTGATCAGGATATTGCCAAAGGCATCGACGGTGCCCTGGTGGCGGGTTTCGATCAGCGTGGTCGAATCCATTTCGATCACGATCGCCGGGCCGGGGATGACGTCGCCGGCTTCGAGAAGGGCACGATCATAGATGACCGCAGCCTGCTCGGCACCGTCCATCCACAGCACATGGTCGCGCAATTTCGCCTGCGCCGGATCGCCGTCGCCCGGCGGCAATCGATGCGCCGGCAGTTCGAGCGCGTGGCCGACCGCGACCGCGCGCAAATTGACCAGTTCGTGTTCGGTATCCATGTTGAACGTGAACAGCCGCCGATGTTCGGCATCGAACCGCGCGGTCAGCGCCGCCAGCCCCATGGCATCGAGATCGACCAGCGTGATGCGCATCGGCACTTCAAAGGCCTGACCCGAATAGCGCACGTCGACCTCGAATTCGGTTTCGATCTCGGCGGGGTCGATACCATCAGCAATCAGTTCGCTGCGCACTTGCCCTTCCATCGCGCGCAAGGTGGCGATGACTTCGTGCGCGCTGGTTTCGCTCAACCGTTTGGACAGCGACCGCGCCGCCTCGGTGCGCATGCGCGTCGTCGCATCGCCGAGCGCGCACAGCACCCCGGGCGACATCGGCGACACCGCCGGGTAGCTGCCCATCAACCGCGCGACCGCGTTGACATGCAGGGGCCCGGCCCCGCCAAAGCCCATCAGCGCAAAATCACGCGGGTCATAACCCTGCTGCACCGAAATCATCCGCAATGCGCCGAACATGTTCTCGTTGACGATGTCGATGATCCCGCGCGCGGCGGCCATCAGCGAAATGCCCAGCGCGTCGGCGATGGTCTGCACCGCCCTCTCCGCCGCCGGGCGGTCAAGCTTGAAAGTGCCGCCAAGCAGGTTTTCGGGCAGATAGCCGAGCACGACATTGGCGTCGGTCACCGTCGGCAGCGTGCCGCCCTTGCCATACGCGGCGGGGCCCGGCACCGCGCCCGCGCTCTGCGGGCCGACGCGCAGCGCCCTGGTCAATTCGGGCACATAGGCAATCGATCCGCCGCCCGCGCCCACCGTCTTGACGTCCAGTGACGAGGCGCGCACCGACAGATGGCCGACTTCGGTGGTGCGCACCCGGCGGGGTTCGCCTTTTTCGATCAAGGCCACGTCGGTCGAAGTGCCGCCGACATCGAGCGTCAGGATATTGGTCAACCTGGCGTTTTTGGCCACCCACAACGCGCCGGTCACGCCGCCTGCAGGCCCCGACATCAACAGCGAGACCGGATGCTCCTCGCTCTTTTGCGAGGACATCAGCCCGCCGTCGGAACGCAGCAGCGATAGCCGCCCGCGCATGTCGACCTGTTCCAGCTTTTCGCGCAAGTTGCGGACATAGCGGCCGACCAGCGGGCGCACCGCCGCATTGGCGACCGTGGTCAGCGTGCGTTCGTATTCCTGCATTTCGGGCAGCACGACATGGCTCAGCGAGACCGGCACGCCGGGCAGCACGTCTGCGGCGATCGCGGCCACCGCGCGTTCGTGCGCGCCGTTGAGATAGGAATTGATCAGGCTGATGGTCAGCGCTTCGACGCCCTGGTGTTTCAGCACGGTCAGCGCGGCGCGGATGTCGTCTTCGTCGACCGGGCGCACCTCTTGCCCGCGCGCATCCATCCGCCCCTTGATTTCCACGGTGTCTTCCAGCCGGGCGAGCGGTTCGGGTTTGGGCCAGACAATCCATCCGGCCAGCCCGCCGGGCACGAAACTGCGCGCGATCTGCATGATCTGGCGATAGCCTTCGGTCGTCACCAGACCGACACGCGCGCCTTTGCCTTCGAGCATGGCGTTCGTCGCGACGGTCGTGCCGTGCAGGAAATAGGCGATATCGCCCGGCCCCACCGCGGCCTTTGCGCACAGCGTGCTGACGCCGGTCAGTATCCCCTCGGAACTGTCGTGCGGGGTCGACGGCGTCTTGTGCCGCCAGACGTCGCCGTTGACATCGTCAAACAGCAACAGGTCGGTGAACGTGCCGCCCACGTCCACACCCAATCGGTAACCCATGCCTTGTTTCCTTGATCGCGCCGGTCAGTCTTTGTCGCGAGACGCCGTAACGCTAGGCAAGGTGGGCGCATCGGTAACGGTGGCTGCGCGGTTTGTCCGCGATGCGGTCTCGGCCCGACGCGCCGGAGACCGATCAGACCGCTTCGGGCACCGGACGGCCGGGCGATTGCAGGTCGATACCAATGCGGTAACGGTCAGA
>Ga0116227_10002003_pt1 | contig 46427 bp, 19 predicted proteins | sample S1TSphgellanicum_FD_89693 | JGI IMG/M metagenome (GOLD analysis project Ga0116227, IMG submission 89693) | Host-associated microbial communities from peat moss isolated from Minnesota, USA - S1T2_Fb - Sphagnum magellanicum MG | ecosystem: Host-associated > Plants > Peat moss > Unclassified...
AAAGAGGAAAAGCTAGTTCAACAACCACAAAAAAAAAAAAAAAAAAAACACCCCCCCCCCCCCCCCCCCCCCCCCCTTCAGCGAAAAAAAACCTGTAAAAGAAAAAACTAAATGCCTTGAGCCGTTTCCTTGGCTACATGAAATTTTTATTTTGAAAATGATATTTCACCATTTTCAATTTTGGACTAATTCCTCATTTTAGATTGGGGGTAATTTTGTGAAGGGATTGAACCTTTCAAACTACCCACTACAAGACAAATGCCATGCAATATGTCAAGGTTAAGTGAAAACAACGAATACAAGTCACATTAAAATCACAAATGCCATCTCACAAAGACATTACACTTTACAAGTTGCAACAAAATGGGAATAGGAAGGAAGCTATAACTTAAAAGTGGTATCCAATAGGATTCACCAATTCCACTTACACAAAAAATCAACAAACATTAATTACTAAAATTCAAGCAAACAAAATTGAACTTCTACATTAGAAAATTATATAGATAAAAGCTTCAACAAATTAAGCTCCCACATTGTACTGAAGACAATCTACATTCCATTGCCCACATGTATTAACATGTGAAAAATTGTGCATGTAAAATGAAAAACTTTTGGGAGAACTTTCTTACTATAAAACCCAAGTTGTTAACAAGTTGATTGTGCAACTTGGATTTGTAAAATGCATGCCAACAAACTAAAAAATAATTGTCTTCTACACTCCCAAGACTTGTACCATGTTGGTTTCTACCAATTTGAAATATTAGAAAAGAACAAAAAAACATTTTGCTAGTTGAAAGAGTGTGTGGAAGTTGTGTGAAAGGATTCAAATTTGCAAGTTTAATTGTGGCATCCAAAGCATGGTCAACTTGACATGGATTGTGAAATGTTTAAAGAAGTCACTAAAATCACTTTAATTAACCAACCAAACATCAATCCCCAACTTCTTGGGGTAACAATATGTTGCTTTCATCACTTCCAAATGCAAATTAAAGCTTTCCTTTTATATATGGCTATAGTTAGAATTATGGATACACCACACCCATTGCTAGTAATGAAAAATCATAACAACCACATAGAAAAATAAAAATCCAAGCAAGGGTTAAAGTTTTAAAAATACATGCACAATTTATTCAATAATGGATGTAGCATACACCTTTCATGTCACAAATAATATTTCAAAAATAAATATTTCACTACACATTCATGTGAATAGCCCATATATTTTGTTGGTTCACATCAAATGTCAAATCTTCTACACAAACATTGTTCAAATTTGCCATTCAATCCATGATAATATTGGATTCCTACTTACCATCAAGAACAAGGATTTGTAACCCTCAAAGGCATCAAACTTGAACGTAATGTTTATGTTTGTGTACAACACATAAATCTTGCACAACCCCATTTTGGTTGTTGCCACAAAGTTAGAAATGAACACATCCTCCAATCAACTAAACTTAATCAAGTTTTAAACTAATTACAACAAAAGTAGTATGGTAACAAGCTTCGACAATGTTTGGACATCATAGAGGTCAAAATTTGTCTTCACCTTATCATTGTTAAGCCCATCCATGGCCATTTTCATGAACAATGTCCTTTTAACCATACATGAACTACCATGGAATGGGTGGGGGCATTATTTTGAAAATTGTTTTGTGAGGGCCCTTAACATGATACCTTGGAAAATAAAAACCCCATTTGCACAAAATGTCATTAATTTCTTACCAATCACCTAGATTTGGAATAAACCACCTTGGTTCACTAGGACCTATATAGGCACATAGGTGAAGTTATTAACATTTTATTGATTATTGCCATATGTTCAAAAGAAACAAAAATTGATATGCACATTAATTGTTCATCACACAAGCATGAATAAACAATCATTTTTGGTTGTGGATAAAGCTCACTTCATCACAAAATTAAAAATATATATTAAGTTGCTATAACTTGCAATAAGAAATGTGCCTTGATCATAACATTATGCATGTGTTGAACCATATCCCACGTTATCATGTCTATCCAATGCATTTTCGGTTTCTTTTTCAAATTTGGAAAATCAAAAAGCTATTTCTTATAAGCTTTACTCTAGGATCAACTTCCCATGCTACAAGGTGTGGAACAACCTAGACAATTATACAAATTTTTGCATTCCTCTCTCATTAGCCCATCAACAACCAATTGCAACATTGACTCCGTACCCTTGAAGACATAAGCAACCCCATGTTTTGCATGTTTACAATTGTTTCTAGTATACAATTCCCCTTTTTCCACCCCTTTCAAAGCTCATTGTGTTTTTGTATAACCAACATACTTTTGGGGTGAATCCCATTTAAGATGGGCTAACTATTATCACATACATATTATAGGTAATAGGTTACACTAGTTACTAGTTAGGTCAAGTAGATTGGGCACATAATTAATGGCTTCATACATAATATAAATTACATTTACATTTATTTCACATATAATATACTTTTAATCATAATTTCAAGTTAAAATTGAAATAATATATGTATAAAACGTCAATCCCCAAACATTATTAATTATATAACATTATTTGATATTTTTTAGTTTAAATATAATTTTTTAAGATTATTATACATCATAATTTTTTAATTAATTTTTAAAAATTATAATATATTTTAAATATAAAATATTTATGATTTTGTTGTTGACCATTATATTTGACTCAATTATATATTATTACCTTCAAAAAAAAAATTCTTAAAATGAAATTATGATATATGTTTTACATCAGAATTTTGAAATATAATTTAAAATTATTAGTGCTTAAAGTTTTTGGAAATAAATCATTTAATTATTTTTATGTTAATTGAATAATATTTTCCAATAATAAATCATGTGCTTGAATTTTTTTCTTCAAAATAATGGTTGGCCATGGAAATTTTATTAAACAAGGAAATTCATTTTTAATATTTTTATTTGGAAAAAATACTAATAAGATATGAAAATTTTAAGTTGAAATATTATAAGTATTAAATTTTTATACTATAATTTTAATCAAATATTATTTTTAGAATTGAGATATATATCATTTATATTTATTATTATTAAATAAGCTAACCATACAAAATTTTGTTCATTTGTAAGTCATGTACTTGAGTTTTTTACTCCAAAAAATGGTCATTGAAATATTATTAAACAAGGAAAATTTTCAAGTATTTTTTTGTTAAATGATTTTACATTTTAAAAAAAAATAATTTGTGTGCATGATTGAAAAATATTAATAATGAAATTTTAATTTTGTAATTTGGACAAAATATCAATAAAATATTAAATCAAAAAGTTAATATTTGTCCAACGTTTTGAATAGCACACGGGTGAAATTAAATGCACCCCTTTATGGTTTCATAACAAGTGTGATGGCTTGTTGGTAAAGGATTAAGAATGGAGTCTAAGGAACAACCTTCCCAAAAAGACATGATGGTGGTTAATTTTGATTTTTTGACTAGGTGGCTAAATAGGCTATAGTTTTTAGGTTTTTAACATAGCTTAGGTAGTGACATGTGTCACCAATTCATAAAATAAAAATAATGAAATGATATAATATATATAATATCAATAAGTTTTATTAAATATTCATATAAATTGTATATATTATATGCAATTTGATGTCTTTCATGATTATGTAATCGCAAATGTAATTGTAATATTATGTGAATACTAGTTCAACTACCATGTCATGTGGTGTTTTTTAATGACTAGTTATCTTATGACACTTGTCCAAACAAGTCTATGCATTTTCAATTACATGTGTCCATTAGGTCTAAAATGTAGTTTGAAAATTAGTGGTTAATTTCCAATTTTTTTCTAAAGATCTAATTGGTTTCATAATGTTTTGACCTATGTTGTAAAAAATATTAAGCATTGAACAACATTTTACTTAAAGTTAATTTGAATCCAAAATAAAAATTATAGGGAAATTTGGGTGTGTTCTTGGTATTATTGAAAAGCCCAAGGCACCAAATAGGATTTAATAAAAATGATTTGGAAAATTTTAGACCTAAAATGCAAGAGATAATGAATTTTGAATAGTTTTTTTCATTGGAAATTGAATTATATTACCAAAAATGGCTTTAAAAGGAAAAATTAATTGGATAATTAAATCACACTTAGGCCAATGACACACTCTACATTAATATATTTTTAAAATAAAAATTTGATATTAAGTAATGGCACATGTGGAACAAATTAAATTAAATAAAAAATATAAATTATCTCATAAATACCCAAGTTTTGCTAAAAGCCTAATAATATAAATAATTATGAACATATATCTATAATTGTTAGTCATAGTAATTGGTTGTGAAGTGAGGGGCATCCAAAGTGATTTAGTTTTTTGGGATAAGCATCTTCAATCAGTTCATCACCAAAAACATTGTTCACATCATGAGCATTTTCAAACCAAGCAACTTTACCATGATAGGTTCTATCCTAAAATAATGTTTACATGAAATTAAGTTAATGGGTTGGAAATTAATTAATTATACAAGGAGGGGCCAAGCAAAACAAAATGTTACAAAATTGAACCAATTTGACTTTGAACATGAATTACATGCAATTAAATGGTTCAATTGCCTTTTAAAAAAAAAGCTTGTTCCCTAATATTCTTGCTTAGTTTTGGAGGGCCCTAGCCTATCCCCCATCCCCCTTTTAAAATAGCCAAAGCCCCCACCCTTTCCCAATGCCACCCAAGAAATTTAAAGCCATTAAGAGAGCAAAAAATAAACCCCCCTTCCCTCCCCAAACATTCCTCTCACCCCACCCAAAAAACAATTCCTTGGAAGTAGGGGAAAAAAAAGACAAAACCTAACCCAACCTATAGCTTCTTCCTAAATTGCCATTTATAACTTCAACCCACCCAACTTTAGAAAGGAGTTGAAAACTTACACCAAGACCTATAACTTTATCCATCAAGCCAATTTTTTATTCTTTGCTCTTATATTTGATCAAAATGAATTCTCACAATGCCTTTATAAGACAAAACCAATAAAAGATTATGTAACCATTGCCTTTGGTCAAGCTAAGTATATAATTTATCAAAGTAAGATTTTGAAAAAAAATTGTGGAATAAAAAGTGATGTTATCTGTAAATGATTTGAAAAACACATGAAAACTTGGGAAACACATTGAAAATGTCCTGAGACCCATTGCACATATGAGGAAAGAATGTTGAAAACATGGCAAGAACACCAAAATTCAAAATAAGTTTCAAGCCCCCATGTTACCCTTCTCCATCCTCAAAAGGTGAAAATATGGGCCATCATCGGCACATGTTGAGCCTTCTCATTGGATTTTTTTTGTTCTCAATGTGTTGTTATTGTATTTCCATCAAGTTCTTAACGTGTTTATAACATGTTTTGCAAGTTCCCAATGTGTTATTTCATTAGAAGAAAAATGGGCTTTTGTGATTGGTCCTTGCATCTGACATTTATGACTAAATGTCATTAAATGTGTTGAACTAGTCACATGCATACATAGTTGCAAATGACATGATTTTTGGATGAAAAATTAAACATAAAAATGCATTTTCATCTTTTAATGAATTATATACGTATTATTATTTGTGACTAAGATGTGATTAATTTAGACAATATTAATAACAAACGATGTCTTGCTCTGTGGTAGCATTTTTGAATATTTCAAAATTAAGATGGTTTAATATGTAAATAGGTAATGAAGTTAGGCCTAAAGAGGTAAATAGGTAAGCCTATGAGTTAAATATATTTAAAATTATTTTATTTTACTTTGGGTTTAGCTTTCAAGGTTGAACCTTTTTCATTTATTCGTCCATTGAATGGCAATTGCACTTTGAATATTTTTCATGCACCTAGTTATATATTTCACACTAGAAGAATGGAAAACAAAAGATACGAGTTAAAACATTTTAATTTTAAGTGTGACCAAACTAATTATAACCACTTTCTAATACCTAGATGCTATACTAGCTTAATTTAATTATTAAATTTATTCTAATTATTTTAGATACTAATAATTAATAGATAATAATAATATAATAATGATTATTAAATAATAATTGTAATAATTTCAATAGGTATAATAATCTTTTGATACATTTATAATATTTTTAAAATATGAATTACATATGATTTTAATGCAACCACTATACATTTGTATATTTCAATATGCACCCAATATCATTATAATATTTTTATAAATTTTCATATATTTATAGGGTTGTAATTATTTTGATCACAGTTGCAACCGTGGCCCTTCTTGGATGAAGACCAAATTAAAAGTTGTTCTCTTAAAAGGATGAAAAAGATAATACTTACAAAAATTATCAAAGTTACTTGCAACATTTAACTACATATAATCGCAAATAGAAGGTTACAAAACCTTTTCTTTAATAATATTAAGATGTTCCCCAACATGTTTTCAAGAGCACCTCATTTTGTCCCAATATGTTTTGCCCAATGTTGTCTTCTTGAAACATATATGTTGGTGAATATTGATATTCATATGTTTCTTTGTTTTGAATGAATATTTCTATACTACAAAGTCTCCAAAGTTTAAAAACTTTTTTTGATGGGCCAATAAAAATGTTCACTGCAAAAATAAATTATAAATTCTCAACTTGCAATACAACCCCCAACTAATTCATATGGATCACACTACAATCACATAACTAGTATATATTCTTTAAATTGTTTGTGACTGATGACCATTTTTGGCTTGGGCTAATACCCATTCTTAATAGCACAAGTCAATTTTTTTGGAATATTTTTTGTTTTTTTAACCAACAAAATTGAAAACGTTTTGCAAAATATTGTTTTTTTTACTGTAGTTTTTGTTGGATGCCAACATCCTATCAAATTATCTTTACTTTAGATTTTCATTTCATGCACTTAAGTTTTTGAAACTAGGAAATACTTGAATTAACTTCATTTAAGTAATTTATTAAATGTGATGTTGGTGAACATGACATTTACATGGTTTGATAACTTTGTGCATGCAATTATAACATTTGCATGTGGGGTATTCACCTCCTAGTAGGTTAGAGCTTGGGAGTGGATAGTCTATTTATCAAGGAAGGTAGTTTGTTTTGTAGTTATGAGATCCATTGAAGGGGGATGCTTCAGACCATGTTCTTGGTGTCTTTGGAAAGCTCTCGACTAGGAGGGTGCATGGGCTTGGTTCCATGACGTTTGGACTTGTAGTGCAAAAGTTCTTGAATATTGAATGATTTCTTCACTGAAAAATAAATTAAATCATAGCTGAAAATTTCAGAGGAATTGGAATGTGCCTTTGGTGTTGTTAGAAAAATCTTGATGAGCAGGATTCAACCGAATTTTTTGGGTAAGATTTGGATTCAGAATGTGGGAGATATTGATTTTAAAGTGAACTCTGCCGCTGAAAATTCAAATAAATTCCAGAAAACCAGGTTTTGGAAGGGAAAATCAGTTGAGGACATCGTAACACTTGGGCCAACGGCACAGGTCACACTATAAAGTTTATAACAACTTGTGTCATCCTAAGGTTCGATGGAGGTCTTATTGTAAATTTGTGTTTTACTCATTGCTATTTCCTCATGGATCTAGAATCAATTTCCAACAAATTTTACTAATTTTCCTAATATTTTGGAAAAAAATGCCAAATTTTCATGTCAGAAATTGAAGAAAAAAGTACCCTTGGTGTTCTTTGCACCTATTTAATGCTTGCAAAAGAGAGTTTCTTTTTCCTTTTTTTCCCCCAATATATTAGAATTCAAAGAATCTAGAAAACTCTAAAGCAGGTGTCTCATGAGCCAGCCAGCTGTCATGCTTTAGAGCCACAAGCAGACGCGTGGCGCCACGTCAGACAGCGCATGGCACCTCATTTTCCCGCCATTTGGCACAAAGGCAGACAAACGTCGGCCGATCTTCTCCAGTTCACAAACAACAAACGCTCGTCTTCTTGTTGGCTGAATTTCTTGCCAAAATCTGCGCAATTCTTCTTCGTTTCTTCACTACAAATCCGGCACCCATCCCACTCGTCTCTTCCAGAATTTGTATGCAAATTTTCCTTCATGCTCTCATGCACGACAGTGGTGATTCAGTTCTGGTAGCATGCAGGAATCATTTTTTTCAAAGATTTAGCCAGAGAATTCAGCTGCCAAGGCTTTCTTCTGTTTTTTCCCTTCAGTTCGGGCATTAGGCGGGAGAAGACTAGATCCTCCGAAGAGACGAGGATTCTACTTTCGCGTTATGTGCTAAAAGCGGGGGAGAATTTTATTTTATTTTTCGGGGGCCGTGGTGTTGAGACTGTAGCGGAGGAGGTTTTGGATCGGTGAGAGGACGAGGAGATCCAGCTGCCAGGAGCTTATTTCAGATTCTGTAGAATTTTTATTTAACGAGCTCGAGGAAAGAGTGAAAGAGGACCATCTATGGCGGCTACTACACAAGTTGCAACACAGGTGACTACAAAGCGGTTGTACAATCTCATGTCGGGCGGGCAAGCGTTGATGCGGTCGGTGTACTATTCCAGGCAAGTGTCGTCGTCGGCTTTATGGAAGAAGCCACAGGAAGTTTTGGGATTCTTGAGCCGTGTAGGCTCAAAGAGATGGGCCGGCCCGTCGAGCATGCAAGAAGAATCTGAAGTTGTTCTTCAAGAGCAGGAACAGCCGTCCGAACACAATGTTGAATCGACGGCGCAGCAGCAAGACACTAGTACAGTTTCTAATACAATTCCCGCCGCCACAGAAAACAGCGGTAAGAGCTATGGCGCTGTGCAAGACGACCCGCACCATGTGGCTCATAGCACCCACGAGGAATGGAATAGCAAGGAGGATGATCAGGAGAAGCTGGAAACCGTAGGCTACGACATGTCCAAAGTCACCAGACCTTCCGGAGGCGAATGACCAAAAACTGGTGGAATTTGTTCAAAGTCCAAAACTCAGAACAAAATCTAAGTAGTGCTCAGGAAGCATGATCATGAAGACCATTACTGGACGATCATGAAGAGGAATTCTGTTTACAGGAAAACTGACTAGCAATTATGTTAAGATAGATTGTTTCTCGACAATGCAGCTAGTGACTTGCCAGCGCTCAGGGCAAGAAGGATGCAAAGTACACATCTACATGTGTCTCTTTAGAAGTCTACTGGAGTAGACTGCAACAAAACCCACAGTCTGCAACAAATCCTTAGTACTGCAATTTCCTTAAGATTTATTATGTTGCCATTTCAAGGTATGCATTTGGCTTTGAATTATTGCAGGAATCAAGAGTTGAATGGCTATTATAGGTTGAATGACTACTATTTGGTCCAAATTCGCTAGTCTAGCTGAAAAACAATAATAATTACAAATTGTTGGATTTCTGCTACAACAGTTTCGCCTGTTGTAGCCAAATTCATGTAGAAGGATGCAACAAGGTACAGATCTAGATCTGTCTCTCTAGAGCACTGGAATAGACGAGTAGACAGTTGCAACAAAACCCACAGTTTGCAGGAAATCCTTTGTACTGAAATTTTCTTAAGATTTATTTTCCTGCCATTGCAAGATATCCATTTGACTTTGAATTATCACTGGATTCAAGAGTTGAATGGCAATTATTAGGTAAAGTTTCCTTAAATGATCCATTTGGTCCAAATTTGCTAGAGTTCGAAAGTGATAATAATTATAAATTGTGGGATTTCTGCTACAATGGTTTCCAGGGGTTGCAGCCAAATTCTATTGAATTTTTTTGGTTACTTCCATATAGTCAAATTTGGTTTAATCTTCAAGATTTGGATGGTCGTCCCTTTGCCTACATCACAAATTGGGGGGCGGGGGGTAGAAAGAAGAAAAACTCTGGGTAAAGAGGGATTTTCAAATCCATGCTCCATTCCTCTCTTTGAAAAAGATTTCCTCAGTTTCAGATGCACCAGGAATGTTGAGTTCATAGATAAACTTCCAACTTTTCAGCAATTATTTTGCATCATTTTAGAATTTAGAACTAAAGGCTGAAACAAGCAGCTCATCCAGTAGATTGTTTTGCCAAGCTTATAACTCAAGTTTGAACAGGCTTCTCATGAGGTAGTGGCTGGCCCCCTAATGGCCAGTTAATAACAGCCCCAGTTCAAATAAGAAATGTTCGATGAAGTTCCCAAAATAAGAACTCATAGTTTAATAGTAACACCTGGTGAACATTCCTCAAAAATGTGGGACAAAATGAAAATTAGAATGCTTCTTTAATCTCTCCATTACAAGTGGAGCCAACAAAATCAAGAGAAATAATGGCACCATGTGACATGGTTAGCTAATTTACCTATGAAGAACCAGCCTAAAGTTTCTCCCTCTGGAGCACAACCAACAAAAATTTCAACCTCATTGTATGCATTGATAGCCTCTTGACCTAAATCATGGAGAGAATGAAACACAAAACTGATTTGATAAAATAATTCTTTTCGGAGAATTCTTTTATTATAGCATTGTTGTAGAATTAGGGGCAGTGTACACTGGAGGGCTTGGGCTTAGGATCACACAAATTTAAAATTCCGCGTTGGTCCAAACTATGAAGGGTGGTCACTTTGGGTTTACATTATGGTAATTTAGTCCCAAGCACAACTAAATGATTTTGGATGAAAAGCTTGTAAGAATCTTTTATGGATAGTTGTGAATAATATTTTGATTAGGCACTTAGGGTTTTTTTTTTTAGCCTACCTCAAAAAGGTGGGCCTAATGAAAATAGTGAGGACCCATGGGTTTTCAAAATAATCTTAGCATTTGATTTAATGATATTTTATTAATGTTTATTATTATTTTTAAAGACTGTCAAATCTCTGTCTGAATCGTGGTATAATAATAAGCATCAATAAATCCTTCTTTATATTTAAAATCAACCAAATTGGACAAAATCTAATGCACTCCCAGTTTTATAAATAAGGTTATTTGTACCTAGTGTAATATCCTTTGGAAGAACAAATGGTAACAACCATTACATTGTATATAACACATTACAAAACATGCAGCCCCAAGGTGAAGAAACACTTGCTCTTGCTTGGTTGAAAATCTCAGTTCGTTTGGTTTTTCCCACCAAAGCTGGCACTGCTAATCATGCACGTCAGCACCTCAAAAGACAGTGATACTCTGCATTTAATCCCCAAAATTGAGAGAAGTTTGCTAATTTTGACTCCTTAAAGCTTTAACTATGTGTGGCTAGTCCTATCCAAAATACCAAGAAAGCTGCAGTGTGCACCCTTGTTTTGACATGAAAAATTAGCTTGATGCCCTTGTGCCTTTGTTCCCACGGAGAATGGGAACTGGGAACTAGTAGATATGGAACCAATTTTGGTACTTGTTAGTTTCCCAATTCTCTAAATTTCTTTTCAAAGGCCCTCTTTAGACTAGAAGTCAAGGTCAAAAAATCTTGGGGTCAATAATGGGAAATTTGAGCACTTCTTGGCTCGTTGTTTGGTCTCAAGTTACTAATCAAATATTATTTGTTTGGGGGCCAATGAGTTCATGTGTAAAGCTATTAAGGTCAAAAATGCTTTTGACCCTTTCATATGCTTTATATATATATCATCTTTGCTTCGGTTCTCAAGCTAAACCTTAAAAATCAGACCACCATGGATGATCGTTGACAAAAGATTCTTGTAATTCTTGTATTTTTCATGGTGATTTGACATATTATTTCTGTAGTTGTGACATTGTAACAACTTACACTTTATTAACATTATAGTGCAACGATAATGATGGTTGTTTTCATTATGGAAACAAATGAAGCAACAAGAGAGATTTGTATAAAGCTATGATTGAGCAAGTGATTTCATGGAGAGATAACATATTAGATTTGGTTTAGTGTTTACTTTGACCCTATGGTGTGGATTTCATCAAAACAATATTTTATTACAAGAACATCGGCCCCAAGGGTTGCAAATTGGCCTTCCAAGGTGATAGGTACCTTTTTTATACCTTGGGGCCGAATTAAGGCCATAAAGTGGTAAACCAAACAAATGTTTTCTGTTTCAGCCTGGACTCCTAGTGTAAAGTGGGCCTAATAAATAAGTAGTTATAGGTTCTTTGTTTGATTTTGTTTGAATTATTACAGAATAAAATTGGAACCTTAAGTTCCATCCATACCTACTTTTTCAGATTGGATTGTGTATTTGATGTTGAATCTGGTTTGGAACTCAATCCATCCTATTTTGTCACCCATTGCCCAATGACTATCTACAGCACCTGTTTTTTGGGTCACCAGTTGGGGTAAATTCGCCATGCAAAAAAAAGAAAAAGGCTGGTTCCTTGGTGCAAAGCGCAAGAGTATGAAATTATGGTTAAGCATTACCCTAGTGCCTTGGCCAATTTGACACTAATTATATTATTTTCAAAAATGTTGAAATTTGCAAAAAATATTTTTACAAATCAAAAAATTATTGTGAAGGAAAATAGTGAATATTTAGGAGTATTCCATTTGTTGAAATGAAAGTTTCAAAATTAATTAATTATTTATTTGACAGATATGTGTTGAAATGGCCAAGGTACTACAGTATTACCATTTCTGATACTTTGCATGTAAAATTATTGAACATCATTAATTCAGCCTATTGCAAATTGATGCATGTTCGCGTGGTTAGTTGGTTTATTCTTCCCTAATAAAAGCCCCCTCTAAAATACTTAAAATGCCCTTGAGTGAAAGGGAACCCAAAGGAGACGCCAAATTGTATCCCTAATTTGTTAATTATAAAACTCAATGATTCTTTCATCATCCTTTATGATGCAGAAAGCCCCCGGGTTGGGGTCGTTCCCAAAACATGCAGATGGATTCAATTACTGCCTCATCCTAGGCCCCTTCTTTTGGGAATGCTCCCAGCCTAGGCAAACATTATCATAAACCTAAATCATCAGTAGTAGGAGAGGGAGGGTTCTTACACCTACTCCTTCAAAGTGAGAGGGATCTCACAACTACATGTAGTGGTAGGTAAAGCCCTTTGGCCGTGGGCTTTAGAGGAATAAGGGCCTGTGTGATGTAAAGTTGAATGCAGAACCAATTCCAACAAAGCTCACCAGAAAGGGCTTTACCATGTGTAAAGACCTTGTAGGATTTTTTTTCCCATGATTATTATTAACAGGTATCACAAAGAAGAAGAGAAAAAGGGCATTTTGAAAAACATAATGCCGACCGTTAACCCAGAGAATATTACAACCTATAAGGCACCCCACCAGTTACACTGGAAAAATCCTACAAGGTCTTTACTACCGTAGCCTAGGGTCAGTTTCCACATTGACAAAATGAATAATTATTTATTTTCAAAAAAAAATTCGTTTTTTAATTTTGAAATTATTAATATTTTCATCATTTACTATAATACTGTGATATGAGGAGTGAAATTACTCAGAGTGTAGTCTATGATAATTATGATGATTTTCAATGTGGCAACTTCATATTTTTCACAAAATTTCATTTCACTATTTTGAGGATTATTTAATGACGAAACTGACCTTAGGATAAGGTATGTAAGATCAGCTCCTGTTTTCTAAGAGGGATACTTACCAATATAAGGTGCATTTCAATTACACTAAGAAAATCCCCCAAGTGCTTTACTTAGCAATGAAAACAGGGGGTTGTCCATTGTTCACTACATAGGTAGTGCCCTGCAGAAATACTAAAATTGCACCCTTTGCCTGTTGGGCAGGGTTCATTAAAAAAACTAATTTCCTAGTAGTCCATCGTTGAATGTGAAATCTCCTAAAGACTTTGAAGGCCTTCCTCGAATAGAGTACAGAATCCAGATGTGCTAATTTTCCTTTCTTTTCTTCTCCCCTGCACCTATTCCAAAGCTTCTTGGTTCTCCCGCATTGAACAACTATAGATGTAGCCTATCTCAATAAAAATAAATACCCTAGTACCTTGGCCAATTCAACACTAATTATAGTAACTTTTTTTTCAGAAATGTTGAAAATTTCAAAAATTATTGCTTCCGAATCAAAAAATATTGTGAAGGATAATAGTGAATATTTAACAATATTCCATTTGTTGAAATGAATTTTTCAAAATTAATTAATTATTCGACGGATACGTTTGAAATAGCCAAGGTATTATGGTACTAGTGTTGAGTTCTTTATGTTAGAGATTAAAAGCTCATGACCATTGTAATACAAATTGGAGGCAAAGGACTATGAAAGTATAAGTTCACTTTACACAAAGCTTGAAGGCCTAAGGGATCAAAGAAATGAAGTCAGATGAAATTTTGACATGGAATTTTGAGCGCCAGCTTAGCTTATGGATAATGTTTTATGATCTAAAGGAAGTCATGCTAGGCCCAATGACCTATTTGAGGTGAGCCTAGCATAAACTTTAAAAATTTTCATTAGATGAAAATTATTTTAATATTTTGTTAGGTGGGCACAAAAGTTGGTTATGTCATGAGTTAAAAACCTGAAAATTTCTCAAAAATTTTCAAATGTTTTTTCCGAGGCATTGACTATAAAACTGTGATTAGTTGGAAATTATTTTTAAAAACATTTCCTGCAATTATTTTATTTGCAATTTTTAAAAATTGAAAAAAAATTGAGGAAAATGTTGACATTTCTTTCCAAAAATTTTGACCTTAAAATATTTCTTTGAGTTACTGATTACAGAATTATGATTGGTTGGAATTTATTTAAACATTTTTTATTTAATTATTTTATATTTAATAAAATCATCTTTCACAAAAGAAATTAGGGGGATTTTTGGCATTTCCTTCCAAAATTTTCGACCTTAAAATATTTTCTTGAGGCATTGATTGCAAAACCATGATTGGCTGGAATTTACTTTTAAAATTTTTTGTGTAATAACTTTTTTTTAATTTTGAAAAAGAAATTACAAAGGACGTTGGCATTTCCCTCCAAATTTTTGACCTTAAACCCTACACATCACAGATAAAGGTCATTTGTCATATGCAAACACCAATCCATGGCTAAAACAATAAGAATTTTTTCTCTTCTTTCATATATGGCGATCCTACTTGTTAAACTGAAAAAAATAAAAATGCACACACACAAAACTTTGAAAAAGAAAAAACTTATTTTTGAAGGGCTGAACATTATCATAACTAAAATATTCAAGTTTTAAAAAAATGTGTATCAATATGTATGATGATTCAAACATTAATAACACATCATTTGAATAGTTTGATTTGGAAAAAATATCACATATAAACTTTAAATAAATAAATAAAATAGCTCAAATAATAATATAAATTAGGGATGACCATATATGTTTTATTTAATATGGCTAGTTTGCCCCCAATTTTATAATATTGATAAAAGGACTAAAATTTAAAAACTCAAAATCAATTTTCCGCTTACATTTACTTTTTGAACAAGGATCACCAATTGGCTTATTTTAGCATGTTTGTGCCCATCAACAAAGTTTATTTTCACTTTACACTACACATGAAAAACCAAACCTGCACCTAAAGGATTATTGAATTTTCATGAGACAACCTTTGGATGAGTTTTGAAGGCTCTCCCATATTCCATGGTCATAGGTTGGGCTAACCATAATGTAAAAGGGGCCTAAATCTATTGTCATGATATGTGCATGGGTATCCAATAAGATAAATATATATTTTACTTGAGTAGTAAATGTTTTTTACCTTTTTAATTACCCTACCTAAATCACAAATATTTTAGATTTTCCCTATTTTTATTTTACTCAACTAATGTATCATTGAGATTTACTAAAAAAATACTAGGATCTTTTAACAAAATAACTAACAAATAAATGACTTTATGGGGATAATACCTTTTTTTTGGGTACATTATTTTTTAACTCTTGTTGGCATGGACTTCAAAAGCTAAATTGTTATAATCATGTTTTTTAAAGTACTTACAAGTATTTGAATTCAACCTAAAATTTGTGGTGGTTTGAAAAATAAAGTTCAAATACTTGAAAGTAAACGAAATGTTTTTGCAAATGTTTGGTTTTTTTTCAACCACTTTAATATTAATGTGGTGAACATTCTAATATTTTTTTTTTGGTTAATGAAGTTTGTTTTCATAACTAAAATCATTCACAACCTTTTGGAAAATGACGTAATAGTCAAGGGGATACTTATATTAATGTACATTTTGAAGTCCAAATGATATGACACAAATTGTTTTAAGAAGCTAGAAAGAGACTAAAGATGCCCATGAAATAGGGTTGTCATTCTGCTTGTGCATTCATCACAATGCAACAAACGCATTTGAATGTAGACATGTGTCATATTAAAATAAGGTTAACATAGGTCAAAATGAAGTCAAGTTGCCCAAGAAATAGTTAATGTGATTGAAAATTTTGTCATTTGGTCAATATAAACAACTTTCGGTCACCACAATCCTATGGCGATCGAATTTTTCAAATAATGATTGAATTTTTTTGGGCAAGAATTTTAAAATTTCAATTACTAGATCAATGGTGCATATTAAACCATGGTTCATAAAATGTTTACAACTTTTTGAAAGGTGACTAAAAATTTTCAAGCATTGCCTAAAAATTCAGACACTAACGTTTGGTCATTGTAGTCATTGACCGAAAATTTCCGATCACCACAATTAGTAGCTAAATTTTTTCAATATGCTTGAAAGAAATTGGGAGTTTTCTGAGAAATTTTAATCATCTAATGACAATGTTCATTGATCCAATGATTAATTTTTTGAATTTCTAATCAGAATAACATTGGTCATTAACTTTCAATCACCATAGTCGACAAAAAATTTAGTTGCCTAAATTGGTGACTATATTTTATGAGCATTTCAAAAAAACATTTGGGCAATGACCAAAAGTTTTTGGGCAGCAAAAAAACAAATTCAATCATTAGATCAATGGTCACTATTGATCAAATGATTAAAAAATTTCAGGTGAATCCCAATTTTTTCAAATAGATTAAAAAAAATTGGTCATCAACTATGGTTACCAAAAGTTGGTGATCTAGTCCATTTTTAGGTTTGATTTACACCACATACAAATGAATGCAACCCAATTTTCTTGTTGCCATGGGGTGGTGATACAATTTCCAAATTTGATTTGTAGCACATACAAACGGATGCAACCCAACTTTCTTACTACCCATGGAGTGTTGATGTAATTTCCAAATCTAATTTGCAACACACATAAATGGATGCAACCCAACTTTCTTGTTGCCATGGGTGTGATGTAGTTTTCAAGTATGATTTCAACCACATGCAAATGTATGCAATCCAAATTGTTTGTTGCCATGGGATGTTGAATGCATGATTAGTATATATATTATAGTTGAGAGTCATTCAAGAGGCATGTATGCTTGTGAACAAATTTCTAAACTGTTAAAAATGGATGGGATTTATTAATGTCTTTGTTGGATGTAGCTTGTTTGACATGTAATATGCAAAAGGTGACAACAAGAAAATATGGCATAAAATGATTACTTTTGTTTGTGATTCAAACAATTATATTAGAATGAACAAATACTACATTGTTTCCATTTTTTTAGGTTTGATTTTGGTCAATCCAATGTAATTTTCAAGAATGATTTTCACAAAATACACATGTATGCTATTCACATTGTTATTGTTATGGGGGCAAGTGTTGAATGCATGTGGTCTAACACAAATGCACTTGAAAGTCAAAGCAAGTACATTCATCAACAAACCATTAATAATGGACAAGATTGATTATAATTGTTGGAAATAATATGGGTCATGTACATGAAAAATGTGGTAATTAAGATATGTGGCAAAATGAAAATGTTTTCCAAATCTTCAAGTTGAAACCCCATCTTAAAGCACCCACATTGGAACACCACTATATTACACATAGTCATACTTATATCATGTATATAAGCTTCCATGTATGTTTGCCTTGAAATGTAACCACTCATGGAACGCATTTCATCCTTGGACACATTGGACATCACTAATGCATCATTTAACCTTCATGAACTATTGAAGTTCAACATAATGGACCAATGCATTAGATTAAAATTTTCATTAAGTTGAAAATTGTACTATAAAGGTAACAATTCCACCAAGTCAATCCACTAGACCAATTCAGTGGGTTATCATTACAATCAATGTATGTTGGAATGGGACATTATGTCCCATTTTATTGAAACTATATTTGGATGAAAGTGTCTAGTGGTGCAAGACAACAAGTTTGTTATATATATGCCATGTACACAAGGATTAAAAACAAAAAATGAAACATATAATTTTAATTGTAATACTTTTTTGAAGTAGTTGCAACAATTTTTCACATGGGCCAATTGCACACTCAAAGCCATGGTTTAAACACTTCCCATAAAAAGTTTTTTAAATAACCTAAACTGATAGATAATTCCAATAGAAAATATTCACACCATTAAAAGTCCATTATGCCCCATAGTGAAGTGAAATTATGGTGGAAGTGGTCTTAAAAATAATTGGATCCCAAATTGAAACATAAAGAATTTTTTTCCTTAGTTGAAATCCTTACTTGTTTTAGAAGATGTTGTTTACAACTAGAAAATTTGGACAAATTAATTTTTATTAACAAAAATTGACCCAATGATTTTATGATAGGTTGTAAATCCCTTTCTAACTTGGTAGAGTTAGTTGAGACTAATGTAAATTTAGAAAGGAAGTTAGAGAAGTTTCAAAAGCTTTTGAAAGGGATAAAGTTATGGAGTATTAAAATTTTGAATAAAAAAATTGTTACAACTTACAAGTTTTCATTTATTTGTAGTGATCTTTAAAATGTAAAAAACATTGATTTTAATCAATGATATAAATAAATTAATAATAAATTAATTATTCAATTTGATTTCAATTAATCAAAAATTTAATAACCAAGTTGTGAAGACTGAATGTGAAAATTGACTATTATTGTATATGTGAAAATCGCCCCATTTGAGAACTCGTGAGTCTTGAAATTTAAGAATCTTGATGCCTTGGTTGGTTCTCACCAATGTAACATATATATATATATATATATATGAGTACCAATCAAGTTCTTGTAACATGATGTAAGAACTGGAACTGGTGGGCTCTCACAATTTTTGTGAGAACCGCCCAACACTGCTCAAAACCACCTATTTCAGTTTTGATTCACAAGGAATGAATTGAAACTGAGTCTAATTTATAAAAACTTGAATTGATTGTTTTATTAAAGAACTGTACCCAGAACCAGAAACTAAATACTTGTGTTTGAAAACCAGCCCCAAAGGGTAGAATACTAGGCATACCTATTGCATGCATGCTGCATCACCTCATTACCTGGGAGTACAATTTCAATTTTTAACTATGTTTGTAGCCTAGTTTTGCTTAAACTAATACCGCCCTCGTGAATGTGAGTATCTATTAGCTACACAATCCCTAGTGTGAGTGTTTTTTGCATGATGGGCCAATCAAAGAGACTCATCCAAGGCTTTTTCTTCCTAGCAAACAGTGGCGAATTTTAGACCTCGACACGAAAAAGCCAGGCTGCTCCTAAAGGTTCTCAACCTTGAGAAAGGCCTGTTCGATAAGAAGCTGCTTAATAGTGTGAGGAAATTCACCTCGGTTTGGTCTGTACTTGGGGCACAGCGTTGTGGTGCATTTGGATAGAAAATAACTTCTTGTGCTTAATAGGGTCAAGTGGCATGATGCTAAGCTCCAGAGAATGACGTGAGAAAATTTGATAGACTATTGGAGGATCGAATGGCAGCATAGTCTTCAATTGGCAAAATACTGAAAAGAAAGATAAGCTCCTTAGGTTGTTTGACAAATGTTGGTGTCCACACGAAGCACTTGAGACAACAAAAAAGTCAGGTGGTGTTATCCACCACTATCGTTAGTCAAGCGTTTCACATGTGGTAGTGTGTGTTGTGAGATGCTATCTACACACACACCCTTCCCGCCCCCCCTCCCTAAGAAGCATTAAGCTCTGTCTGGTGCTGGTTTCGCTTGTCTTTTTGCACATGTTTTTTGTCCCTGCATGGTTCTACATTTGTCTTAATTTCGCAAAAGAACTTAGCAATGTTCTTTTAATTTTAGTTCTAGTTTATGTATCTTGATTTTTGTAACTGTTCGGCAGAGACCACTGGCATAGATTCAGGCGCTGGAGAAAAGCCAGCTTCCTTTTCTATTTCAATACCTTCACAGTCAAACCCTGCGGCAGAACCACACGGTTCTCCCGCAGGGCTGCACTGTCAGGCCGAGAAAGGCCGCCGAACAATAGTCCATTGGGGTATTTTGGGTCTTGCATCTCTTGGGTCGCGCACATTCAGGAAGAAACGCGGCAGACTGCCACGTGAGAAGCGGATCTGCCCGCCACAGAACCTGACAGGCAGAAAATCCTGACTTTCTGCTCTGCCGCACCCGGCAGACGTCTGCCTGCCACTGTAGCGCCCCTTCCGGCCTGCCCACGAACTGCGACGCTCCGTTTAGCACTCTGCCCGAGTCTCTCACGCGTCTCACAGTTCACCTTCGTGCTCATCTGCCTACCCTCCATAGCCATGGGAACAAAAGGATTTTGATGGGAACTTGATGGGAGCAAAACGAATTTGATAAGAATTGTTTAGGAACTTACTGAGAACAAAAGGATATTGATGGGTTATTGATGGGAACAAAAGGAATTTGATTGGAACTTGACGGGAACAAGAAGAATTTGATTGGAACTTGATGAGAACAAGAGGAATTTGATGAGAATTTTTTGGGAACTTGATGTGAAAAAAAGGAGATTGATGGGAACAAGAGGAATTTGATGGGAACTTGATGGGAAATCAAGCCCCCCTCCCTTCAAAAAGATAAGAAACATCCCTTGGGGGCATGTTTGCACCACCCAATTGGTTCACCCGTTACAAAAATAAGAAACATTCCTGTGGACATGCTGGTGCCACCCAGTTGGCGCTCCTCACATGCTTTATCCTAATGTGTTTTCTTTAGGATAGGTTCTGCCCATGTATGGAATTTTTTTAACAAATTGCCTGGGTCAGGGAGAGAAAATTAGATGGAGCAGCTATAACGGTGGTCAGATTATGTTCACATTTTATCTACGTGCCTCCCTTTCTGCCAGCGGATTTCAAGGAGCAGGCAGGCAAAATCGAAGGTGTTCACAATCATGTGCGCGACCTGTCTGTTGCCCTTGGTGTTCTTGGGCGTGAGTCCCCCCTGAGTTCGCTGTGCTTCTTCTTCTTTCTGTTGTGGATTTTTTCATTTGTGTCAAACAAAAGAAGAAAGAATATTCTGTTACAAATGCCTAACATATTTTGCCAAGTTTGGACAAGTTTCTAGTGTTAGGGTAGGTTTTGTTGCCAATTTTTTTTTTTAAAAATTCTGACATTCTTCCCACACCTTGTCATGCCATCAATGCTAACACTTTTTGAGGATCATTGTCACTAGTACAAGATCACCAAAAATTCTGAAAAATGCCTATCACCACAAGAAAAACAAATCACTTTGGGTACACCCTCATAACTAATACAATTAACAATATATACACCCATAAGTAACAACCTCGCAGAGAACTCTTAGTGTGTTTGTAGGGCAGATTACATTTAGTAATCAGTTCTACAAAAAGAGCCTTAGGCCGGAAGGTGTGAGATTGTCAGACCCCTAGAGCGCAGGATGGAAGCCAATGAGATCTTTAGAAGAGAAACATTTTCTTAAAAAAACCTTGATTACCTCAGTTGTTACGCAGGGTAAGGCCTTGCTGCAATGGAACTACTGCGTGGTCCGCCCCAGGTGCTCAGACAATAATTCCATGAAAGCAGAGCTTTACCCTACACTTGCAGCCCTTGCCATTAGCCTAGGCAGAAAATGGTAAGAAAGAGGAGTGATAGAAATTTTGAATAGCTAATAAGGTGAGCTAGCATGCACCTAAGGGGACCAACAAGGTTTTCTTTTGGTGGAGGTGGTGGGGTGTGACATTTTCCTTTTGGGGGGTTGGTGTGAGATGTAGGAAAAAGTTTGACTTCAACTAGTCAAAGCAAGTGTTTGCACGCCCAAAAATATAAAGTAGTTGAAATAGCTGTTCACTTTATCCCATATACTTCCCCTTAAGTTCAACTCTTGATACCTATATAAATAGCTGAAAAGAAGAGATTAAAGCACATCGATTTTGGGAAAGTCAAAAGTTTAAATAAATTCCTTGATGATTGGTAATCAAGGCTGCCCATCACAAAAGAGAGAAAAAAAGACTTTCAAGGTCCCCGCATCTAATTAATATGAGTCACAATATATTAGTATAACCTAATACATATGTGTCACAATCGGTGTAAGGTAAACCTTTTTATGTTGTTGTACTTGTGTTTTTACCAGAAAAAACACCAAAATCAACCCACCAAAGTGCATTGAGCCAAAATCAGAATTAAAATTGCAGGACAAAAAAAACTTTCTGAGGAGGCTCCCAAGGGGGCCTGCACAAGGCAGAAGAGGAGAAGACAGAGTAATAAGATAAGCTAAATTTTTATACAACTGACAACTCATCATAATTTAGAAGCAAGCTTGATGAGCCAGAACCAAAACCAACCCAGTGACTGCAAGACCTGTTGATGATTGAACAGTCAACGTCATTTGAATCTATTGGGAAGATAAATTGGTCTCAGACTGCAGCATAAATTAAGGTGAAAATTGAAAGAGGCCTCACACAGCCTTTTATTTGCTGGCGAAATTTTTAATGGAAAATTCCAAAACGAAGTTCATTTTTGGGGTTACAGTAGCCAGTAGTCAGAGAAAAAATAATCACCACATTGCTCAATTCACTTCAAGTACCCTAGACAGATGATTAAATGTTGTGCCTTCATATATGGTTTATAGCAGTGTTGGGTGGTTCTCATTTTGTTGAGAGAACCTTCGTTTTCAATTCTCATAAGAGATAAAAACAGAACTGGTTTGGTTTTTTTTTTAAATTCAAAGTTATATCCTGGTCGATTTTTAGATTATCATGAAAGTGAGAACTGTTAATTCTCAAGTAGATTAGTTCTCACATAAATGAAGTTTGAACACAATATCTTTTCAAAATAGAGACATAAAGTCGCACTTAATCATATGAAGCATTGAATATGACCATTTCTATTTAATGTTCATTCATCTAATGATTTTAAAGTTAAAATAAAAAAAGTGAGAGTTCTTATTAACGAAAGTTTTAAATATAAAGTTCATCAATATTGTGTGTATGTATAAACTTGTGACATAATGATTAATGTTTTCAAGGATATGTAAACAGTTTTGAGTTCAAATCTTGGAATGATTTTGGTTAGTTGAGTACCTGTATAATCAGATTTGTCTAAATCCTTTTAGAGACAATTGTCACTTTCTAGATGGATGATTGCCACTTGGGCGGCATAAAAAATTCCTTAAAAAACAATGGTCTCATAGTTCACCATTCGCATCAGCATACTGATCCTATTAGCCCTAGCATTGCATGTGCCCATAGTTCTTAACGCAGTCAGTAAGTACAAGAGACCTACTGCAATTTGGTTCCCCCAATCTGCTACTTAGTACCTGGCCATATAATTGAGAAGTTACTTGGGCAGAAGATGGTGGATGAGATTGATTACTTTATTCACATGCCTTTGATTTCTTTAATGAAGAAATTGGCTACACCTATGTTGCCGGTGCTGCACCAGCATTGCAATACCCATTGGCAGGTCCCACACCATGGCCGAAAGAGTTACATAATGTAGCACTGACTACAGAGGCCCGAGTTCCATCCCAGCACCATTTAATCCAAAGTTCTTCTATCTCCCATAGTCCCCCTATTGAGAACAATATGTAACACAATATATATTGTTAATTGTAGCCATTCTGGTTTGATGCATTCCCACTGCGAGGAACCAGAAAAACTCTCCAGGGACTGGATTGATAAGGAACAACCACTGGGAACATACTGAACCAAAAACGCTCTTAGGGACCAGATCGAATGAGAATCTTTATCCACCATGGATGAGATGCAACTCCCACTGTGATTGTTGATTAACGTCAGGCACCAAGGGCCATGTAACATGCTGAAACATGCATGACATTAACCCAAAACATGTCTAAGAATTCCAAGGCTGAAAAAAAATGAGGCAAAGGGCAAACTCAGGGATAAAATTGCATCAGTACTATGGCTACTCTTGTGTTGACTGCATTAACAATTAGGCACAAATATAATGTTAGGGTCCCTCAAAGTACTCAAAATAGTCTATCGTATCCCCATAACTTGTTTGAAAAAAATTGCTAGGTACATTTTGTTGACAGAGAGTGGAAAATGAAGTGATTGGAATAGGAACCCTAAGGTAATGCTCTAAGAAAAGCTTCACCAGTGCTCAATATGTGGCCCAGCAAAAGAAAATCGGATAAAGAAAAGTCCAAAACATGCACTTTGGCTCAGCAAAATGGTTTTCGCCCAGGATTTTCCCACAGGATGTTGATGGTGGTAAAGGGCAGCAGAGCCTAACTGCTGCTATTGATTGGCTAGGTAGTTTAATTGGTCCAGGGAATCTGACTACCATCTGCTGTTGATGGGCTAGATAGTTTGATTGCTCCAGGTGGGTTGGTATTAAACAAAGTAGTCTCCCACTTGTTTACAGCCCCAGTTTAGTTTTATGGGTGGGACACTGAGATTGGGAAAAATAAAAAACTAATCGTGGAAGTGAGAAATATTTTTGTCATGTCACATACTGAGCACAGGTGGAGCTAGTCTAAGCATGTTGAGAATTTAATCGAAAGCTCTCGTGATCCATCTGTTATTGGAGCCTATTTCATGGGTCAATGAATGCACCTCCCTTCCTATTAAAGTAGAAGAGCCATCTATTGTAGACTGGACTCTGGAGTACTATAATCAGGCTCTTCTCAGGAGGCCAGGCTAATAAAAAACACCCCCCTTGACTTGGCAGAACAGCTAGTTTTGATATTGCTGAATATGCATAAGGTCTTTTTGAGGCAATTTTTTCTTGGTATGGGTAGACTTAGAGCTAGGGCCAAGGTGAAGAGCTACCATGACTGATGATGAAAGAGAAACAACTGGCAGGTAAGTAATTTCCCAGCAATGAGAGAAAGAGTGACCAATATCCCAGCTCTATGACGAATCAATCGGACTACGCTCCCAGGCTATGAGAGATTCGACTCCTCTTCCCGGCCCTTTGTACTGTCGTCATCTTCCTCCTCCTCCTCTTCTTCTTCTTAGATCAGAAGCGCGTGGGTTGCACCTTCAAGTGTTTCCATCACTATGGTTAGGTTCATTTGGAAGTCTTCGACCGATCTTCCAGCAGATGATCTGGTTTGCACAACCAGCGGCAGCACTCGAGAGCTAGATCAGATTCATGAGAAGTTGTTTCTCGATCCATGTATGTTCTGATCAGATGTAGGATGAACAGATAGCTAATAATTAGTGGCTAGATTCGTATATAAGTATGTTGGGTTTGATCCAGCTGTAGCTTTGGACTCGCAGCTAGAGCATCTGATCATGAGCGGTAATTCTTTCTCGATTTGCCTGTTATGAGATTATGATGAGGAGCTAGGTACATTCGTATTTCGGGTATGATCTAGATCGATATAAGCTGGACATCATGTAGACCCGTGAGCTGATCTTTCTAGTGCGATGCAGATGAAAATCTCTGGCATATAGCTAACGGAAAGATTTAGTTCAATAGTAGTTTTGGCAGACATCATTAATTGTAGTAGAAAGCCGCAGATCCTGATCTAGTTTTCCCACATGAATTCAGTAGTGCACGCAGCTGCAATGAGGAATTTCGGGAAGAACGTTGTGAAATTTGTAGGTTGGCAGCAGCTTCTAGTTTTTGGACTGCAATTACAGGCTTTGTTGAGTCTGCTCATGGCGCAGCTTGCAGATGGATTTATAGTGACGGGAAGTAGTTTGGGGTTGTTGTCCAATTCCATGATCAATACTAGTGAGGTTCTTCAATCCTCCGGTGGCGTCTTTCAACTGGGTTTCTATTCCGGCTCCTCGACTAACGACATATTCTCGCTGGCGATATGGTACGCGCAGCTACCCTCTACTCTCAGCACACAAGTTGTATGGATGGCAAGCCGTGACGTTCCTATGAACAGCTCTGCGATCTTGCAGCTTTCCTCAGATGGAAATCTACAGATCCTTTCCTCCGCTGCACAGAATGCTCAAATCCTCTGGCAATCCGGCAATGGAACGGTGAGAGCTAGCTAGATACCAACCAATCCCCGGTACAATTGTTACCGACTCAGTTTCTAAGCGTGTCGCAGGACTCGATGTCTCTAGTACACATCAGCTAGCTGCTGAGTGTTGTACTCTTCGTCTGAGCTGGAAATGAAGTGTTGCCGGGGTGATTTTGTTTTCTGCAGTTGAACGCGGGCGGCGCCAGCAACGTCGACGTTAGAGCAGAATTGCTGGACTCGGGCAACTTCGTCCTCAAGGATGCCGCGACCAACTCGGTAATCTGGCAAAGCTTTGACACACCGACGGACACTTTGTTACCAGACCAGACGCTATTTGCAAACAAAAGCACGTCGCTGCTGGTCTCATGGGCAACAGCGGAGAACTGGACTTCTTCAGGCTCCAGCTATCAACTGGATTGGGTGTACTTGAATGGCACTGGCATGCCGCCGTCCTTGGCACTAAGCTGGACAGGCGCAAGCATTCCAAACTGGAATCGAAGTTCTTGGTCAACCACAAACGCTTCGGATAGTCTAAATGCCGCCATCGTCTATCCATACTGGTTCGACTCGACTCATGCCGATCACGCATATCTGAGTGCGAGTGGAAGCTTTTTGTTGGGAAACGCAGTTTCGGGTTCAGTGGTGGTGGCCGTCAACAGCACATCTGATCAAGGACCAAGTGCGCTGCGACGGATGACACTGGATCGCGACGGAGGATTCCGTGTGTACAGCTTCACTGTTGGAGGAGCATCCACCAGTTGGTCTCTGGAGGCGAACTTGGTACCTAATCAATGTCAGGTGTTCGCAGAGTGTGGTCCATATGGCATTTGCAGCCCGGATCCACAGGACCCATCTTTCCTTGCTAAGTGCACATGCCCCATCACAGGAATCTTTGAACCCATTGATGCAACCGATCAGTACAAGGGATGCCAGTATTCTAGTATAGACCAGATTGATCCAGCAGCTACTGCAGATCTATGCAACAACAACAACACAATTCCAGCTACTGCAGATCTTAGCAGCAGCAGCAAGAACAACAACATCACGCTGGTTCAAGCGGGTTACTTCGATTACCCTTATGCTGATCGTTTGTACAACTACTTGAGCCTCAACGAAACGGCGTGCATCCAGGCATGCACACAGGATTGTCGATGTGCTGGAGCTGTAGTTTGGAGGAGTGAGGAAAGGTGTTATCTTAAAGCGGCGCCGCTGTTCAACGGCGGCTTCACTGTACAAACAACAGACCGCATTGCCTACTTGAAGATCATCGTACCTGCCGCAAATGGGTCAGCTTCTGGAAACGATCCGGCTGCTGCACTACTAGATCATAGAAAATTGGCTGCGATCGTTGCTGGGGTCGGCGCCAGTGCAGCTTTGATACTCATTGTGTTTGGATTCAGCGGTTTGATCAGATTTAGAAGATGGCGTCTGCATGGTAGTAGTACTACTAGTTGTAAGAGGAGGGCGCGGGGCGGCACGAAACCAACGTTCAACCATCTTGGCATGGGTCCTCGCAAGTTCACGTACAAGGAGCTCAGCACTGCGACCAGAAACTTTAGCGACAGTGAGATGGTGGGAAGCGGCGGAATGGGAACTGTGTACAAAGGTGTGTTGCAGCAGCCCGGCGTGGACGGTAGTAGTACTACTAATGTTGTAGTTGCTGTGAAACGTCTGAGATATGATGCAGAGGCGCTGCAGACGGGATCATCAGAGCAAGGGTTTGTGACGGAGGCATCTAGCATTAGCCAGATTCGGCATCGGAATCTAGTGCAATTGCAGGGATGGTGCTACGAGGACACACACTTGCTTCTAGTGTATGATTTCATGGTCAATGGAAGCTTGGATCATTGGTTATATGAAAGAAATAGAAGACCTGCTGCGAGATCTGCATCATGTAATGATCAGCGGTCTAAGTATGCTAGGGGACTTTCATGGGAGTTGCGCTACTCCATTCTCTCAGGAGTAGCTGCAGCACTGGCATATCTACATGAGGAATGGCAACAATGCGTTCTTCACAGAGACATCAAGCCCAGTAACGTCATGTTAGATGCGGAGTTCAATGCCCATCTTGGGGACTTTGGATTGGCACGACTGGTTGATCACCAGAAAGTAGAGAAGACAACCATGATGGCAGGTACACTTGGATACATGGCTCCCGAAATGCCTTACACGGGGAAAGCAACCAAGGAAACCGATGTTTACAGCTTCGGTGTCTTAGTACTGGAAGTCGTCTGCGGGAGACATCCAGTAGATACCACGAGCTTGGAAATTGAACCTGAGGATGTGTTGTTGGTGAACAGAGTGAGACGAGCTCATGATGCAGGCAAACTGTTGAGTGTTGTAGACCCAAGAATAGCAACGCTGAGTACTGTTTCCCATTTTCATACAACGTCAACTGCACATGCAGAGTCTAAGGACGATCATTTGGATTTTTGCGAGGCTTTGAGTCGCAGAATCCAGCAAGAGATTTGTATTGAAAGTGAGCAGAAGGGTCTGGTTCTGCGCTTGGGTCTGCTGTGTTCTCTGCCGCAACCGAGCGCAAGACCCTCGATGCGCGTTGTGAAGCAAGTCTTGAGCTCCGGTGATGCCGCACTCTTGCCTCCCCTTCCCCGCTCTTTCCCTTTCACCGGCTCAGCGGATGAATTATATCCCAATTTTCTGTTGAGCGACCAAGCTCCTCTCATGACCGAGCAATCGCTCTCTCCTCATTCCTCATCCTCTTCTACCTAGTTGAACATTTCACACAATTTTTCATCCATCCGTATTTGTCCATATTAACTAGTCTTTTACGTCCTGCCGGAACCGGGATATGAACCTGGAACCAGCTCAACTATTTTCAGTCTGAACCGGTCTTCCTCCTACTAGAACCACAACTGGACCAGATGACCAGCTCAATATTTTCAGGTTAAACTGGTCTACTCCTACTCGAATCAGAATTGGAACATGGAACCAGCTCAATATTTCCAGGTTGAACCGGTCTACTCCCACTGGAACCAGAACTGGACCATCGAACCAGCTCAATATTTTTGAATGGTTGAACCGGTATTCCTCCTACTCGTACAGAACTGGACCATGGAACCAGCCCAATATTTTTCCCAGGTTAAACTGGTCTTCCTCCTACTCGAACAAGAACTGGACCATGGAACCAGCTCAAATATTTTTTTCAGGTCGAACTGGTCTTCCTCCAGAACTGGACCAGAACTACTCGAACCAGAACTGGGCCATAGAACCAACAACATTCCTCTTGAACCAGAACTGGACTGCCATTGAGCCAGTAAGAATATTCAAGTTGCACCAGAACTGGTTCCAGGAAGTTCCAGCAATATTCAGGTTTAAGCTGTGTTCTTCAGTTGTCTAACCACAACCAGATCATGGAACCTGCATTATGATTCAGATTGTATTGGCCTTCCTCGTACTGGAACCGGAGCTGGAGCTTGGAACCAACAACATTGAGTTTTAACTGGTCCTCCTACTGGAACCAATAGTACATTCAGAAGTATCAGAGCTGAATTGGTCTTTTCTGTAGAGACTGAATTCAGACATTGGAACCAATACTTGTTCAGACATTTTAGGGTTTACCCTTTAAAAACCGAAAAGAAGTAAAGTGTACAAGAATTTCCTTTTCTTCAAAGGTGTAAAGGAGGATAGACATTGAACTTGGCATCCAACTTGCCTAAAATTGTGGGTTCAATTATATACTAGTTTGTGCACCCAAAGTTGTTGGTTTCTTTTTTCTGGTTTTCTTTTCTTCTTTTGTGATGGACTTCTTCAATTGGCCCATCACAAACAAATGAGACCATGCTTTTGAGACTCCTGGAAAGTAAAAGATATCATTTGAAATGGAATCCTCAAAACTATATGAGTAACTGGTTTCAATGTCCTGTTATGACTCTTTTTCAGGCAGGACATTAAACAGACTCTATAAACTAGGGGAGGGTCAATGCATCACATTGCACAATGCTTGCATGGTTCTGCTGCAGGGTTAGACGGATGTCAGAAGAAAAAGGTGGTAAATTTCATCTAAGACATGAGTCCTGACTCAAAGCAACTAGAACTAGGATGCTAGTTTGTCTTTCACATAGACGGCCATAGGTTCAAAACTGCCTGCAAGGAGCGCTAGGACATGTGGAACCAGTGTGTTTTCCTTCTAAACAGTACATGTCTCTTCGTCATGAGCAAAAGCATGCGCAGAACTGTGCTGGACGCCATTTTTCAAGCTTGTTCCTCCGTGGGACAAGCAGCCATCTACGGGTTTCACTTGTAATGTGAATTGAAGGTGGAGAAGACGCTTGATATGTGAATCGAAGGTGAGGAAACCGGTTATACTCTGGAACAGGCCCTGGAACTCTCCCTGATCAAACCTATTACCACCGAATAGACCAGCAGCTTGCCCTACTAGGCGGAAGGGGCCCCAGAGTAGGGGGTCATTCCCAAGTGTGTTACAGTCTCACATTTGGTTTTATGCAGTATGATTGACTTTCTAAGGTGTTTTATTCCAGTTCTTTTTTACCAGTCGATATCTGGTCAACAATGATCCTCAGATCTGCCTCTTGTAAGGAAAATTGAAATACTAAGTCCTAACAAGCTTAATACAAGTTGAAAGTAGGACTTGAAAATCTTTTATTTCCACTCAGATTTTTTTCCCAATCATAAAAGTGCTAATGTAAACCCTTTGAGGCCAGGATCCATGAATCATTGTCTTGTAGTTGGAGATCCAACAGTCCAACTTTCATGGGGCTTCAACAAAAGTTAATGTTCATGGGAAACCCAATAAATAAATAAAGATTACATAGTGCTAAGTAATTTCTAATACTTAGATTTCTAAGTAATCATGTACTCATTTAGGACTAATTTTGACCATTATCAATATTGACCTCCAGGTTTATCCGCCACATGACTCATGGTAATTTTTCATGACGCATTTGGTGAAATATTGGTGACTTGAAAGCCTCGTGACACTGCACACATAATGTGGGTAGGGCCTTGACATGGCGACTTTTCCAAATCCCTCCACAAATAGCAGTAGGTACTTTGGTGTCATGTCCAAAATCCGATTGGCAGATCTTTTCTTACACCAAAAACACAGGTTGACAAATTGGCATGGGGATGTGCCTGCCTGATGATGATCCCCTATTTCAGGGCAAAAGATTTAAATTTTCAATGCATTGGTTCCGTATAACATTATTAGTGGTGGACTAGGTGGCAAAGGAAGAGGCCATTCTTTATGCTTTAAGTTGGTCACAGTTCAACATTTATGGGGCCTCTTTTGTGGACTAGGGATCTAAAGGTTTAAATATGGGTGTCAATTAGCATCTATATTGGGAACCCTATTGGGAATTGTCAATACATGATCACACAAAGCTATTGATCTGCGACATATCTTGAAATTGGCAAGTGATCTTGTACTAGAAAGTTCCATTACGTTAGATTGGAAGGTAATAATTGCTTTTGGGTATCATGGGTTGGATTGTAGGTAGAAAAATAGTATACCATCCAAACCGTGGATTGTAGAAAAACACTTAGATTGCATGTCACAAAAAATAAACAATTAAACTAGAGTCAAAGCTAATCAAACAAGTTCTCCAAAGACTTTTGGTCGCATCTGTATTTTGTACAAAACATTATCGGCTCATGGCATGGGGCTTGTCTTGGAAACGATCTGAGAATATTCAGAAAAGGAGAAAATAAGATCATTATATCATTGTTTCCTCCAAAGAATTTTACAGTGGCCGCTTTTTGTCATTTAGGTTATTTGCACAAGTGGAAGAAAAACTTCTGACACTGGAAGGGTTGTAAAAGAGTTCCAAATTGAAGGATTCCAAATTTGCAGATACTTTAAAAAATATGCACAAGGCAGAAGATGTGAACAATGGAACTAGTTTGTAATTCTTTGTTGGAAAGGGCAAAATGGTGCCTTGGATTAGGTTTTGGTTTACTTGAAAAGGGAAAGAAAAGACTGAAATTCATGGCTCAGCTCTTGAAGGACTTCATATAATTTAAATGATATTTTGAAGAAGAGGAAAATTTTAGTCCATGTCATTAAGCAAAGTCAAGGTAAAAAGAAGTTTTGTCTGTTTCTAGCTTTGAAAGAAAACCTCTCGTCCATTTTCATTTTCATACCATAGACTTTCCTGTTCCAGTCCAAGTTATTTCTAATATTTTGATGGTACCTCAATCTGGTTTCAGACCCAGTTCTTCACATTGAGGTCCTCCTCCGTTGTAAAGATGCGGTAGAGTTTTAAGGGACTGATTTTGTTTGAGAAGGTGAGGCACCTGACAAGCCTTGGGTCTTGACTGAACTTGGTGCAAAGTTTAGGTTAAAAAGAATTGGGTCTTGACTGAACTCGGTGCAAAGTTTAGGTTAATTGTTGTTTATAAGTGAATGAAATTAAACTACTGTTAGTTAATGTGGCCCTTCTACTAAGAGGTTCCAGAAGAGGTTCTGCTGTGAACGAAAAGGTCATCGGCCAAATGAGCTAAACCTAAAGATGAAGAAATACACAATATAAATTTGGGAGACATTCTTGTTCTCCGTTGACGCATGGAGTGCATCATCACATCAATCTATTGCTGCTGGCTGATTAAGACAACTCCCCCTAGGAATCGTATGCTGCACCTTAGCTCACTCAAGTCCTTATCTTATTTGGATGGCAGTTCAACAAGAGCGGGCACTATCTTGTACCAATTATATGGGCCTACTCTCAAGTACCATGCAACCCCTCAAAGCAGTCCTAAAAACATCCCCACACACAACAATAAACCACCAACGACAATTGACTTAGGAAACTCCTCTTGGATCATCAAGGTTACCTTACAACATTGTCTTCTCACATTTCATGAAAGCACATAACTTCACTCCCAAAAGATTCTAGCCCACATTCCCAAGCAAGATCTACTTATAAACCAAACCAACACAATCACAAAAAACCAATCATTCAAAGATTTCAAAACCCATGAGTTTGATCATTCAAAACATCAACATTTATTCCAGCACTCTCAAAGCTTAATAATGAAACCAGCCAATACAACCATCAAAACATTCATAGGTGTTTATTTAGACACAAAACATACAATTATCCCTTATAGGGTCCAAGTACAATGAGAGTGCCTCATTTGAAATATAAGGACTCATTTCTAGGATTTTCAAATTCACCATTTTTTAATAAAACTTATGACTTGTTTTAGATTTTCCTTTTTTTCTCATGTCAAATGAAATAAATTTGCTCCAAATTTTGTATGGGCATCTAAAGTATGTATCATTTTCACTTATGAATATAAGAATAATAAATTTTATTCAATGTGAGCCATGTTTTATCAATGGTTCAAAATTACCAAAAACTCTCTAAATTTTCAATTTTTGAAATTTTGTACATTGCAATAGGGGACTTGGTTCTTGTCACACTTAAACATTTTACACATTAGCAACTAAAGTGTTTGTAGCAAAAATCTTGAGGCAAAATAATTTATTTAGATGTTTTTTATGGGTCTTTGAATTTATTTTTTTCCTCACGATTCTAGAAAGTTTTTCAAAACTTGTTACAAATCTTTAAACTTGTTCAAAGTTGAAATTTTATGCATAAATAGTACCTTAATCATGTATGTATTTATGAAGAAAAAAACTTTCAATATGAATGTGTTATTAAGTTTCAAAAACATGTTCAAGTGAGGGGGTCCATTGGATATTAAATGAAACAATCCTTTTGGGTACCCCAACCATATTTGGACCCTACAACAAGATCCTCCCAATTATACATGCAATAGACTCAAACCCACAAGGTCATCAGAATCACAAACCTTTACTATGGGGAGTGAAGGCATGCTCAAGTGACTCAAAAGTGGCATTTGAAAGTTTGTAATCTAACAATAGCAAAAAAAATTATGATTTTAATAATTATCAAATCACAAATCTCATGATTAGCCCCTTTGCTTTTAATCATAAATATTAATAAGCCAACCTATGAATATCTTTAAACATGTGATTGATCAAAAAATCCATGCAAAAGATTAAAACATTTAATATGAAATGAACTTTCAAAGATAAAAATTTACAATGATCACATCAATTTTTTTAAGAAATTAATTATATATATATATATGGAAGTTTTAATGCACTTCACTAATAAATTCTTCATTTGATTTTATTTTTCTTTTGACACTGTTTTGACATATTTTTGGAGTCCACATTTTTCATTTTTTCTATGTGACAAATGTAATGTTGTCATTTTAAAAATCCATTATGAATCCATAATCATTTTAAAATTCATCCAAAACATTTATGATAATTCACATTATTCATATGACAATATGAATAATTTAAAAATCGATAATGTTAATTTTGAATATGGTTTTAAATTTTACATTTGTATGTAATCTAAAAATATTACAAGTGTCATAGTCCAAATTGTCCACCTATTCATGCTTAAATTGTAAAGGTAGTATGTAATAAGAAATATATATGTGGGCTAAATAGTATGAATTTTATCATGTTGATATGTGATCTTTTTTGTAATAATTATTTAATTATTTAAACTATGTGATTTATTTATTAAATAGGTTAATGTTTAGATGGTGGTTGTAATTAATCAATTAGGTAGGTTATGTGATTAATCTATTAAATAGGTAATAAGTAAGATAGGTAGCAAGTAGTAAGTAATTAGTAGGTCATAAGTATGTGGGTCAAATAATAGGTATTTTACCATATTGATGTGTGATTATTTTGAATTAATTACCTATAGGTAATGTAATTTATTTATTGAATAAACTAGGTAGTAAGAGTAATTATTACTCATTTATAAAGGTGAATGCAGACTAAGGTGGCTCATTTTTTGAATCAAGGTGCCCATTTTTGCAAAGTGCCTTAACATGAATAATAAAACTTATCAAATTGAAATTTTAAGATTGATTATACATTATCAACTTCATTATGAAAATACTTATGTAATTATTTTTCAATAAAAGGGTGTAGTTATGCTAATAGGAGCCAAAAATAGGATGAACACTACCATGTTTTTTACACCAAAAGAATTTTAAATAATTTAAACTTGAAAATGAGTTAATATTTTTGCACATTATCAAATCTAATATTTTATTCCATAAATGTTCAAAATAGGAAATTATTTCATTATCATTTACACCTTCAAAAACAATGTAAAAAGACTTATAACCACTACTTTTAAGTAATAAAAGGTTTTGAAAATGGACTTGGAAAACTTTGAAAATGACATATGGTTCCAAGCATGGTAAAGTATGCCAAAAAAGTATTTCTTAAAAAATTAATTTCAAAAACAATCTCTTTTCAACATTAACATTAAAAAAGATATCAAAAACATATTTAAATTTCATTTTGAAATCATAGAACACTTCATTGAGTTTATTATAAGTTATACATAAAATTTGAAGAAATTCTATATATAAAAAATCGATGAAAAGTATTGTTTAAATTGGTTGGTTTTTCAAATTTTCCAAAATATTTTTACATTAAAACTTTGATAGATTATGACTAAATAATGAAAAGGTGAAACCATATCCATACACATTAGGTCATCATCAACTTGAAAGTATAATAATTTTAATTGATGTTGTACTTTCATGTACTTGTAACTCAATTTTGTAGAATCGTAACATGTACTTTCTTTACTTGCATTTCAAAAAAATGTACTTAAATGCATATTAAAACATTTATTTCTTCAATAGTATGCAATGAAGTCAAAAAAGTTATAATTGTTGATCATTGATTTAAATAATATTCCCGGATTCAATACATTAAAGTATAATTTATGGATAGTTTCCAAAAAAACAACAAGTGTCTCCAGTTGGCATACTTTACCATGCTTATGCCCATATTTTTAAAATATTTTTAACACAAACCTTAACAAAATCATACACATAATTTTTTTAAGTTTTAAAAAAAATTAAAGATTTTTTTGAAAATATTACGAGAATATTCCCCAAAAAACTGTCACCTAAGGATGCACCTATGGTTCCTATTAGCTCGTTTGCATCCAAAAATACACCCACTTTTCACAATGGACTTTTGAAGTACACAAATATGGACTGGTTGATAAATTAAAATGATAGAAAATAAAAGAGTTCATATCGAATTTCATTCCAAATTATTTATAGTGACTCAATATATGGTGTAACATCAAATAATAAACTTTTATATGAAAGCCTTCCTTCAAAAATCATAATCAAATTTTAATTAAAGACTTTTGAATAGTCAAAATTGAGCCTTATTTTCATAAGTCCCTAACATAGTTGTTTTTGTTTTCAATTTTCAATTTTTTTTCCTAGAGGTGTATATATTTGAAATATGTAGTTGAGCTCCTATTAATATGGACTTTATTGTTTTTGATACATTGACTTTATTACCATTGAACCCATGGTATCAGAAAAATTCAAAAATTTAACACTATAGAATGGACTTTTGTGGACTTTTTATTTTATTTTAAATGAGCCACTTTAAAGTGCATACACCCATAAACATTATATTTCGTGTAAGTTATATATCATACATTTAAATTACATTTTTTGGTACAACTACGATCTATATTATAAGCAAAATTGTATACAATTGATTTATTATCATCCCTTTTTCCTTTTTTTATTAACACCCACCATTGAATATAAACATGTCTAAAATTATCAAACTATTCATCCTTCACAACCTCACTTTCCACACTTCCCATCCACACAAAATATAATTCCAAATCTACAAACCTCACTAGAATAAAATCTCTAAGGCCTAAGTTTCAAAATGTAAGCAGTTTATCTTCAATTATGGTCACATGTTTTTAGGACCACAATATGGAATGATAACTAGGTCTTCAAGATCAACATTGGAAGGGAATGACATCTTGCACTTGATTAAATCTTTAATTGTTTGAAGGCCGAAAACCTTCCAAGAGGGTTGAACTTTGAGTTGGCAAAAGTTTTGATAATAACTTAGGAATGTTATCCCAATAATCGAAGTATGGAGCCAAGTTTTTTAGCATAGGTTTCATCCTTGCAAATCCCCATCCTTCAAAACTCCACATATTTAAAAAGCCCACTATTGATAATTTTTTCTTTCTCAATTGATTTGGTGGCATCATTCCCCCATATAGGGCGAAAAGGAATAAGATTTAGAAGTCCTTGTGGTAGCTAGGAATGACCTGAATTGTTTATTTTGCCATATTTGAATTCAAAGTCTAGCCTAGGATTTCACATTACATCACTAAAGGACACTTTGTATTGCATTACAAGCCACCCAACTGAATCAACAAAAAAAACGAAACAAATGCATATCTATATGCCCAACCAAAATTTCTAGCCCATCCTTCAAACATCCTTTGAACCAAGTCTTGAAATCCATGATTTATTGGATAAGTTGGGAAATGAAAGGATGATCTTGTGAAACCATGAATGTTTTCATTAAGTCAACCAAGACATAATTATCTTACATACTCCTTCAATTTTTTTGGAAAAATATACAAAATTTCCTTATGGGTGTGGCCAACAACCATAAACCTTTGTTGCACTTTTCCAAACACTTCTCTTGTAATTACAAGAAATAAAACTATAGGCAAATGATGATTCTTGTTATCTTTCACACAATTGTCCATTTGAAAACCCTTGTTGCACTATTTCAAAAACTTCTCTTGTAATAAGGAGAAATAAAACTACAAGTAAATGATTATTTTTGTTAACTTCCACACAAATTGTCCTGTTGAAAAAATAATTTTTAGTCAATGGCTACTATTAATGAATTTTTCTAATGCTTTCAATGCAACTAAACAATGAAAACCTTCATGGATCAATCTTTGAAAAAATGCATTTTATGGTTTATGTTCAAATAAATTCCTAAATTCATTAATGGGTTCCTTTTCCAAGTTTCAAAATATTTACAACAATGACCCAATTGTAGAATTTGAATCATTTGGCCAAAATTCATTAAAGTATTGAACAAATGTTTCATCACCATGACCATGAACAATCACACTAGTCAAAATGATTGGGAGCTTACCCAAACTTGAAACCTTTTTTCTTCACAACAAGTTTTAAGAGAATAATTTTGGAATGGTCCATCTTGTCATGATTGACACAAAGATACCCTTCTTGGATTTGATTGATTTAATTCTCCAAGTGTGATAAAGACATTTACATGATTCCTATTAAATGTTGTGCTCCTGAAATTTCATTTCATGTTCCTTTGCACCCACATTGTTCTTTCCACCTTTGGGTATCAAATCCTTTAATGATTCACAAATAATACATTTGGCAAAGTTGGAACTGCATTTTTTCACATTGGTCAACATTCAAATGATGTTTCTTCCTCAAACAACTCATCGTAGATTGAAAGATTCTTCCAATACCTAGCTCCTTATTTATCTATAATCCACAAGATAATCAACCAACAAAAACACCTAACAAATTAAACATTTTAAACAGTTTGTTTATCACATTTGAAATTGAAAATACATGCATTAGATCAAAATCATTTTCCCAACACCTTTAACATAAATTTCAATCTAATTAAATTTGGGAATATAAATGATACCTTAACATAATTAGGGGTCAAGATTGCCTTTTGCACCTCATCATTTCACTCATGAACATTTTTCCATGTTTCCGCAATCAAATCCAAAGTAATTGGTGCTACAAGTAAACATAATCTCCTTGCTCAAACCTCCAAATCTAAAACTGATAACCACCTCCATGTATAGTGGCATAACACAATGTATTTCAATGTTGGGCAACTGTTAATTTTTCTATAACCCTGACATAACACATTGAAATAAGGTGGCTCACTACTCACATGCCTGAATCCACACATTAGAATCATCCATGTTGATTATTGCCATTGCATCTTGTCAAATTGAAGCTAGTAATTCGGGTTCACAACCAAACAATAAGTATGGTGAAAAAGATGGAAAATAAGCTCATCAATTAAACCTATATACCCCATAGTTGGGTGAATGCATGGTAAGGTGGCTCACTTATGGAATCACATTCATATTTCTATAGGGTACCATTCGTTTAAATGGATGTGGTGATAAATGTATGTTTCAATTTGTTAATTAATAATTGATTCTAAATTCATAATTTGATTATGAAATTAAAAGTATAATTATTTTCTTAAAATGTTACCCCTATTATTAATAATGGACTTTTGAAATGACAACATATGGACTGATTTCCTAACACTATTACATATTCCATCCTATTTCACTATGCCTAAATATATCACTATGCTACCTATTTTGTGAAATAATTTCACCACATCCTTTCCCCATTCCACCATCACTATTGCATAATTGCCATGAAGTCACTTTGGCCCACTTTAGGTGGACATATTTACTACCCAAGAATTATCACCCACTTTCAATGAAATTCTTCACTTGGAATTTCACCATGGAATTTCAATGTTATATATAATTTATATTAGTCATTATCTAATATAATTTATTTATAAAGTATAAGATTATTTATCATAACTTTTTATTACATCAAATAGTTACAATATGACAATTTAGAAAGTGATTTGAACCTATTTAAGACAATTTAATTATTTATTTTACATACAATTTTGAATTTAATTGCCATATATAATTCGGGCCTTCATTTCGTACAATGTGAAGACATTTTCAAGAAATAAAAAGATGAAAATCGAATCTTAATCATATGTGTTAATATATATATAATAAATAATATATTTCAATAATATAATGTAATACGATATGTAGATTCCATTTATGTATTATTCTATTAATTTTTATTCTTAATTAGCATACTATTTATAATAATATAATTTACCTAGTTTCTTAATATTGAAAATTAATGTAAAATATTTTTAGATTAATATATTTCTTATGTGTTTATTATATCAATTAATCGTATAATTTATTGTTAGTTTATGCACGATATTATCAGTCATAAATCCAAAATATATATTATTGAAATAAAATTGTATTTTAATTCTGAAAAATAAACCAGATTTTATTTCTGCCTTTACTTAATAAATTGCTAAAAGATGTTTACAACAAAACAAAAAAAAAAAAAAAAAATCGAATATTTTTAACATAGAAATATATATTATATATTATATAATATGTCCATGTTTATAAGATATAAAATACATAACATGTAAAATTATGTACATATTACATATAAATTTTTAACTAACAAATATTTTATTGTGGCTTCATTTGATAAAAATGGATAACATAATATTCATCCATGGAAATATAACCTTTTTATCCAATATTTTTATCATATAAAGATCACTTATATATAACATATGAAAATATTTATTTGTTATATACTATATAAATAAAAATATTTGTGAATAAAATGAATATTATATTAGAGGTATATATAACTTTGTAATAAGATTTTCATTTTCTAAAATATTAATATTTTATAATTAATTTATATTATTTAATTATATAATCAAACTCATCTTATAATATAAAATTTAACGTGTATGTATTTAATATACCATATCTAAATGTATTGTATTTAAAAATATATTAAACATTAAATGGTTTTGAATGTTATTATATGTTGATACATCATCTTTTATGAACAATTTGTATTAAATTTCATAATTAAAATGTATTATGTAATACAAAAAAATTCATATTTTTAAACTTTCTTTCATTTGAACAAAGTATGAGAAAGATAATGATAGTTAAAACATGAAAAGTCTTCAAGACATCATTGTTGAAATGTATTGAAATGCAAAATTTACATGCAAAATTTTTCAATTAATCTTTTAAAAATAATTTGAATTATTTTTTTGTGTAGATTTTGGAAAACCTTTCAAAATGAAGTTTTAAATCATTTCATTTGGACATAATATGAAAAAGATATTACTAATTAAATTTGGCTTTTGAGAAAGGTTTAATTGCATCTCAAATTAAAACTAAGGTGCAAGTAAAATGTTTAACCCATATGTTTTGTCTTTGAATCTCATCTCACAAATTATATAAATAACATGTCTTGCATTGAGTTGTCATTTTGAAATGCATATGCAAATTTGGGAAGAGTGAAAAATTGTTTGACCTTAAATGGAAATTGCAAAGTAAATGAAATAATTTTTTGGCTATTTATTCCATTTACATTTTTTATTTCCTATCTATTTGCCTGCCTACACAAGCAAATAGGTGCTAGTTTTATATTTAGGTAGGTAGATTTGGATCTTCTTGAAACTTTAAATTTTAAATATATATATATAGTAAAGTAATTTCAATTAAATAATCCAATAAGAACTGAAATAAATAACAAATATGAAATAATATATTTGATAATTTGGATTAAATAATCTGAATTAAATAATTAATATTAAGTAATATGGAATAAACAACATACACATGGGACCATTTTTGAAAACCTTAGCAAATATTTTTGTATGGAATTTAAAATGGTTAAAACTTGACCTTATTTTCATAAGTCCCTATGACTTACAAATTTTGTTTCTTTTAGTTGTTTTGTTCTAAAAGTGTTTGATTATGAAATATCTAAAAGGGCCATTATTCATACATGGACTTTATAAAACAATTTTCCAAGTATTATGATTTTTTTTAAAAATCATCCATCAAAACAACTAACATCATCATCATTTCATTTAAGTTTTAAAATAGAATATGAATGTTCACAAATGTATGAACATTAACTTATAAATGATTATAATCATAAGTTATGATGAACAAATAATCATGTTTTTTAACAAACTTTTTATGGACTTCGATGGAGTGGAACATCTGCCTAAAATGAACCACCATACCATGCATTCACCCAATTAGCCATGGTAGTTGTAAGTCCCAATCTCAAATATGGCCCTAGTGGAAACCATATTTCCACAAACCCCGCTTCATTATCTACACCATCCATTCAGCTAACCCATATACCTCAAGATGATCTTCCAAAATTTGTGTGATAATTAATCAATGCTTTCTCACACAACTTTTGGAATTCCCCACGAAATTCTTCACTTTGGTCAGTGAGAATTTCAAGTGGAGCCCCAAACCTATTAACTATCATGTCCAAAAATGCATACGTTGCCCCTTCACTACTACAATCTAACAATGGAACCAAGTCCAACCACTTGGAGAAATGCTCAATCATAACCAAAACACATCGGTTATGTCAAGATGTCAAACTTAATGGGGTGACAAAATCCAAACTCATTGTTGCCCAAGCCCCATAATTGGTAAGGGTTGTAGCTAAGGTGTAGGTGCATTAAAAGATGCCCAAACTCAATCACACACCATACACCTAGAAACAAATTGTTAAACTTGCAAATGCATCCCTCACCATTAATATTATGTTTGGAACAAATTATATGTCCATTGGACCCCAAAATGGCTCAACTTTTCATGAGCATGCTTCAAAGGCTCTCATGTTGTTTTGGGTGAAGCACAACCTTCATCCACATATGTAGGAGGGAATTATTTTCCCATTTGAACCACTTGGTCTTATGCACAACATAATCCATTTCCTTGGGTGTTAACTGAATCAGAATTTCTCCTACTTACAAATATGCAATGAAGTGCATCATCATAAACATCCAAGGCACCATTACCCTCGGACTCCATCCCCACATCATGGGGTTCCCCATCATCCACACTAATCTGAGGTACATCCCCAAAACACCCTAATAAAGTACAAAGGTATGCAGAGGCATGCCATCATGATATTGCTTCTAAATCCACATCACCATGCCAACAAGCCCTAGTGGTATATTTTTCATTGGAACTTGGGGTTTCAACTCAACCCATTGTCATTTCGATTAACCCTACCAAGTTTGTGAATTATATTAAAATTATTGTCCTATAGGATAAGTGTTCACATGGCCAACTTTCTTGTGAGTCGATCTGATTCCATAAGGAATTTCAAAGGTTGGTGATTAGTAATTGATGCACTCCCAACTCCTAAAAGGGCTCAAATGTGAGCCCAAGTAGAAAACAACAGAAAAGGAGGAGTTGGAGCACGCTCCCTAGCTCATAACACTTTGAAGGGTAGAGGGGCGTGTTGGAGCTCCGGGATGGGACTAAGAAGAGTTGACAAGCTTTAGTCACTCACACGGGCCTGCACACAACCCACAAAAAGTGGTTAGTGCAAAGTTGGAGCACCCTTGGTGTTAGGACGAGCCACAGGCAACACGGACACACAAGACTCACCACGGCCCGGACTTGGGGGAAGTCACCACCTTCCCCCTTATAGTATACTTTGTGACTCTCCACCGAGCCCACATCCGAATGGCTATTTTTCCCGGGACTCCCGAATGGGAGTCCCGAAATCGCGCCAAATGGGACTCCCAGGACTTTGGAGCCCCATAACTTTGCAAGCAGACCTCTGATCGCAATGCGATCTCAAGCAAAGTTGTAGCTCTCATCGAGAGCTTTGCAACGCCATGTTGCACTCCTGAATCGTACATTGGGAAGAGGTCGATTCCCGACTTTTAGTGGTCGGGAGTCAAACTGACAGTTTGACTCCCGGCCCTTCTTTTGGCCATAACGTGCGTTACAGATGTTTGAATGAGCAATGCGATCCCATTTTAGACATCTACGCTTCAAGAGCTTTCCAATGATATAAAGAACGCCACAATCCATTGAGGTTTGACCCCTGAAATCACTCTCTAAAGTTTCGGGAGTCCACCGGGACTCCATCTCCCAAAGTGGGAGTTGCCTTGGGAGTGTGAAGGTTCACTCCCTCACACTTTCTAACACTCCCGGGAGTATGTGATGTGACTCCCGAGCTTCCTTTTGCCTTAGCTCCCGGGCTTCCTTTTGGCTTAACTCCCGGGCTTCCCTTTAGCCCGCACCCTTGCAATTCCCTTTGCCTTGGTCGCGAGCCCAAAGCTAAGATTGCGACAGTAATCAAAGCAAATGGGCTACCATAAAGTTAACATCAAAATGATGAAACAACCCAAACAATTGCAAGGCGTTCCCCCTCATATGAGTTCTATTTGGCCTCTATCTTATTATTGGACTAATTGGCATATGCCACCACAAATATTCAACCATCATCATCAAGTTGGGTAAGCACAACTCCCAACCATAAGGTACTCCAATTAGTGTGTAATTGGAACAGTTATTCTCAGATGTGTCACTCCCAAATAAGGGTTAATGAAAGCCTAGCTTTCAATTCTTGAAAAACCTCCTCTTATGCCTCATCCCAAATGAACTTTTGGTCGATCTATGTTAGTTGGGTTAAAGGTTTGACTATGCTACTAAAGCCTTGAACACAAATCTCCAGTAGTAATTACACAAGCTTGGAAAAACTCATATCCAACCAACATTTATTGGTTGGGGAACTTGTGAAATGGCCTCAACCTTGGCCTTCTAAACCCCTAATCCACCTAAATAAATCATGCGACCTAGGTATTCCACCTAAATATGAAAAAATTGGCACTTGCTTAAATGAAGCTTAAGGTTATGTTCTTTAAGTCTTCCAAACACCTTCGGCAAATTATGCATATGATTTCCTAAGGTCAAGCTAAAAAACAATGATGCATCAATGTAGTAAATTTGGCAAAACCAAGACCCACTAACATTCAATCCATGACCCTTTGAAATTCTACATGAACATTCTTGGGTAAAAACACACTATAGTGCTTTTATGGAAATCACAGTGGCAATTTTTTTGCTTTTGTCAAGTCTTGGCTTTTATAATTCAAATGCATTTGAGAATTTTTTTAAATATAAGTTGAAAATTTGAAACATCTATTTTAGTCCTTTTAAATTTGAAAAACAGTACTCCAAAAAGTTCAGCATTTAGTGAAAAATGAACTTTACAATGTTGGCCACCTCTAATGTCATAGTTTTTTTTTTAGTGGTTATGGATTTTTTCCTCCTAGTGGATTTGGAAGACATGTTCAAAATTTTGGAAACCTTTACATTATAGGTTCATAAAACTTAAGATGAAAAAAACAAGTAGAAAAAGTTTTCTTATTTTTTAAAAAAGTCAAAATGAAGACCCAAAATCCACAAAGTCCATTTATTTATCCAAATTAATTTTTCCAAAAGCCATATTTATAGATATGTTTTTAAAAGGTTTAAATTATAAGCACATGAACTTGGGTATGGAAATAAATGTTAACTTCAACATGATTTAAATGTTTTTATGTGAAAATACATTGGATTTGGACTCCAAAAATGGACTTTAAACTATAGTTTTTGGTCCACCCTAGTGTGCTTTTGCTTGCTTCAAACCAAATGGTAAAAACTTCAATCAGTACAAATAATCCTTCCCATGGGGGTTAATTACCCCAAAATGTTGCCTAGACATTTTCATCCTCCTTCAATGGCAATTAATGGTAGCCAAACCTTAAGTTCAAGGCATTAAAAACCATGGTCTAGCCAAGGTCATCAAAAATCTCCTTTGGTAAGGGCATGGCATATTTGTCTAAATGGGTCCGTTTATTCATCGAATGAAAATCCCCACACATGTGACCTTTAGTCCAATTGCCAAAAATGTCCTTTTTAGTTGGCATCATTGTTGTTAAAACATATTCACCCCTAGACAATTCCATCAAACCAACGTCCAACAATTCTGTTCAAGCTTAAACCAAGGCTCTCTCCACTTCATTAAACCTATAAGGTTGCTTGAAAATTGGATTCACTGAAGAAAAACAAGTATTTTCAATTGATTTTTACAACTAAAATTTAGTCGCAAGCAACAATTGTGACTAAAATATCATTTGTCACCTTGGACAAGTCACATGAAACATTAATTGCAAATGACAAGGTGTATTGAATGAAAGAAAAAGTCAACAAATACAAGTTCATCCTTTGACTCCATTGTATATGTATTGTCACATGTGACTATAATGCAAATGTCGCAACCCCACTTTGGCCAAGTGTGGGGGTGAAGCCCAACACTTGGAAAAGTTGGAGGTTAGGAGTCTTCTGGGACTCCCGAATGTTCAGAGCTCAACAGCAAGGGGCACAACACCTCGCATTGGGGTGCTCTTGGTGTCATTGGAATGGTCTTGAAACGTAGATATCGAAAATGCCCTCGCATTGGTAATTCGGACATCTACAGCCCAAGTTATGGGCGAAAGAAGGGCCGGGAGTCAAACTGACAGTTTGACTCCCGACCACTAAAAGTCGGGAATCGACCTCTTCCCGACGTCCGATTTGAGTATGCGACATGGCGTTGAAAAGATCTCGACGAGGGCTACAACTTTGGTTTAGACCTCGTCACAATCCAACTCTGCAGTCGGGAGTTATGGTGGTTCAAAGTTCCGGGAGTCCCATCGAGACAATTTCGGGATTCCATTTCGGGAGTCCCGGGAATTTGTGCCATTCGGATGTAGCCTCCGCGACCAGCCGCAAAGAATACTATATGGGGGAAGGTGGTGGCTTCCCCCGAGTCTGGGCCGTGGTGAGTCTTGTGT
>Ga0116227_10002004_pt1 | contig 46417 bp, 38 predicted proteins | sample S1TSphgellanicum_FD_89693 | JGI IMG/M metagenome (GOLD analysis project Ga0116227, IMG submission 89693) | Host-associated microbial communities from peat moss isolated from Minnesota, USA - S1T2_Fb - Sphagnum magellanicum MG | ecosystem: Host-associated > Plants > Peat moss > Unclassified...
GATGCCGATGCCGATGCCGATGCCGATGCCGATGCCGATGCCGATGCCGATGCCGATGCCGATGCTGATGCTGATGCTGATGCTGATGCCGATGCCGATGCTGATGCTGATGCCGATGCCGATGCTGATGCCGACGCCGACGCCGACGCCGATGCCGATGCAGACGCAGACGCAGACGCAGACGCAGACGCAGACGCAGACGCAGACGCAGATGGCGACGGCCTGCTCCATCCCACAGGGACTCTGCTGGGCCAGGTCGTGAGCGGTCTGGACAAGGGGGTACTGGGCGATCTCGGCCTGGGCGCTACGCTGTTCCCGGTGGTAGGGGTGGTCGGTTCGGTGACCACGACCGTCGACGATCTGCTGGCTCCGCTGGTCGGGGACAAGTTCAAGCCGAACAATCCCAATTCCCTCGACCCCGTGGACAACCTGGCGGGGGCCCTCACCACTCCGCTGGGTGGCGTGCTGTCGCCCGTCCTGGATGGGCTCGTTGGCCAGGGCACGACCGGGGCTGTGATCGGTTCACTCAATCATCAGGTTGACTACCTCACCGATGGCGTCAGCCATCTGTTGGGGGTTCTTGGGCTGAGTGGCGTGGGCGACCTTCTGGGAGGATTGGTGGGTGGCCTGACGGGGGGCGTGATTGGAACCCCCACCACTGGAGATGGCGTGCTGGCCCCCACCAATACACTGGTGAGCAGCCTGACGGGCCTGCTCGGTGGAGGCTCTGGTGGCGCGGCCAGTCCTCTCACCGGCGTCCTGGGCGAACTGGGCCTGGGCACCGCCCTGGCGCCGGTTGCGGGTACGGTGTCGGGCGTGGTCGATATGGCCAATGGCCTGCTTGCACCAGTACTGGGGACCGATTTCGCGGTCAACCACCCCAATGCCCTGGACCCCGTGGACAATCTGGCCGGCCATGTCATCGATACCGCTGGCGGCCTGCTGAGCCCGGTGGTGGATGGCCTGCTGGGGCAAGGTGCCACCAGTGCCGTGCTGACGCCGGTGGTGCATCAGATCGACTATCTGACCGATGGCGTCAGCCACCTGCTGGACACCACCGGACTGGCGCCGGTCGGGGACTTGGTGGGCGGTCTGGTCGGAGGGCTGACTGGCGGCTTGGTGAATGGCACACCAGGGACTGGCGATGGCGTGCTGACACCAGTGAACACGCTGGTCGACAACGTTGCGGGGCTGTTGGACAAGGGGCCCTTGGGGGACATCGGGCTTGGCACGGCACTGGCCCCGGTCACCGGCCTGGTGGGGCAGGTGACGGATTTGGCCAACGGGCTGCTGAGCCCGGTGCTGGGCAGCGACTTTGCCGTCAACCATCCCAACGCCCTCGATCCGGTCGATGGTCTGGTGACAGACGTGGTCGGTACGGCCGGGGGCCTGCTGAGCCCTGTGGTGGACGGTGTGCTGGGACAAGGTGCCACCAGTGCACTGCTGACACCCGTGGTAACCCAGGTCGACTATCTCACTGACGGCCTGGCGCACGTGTTGACTGGCGACGGCCTCAGTGGCCTGCTTGCGCCGGTCACGGGACTGCTCGATGGCGGTGCCGGCGGCCTCGGCGGCCTGGACGGCCTGCTGGCACCCGTCACTGGCCTGCTGGGTGGTGACACCGGTGGCCTGGATGGTCTGCTGGCACCGGTGACCGGCCTTCTCGGTGGAGACGCCGGCGGGCTGGACGGTCTTCTGGCGCCGGTTACGGGCCTGCTGGGCGGTGACACCGGTGGCCTGGACGGTCTGCTGGCACCGGTGACCGGCCTTCTCGGTGGAGACGCCGGCGGGCTGGATGGTCTTCTGGCGCCGGTTACTGGCCTGCTGGGTGGTGACACCGGTGGCCTGGATGGTCTGCTGGCACCGGTGACCGGCCTTCTTGGTGGGGACGCCGGCGGGCTGGACGGTCTTCTGGCGCCGGTTACGGGCCTGCTGGGTGGTGACACCGGTGGCCTGGATGGTCTGCTGGCACCGGTGACCGGCCTTCTTGGTGGGGACGCCGGTGGTCTGGACGGTCTTCTGTCGCCGGTTACGGGTCTGCTGGGCGGTGGCACCGGTGGCCTGGATGGCCTCCTGGCGCCGGTGACTGGCTTGTTGGGGGGCGGCAACGGCGGTCTGGATGGTCTGCTGGCACCGGTGACCGGTCTTCTCGGTGGAGATGCCGGCAGTCTGGACGGCCTGCTGGCGCCAGTGACAGGCCTGCTCGGTGCTGGAACCGGCGGGTTGCTCGCCCCTGTCACGGGCCTGCTCGGCGCAGAGGGAACAGGTGGCTTGCTGGCTCCGATCACCGGTCTGCTGGGCGGTGACGCCGGCAGCGTCCTGGCACCGGTCACGGGCTTGCTGGGAGGGGAGTCCACGGGCGGCCTGCTGGCACCGGTAACGGGTCTGCTGGGTGGTGGCAACACGGGCGGATTGCTGGCACCTGTCACTGACCTGCTGGGAGGCGGCAGCAGCGTTCTGGCCCCCGTGACGGATTTGCTGACGGGTGCTTCCGGTACGGGCGGCGTGCTGGCCCCCGTGACGGACCTGTTGACCGGCTCCTCCGGTACGGGCGGTGTGCTTGCGCCAGTGACGGATCTGCTGAGCGGGGGCACCAGCACAGGCGGAGCACTGGCACCGGTCACCGGGCTGTTGGGGAATGTGCTGTCACCCGTCACCGACCTGCTCAGTGGCTCGGGCGACACCGGCGGGCTGCTGGCACCGGTCACCGGCCTGCTGGGCGGCGCAACGTCCGGTACGGGCGGCACCAGTACGGGTGACCTGCTGAGCACCGTGAGCGACACGCTGGCCCCGGTGTCGAGCCTGCTCGGCGGCCAGGGTTCCGGCGGCTCCGTGCTGACGGCCGTGGGCAATCTGCTGGGCGGCCTGCACCACTGAATGACCGCAGCGGTGCGACCGGCCCTGGTGCCGGCGCCCGCTCTGCAAGGAGTCCACCATGACAACCACTTTGCTTTTCCGTACCCACCGCGCTGCCCTGGTGCTGGCTTCGCTGACGCTGACGGCGTGCGCCGCCGTGGGTACAGGAGGAGAGAGCACCACCGACTACTACTACTCGAGCCAGCATGCTCCGGGCGCATCGACCGTGCCGGCCGTCGTGACACGGCGTGCGCCTGCAGCGGTCGCCCAGGACGGTCCGGTCGGTGTCTCGAAGATCGTCTACTTCGATTTCGACAAGGCCGTGATCAAGCCTGAGTACCGCGAGATCGTCCGCGCCCACTCCGATTTCCTGCGCGCCGCGCCACAGCGCAGCGTCGTGCTGGAGGGCAGCACCGACGAGCGGGGTGGCCGTGAATACAACCTCGCGCTAGGCCAGCGCCGCGCGGATGCGGTGCGCCAGTCGATGGTTTTGCTTGGGGTTCCCGATAGCCAGATCGAGGCGGTGAGCTTCGGCATGGAAAAGCCGGCTTCCTCGCTGCGCACGGAAGAGGGCTACCAACTGAACCGCCGTGTGGAGTTCCGCTATCCCTGATGCCATCCCTTACTGACGGGACCGCCATGACCTTGTCCGACCAACTAGACCAATGCCGCGCGGCTCTTGCCCCGTGCAACATCCGCCTGGATGTGCCCGGTGCGGCGGTCATCCTGTTCTTCTCCGTGAGCGACGGCGAGCACCGGGCCGAGGTGCTGCACGTCAGGGGTGACAGTTTCGACGCGGCATGGCGGTCGGGCGTGCAGTGCCTGCGCGAGCGCTGGGGTGCCGCGCTGGCCGGGCGGAAATCGCTGTGGCTGCGGGTGGATGCGGTGGAGCGTGTGCAGCAGCTCGACTGGGCCCACTTCAACGCCCAGTTGACGCTGACCAAGCGCAACTACTTTCGCTGCGGACTCGCCCTGGACGCGGGGTTCCAGGAAGCTTTCACCGAGCAGGAGCTCAACGCCAACGGCATGCTCTATGGTGGCAGCGAGGTCGAGCACGCCATGGTGCATCCGCGCAACTTCGGGCGCTACGCGCAACGGCGCTTCGAGCGCGATCCCGATGTGGCGCAGTTCGCACCCGAGCGGCCGGTCTTCCTGTTCTCCACGCGCGGCGTCTATTGCGGACCGCAGGATCGTGCGGCGGTAAAGCTCGCTACATCGGGATTGGCCATGGGGCGGCGTGCGACGGCACCCATGACGGCGCGCGATGCCTACGGGTTGGTGGACAGCGGTGCGCGCTACCTCGCCCGCCAGGTGCTGCCGCAGGGGCGCTTCGCCTACGGCTGGTTTCCCTGCTTCGGCAGGCCCATATCGGGCTACAACAGCCTGCGCCATGCCAGCTCGCTCTATTCCATGGTCGAGGCGTGGGAGCTGACGCATGACCAGGAACTGATGGACGCCATCGAGCGTGCGCTGGCCTACCTGATCGAGACGCTGATCCAGATCCGTACCCTGCCCGACGGACAGAGGGCGGCGTTTCTCGTCGACGTCGGCGACGAGATCAAGCTGGGCGGCAATGCCTCCTGCGTCTTCGCGCTCGCTCGCTATTGCGAGGCCACGGGTACGCGCCGCCTTCTTCCGCTGCTAGAGCAACTGGCCGTGGGCATGCTGTACATGCAGGACCCGGCGACAGGGGGGTTCGTCCACGTGCTCAATGCGGGCGACCTGTCGGTGAAGCAGGAGTTCCGCATCATCTACTACGACGGCGAGGCCGCTTTCGGCCTGATGCGCCTCTACGGCCTGACGCGTGACGCGCGCTGGCTGTCGGCGGTAGAGCGCGCCTTCGACTATTTCATTGCCAAAGAGCACTGGCGCGCGCATGATCATTGGCTGAGCTACTGCGTCAACGAATTGACCATGTACCGTCCGGAGGAGCGCTATTTCCGCTTTGGCATCCAGAATGTGGCTGATCACCTGGACTTCGTGCTGGCGCGGCAGACCACCTTCCCCACGCTGCTGGAGCTGATGATGGCTGCCCAGAAGATGATTGCGCGGCTTGGCACCATGCCGGCCCTGCAGCATGTGCTGGCCGGCCTGGACATGGAGAAGTTCCTGCGTGCGCTGCACCACCGGGCGAACTACCTGCTCAACGGGTTCTTCTGGCCCGAGGTGGCCATGTACTTCGAGAAGCCTTCGCGCGTAGTGGGCTCCTTCTTCATTCGCCACCATGCCTTCCGGGTACGGATCGACGACGTGGAGCACCATCTCTCTGGGCTTGCGGCCTATGGCCGCTTTCTGCAATCCCAGTCCCAGCCGTTGTCGGAGCGGGTGCCCGACACCGCCGCCGCACCACTTCTGGCGCCGGACATGCCGGCGCGCGCACGCGTGGTCTGGGGCGGCGACGTGAACCTGGGGCGTCGCCTGCACTTCCGCCTGAACGAACTCGGCGGTGCCCGCCAGATGCTGGGCCATCTTGCTGTGCTGCGCGAAGCCGACATGCGCATCGTGAACCTGGAGTGCGTGGTCGCTACCGAGGGCGAACAAGGTGCGGAGAAGGACGAGAGCGGCCCCTACTACTACCGGGCGAGACCCGAGATGCTGGCCGTGCTGACGGAGGCCGCCATCGATGTCGTGACCACGGCCAACAACCATAGCGGGGACTATGGCCCGCAGGCGCTGATGGAGCAGCGCACCCTGCTGGAGGCGGCCGGGATCGGCCAGGCAGGCAGCGGCCGCTCGTGGGAAGAGGCATGCACGCCCGTGATCCGCGTGGCGGGCGGGGTGCGCATTGCCGTGTTCTCGCTCGACGCGACCCAGCCCCGGTTCGCGGCCGGCCCGGATCATCCGGGCATCGCCTGGCTGTCACCGGATGATCCGGCGGCCTGGGGCAAGGTATTGGCACCCCGTATCGCTGCCGCGCGGCGCCAGGCCCACGTAGTGCTGGTGGCCGTGCATTGGGGCGACAACCTGGCCACGGCACCCGAGCCGCAGACCGTGGCACTGGGCCATTCGATCATCGATGCCGGTGCGGACGCGGTGTTGGGAGCGTCGGCGCACGTTCTGCAAGGCATAGAGATCTACCGCGGCAGACCCATCCTGTACGACGCAGGGGACCTGCTGTTCGAGGCCGTGCGCAGCGGGCTGGCTGATGGTGGAGTTTTCACCCTGGAGCTTACGCCGCTGGGGGTGGAGAACGTGGTGTTCACGCCGATTGGCGTCGGCTATGGCTTCAGCCAGACTCTCGAAGGGGACAGGGCCCGGGCTGCCGCGTCCGATTTTGCCGGCAAATGCCTGGCGCTGGGGACCGTGGTGTCGCTGCTGCCCGGCGGCCGCTGTGCTGTCGCCCTGACGCCGCCCGCCCGGCCGGTGCCCATCACCATCGGCCCGGCCCCGGTCTGCATTCCGCCCGTGGCGCTGCGGCGTGCCGCGATGCATCCTTCGCCCTGCAAGGCCGTCCGCCCGGAATGGCTCGTGGCAGAAGTCCCGGAGTACGCACGGATGACGCCCATCCAGGTCGGCCCGCTGCGGCTGCTCGGCCTGCGCTGCTCGCCCGAGCAACTCAAGCGACGCGGGATGCTCTGGATCGAATCCTTCTGGTCTTGTGATGCTGCGCTGCCGCAGAACTTGCGCCTGCAGTTTCGGGCCGTCCCGGCCCGCAGCCGCAGCATGCCGGCGTGGGGTGAGGGCATGGACCACGATCCCTGCGACTGGATGTGGCCCACCAGCCGCTGGGAGCCGGGGACGATCTACCGTGACTTCTACGGGCTGCGGCCGCCGCCGGCATCCCAGCTCGAGAGTGACGTGCTGCGCCTGGAAGTGCGCGTGGTGGGCGAGGGCGTGTCGGCCACGCCGGTGCTGCTGCCGTTGTGGCATGGCCTGCGCATAGCTGCACCCGCTGCACCCACCCCTGTGCCCGCAATGCCCCGCAGCGATCCCCCCGGCCACACATGGACTGCGGCGCAACTGCAGCAAGCCACCGGTGGGCGCTGGCTGGTGGAGCCTCCGGCGGGCTGGCATGCGCGCTCGGTGGTGCGCGGGCCATCGCACATCGCCATGTTGCCGGGTCCCACGTTGTTCGTCGCGTCCGACTACCGCACGCTGGCTGCGCACGAGGCATATCGCCGCCCGAAAGCGCTGACCTGGGACCGGCATCGTGATCTGCCCAGGCTCCAGGACCAACTGGTGGGCGCCATCGTCGCACGTCCCGTGGAGGGGCTGGATGCCGCTTTTCCGCTGTTGCAGGTGGAGGATCCCATCACCGCCATGATCGCGCTCGGGCTCACCGCGCGCGAGCGCTTCCAGGGCAAGGTCGCGGCCGTGACCGGGACGGCGGGCAAGTCTTCCACCGTGGCCATATTGCGTGCCATCCTGCCGGAGCACTCCAGGGTGCTCACCACCATCGACAACTACAACTCCCGCGTCGGCGTGCCGGCGATGCTGGCGAGCCTCGCGGCCGACGATGACGCCTGCATCCTGGAGATGGCGCAGAGCTCCCTGTGGATGAACGCCGGCCCGATCTCGCTGCAGGCACGGCCGCACGTCGCCATCCTGACCGAAGTGGACCTGTCGCAGACGGGCACCGCCTCCACGCTGGAGCGTACGGCCGAGTTCAAGTCGCGCATCTTCCTCGGACTGGAGCCTGGCGGTACGGCCGTGTTCGGGGAGCACTTGCCGCATTTCGAGCTGGTGAAGCGCGCGGCGCTGCGCACCGCCGGCCAGCTCCTGGTGGTCGGCAGCTCGCCGCAGGCCTCGCTGCGCCTGCTGGACGTGCAGCCGCAGGGCGGCGGCTACCGCGTGCGTTTGTCGCTGCAGGGGCGGGCACTGTCCTATGACCTGCCGATACCTTCCATGGCCATGGTGCGAAATTCCGCCATGGCGCTGGCTGCCGCCCACGCCATGGGCTACGACGCAGAGGCCGCCTGCGCGCGCATGGCGCTTGTGCATACGCCGCCGTCCGTGCTGGAACGGCTCGAGGTGTGTACGCGAAAGGGCATACGGGCCACGGTGATCGATGACAGCTGGAACGCAGAGGTCCTGTCCATGCGCAATGCCATGGACTACGCGCGACAGTACGAGGAGCATTTCGGCCAGCGGGTCAACCGCAAGATCGCCATCCTCGGCCGCATCGTCAACCTGGGCGATGATGCCGCGGCCCTGCACCGCGGACTGGCCCGCCCGTTGCTGGACAGCGGCATACAGCACCTGGTGACGCACGGCGCGGAGATGCGCTGGCTGCGCGAGGAAATGCCGGCCGATACTCTGGGGCCGCATTTCGATTCAGCTCCCGACCTGGTGCGCTATGTCGACGGTTTCATACGTGATGGAGACCTGGTGCTGGTCAAGGGCGACCGGGTGGACTCTGACTTTGGCGACATCGCGGGCCTCTTGCAGAGGCTTTGAGGGGCCGGCGTCATGCGCAGTATCCTTCTCCCCGCGCTGCTGGCGCTGGCCTGCGTGGCTTTCGCGCAGCGCGCCACGCCGCCAGGGGAACCTGCGAAGGACGTGCTGGACTGGAACCGGCCTGCCAATCGAAGCACCTGTCCCGACGCCCCCACCTACCTCTGGGTGCAGAGCCGTGGCGGTCCTGCATGCATACGCTACTTCGCCAGTGAAGGCGTGTACCAGGCTCCCGTTGCGATCGTGCAGCTCTCCGGAGATCGTGACGATGTGATGGACCTGCCGCCTGCGCAGATACCCGGCAACACCGCGAGTGCACGCCTGCGCGATGCCCAGCGCAGCTACGAGCGTGCCGGCGTGCCCTGGGTGTTCGTCGCACGGCCCGGCACCTACGGTTCGTCGGGCGACCATCGGGCCCGCCGGCAGGAGTCCGAGGCGCTGGCGCTGGATGCCGCGATCACTGCGCTGATGGACCGGCAAGGCATTGGCCGCGTGGTGCTGCTGGGGCACAGCGGTGGCGCCACCGCTGCGGCGTCGATGCTGACGCATGGCCGAACCGGCGTGGCGTGTGCTGTGCTGACTTCCGGCGCCTACTCGCTGCTCGAGCGTGCACGCCTGCTGGGCCGCTCGCGCGACGGTCGCACCGACACCACGGGCAGCACCAATTTCTATGACCCGCTGGACCATATCGACGGCGTGGCCAAGGACCCTGCTCGCAGGATCGTGGTGATCGGCAACCGCGATGACCGCAATACCCCCTTCGCCCTGCAGGAGAAGTTTGCGCGTGCGCTGACGGCCGCGGGCCACCAGGTGGTGGTCATGACACATGCCGCCGAAGCACCTGAGTACCACGACCTGAAGGACCACATCGGGCCGCGCATGGCGTCCGTATGTGCCCGGCAAACGCTGTCCGCGGATTCCACCGCAACCCCTCCCACAGGAGCCACGCCATGATCAAATTCCTGCTACCCCGACAGCTCGTGGCGGAACGTCCGGCACCGCCCGAGTCTGGCGCCTGCGGGGATGCGGTGGGCGTGGCATTCCGCACTGCCTATCCGACGCTGGTACGCGCCGCATGGTGGTCTGTACCCATCAGCATCTTCGGCCTGCTGCCCGCGATCTTCACGCTGCAGATCTACGAGCGCGTGATCTACCGCAGTGGCTTCGCGACCCTGGCGGCCATGATTGCGGGCATTTTCTGCGTGCTGGCCATCGAGTTCTGGATGCGCACGCGCCGCTCCCGCCGGCTGCGCGATGCAGGTGCGACCATCGACCATGGCGTGTCCAACGCGCTGATGCAGTCCATGCTCAAGCGCCCGCTGCGAATGCTCGAGGCGCGGCCTGCATCGGCCTGGTTCGCATTGTTCCGCGATGTCGGAGCGGTGCGCGGCACCGTCACCGGCGGCCTGATGCTGTCCATCTTCGATCTGCCCATGGCCTTCTTCGCCCTGGTGCTGATCGGCATCGTCGCCTGGCCCGTGCTGCCGGTCGTCCTGGCCTTCCTCGGGGTGCTGTCCTTCCTGGCATGGTGGTGGGCCGACGAGGTGCGGGCAGGGCGCGTGGAGGAGACAGGTCGCGGGCGCGACCTGGATCGCACCACGGCCGAGATCTGTCGTGCCCGCGAGACCCTCAAGACGCTGGCCCACGACGAGCCGACGGTGCGGCTCTGGCGTGAGACCTACGATGCCTGGCTGGCCGAGAGCTTCCGCAAGAACGGCCAGATCGAGCGGGCCCGGGAGTCGGCGACGGTGCTGCTGACGGTGTTCTCGGTGGTGGTGCTTTCTGTCGGGGCGGTAGCCGTGCTGGAACAGTGGATGACCGTGGGCAGCATGATCGCTGCCAACATGCTGGCGGCCAAGGCGCTGTCTCCCGTAGCCGGGCTGGCCTCCAACTGGCGGGCGCTGGCGGCGGCGTCGGAGGCCGCTTCGCGCCTGGAGAAGGTGTTGCAGGAGCCACTCGAGCGCGAGCCTGCCGGAGTGAAGCTGCCGCAGCCCAAGGGCCACGTGAGGCTGCAGGGCGTGAGCTTTCAGTATGCGGGCGCACCACATCCCGTATTGAAGGAAGTCGACCTGGAAATGGGACCGGGCGGCCTGCACGCCATCGTCGGGCGCAACGGCTCCGGCAAGTCGACGCTGGCGCGGCTGATCGGCGGGCTGTACACGCCGGACCAGGGCAAGGTGCGGCTGGACGAATACGACATCGCGCAGTTCTCGCGCGAGGAACTGGCCGAGTGGATCAGTACCCTGTCGCAGGAGGTCTACTGGTTCGGCGGCGAGCTGATCGAAGCCTTGCGCCGTGCTGCGCCGCAGCAGAACGACGAGCAGATCGTGGCGGCCTGCCGCCTCTCCGGGGCACATGAGTTCATCTCCCGCCTGCCTGCGGGCTATCGCACCGTGGTCGGCGAAGGCGGTGCCGGACTGTCGGTGGGCGAGCGCCGCAAGCTCGCGCTGGCGCAGCTGTTCCTGCGCAGCCCTTCGGTGCTGCTGCTCGACGAGCCCAGCAACGACCTGGACTTCCAGAGCGAGTCGACGCTGCTGGCCGCGCTTGCGGCGGTCGCGCGCCACCGCACCGTGGTGGTGGTGACCCACTCGTTACGCATTGTGTCCATGGCGCAGCGCGTCTACCATGTAACCGGGAACGGGGATGTGGAGCAGGGCACGCCGGCGGTGATGGTGCCGCGCCTCTTTGGCGTGAAGGTGCCCTCCGTGCCGGCGACGGCGGCACCCGTGACGGAACCCCCAGAGCCCGAAGTCGAGCCGGCGGTAGTCGTGCCCCGGGCTGTCAACGAAAGGACCTTCCATGGCTGACGCGCTGGCTTCACCACCCCCGGGGCGGCCGGTGGATCTACCGGATGTGCTGCGCCCCGGCGAAGCCGCGGAGCCTGCAGCAGCTGCAGGCCCGTTCGTTCAACGCCTTTGGAGGACGCGCGGCCCCTGGGTGTTGTGGGGCGGCGTGGCCGTGCTGGCGCTGGTCGGCCTGCTGTACCCGGTGGAGAGCGTGGTGGTGTCGCCGGGACGCGTGATTCCCTCGGACCGCGTGAAGAGCGTGCAGCATCTCGAAGGCGGCATCGTCAACGCGGTGCTGGTGAAGGAGGGGGACCGGGTGCGCCGCGGTCAGACGCTGGTCGAGATCGACCTGGGGGGGACCGGGCTCAACCTGGAGGAACTCACCGCGCGCCACGCTGCCCTGCAGGCCACGCGCATCCGGTTGACCGCCGAGAGCCAGGGCCGTCCCCTGCTGCGCTCGGCGTTTCCAGCCGGCACGGACGAGGCGGTCTTTTCCGCCGAGAAAGGTGCCTATGAGGCTCGGGCGCTGGAGCAGCGCGGCGTGATGGCGGGTGCCGTGTCGGGCTACGAGCAGGCACGCAGCCGCCAGATCGAGCAGCAGACCAAGGTGCTGGGCCTGCAGGAGCGCCTGGCGCTCTACGAGCGCGAGATGCAGATATCCGAGCAACTGCTCAGCGAGAAGCTGGTGGGTCAGGTCGAGGTGCTGGAAAAGCGCCGACAGATGGAGTCGGTACGCAGCGATCTGGCCGTGGCACGCCAAGGGGTGGTGTCGGCCGCCGCCGTGATCACCGAGGCAAGCGCCAAGACGGCCGAGGCCGAGGGCCGGTTCCGGCGCCGGGCGTCGGATGAACTGTCGGCCCTGGAGCGCCAGCTTGCCAGCGTCAACGAGGATCTTTCCCGTGCCCGCACCCAGCGTTCGCGCACGGAAGTCAAGGCTCCCTCGGATGGCATCGTCAAGGGCTTGCGCAATTCCAGTTCCGGCTGGGTGGTCAAGCCCGGCGAGCCGATCCTGGAGATCGTTCCCGACGAGGAACAGATCATGATCGAGGCCAAGCTGAGCCCCAACGACCGCGGCTTCGTCACGGTCGGGCAGCCTGCCCAGGTCAAGGTCACAGCCTATGACTTCCTGCGCTACGGCGCGGTGGACGGGCGTGTCACCCTCGTGGCCGCCGATGCCGATCGCGACCCCACGACGTCGAGCTCGGCGACCTACTACCGCGTGCTCGTCAGCACGGCCCAGGCCTATGTGGGGCGGCCGGAGAACCGAATAACGGCCGGGATGGAAGCCGAGATCGACCTCAAGGTCGGCTCCGATCCCTTCATCTGGCACATGATGCGGCCGGTACTCAAATTGCAACGCGAAGCCTTCCGGGAGCCATGATGCGCGGCGGAGTCACCCGTATTCCCTTTCGTCTCTGCGTCCTCATGGCCTGCCTGACTTCGGGCGCCACCCATGCCGAACCACCACTGTTGCCTACGACGCGGCTCTCGCAGCAATCGCTGGGCGCGGTGGCCTCCATCGACAGGGTGAAACTGGCGCTTCTCTCGCTTGCGCAGGACTATCCCGAAGTTCTCAGCGCAGAGGCAGCCGCTTCCACCAGCGGCTATGAGCTGGATGCCGCCAAGACGGCCCGCTATCCACGGTTGAAAGTCGGCTCCTCGGCGGGGAGCTCCAACGTGGGAACGGTGAATGGCGGCTCCAAGTCCTATACCGTCTTCAGTGCCGATGTACGCATGGCGCTGATTGACGGAGGTGGCATGTCGTCGCGCATCAGGATGGCGGAGGCCCAGTCCGGGGCACAGGGAGAGGCGCTGAAGTCCACCGTGCAGAAGGTCGTGCTCGATGCCTTCACGGCCTATCTCCAGGTCCAGCGCTACGACTTGAAGGCGCGCGTCGCGGAACGCTCGGGAGAAGTGCTGGGCGACCTGTTGCGCATAGAGCAGCGGCGCGTGGACCTGGGAGCGTCTGGCCAGAACGACCTGCGCATGGCAGCCTCACGCCGGGCCAGCGTCAGGGCCAAGCAGCAGGAGTTCGAGGCCCAGCGCGCCGACGCGAGCGGGAAGTTCGAGAGCTATTTCCGCTTCCCGCCCAAGACCGATTTTCTGCCTACGCTGGCAGCGCCCGAGCAGTGGCTGCGGGCCTCGCGCGAAGAGGCCCTGCGCGTTGCGGAGGAGGGCAGCACGGAACTGGCGGAAGCCAGGGACCGCATTGCCCGGGCCGAGGCACAGGTCGAGTACCAGAAGGCGTCGCGGTTTCCCACCCTCGAAGCGGTGTATGGCAAGACCCACGATCCGCGTGGAATTCTCGTGACCCAGCCAACGCGGCTTGCGGTGGAGCTGAACTGGAATTTCGGCAACGGCTTTGATGCGCAGCTTCGCATTCGTTCCGCGCTGGCCGAGGTGGACAACCAGCAGGCCAAGTTCGAGGCCGCCCGCCGCAACCTGATGGAGCTCACCGGCGCGTCCTGGGACCGCACGAGCTCAGGGCGCGAGCGCGAGCGCGAGTTGCGCGAAGCCGTTGCCGAGTCAGGCGCGGCTTTCCGTGGCCGCTGGCGCCTGCTGGAATTCGGGCGCGAGACGCTGCCCCGCGTTCTGGACGCGCAGGTGGACTACTACACGCTGCTGCAGGACTATGTCGATGCGGTGTACGACCTGCGCATCACCGAGCTGCGCCTGGCACGTGCCACCGGCCGGTTGATGGTGGCGCGCGACGGCGACAACGGCTGGATCGACACGGTGTTCACCGGAGCGGCGCGGCCGGTACTGGCGGGCGATGGCCTGGACGGCACCCTGTGCATTGCCCAGCGCGCGCCATGCATGGCAAGCCCGGATGCAGGGACCGACGACACGGGCATCGCACTGCGCCCGGCGGCACAGCTAGGGACGATGTAGCCCGACAGCCGGGAGTGCTGCGGTGCCGGGTCAGGACTCCTCGGGGATGCCGGGCTCCCCGTCCAGGATCTGGTACTTGCGCATTTTTTCCCAGAGCACCTTGCGGCTGATGCCCAGTTCATGGGCGGTGTCCTGCCGGCGCCAGTCGTTGTTCTCGAGTGCGGCGATGATGCGATTGCGTTCGCTGCCGTTCCAGCGTCGACGGTCCCCCACCTCCGGCCGTTCCGGTTCGGCGACGCTGGGAGCGACCCCGCGCATGAGCTGCAGGGCCCGCTGGATCAGTACCTGGTCCCAGACACCCATCTGGCGCACGATCACGCCAACGCGTTCGGCCAGGTTGCGCAACTGCCGTACGTTGCCAGGGAAGTACATGCCGGAGATCGCATCGGTCAGCCAGTAGGGGATCTCCTGCAGGGACTTCTGCTCTTCGCCGAGCACCGAATTGAGAATGGCCTTGAAGATCGCGATCTTGTCGATCACGCCCCGTTCCTCCAGGCTCGGGACATGCAGCTCGATCACCGCCAGGCGGTAGAAGAGATCGGCGCGGAAATCACCGCTGTTGACCATCTCGCGCAAGTCGCGATTGGTGGCGGCCACCAGCCGGAAGTCGAGCTTGACCGGAGAGGTCGAGCCCAGCCGCATCACCGCGTTGTCCTCCAGTACGCGCAGCAGCTTGACCTGCTGGTAACGGGGCAGGTCACCTATCTCGTCGAGGAAGAGCGTGCCGTTGGTGGCCTGCTCGAAGTAGCCCTTGTGCGCGTAGGCCGCGCCGGTGAACGAACCCTTGGCATGGCCGAAGAACAGCGATTCGAACAATCCGTCCGGGATGGCGCCGCAGTTCACCGCGACAAACGGGCCGCGCCCGTAGCGGCTGTGGCCCAGGTGCAGATGTTGGGCGATGCGCTCCTTGCCTACCCCTGTCTCGCCATGCACCAGCACGTTGTGGTCGCAATCCGCAAAGGCGTTGACTTCGGCCAGGAGAGCCTGCATGCAGTCAGAGTTCGCGATCAGTGCCCCAGGCTGCTGAATGGTGGCCCCGTGTGCGCGTACCTGCCGCACCAGCTTGACGACCATCGTGCGCAGTTCGGCGCAGGTGAAGTCGAAGGGCAGGACGTGCTGGTACTCGGGTGGGTAGCTGTGAGGCAGTCGGTCCCGCGATGCAGCGCCAACCCAGATGACCGGCATGCCCTGCAGTACTTCCGCCGAGGGCGGGACTCCGCCACTGTCGATCATGGTCACGCTGATGATGGCAACGGCCGCCCGGGACGTATCGCGGTCGCCGGGCAGCGGCAGGCCATCCGCACGGATCACATCCACCTCGAAGCTCGACATGCAGCGCGTGATGCGGTCCTGGATGTCGGCCTTGCCCTCCCAGACGTAGAGGTCGAGGTCTTCGAAGTGGTCTTGGGTGCGCATGGCGTGTAGTTTGTAGTCTCTTGCTGCGGATGGAATGGAGGGCACTCTGTGAAAGACAGTCGTTAATAGACAAGCTCGGCGTCGGCGCCGCACGTTAGCTGTGCTCCTATGTCCGCTTGGGCCAGATTTATGCCCAGTGCGTTTAGAAGAAAATTCACTAGAGGATCTAGCATCGGAGATAAAAGCGATGAAATAACGCTTTGCGCAGCACTACTCGCAGCATTGACCAGCTGTGTTGCCGAGCCCAAGATGTCACCAAAGCGATTGACTGCAGCAGGGTTGTATTTATATGTCTGGAGTTGAAGGCCGCTCGATGTGCTGGATAAGCTATTGACAATATTTGTCATGGAGAAAGAAAAAATCGCAGGAGCCTGATCGAGACGAGGTACGGGGCTGTAGGTATGAGGAGTCGGTGAACTTGCTAGAACAGGAGAGTCAACTAGGAGCCCCGTCCGCGAGTATTTTGTCCAGGAGCCGCAAAGGAGTAGCAACGTGCATGATCGTGTTTCAACATCAAGCAACGGGATCGGCGTTACCACAGGTGTAGCCGTGGAAGAGAAAATAGCCGCCTCTTGAGAGGCGGTCATCTGCCCAATGCGAAGCATGGCAACGGCCGTAGCGGCTGTGACATCCAGAGATTTGGTGGCGGCTGCTTGGCAGTTGAAGCCGGTCACTCGTGCTTCGCTAGGTGCGATATCCAAATTTATGTCTAGGTGTACCGGGTTTTCTGGAATGAGGACCACCTGAGTTCCCGTGCAGTTCACGAGACAAAGAATACTCACAAGATTTAGACTCAAGACATTGTTCAAAAGGCTGGTGACTGGTGCAAGCAGGCTGGTCACGGCATTCAATAAGCCTGAGATGGTGGAGAGCAATGGAAGATCAACGGCGATCAGCGAGCGCAACTGCGCTGTGCGGACGTAGATGCGATTAGGTCCGTTGTATGCTGGCAAGTCAGTGGCAGCAGCAATTGGATTCCCAATAGCCGATAGCTGTGGCGGCTCAATTATTTTCAGTTTCGCCGTTATATTTCCAATCGCGGGGATGTTCAGCAACGAAACATTGGCGGCAACAGCGCTTTTGCTATTCGCGAGCTGTACCAGTCCTTGCACCAGTTGAAAGGCTTGGATGTTTGTGTCCAATGCCGCAGCCGGCGTTCCGGTCTGTAGCTGTAGCACGTCGCTCAGCGTCAGTTGCAGTGGCGTAATCAAGACGCCTATTGCGTTCTGAATGCCGATGATGGCTGTGTAGGCAGCGCTTCCGCCACCCAGTACATCCGCAGCCACCTGTAAAAAGTCACTCAGAGTGGCTCGAGTTGTTAACAGCGCGCTGTAGTCGCCAGCGGCTACTCCTAGCTTTAGTGCGAGCCGGTCCAGGTAGCTCAACAGGTTGATATCGGAGTTCACCAAGCCTTGCCAGCCAACGGCATCCAGGGCCAAGTTGCCACCCAGCAACCCACCAACCGCGGCGTTCAAGAGCTGGGACCTAGATGTGTCAACTGTGAGCAGCGTGCTCCGAACGCTCAGCGCTGCGAGCGGCGTGTTCATTTTTGCAGTGGCCGAGGCGCTGATCGTGCGTGATGGATTGTCGGTGTTGAAGACGAACCAGTAGGGCGCCGTGCGCGACACCGTGACGCGCACGGCGTTGCTGTTGACCGCGGTGGCGGTGAAGCGCTCACCAGCGCCATTGGGGGTCTGCGACCAGACGCCGCAAACGGGAGCTCCGGTGATGGCGAAGGCCTCCGTCGCTGTGCGGGCGTTGAGCAGGACGCTTTCGCGCGCGGCTTGCTGCGCCGTTGCGCAGCTGTCCAGCACCCGCTGCGCTCCCGCCAATGCCGCCATGTCGGCTACCCGCTGGGCTTCGCGGCGTTGCCAGAAGATGTTGCCGATGTCGATGCTCATCAGGCAGATGAGCGCCACCGTGATCCACAACACTGCCAGCGTGGCGGTGCTTCCCTGCTGGCGTCCCGGGGGGGGATGCCTGAAGTGAGGGATATGGCGCTTCATGATGCCACCGTCTTCAGATAGACAACGGCCCTGCCGGTCAGGGTGGTGGGAGTAGGAAGACCCACCGCAGGGCCCAGCAGCGGTGGAATCAACGGCGAACCCGCATAGTTGTAGGTCACCACCACGGCATAGCACGCGTAGCCCGTGACCGTACACGACGGCTGGCTGGTGACCTGGGTGGTCGCGCTGCAGCTCAGCGCCGGCTGCGGGAGCCAGCTCAGCGGCGCCCGGGCGATCTGGCAGGCCGTGCCCTGCCTGGCGGCCAGGGTGGTCTGGTAGCGCAGCATCGCGCGCGCACCTTCAGAGGCTGCCAGCGTCAGGGTCTGCTGCGTCGTCAGGATCAGGGCGTAGGTGATGATGGCGTAGAAGATCAGGAAGAAGACAGGAAAGATGATCGCGAACTCGATGGCCGTGGCGCCGCGCAGCCTGTGCCGGGAGGCGGGGCGAAGGGAGAGACGGGTTCGGAACATGGCACACCTCCTTCTTGCGGATCAGCGTCCGCCACCGCTGGTGTCGCCCAAGGTCGCGTTGAAGTTGGCCGGGATCGGCAGCTTGAAGCTGTCCAGGTAGCGTTGGTAGCTCAGCGTCGCCACCTCGCCGGCGATCGGGCGGCGTGTCGTGGAGGCGTAGTGGCCGTCACGCTGCAGGTCCAGCAGGGTGCGCGTCGCATCCCCCACGAGCGGCCCGGACTCGGGTGGAGGAGGAAACGTCCTGTCCTGTGGGCCCGCCGTGGTGGCGGCATCTCCGGGGAAGGGCGTTTCGCTCTGGGCCGCACAGTGTCCTGCCAGGCCGATGGCGATGGCAGCGCCGAATGCCAGTTGCGGGAAGATGTGCATGGCGGGTCTCCTGTCGTGAATGCGGGCGGTCATTGGGTAGCGGGGATGCGCGCCGACATCCAGCCGGACGCCTTCAGCACCAGCGGTGCGCCGGCGGCGGCCTCTTGGATGTCCTGGCCCCCGTTGGTGGTGGCGGAACGTGTCGCGGTGGGCAGATCCAGCCGCATGGCCTCGCGTGCAATGGCCGTGCGTGTGGCCACCGGCAGGCGGCTTTCTTCCATCAGCGTCTGGGCCAGTCCGGGCTTGCCTTCGGCCAGCAGCAGGAGCGCGATGTTGCCCAGGACCTTGGGGTTGTCTGGCAACAACTGCTGGGCCTGCATCAACGGCATGCGTGCCGCATCGAGGCGACCGGCGCGCAACTGGGCATAGCCCAGATCGTTCAACAGCAATGCATCGGTAGGTGTCTGGCGCCGGGCCTCTTCCAGCAGGTCGGCTGCCTGGGCGAAATCGTCACGGGCGCCCGCGAGCAGCCCGCGACCATGGTAGGCGGCAGCCTGCTGCGGCGTGCCCATGAGCTGCAGGTAGATCTTCTCGCTTTGCTCGGTCTGGCCGGTCTGGCGCAGCGCGTCTGCACGCAGCCGCTGTGATTCCGGCGAAGGGCCCCACTGCTGCTCCAGGGCCTCGACGTGGGCCAGGGACGCGAACCAGAGGCCGTTCTGCTGCATGCGGGTGACCAGGGCCAGATAGGTGGACTGGCTGTTGCGATAGGGGGCGGCATCGACCGGCGCCGTGTCTTCAGCAATGCGGGGCGGCGCGGCCACGCCGTAGCCGTTTGGCGGGCTGCTGCAGGCGGCAAGAAGAAGGAGTGCCGAGCCGGCGATGGCGGCATGGCGCGACGCCGAAACCAGGGCGATGAGCGTGGAGTTTTTCATTTCGCCATGGCTCCCAGGGAGCGGATCACGGCCAGGAAGCCGGGACCTGCGGTGATGATGATCAGCGAAGGCAGCAGCGTGACCACCATCACGCCCGTCATCTTCACCGTGATGCGGCCGATGCGTTCCTTCATGTCGGACCGCCGGCGCTCGCGCAGCCGTTCGCCGAAAAGGCGAAGCGGCTCCTGCACTGCGCCGCCATGGCGGTCCGACTGCACCATCATCGCTACCAGGCTGGCCAGGTTCTCATTGCCATACAGGTTGCCGAAGCGGCGCAGCGAATGCTCGCGCGAGCGACCTTGCTGGTAGTGGCGGTTGGAGATCGCCAGTTCCGGCGCCAGCACCTTGAGCACCGGCACGAATTCGTTGGCCACGATCTGCAGGCTCTGGTCCAGGCTCAGGCCCACGCCTTGCAGCAGGCGCAGAAGATCCACGAACAGAGGGAGTTCGTGCGCAGCCCGCGCACGCCGCTTCGCCGCTCGGCGTCCCAACCACCACTTCGGCAGCATGAAGCCGACGCAGAACAGCGAGGCGAGGATCAGGCCGCCCATGCGCAGGGACGTCACGCCGGGCCAGAGGATCCAGGTCAGCAGGGGCAGAAGGAGGCAGAGAAGCCCGCGGGTGACGAGCAGCAGCAGCTGCGTCTGGGCGGACGGCAGGCCGCATTGCTCTATCAGCTGGCGGTCCTCGTCGGCCACCAGCAGTCGGCCCAGCCGGTGGTCCAGCCAATGCAGGGGGAGGCCCCGCTCCATGTCGGGCTCCCGGTCTATCTCGGACGGGCCGGCATCCATGCTCCCGGGGGCCGCAGTGCCCGCCAGGGGCGCGGCGTCCGGCATATGCAGGCGATCGTCAATGGCATGGGCGATGCGAGCAGCCGTGCGCTGCCGCTGCAATTCGCCCGCGATGAGGTAGCCTGCAAGAATCAACAGGCCGCAGGCCAGCAGCAATATGCCGGCCATGATGAGTTGCTGGGTGTCCATGTTCATCACTCCAGGCGCGCCAGGCGATACAGAAGAAAGCCCCCCAGCATCTGCAGCAGCAGGGCGCCCAGCAGCATGTACTGCCCGGTGGGGTCGTTCCACATACGCACGAAGTAGGCGGCGTTGAGCGTCACGATGGCCGAGCCGACCAGCAGCGGCAGCAGGCCCAGCACCCAGGCCGACAGGCGCGTTTCCGATGACAGTGCCAGCAATTCATGCTCGGCCTGCGCGCGGTCGCGCATGAAGTGCGCCATGCGATCGAGCAACTGGTCGGCCCGGCCGCCATAGCGCGTGCCCAGGCCCAGCACGGCGGCCAGCATGTGCATCTCTTCCAGCCTTGTATGGTTCGCGGTCTGGAGCAATGCCTGGTCCAGGTCGGCGCCTACCCTGACACGGCGGTCGACATTGTCCAGATGCAGCCGCAGCGGAGGCTTGGTGGCCTGGGAGGCGTACTGGTAGGCCGCATGGATGGAGTTGCCAACAGTCAGCAGGTGCACCATGGCATCGAGGAAGTCCGGCAACTGGGCCACGATCTTCTTGCGCATCTTCTGCAGCCGCTGCCATATGACGAAAATGGCCAGCGTCAGGGTTCCCGGGATGCTGAGCAGCAGGGCCAGCGGGCCGCCCACTGCGGCAGCGCCCGACCAGACCAGCACCAGCAGGAGGGCCATGACACACAGTCCCTTCACGGACACCACGCCCAGCAGCCATCCGGGCAGGGCCAGATCGGCACGGCGGGTTCGGCGCGATGCTGGCGGCGCTTCTGCACTGGCCGGATCCGCTGGTGCGCTGCTGCCCCAGGAGCCCCACGCAGGACTGCTATCGATTGCCGCGACATCGAGCTGGCGGTCCAGGTGCCGAACCGCCTCGCGACGAGACTGCCGGGTCTGTGCGCCGCCCCACAGCAGCAGGCCGGCGGCGCCTAGCAGCAAGGCCAGCGCGACCATGAAGACCAGGATGCTAGGCATGGCGCTCTCCGTTCGTGCGTTGCAGGGCCTGGCGGAAGCGGGCCAGCTTGGGGGCGTGCGGCGCGATGCCCAGCGATACCCAGCGCTCCCGCTCCTCGCCCTGCGGGCCGTGGGTCACCTCGTGGCGGTACAGCTCCTGCATCGCCACCATGTTGTCGTTGACGCCCGTGACCTCCGTGACCGAGAGGATGCGGCGCTGCCCGTTCGACAGCCGCCCGATCTGCAGGATGAAATCCACCGCATTGGCAATCTGCCGGCGCAGGCTGACCTCGCTGCCCTGGTAGCCCGCGAAGCCAGCCAGCATCTCCAGGCGGTACAGGCACTCGCGCGGCGAGCTGGCGTGGATGGTGCCCATCGAACCGTCGTGGCCGGTGTTCATGGCCTGCATCATCTCGATGACCTCGGCGCCCCGCACTTCGCCCACGATGATGCGGTCCGGCCGCATGCGCAGGCTGTTGCGCAAGAGGTCGCGAATGGAGATCACGCCGGCGCCATCGAACCCGCCGGGACGGCTCTCCAGCCGCACCACGTGCGGGTGGTTCAGCGACAGTTCGGCGGTGTCTTCGATGGTGATGACCCGCTCGCTCTCCGGGATGAAGCTGGCCAGTGCATTGAGCAATGAGGTCTTGCCCGAGCTGGTGCCGCCACTCACGAGGATGTTGCAGCGGGCCTTCACCGCCATCTCCAGCAGCTGTGCCATGGCCGCGTCCATGGTGCCGAGCTGCACCAGCTCGGCCGGGCGCAGCGGGTCCTTGCGGAATTTCCGGATCGATACCGAGGGTCCGTTGAGGACCAGCGGTTCGATCACCACGTTGATGCGGCCGCCCTCGGGCAGGCGCGCGTCCACCATGGGGTTGGACTCGTCGAGGCGGCGGCCGATGGGGGCCAGGATGCGGCGCACGATGCGCAGCAGATGCTCGTCGTCCGTGAAGCGCAAGGTCTCCCGCTGCAGGATGCCGCGCCGCGAGACGTAGACATGCTTGTGCCCGTTGATGAGGATGTCTTCCACGGCGGGGTCGCGCAACAGGTCTTCCAGCGGACCGAATCCGGCAAGTTCCTTGGTCAGGGCCTCGGCCACCAACTGTGTCTCGCCCTCGTTGATCGGCACGCGTTGCAGCCGTACGAAACTGTCGAGCTCCAACGCCACGAACTGGCCCACGGCAGCGCGGGACCAGCGTCCGAACTCGGCCCCCAGCTCTTCTATGCGTGTCAGAAGATGCTCATGCGCCCTTGCCTTGATGTCCTGGAACTGCTGCGACTCGGCAAACGCCTTGCGGTTGTCCGCGAACTCGATGTCAGGTGTCATGGGCGGTCTCTCCTCTGGCCTTTCCACCGGCCGGCGATCTGGGTCATGAACGTGGACCAGCCGCGCCCCAGGGCGGGCGGCGCGGTATCCGGCGAGGTCGGCAGCAGGCTCCTGGCGAGCCCGAAAACAGCCTGGGCGTAGGGGTCCGAGCGGCGGGACTCGACCAGCAGTTCTCCCCGGCTGGTGGCGGCCAGCAGTACCTGCGGGCGCGCCGGCAGCACATGGACAGGACCGATTCCCAGGCGTTGCGCTATGTCCCGCGCAGGCAGCCCGGCAGCGGGCTCGAAGCGGTTGACGATCAGGGAGAGCCGGTCTTCCGCCACCCCGCTATCGCGCAGGCGCGCGAGCAACGCGGCGGTCGAGACGATGGCACCGATGCCCTGGTCGCAGACGATCCAGACCCGGCCGGCGCTGCGTGCCACCTGCGCCACGAAGTCGGGTGCTGCGCAGCCGCCGAGGTCGGCGATCCGGACCGCATAGATGTCGCTCAGCTTGCGCAGCAGCATCTCCGCGTCGGCCAGCGATATTTCCCGGATCTGGGACAGCTTGGCTGGCAGCGGAAGCACGGCAGTCCCGCTGGAATGCTGGGCCAGCGCAGTCTGCAGCAGCGTGCGGTCCAGGCGCTGCAGGTTCTGTACTCCATCCACGAAGTGGAAGTCGCTCTTCAGGTCGAGGTAGAGCAGGCCGTCGCGTTCGGGCAGGCCCAGATCCAGCAGCACGGTGCCGCGCTGGGAAGCGGCCGTGTCCGTCCTTCTGTCCTGCAGTTCCTGCACCGCCACCGCAAGGTGGGTGGCGAGAGTGGTGGTGCCCAGTCCGGCCCGCGCGCCCACCAGTGCCAGCGTCGTCGCCTGTGTGGTATCCCGGGAGGTGCTCTTGCGGCCGCCTTGCCGCTCGTCAAACGCGCGCAAGGTGTACGGGACGTCCGTGGGAAGTCCGGCCATGTCGATGAATTCATCCACACCGGCGCGCAATGCGGCCAGCATGCTGGCGGGCTGGGTCGACAGGCCTATGCCTATCACGGGAATCTGCGGCTGCTCGCGTCGCAGCAGTTCGAGCAATGCAGACGGCTGCTGCGTCTGCCCCATGAGGAAGTCTATGAGCACCGTCTGCGGGCGCAGCGTGGAGATGCGCTCCACCAGCACCAGCGGGCTGGGGTGCACGGGTTCCACCACGCCATGGCCCTCCATGGCGTCGCAAAGCCAGCGTATGTGCGCGCCTTCGTCCGATACAAAGAGGTGTACCGTGCCGGCAGGGGCTGCGGCAGGCGGAGTCGACATCAGCATGTACACAACTCCTGGTCAGCGCGAAAAACCCGGAAGTGCATCCTGCACGGGATTGCCTATGAAATAGGAGCTCCAGCTGGGGGTCGCGCGCTGCTCGGCACGTCCGGGCAGCATGCCGTCCAGGTTGGTGCCGCGTGCCAGGGGCTTGACCAGGCGGGGGGTAACGATGATCACCAGCTCCGTCTCTTTCTGCTTGTAGTTCTGGCGCTTGAAGAACGCGCCCAATATGGGCAGGTCGCCCAGCATCGGGACCTTGTCCACATTGGAGGTGGTGGTACGGCTGACCAGCCCTCCGATGGCAAAGCTCTCGCCGTCCCCCAGTTCCACGGTGGTGTCGGCGCGGCGCGTCGTGATGGCGGGCACGGACACCCCGTTGAGCGAGACCGCATTGGTGTAGTCCAGGTCACTGGCTTCGGGTGCCACCTTGAGCACGATGCGCTCGTCGGACAGTACGGTAGGGGTCAGGGTGAGGCCGATCCCGAAGGGCTTGTAGCGGATGCTCACGGCTCCCAGGCCTTGCGGTACCGGCACGGGGATTTCTCCGCCTGCGAGGAAGCTTGCGCTCTGGCCCGAGAGCGCCACCAGCGTCGGTGCCGCCAGCACCCGCGCCAGGCCGTTGCCCTCCAGCAGGCTGAGATTGACGCCTATTCCGGCCTTGCCGAAGTTCAGCAGCAGGTTGAAGGCTTGTGCATAGGGGGACACCGAGGCGGCGTCGATTGCCCCACCCGGGCCAAGGGTGGCGCTGGTGAGCGTGGTGGGCGTGAAGACGCCAAAGTTGAACCCGTGGCTGTTGGGTCCCGTGCCCATGATGTTCAGGCCCGCCTGCTGCAGTACGGTCTTGCTGAACTCCACCACCTGGACGTCCACCTGCACGGTGTGGCTGGCAACGCCGATCTGGGTGCGGTCCAGCAGCAGGGCCTTGTCGCCGCGCGCGGCGGTGGCCTCCTGCAGCGCCTGGCGATGCTCGGGCAGCCCGGGCAGTTCATCGTCCAGCGTGTCGACGCGGCGGCGCACTTCCACGGTGTAGAGCCGGGCCGCCGCGGCGCCTTTCTCCCACACCATCACCGTGGTGTTGCCAGGCGCCTTGCCGGTGATGAACAGCCGCGCGGCGGCCGAATTGCGTCCCTTGCGCGTGATGGTCACGCCCGCCACGGACTCATCGGCAATGGCCACCCGGTCCACGCCGGCCTCGAACACCCGTTCCTGCTGGGCGCCCACCAGCAGGGCCCATGTTTCCTGCGGGGTATCGGCAGGCCAGACCGGACGGGCCATGCCCAGCAGCAGGCACATCAGCAGGGCGGGAAGGGGGCGCAGGGTCATGGTGATCCTCGTTCGACAGTTCAATGGCATCTCAGTAGTGCAGCAATTCCTGCTTGTCGCCGCGTATGAGTTCAACGGGCAGGCGGTCGATGGCTGATGGCGGGGTTGCCGTCGCCGGGCGCGGCGTGGTGCGAGCGGCTACACGCGTCTGCACAGGCCGCGCCGCAGCAGCCGCAGGGCGCTGCACGCCGCCGTCGGCCAGCGCCGCGATGGCAAGGCCGGCCTGCGCCCGGTCCAGACCCTGGAGCGGCCCCGGCGGCGGCATCCCTGGCCGTGCTGCCACGGGTTGCAGCGCAGTGGGCAAGGCTGCGAACAGTGCAGGGTCCGGGAGTGCCTCGTCCTTGGGGTTGCGCAGTGCCAGCAGCAGCCGGCCGCTGGCCTCTCCGAGCACCAGGCGGTCCACATCCTCCACGGGCACGGCCAGCACGGCCGTGCGCGCCTGGGCCGCGCGCTGCTGTGGTACCCCGGCGTTCTTCCCATTGGCAGAGGCTTCCTCCGGGCCATCCAGCGAGGCTTCGCCGTAGGCCAGCACCCGCTTCTTCGCCAGCAGCAGGCGCGCCTGGCTGCGGTCGATTTCGCCGTTGTCGCGCTTGAGCACGAAGAACACGTCCACCCTGTCCCCCGGCTGTATCCGATGGCCGACGCCATTGGTTTCATCCACCTTGACCGCCACGGCACGCTCGCCCTCGGCCACCCGCAATGCCAGGCCCGATGCGAGCTGCGGCGCCAGTACGGGTGCGCCTGCTCCAAGATCCAGCACCGGCACCCGGCCCAGCGCTGCGGCCGTTGCACGGAAGGCGCCCTCGGGGTCGATGGACAGTTGCTCCACGCGCAGATCGGCCTCCTCCAGCGGCTTGCCTGCAGGTACTGCGCGACTTGTGACGACCACCGGCTGCAGGGCCGCGGAGGGCGCCGCGGCTACGTTCGCTGCCGCTGCCTGCGGGCGCGGCGCCGGGTGCCTGCTCAGGAACCAGGCATAGCCGCCGAGCGCCAGGCCGATCACGATCATGAGAATGGCGGCGATCTTGGTGAAGTGGCCCATGTGAGATGTCCTGCTGGGGTATGCGTGGGTACGGAGGGTGCTCAGAGAGCGAGGGCTGTGCCGGCCTGCAGCGCGGGCGCAGCGGTGTCCAGGCGGCCCGCTGTCATGGCCGAAGCCGATGGCGCGCGTGTCTCGGCCTGCGGCAGCAGTGGCGCGCGCGCGGTGGCCGGGGGCTGTGCCGCGGGCTCGCTCCGGGCGGCGGCATGCTGCTCAGCCAGGACATATCCGGAGCTGACGATGGCATAGAGCGCCACCAGGCAGGCCGGGGACAGCAGCGCGAGTTCGAGGGCCGTCGTGCCGCTGCGCTGCACCTGATGCCAGGGCCGGTGATCCGTTGTCAGCACTCGCATGGATGTCTTCATGGTCGGATCCTCCGGTTGGGACGAGGTGCTGAATGGGCGCTCTGTCTTCGATCGGCGAGGTTCAGCTCTCCGCTGGTGTCTTCATTGCGTCACCAGGACCGCCATGGCGGCCATGGCCAGGTAGGCCGCGTAGGGAATGCAGCGGCGTGGGGCTTCCAGGGCATCAGGCATGTCTGTTGGACCGCGCGGTCCTGCCAGCGCATGCCGCAGTAACGGCGGCAGGGGGTAACGTCGTAACACGACCCACGCCAGCGCGTGCAATGCAGCAAGCATGGTGGCCAGGCACCAGATCGGCAGCAATGCCTGCACACCGAACCAGAGCCCCAGCACGCCCGCGAACTTCACGTCTCCGGCGCCCATCCAGCCCAGGGGATAGAAGGGCAGCAGGAAAAAGAAGCCCACCAGCATGCCTGCCAGCGCCTGCCACGGGCCTACGCCCAGCGGATGGGCGTCATGCAGCAGCAAGACTGCCGCTCCCGCGACGGCACCGGCCAGCATCAGGCGATTCGGCACGCGGCGCTGGCGCCAGTCGCAGGTGAGTACCGCCAGCAACAGCAGCAGCAGGCATGTACGCGCCGCCCACAACATCAGGTTGGCGTCAGCGCGGCGAGCCGATTGGCGATGCCTTGGAAAAGACCGCCGAGGTCTGTTCCAAGGGCGGTGAGCGCTCCGACAAGCGCTACTGCGACCAATCCTGCAATAAGCCCATATTCAATGGCGGTTGCACCTTCTTCGTCGCGGAGGAAGCGAGAGATAAACGTACTCATGGGAACTCCTTTAGAGAAAGATTGAAATAACCCGCCCTGCCACTCATTTGATTGGATTTGATGGAAATTGGAGATGAATAAGATTGAATATCTTTCCTGCACTCTCGGTCGCAATGTCCTGTGTTTGCATGTCTATTTTTTCACAACACCTGTATCCATGGTAACCAAATTTAACCGCCCCAGGAAAGAACCCAATACCCAGTGGGTTTTTGTTTTGACGTACCGAGAGGCATGAATGAAGGGTCCATGAGGTAATCACGTTACGGTGTTACGGGTAACATTTATATAATGCTACGTAACGGTAACAGGGAAATCGCTACTTGAATAATTGGATTTCTCCGCAGGTCCTGGGGAAGTCGGGAAGAAAGACTTTCTGAAAGAGCTGGCACGAAAATCTCCAGCCGGTGGTGTAAGTTGCCACTAACTCTAGGGTGCCGGGGGTGCGCGAGCGAATTACAGGCCATTACGCCGTGCGGCTCGGACCAGCGGGTGTTACGCCCGGCGCCACGCCGGGCCACATGCCGTGGCCGTGCGCGCAGGGGCCGTGCAGCGGCATGCGGATGTGCACCGGGCCGCGCCAGCCCGTGAGGCTGAAGCAGGCGGTCGGATAGGGCAGCCGGCCCGCGCGGGGCCGGCTATCGGGGGGAGGGCGGGAAGGTGGCGCTGGCCTGCGCCGCTCAGCGCCTGGCGGCGCCCGTGGCGTCGGCGATGGCCTTGGCGCGCTCTACCTTGGCACGCAGTGATGCATTGCCGGGGTCAAGGTCTGCCCCGCGCGCGTAGGACGCACGGGCGAGCTGGATGTAGACGTTGCCCAGGTTCTCGTACGCCGTGGCATACGACGGGTTGAGGCGGACCGCCGCCTCCAGCGATTCCAGGGCGCTGCTCCATTGGCCGTCGGCGGCCTGCAGCACGGCCAGGTTGTTGAACGGCTCTGCCAGGCTCGGGTAGTCCTGCGTCAGTTGCTTGAGGGTGGCGATGGCCTCCGCGCGCTGCCCCAGCTCGCTCTGCAGCGTCCCCTTCAGAAAGCGCATCTGCGGGTCCCTCGGCCGCGACTCGAGGAACGTGTTTGCCTTGGCCAGGGCGGCCGCCTGGTTGCCCGCTCGCATCAGCGCCTCCACGTCGTCGTAGTCCGAGGCCCATGCCGGGGACAGATGCAGGGCCGCGAACAGGGCGGCCGCGGGAAGGGCACGGAGAGCAAGAAGGCGGACGGATTTCATGCAGGTGTTTCCTTGTTCAGGGTGACTGTACCGCGCCCATGCGTGCCACGATCACCGCAGAGCGGCTTGCCACGTAGGCGGAATTGGGCAGCTTCTCGAAATAGCGCGGCCGGGGCAGCATCACGGCCAGCCGCGCCGCCTCGGCGGCAGAGAGCCTCGCCGCCGGCTTGCCGTAGTAGCGTTGCGCGGCGGCTTCGGCACCGAACACGCCTTCGCCCCACTCAACGCTGTTGAGATAGAGCTCGAGGATGCGCTGCTTGGAGAGAAAGGCCTCCAGCAACTGCGCCAGCACCAGCTCCTGCCCCTTGCGCAGCAGCGTGCGTTCGCCCGAGAGCAGCAGGTTCTTGGCCAGTTGCTGGGTGATGGTGGAGCCACCCATGATGCGCGGTCCGCGCACCGCTGCCCCGGGCCGGGCCTGTTCGGCCCGGCGTGCGGCGCGTTCCTCGGCACGCACATTCTTGTACCAGGCCTGCTGGATGGCTTCCCAGTCGACCCCACCGTGGGTGGCAAACCCTGCGTCCTCCGAGGCGATGACGGCGCGCTTGAGGGTGTCGGGCAGCTGGACATAGGGCACCCAGGCCTGGCGCCAACGACCCAGCCGGCCCTCTTGCACCGCGCGCCAGGCCTCGGAGCGCTGGAAGGCGGTCGACTCCGGTGCCAGCACGGCCATGGCGGCGATGCGCGCCACGAAGAACAGTTGCAGCACCAGGGCCGCCAGTACGACCAGCCCGAGCCAGCGGGCGGCCGCTTTCATACGAGTGGTCGCAGCTCGGCGAGGACCGCCGTCGAGGGCGGCTGTACGCCGCGCCAGAAGCGGAAGGACTCGGCCGCCTGCTCCACCAGCATGCCCAGGCCGTCGCGCGCCACGGCGCCATGGCGCACCGCCCAGTCGATAAAGGGCTGGGCCGCGGGGCCATACATCATGTCCACGGCCAGCGCACCGGGGCGCAGCACCTGCGCAGGCACCGGGATGCCGCCGCCGCCCAGGCTGCTGGCGGTGGCGTTGACGACGATGTCGAATGGTTCGGCCAGCGCGGCGGTCTCCATGGCTTGCAGCGCCACGCCGGCATTGCGCGCCCAGGCGGCGTGGCGCGCCACCAGTTCTTCGGCCCGCGCATGGGTGCGGTTGGCCAGCACCACGCGCGCAGGCGCGGCACTGATCAGCGGGCCCAGCACGCCGGCTGCGGCGCCGCCCGCTCCCACCAGCAGCAGCCGCTGGCCGCGGATCGGCACGCCGGCATTGCGCTCGATGTCGGCCACCAGGCCGGCGCCGTCGGTGTTGTCGGCATGGATGCCGTCGGCGTCGAAGCGCAGCGTGTTGGCTGCACCAGCGAGCCGGGCCCGCTCGGTCAGGTGCTGCGCCAGCGCGGCGGCCTCGAACTTGAAGGGCACGGTGACATTGCAGCCGCGCCCGCCTTCTGCCATGAAGGCGCGGATGCCGTCGGCAAAGCCGTCGAGCGGCACCAGTTGGCGATCGTATTCAACGGCCTCGCCGGTCAGCGCGGCAAAGCGCGCGTGGATCCAGGGCGAGCGGCTGTGGGCCACGGGGTTGCCGACCACGCAGTAGCGGTCGCGGGCGGAGGGGGAATCAGCGGACATTGGTTTCGAGCGTGGCGTCGCGGGTGAACTTGAAGCGCGAGACCACGGCGATCTGGTCGGCCTTGGCGCGCATGGCGGCATCGAAGGTGCCGAACGGCCCGGCGCTGCGCGCGATGGCCTCGGCCCTGCGGTCGAGCACGGTGCTGCCCGAGCCCTGCACCACCTCGGTGGCCAGCACCGAGCCGTCGTGGTTGACGGTGATGACCATGGTCAGCTCGCCGTACAGCTTCTTGCCGCCGGCTTCGGGGAAATGGGTGGTGCCGCGGTCCTCCACCCGCCGGCGCAGGTGGTCATAGTAGACGGCGTAGACCGCCTCGCGCGTGGCCGGGCTCACGTAGCGCTTGCGCGGGCGGGCGTTCTCTTCGTTGATGCGGCGCTCGATTTCGGCCAGCAGCTTGACCAGCTGGCGCCGCTTCTCTTCCTGGGCCTGGCGCTCTGGGGAGCTGGCGGCGCGGCGCGGGTCGGGTAGCGGCAGGGAGGCTATCTGCTGGCGGATCTGCGCCAGCAGCTGCATCTGCTGCTCCTGCAGGGCATCGACCTGGCGCTGCGATTCCTCGAAGCTCTCGCCCATGCTGGTGAAGGCCGAATAGGGCAGCGGCGAGGTGGCGCGGCCGGAGGCGGCCTCGCCGCCGCCGGCGAGCGAGGCCTGGGCGATGGCCTGGGCCTTCTCCGGCGCCTCGTTGGAGCGGGCGTTGACCAGCACCACCTCCAGCGGCGTGTCCTGGAACACGCGGTTGAAGGCCTCGGGATCGACGAAGCGCACCGTCAGCAGCGCGGCATGTACGGCCACCGAGAAGCCGAGCGCGATCTTCAGCGGGGACAGCGAGGCGGACAGGGCACGCAGGTTCACGGTGGCAGGCGGGGGGCAGGGTCCTCAGGGGGCCGCGACGGGCGGCGCTTCGGCTTCGTTCAGATCCACCGCGATGGCCAGCGGGCCGGCCACGGTGTCGTCCTCGTCCTCGGCATTCTCGTCGCCGGCGTCCGGCGCAGCCGCCTCGGTGTCGAGCCGCTCGACGACCGTGCCATGCACGTCCAGGGCGATCGGGTCGACCTCGCCCAGCCGCACCCGCACCCGGGCGCCGCGCGGCAGGCCCTGGGCGCCGAACACTGGCAGCATCAGCGGCAGGCTGTCGGCGCGCACCAGCACGCCGCCGCCGGGCAGGTTGTCCTTGACCACGGCGCCCTCGATCTCGTGAATGCCGTTCTGCTCCAGGTACTTGAGCGTCCAGAAGCGCTCCATGCCGCCCTGGTGCGCGTTGTAGGCGGCGTAGGCGGCGTCGAAGCCGGAGATGATGGAGAACAGCTCCGCATCCTTGGGCTTGAACGGCGCGGCCAGCGCCGCGGTGCGGCCATGGCGCGCGGCGGCAATGATCTGCCACTGGTTCACCAGGTCGGTGTAGCGGCGCAGCGGCGAAGTGCTCCAGGCGTAGCTCTTCACGCCGATGCCGGCATGCGGCAATGCCTTGGTGCCCATGCGCACCTTGACGCCGGGCGCCAGGCTGGCCTGGCTGCGGTAGATGCCGGGCACGCCCAGCTCGCCGAGCCAGTTGCCCCAGGTGCTGTTGGCCAGGATCATGGCCTCGGCCACGATCAGGTCCAGCGGCGCGCCGCGGCGGCGCGTGGTGATCTGCACCTGCTCGTCGCCGCGTGGCTCGTCGCCCTCGGTGCCGACCAGCCGGAAGTTGTAGTCGGGCCGGTTGAAGGTCTCTGGCTTGCCGCGCACCACCTCGCGCCGGGCCTTCAGCTCCAATGCCAGGCGGTATAAAAATGAGAGCGTATCCCCGGCGCCAGGCATGGGCTTGAGCGGGTTTTGGCTTCTGAAGTCGGTATCGGTCAACCATTGCTCGGTGATGACGTCGTCGAGCTGGTCGTGGCGCAGGTTGGCGGCGATCGGCACGCGCTCGATCCTGGTCTCGCTGGCGCGGATCTCCAGCGTGGCCTCGTCCAGCGTCACATACAGCGATACCGCCGGCCGGGCCTCGCCCGCGCCCAGCGTGTAGCGCTGCACCACCTCGTCGGGCAGCATGGTGATCTTGTGGCCCGGCATGTAGACGGTGGACAGCCGGTGGCGCGCCACCTGGTCGATGGCGTCGCCCGGCGCCAGCACCAGCCCCGGCGCTGCGATGTGGATGCCGACCGTGACGGTGCCCGTGCCCAGGCCCTGCACCGACAGCGCGTCGTCGATCTCGGTGGTCTGCGAGTCATCGATGGAGAAGGCCTGCACGCCCTCGGCCAGCGGCAGGTCCTCGGCAATCGCCGGCGCCGTGAGCGCGGGGAAGCCCGTGCCCTTGGGGAAGTTCTCGAACAGGAAGCGCTTCCAGTGGAACTGGTAGGCCGAGTCGATGGCGCCGGCCTTGCGCAGCAGCTCCAGCGGCGCGGTCTGGGTGGCGCGCGAGGCGTCCACCACGGCCTTGTACTCGGGCGCGTTCTTGTCGGGCTTGAACAGGATCTTGTAGAGCTGCTCGCGGATCGGCTGCGGGCATTCGCCCTGGCCCAGCGCCGTGGCCCAGTCGGCGATCTGCTGCTGCAACAGCTTCTTCTTCTCGATGGCAGCCAGCGCCTGCTGGATGATCTCGGCCGGCGCCTTGCGGAAACGGCCCTTGCCGGCGCGGCGGAAGTAGTGCGGCGCCTCGAACAGGCGCACCAGCATGGCGGCCTGCTGGCCCAGCGTGGCGTGGGCGCTGAAATAGTCGCGCGCCAGATCGACGAAGCTGAATTCTTCTTCCGGGGCGAATTCCCAGGCCATCTCCAGCTCGATCTCGGCCGCGCCCGCCTGGGCCTCGGCCAGCATGGCGGCCGGCTGGGGCTTCTCGAACTTCAGCAGGATATTGGCGGACTTGACCTTGACCCGCTTGCCGGAGTCGAGCTCCACCTGTGCCGAGGACTCCGCCTCGGACAACACACGGCCGGCCAGGAACTTGCCGGCTTCTTCGAACAGTACATACATGGGGCGGGATTCTCCCATCCCGGCGGCGCCTGCCGGTCAGACCGGGTCGAGGAAGGCACAGACGGCGTCGATGTGGCGTTCGAAATCGGAAATCGCGTGGTCGCCACCAGGCAGCACCTGCAGCGTGGCGCCGGCGTAGCGGGCCGCCATCTCGCGCCAGTCCAGCACCTCGTCGCCCTGGGCGACCAGCGCGTACTGGCGCGCCGCGTCGTCCAGCGGGGGTACCTCCAGCGCGCGCAGTTCATCGACGTATGCCGGGGCGAAGTAGAAGTGCTCCTGCGGCGCGTGCCAGGCGGTTTGCTCGCCGATGTAGCGCGCCAGGTCGCGCGCCGGGTCCACTGCGGGGTTGAGCAGCACCGCCTTCGCGCAGCCGGTGCGGGCCTGCACCCAGCTGGCATAGAAGCCGCCCAGCGAAGAGCCCACCACCGCCATCGACGCCGCCGGCCAGCCGGCAACGCCGGCGGCCACCATCTCCATGGCCGCGCGCGGCGAGGGCGGCAGTTGCGGGCACCACCAGTGCAGCTGCGGATGCCGTTGCGCCATGCGGGCGGCCATGAGACGGGCCTTGGCCGATTGGGGCGAGGAGCGGAAGCCGTGCAAATACAGGAGGTGGGTGGTGGGCATGGACGGTGGCGTGGGCAGGTTCTGTGGCGCCCGCAGGATAATCGCTGGATGTCCGCCGTATTCGACAAGCCGTCCCTCGGGAAGCGGCTGCTTCCACTGTTCCAGGGCTTCGATGGGTGGCTGGCGCTGGCCGTGCTGCTGCTGTGCGCCGCAGGCCTCACCACCATGTATTCGTCGGGCTACGACCATGGCACGCGCTTCTACGACCACGGCCGCAACATGCTGATCGCCGCCAGCATCATGTTCGTGGTGGCCCAGGTGCCGCCGCAGCGCCTGATGTCGCTGGCGCTGCCGCTCTATGCCGTGGGGGTGGCGCTGCTGGTGGCGGTCGCCTTGTTCGGCATCACCAAGAAGGGCGCCACCCGCTGGATCAACCTGGGCATCGTGATCCAGCCCAGCGAGATCCTGAAGATCGCCATGCCGCTGATGCTGGCCTGGTGGTTCCAGAAGCGCGAGGGCCAGCTGCGCCCGCTGGACTTCATGGCCGCGGGCCTGCTGCTGGCGGTCCCCATCGGGCTGATCATGAAGCAGCCTGACCTCGGCACCTCGCTGCTGGTGCTGGCGGCGGGGCTGTCGGTGATCTTCTTTGCCGGCCTGTCGTGGAAGCTGATCCTGCCGCCGGTGCTGATCGCCGCGGTGGGCATTGGGCTGGTGATCTGGTTCGAGCCTCAGCTGTGCGCCCAGGGCGTGCGCTGGTCGGTGCTGCACGACTACCAGCAGCAGCGCATCTGCACCCTGCTCGACCCCACCAAGGATCCGCTGGGCAAGGGCTTCCACATCATCCAGGGCATGATCGCCATCGGTTCCGGCGGCATCTGGGGCAAGGGCTTCATGGCCGGCACGCAGACGCACCTCGAATTCATCCCCGAGCGCACGACCGACTTCATCTTCGCCGCCTACTCCGAGGAGTTCGGCCTGGTAGGCAACCTGCTGCTGCTGCTGGGCTTCCTGTTCCTGATCGCGCGCGGCATGCTGATCGCGCTGGAGGCGCCGACCCTGTTCTCGCGCCTGCTGGCCGGCGCCATGACCATGATCTTCTTCACCTATGCCTTCGTGAACATGGGCATGGTCAGCGGCATCCTGCCGGTGGTGGGCGTGCCGCTGCCCTTCATCAGCTACGGCGGCACGGCCATGGTCACGCTGGGCCTGGGGCTGGGCATCCTGATGTCGATCGCGCGTGCGCGGCGGCTGATCCAGACCTGATGCGGTCGCCTTCCACGGCCGCGGCAGTCGCCGCGCTGACGGGCGCGCTTGCGCTGAGCCAGTTCTTCCGCAGCTGCCTGGCGGTGATCGCGCCCGAGCTGTCGCACGACCTGCAGCTCACGCCGGTCACCTTCGGCGTGCTGTCGTCCTCTTTCTTCCTGGCCTTTGCCGCAGCCCAGCTGCCGGTGGGGCTGGCCTTCGACCGCTGGGGCGTAGGCCGGCCCACGGCGGCACTGCTGGGCGTGGGCGTGGTGGGCGGCCTGCTGTTCGCCTGGGCACCCAACGGCGCGGCGGCCATGCTGGCGCAGGCAGGGCTGGGCGTGGCCTGTGCGCCGGTGTTCATGGGGCTGATCCACTATGCCTCCGAGCACCTGGGCGAGCTGCGCTTCGTGCCCGTGGTGGGCGTCTCCAATGCCTTTGGCATGGTAGGCGGCCTGTGCGCGGCGGCCCCGCTGGGCTGGGCTGCGCATGCCTTCGGCTGGCGCCCATCCATGCTGGTGGCCACGGCCTGCCTGGGGGCGGCCTGCGTGGCGGTGCACCGCTGGGTGCGCGACAGCGGCCATGCCGATGCCCGTGCCGAATCGCCCCTGGCCATGCTGCAGGCCTCGGCGGCACTGCTCAGGATTCGTCCGCTCTGGACGCTGATCCCGCTGTGCCTGGCCATGGCCGCGGGCACCAGCTTTCGCACGGCCTGGGGCGGCCCCTATCTGGCGGGCGTATTTCAGCTGGGCGCGGTGGAGCGCGGCGTTGCCATCACCGCGGTGAGCCTGGTCGCCATTGCCACGGCCTTTCTGCTGCCCGTGCTGGTGCGGCGCTGGTCGGTCAAGACCACGATCCAGGGATGGACGCTGATGTCGCTGTCCATGGCGGTGCTGCTCGGGTTCTGGCCCGCGCTGGCGCTGCCGCTGGACCTGGCGCTGCTGTCCGTCATGTGCACCGTCGGCATGCTGCACCCGATGGTCATGACGCAGGGTCGCGGCATGCTGCCGCCGGCCATGCGCGGGCGCGGCCTGGGTATCCTGAACAGCTTCGTGTTCCTGGGCTCGGCGCTGGTGTCCACCGCCTTCGGCTGGATCGCCGAATGGGGCCAGCGCCACGGGCTGGCGCCGGCCGCCACCTTTGGCTGGATCTTCCTGGCGGCGGCCCTGCTGCTGGCCTTCGGCGCCGTGCCTTACGCCTTCAGCCCGGCGCGGCCATCGCCGCCCGCGCCGGCGCCCCCGGGGCCAACTGCCTAGAATCTGCCCATGATCTCCCGTGAACCCACCCTCGAACGCCTCGCCATCGCCCAGCGCCTGCTGCTGGAGCCCTTCGGCCTGGACGAATCCCACCTGACCCGCGCCCTGAACGAGATCAAGGCGCACAAGGTCGACGATGCGGACCTGTACTTCCAGTACACCCGCAGCGAGGGCTGGAGCCTGGAGGAAGGCATCGTCAAGACCGGCTCCTTCAGCATCGACCAGGGCGTGGGCGTGCGCGCGGTGAGCGGCGAGAAGACGGCCTTTGCCTATTCCGACGACATCTCCGAGGCCTCGCTGCTGGATGCCGCCCGCACGGTGCGCTCCATCTCGGTTGCAGCCAAGTCCGGGCGACACAAGGTCGCTACGAAGAAGATAGCAGGAAGCCGCTCCCTCTACCCCGAGGTGGACCCGATCGCCTCGCTCGACAGCAATGCCAAGGTGGCGCTGCTGGGCAAGGTCGAGGCGCGGGCCCGCGCCAAGGACCCGCGCGTGGCGCAGGTCATGGCCGGCCTGGCCGCCGAGTACGACGTGGTGCTGGTGGCACGCGCCGACGGCACGCTGGCGGCCGACGTGCGGCCGCTGGTGCGCCTGTCGGTCACGGTGATCGCCGAACAGAACGGCCGCCGCGAGATGGGCTCGGCCGGTGGCGGCGGGCGCTTCGGCCTGGCCTATTTCGACGACGCGCTGATCGGTGAGTACGTGGACGACGCGGTGCGCCAGGCGCTGGTCAACCTCGAGTCGCGTCCGGCGCCGGCGGGCGAGATGACCGTGGTGCTGGGCTCGGGCTGGCCCGGCATCCTGCTGCACGAGGCCATCGGCCACGGGCTGGAGGGCGATTTCAACCGCAAGGGCTCGAGCGCCTTCAGCGGGCGCATCGGCCAGCGGGTGGCGGCCAAGGGCGTGACCGTGCTGGACGACGGCACCATCGCCGACCGCCGCGGCTCGCTCAACGTCGACGACGAGGGCAACGCCAGCCAGCGCAACGTGCTGATCGAGGACGGCATCCTCAAGGGCTACATCCAGGACTCGATGAACGCGCGCCTGATGGGCGTCAAGCCCACCGGCAACGGCCGGCGCGAGAGCTACGCGCACATCCCCATGCCGCGCATGACCAACACCTACATGCTGGGCGGCGACAAGGATCCGCAGGAGATCATCGCCAGCATCGACAAGGGCCTGTACGCCACCAACTTCGGCGGCGGCCAGGTCGACATCACGAGCGGCAAGTTCGTGTTCTCCGCAAGCGAGGCCTACTGGGTCGAGAAGGGCAAGATCCTGTACCCGGTCAAGGGCGCGACCATCGTCGGCAGCGGCCCCGAGTCGCTCAAGAAGGTCACGCTGATCGGCAACGACATGGCGCTGGATCCGGGCGTCGGCACCTGCGGCAAGGAAGGCCAGAGCGTGCCCGTGGGCGTGGGCCAGCCGACGCTGCGCATCGACGGCCTGACCGTCGGCGGCACGGCCTGAGCGCCGCCGCACACCCGTAGATCCGGCAGAAGATGCAACCCGATTCGAGCCTGGCGGGGCACTGGTTTTCCGCGCTGCGGCAGGCCGGCCGTTCCCCGTTGCTGGGAAACCCGCGCCCGACTTGTGCTAGATTGCAGGCACTTATGTCCTTGCGCGCCGCTTTTTACTTTTACTTTTGGTTCTCTGTCCCAGGCGGACGAGAGGCGAGCGCGTAAGCACCCGAAACACCTCCCGAACCAAACCGCCGACGCTGCAGAGCCCGGCGGTTTTTTTTGGCCCCGAGATTCCCAGTCCCACCGATCCACCCGCCTTTACCCACGATTGTTCCCAAGGAGTCCCCGATGAATGCAGCCGTCTCCCAGCCCCAGGCCTCCAGCAGCGAGCCCTGGTATGCGCACGTCGACAAAACCAGCCGAACCGACGACGAACGCATCAAGGACATCACCGTGCTTCCGCCTCCAGAACACCTGATCCGCTTCTTCCCGATCCACGGGACGCCGGTGGAGTCGCTGATCAGCAACACCCGCCGCAACATCCACAACATCATGGCCGGCACCGACGACCGGCTGCTGGTGGTGATCGGGCCGTGCTCCATCCACGACCCGGCCGCGGCCGTGGAGTACGCGCGCCGCCTGAAGGTCGAGCGCGACAAGCATGCGGGCACGCTGGAGATCGTGATGCGGGTCTACTTCGAGAAGCCGCGCACCACGGTGGGCTGGAAGGGGCTGATCAACGACCCCTACCTGGACGAGAGCTACCGCATCGACGAGGGCCTGCGCATCGCGCGCCAGCTGCTGATCGACATCAACCGCATCGGCCTGCCCGCGGGCAGCGAGTTCCTGGACGTGATCTCGCCCCAGTACATCGGCGACCTCATCGCCTGGGGCGCCATCGGTGCGCGCACCACCGAGAGCCAGGTGCACCGCGAACTGGCCTCGGGCATCTCCGCGCCGATCGGCTTCAAGAACGGCACCGACGGCAATATCCGCATCGCCACCGACGCGATCCAGGCCGCCGCGCGCGGCCACCACTTCCTGTCGGTGCACAAGAACGGCCAGGTCGCCATCGTGCAGACCGACGGCAACAAGGACTGCCACGTCATCCTGCGCGGCGGCAAGGCGCCCAACTACGACGCGGCCAGCGTCGCCGCGGCCTGCGCCGACCTGGAGAAGGCCGGCCTGCCGCCCACCCTGATGGTCGATTGCAGCCACGCCAACAGCAGCAAGCAGCACGAGCGCCAGAAGGTGGTGGCAGCCGACATCGCGGCACAGATCGCGGGCGGCTCGCACAGCGTGTTCGGCGTGATGGTGGAGAGCCATCTGCAGGCCGGCGCGCAGAAGTTCACCCCCGGCAAGGACGACGCCGGCGCGCTCGAATACGGCAGGAGCATTACCGACGCCTGCATCGGCTGGGAGGACTCGGTCGAGACCCTGGCCGTGCTGGCCGATGCCGTGGCCCAGCGGCGCCAGGCGCGGGCCTGACGAGGCAGTTCTGAAGAAAAGTAGCTATAGCCCAGGTGCATCCTGGGCCACCAGCTGTTTATTTTGAAGCGAGTGCCGCCAGCAGCCTGGCGTGCACGCCGCCAAAGCCGCCATTGCTCATGCACACCACCTGGTCGCCGGGGCGGGCCGCGGCCAGCACCTGGGCCACCAGCGTGTCGATGTCGCCCGCCACCTGGGCGCGTGCACCCATGGGCGCCAGCGCGGCGGCCACGTCCCAGTCCAGGCCGGCCACGTGGCAGAAGGCCAGGTCGGCCGCCTCCAGGCTCCAGGGCAACTGCGCGGCCATGGCGCCCAGCTTCATGGTGTTGCTGCGCGGCTCGAACACCGCCAGGATGCGCTGGCCCGGCGGCAGCCGCCGGCGCAGGCCGTCGAGCGTGGTGTGGATGGCGGTCGGGTGGTGGGCGAAGTCGTCATAGACCGTCACGCCACCGGCCGTGCCGCGCACCTCCATGCGGCGCTTGACGTTGGCGAAGCTGGCCAGGGCCGCCGCCGCATCGGCCGGCGCCACGCCCAGGTGCTCTGCCGCGGCGATGGCCGCCAGCGCGTTGCGCTGGTTGTGCACGCCGCCCAGCGCCCACTCCACACGGCCGGCGCGCTGGCCGTCCCGCAGCACGTCGAAGGCATGCGGCTCGCCCTCTGCGCTGAAATCGCTGCCGTTGCCGCCGAAACTGCGCACCTCGCTCCAGCAGCCCCGGTCCAGCACGCGCCGCAGGCTGTCCTCGATGCCGTTCACCACGATCCGGCCGGAACCAGGGACGGTGCGCACCAGATGATGAAATTGCCGCTCGATCGCTGCAAGATCATCAAAGATGTCGGCATGATCGAACTCCAGGTTGTTCAGGACCGCGGTGCGCGGGCGGTAGTGCACGAACTTGCTGCGCTTGTCGAAGAAGGCCGTGTCGTACTCGTCCGCCTCGATCACGAAGGGAGCATCGCGCGGCCCGAGCCGGGCAGAGATGCCGAAATTCTGCGGCACCCCTCCCACCAGGAAGCCCGGCTGGTGGCCGGTGGCTTCCAGCACCCAGGCCAGCATCGAGGTGGTGGTGGTCTTGCCGTGCGTGCCCGCCACTGCGAGCACGTGCCGCCCCTGCAGCACCTCCTCGGCCAGCCACTGCGGGCCGCTGGTGTAGCGGGCGCCGGCGTCGAGGATGGCCTCCATCAAGGGAAACTTCGGCGTGCCGTCCGCCAGGCGCGCGCGGCTCACCACATTGCCGACCACGAACACGTCGGGCGCCAGCGCCAGCTGCCCGGCGCCAAAACCTTCGACCAGGTCGATGCCCAGCGCGCGCAACTGGTCGCTCATGGGCGGATAGACGCCGGCGTCGCAGCCGGTGACGCGGTGGCCCGCCTCGCGTGCCAGTGCGGCCAGGCCGCCCATGAAAGTGCCGCAGATGCCGAGAATGTGGATGTGCATGGCTGGGATTCTAGTTTTCAGAAAGAATGGACCCGATGCCCAGGTCCCGCCTTGGCCTGCTGCTTCAGAATCAGTAGCAAGGGCAGGGCCATGCAGGGCCATCCCGCACCGTAGTGCCGGCTTGCGGCGAGAATGAATGACGACACCGCCCCACACCGAGGAACCGCCACCATGGACACGCTCAAAGCCGAGATTGCCGCGACCGCAGCCCGGCTCGTCGTGGAGGAAGGGCTGGAGTACGGCGCCGCCAAGCGCCGCGCCTTGAAGCTGCTGGGCCTGCCGGCCCGCAGCGCGCTGCCCGACAACGAGTCGGTGGAGGATGCGGTGCGCGAGTACATCCAGGTCTTCTGCGCCGACACCCAGCCCGAGGAGCTGCGCAAGCTGCGCGCGCTGGCGCTCGTCTGGATGCAGCGCATGGCCCAGTTCCGTCCCTATCTGGGCGGCGCGGTCTGGCATGGCACGGCCACCCGGCATTCCGATATCTATCTGCAACTGTTCTGTGACGACTGCAAATCCGCCGAAATCGCGCTCATCGACCACCATGTCGACTACGAGCCGCAGACCGTCACCGGCCTGCACGGCGAGCAGGTCGAGGCCCTGACCTTGGCCGTGCGCTCGCGTGAGCTGGGCGAGGTGGTCGGCGTGCACCTGCTCATCTACGACCTGGACGACCTGCGCGGTGCGCTGCGGCCCGACGCCCGTGGCCGCGCGCCGCGGGGCGACACCGCGGCGGTGCAGGCCCTGCTGGCAAACGAATAGGCCGCGCCAGGCCTTTCTCCCTTTTTCATCTTCCATGTCCGAATCCTCCAACACCCCTGCTACCCTGGAAAGCGCCGCGGGCGCGCAGCGTTCCCGCCGGAACTGGCTCGTCGGGTCGGCCGCCTTGGCCGCGCTGCTCGCGGGCGCCGGCCTGTCCTGGCGCCGCCATGCCGCATCGGCGGCCCCGGCCGGAGGCGACACGGCCGACGTGCTGTGGCAGCAGAGTTTCGAGACGCCGGACGGCGCGCCGCTGGACCTGCAGGCACTGCGCGGCCGCCCCTTGCTGGTCAACTTCTGGGCCACCTGGTGCCCGCCCTGTGTCGAGGAGCTGCCCATGCTCGACCAGTTCCACCGCGACCAGGCGGCCCGCGCCGCAGGGGCCTGGCGGGTCCTGGGCGTGGCCGTGGACCAGCCCTCGTCGGTACGCCGCTTTCTGCAGAAGACGCCGGTGGCCTTCCCGATCGCCATGGCCGGGTTGCAGGGCACCGATCTGTCCAAGACATTGGGCAACACCCAGGGCGGTCTTCCGTTCACCGTGGCCATCGGCTCGAACGGAGCGGTGCTGCACCGTAAAATAGGGCAACTCCGCCACGACGACCTGGTTTCCTGGTCGAAGGCCTGAGCCCCGGCGGCCCCTGCGGCCGCTTTTGTTTCGGCTTCCTTTCTTGTTCTTGTCCTGGGGGTTTACGAGAAATTGGGTCCAGAAGCTGGAAATAAGTCCGAATTGGAGTAAATTCGCGCTCTGTTTTTTACACGCACCTTACACGTGCCCGTCGGAGCCCCCATGGACCTGCGCAAGCTCAAAACCTTGATCGACCTCGTGTCGGAGTCGAACGTCTCGGAACTGGAAATCACCGAAGCCGAAGGCAAGGTCCGTATCGTCAAGGGCGGCGGCGCCGTGGTGCCGCAGTTCATTCCGGCACCGGTGCTGGCCCCCGCGGCCGCGGCGCCCGCGCCTGCCGCCGCCGCACCTGCGGCCGCTGCTGCGCCGGAGGTGCCAGCCGGCCACATCGTCAAGTCCCCGATGGTCGGCACGCTCTACCATGCGGCCAGCCCGGGCGCCAAGGCCTTCGTCGAGGTGGGATCCCAGGTCAAGCAGGGCGACACCATCTGCATCATCGAGGCGATGAAGATCCTCAACGAGATCGAGGCCGACAAGAGCGGCACGATCACCCAGATCCTGGCCGAGAACGGACAGGCGGTCGAATACGGGCAACCGCTGTTCGTGATTGCCTGAGGCTGGGCGGCACTACATGTTCAAGAAAATCCTGGTCGCCAATCGGGGGGAGATCGCCCTTCGTGTCCAGCGCGCCTGCCGCGAGATGGGCGTCACCGCCGTCATGGTCTATTCCGAGGCCGACCGCGACGCCAAGTACGTCAAGCTGGCAGAAGAGGCCGTCTGCATCGGACCCGCACCTTCGCCACTGAGCTACCTCAACATGCCGGCCATCATTTCCGCGGCGGAAGTGACGGACGCCGAAGCCATCCACCCCGGCTATGGCTTCCTCAGCGAGAACGCCGACTTCGCCGAGCGCGTCGAGAAGAGCGGATTCCAGTTCATCGGCCCCACGCCCGAGTCGATCCGCATCATGGGCGACAAGGTGTCGGCCAAGCAGGCGATGATGAAGGCGGGCGTGCCCTGCGTGCCCGGGTCCGAGGGCGAACTGCCGGATGATCCGGTCGTCATCAAGCGCATCGCCAAGTCCATCGGCTACCCGGTCATCATCAAGGCCGCCGGCGGCGGCGGTGGCCGTGGCATGCGCGTGGTCCACACCGAAGCGGCCGTGATCAATGCGGTGCAGATGACCAAGGCCGAGGCCGGCGCTGCCTTTGGCAATCCGGCCGTGTACATGGAGAAGTACCTCCAGAATCCGCGCCACATCGAGATCCAGATCCTCGCCGACAAGCACAAGAACGCCGTCTACCTGGGCGAGCGCGACTGCTCCATGCAGCGCCGCCACCAGAAGGTGATCGAAGAGGCGCCGGCCCCGGGCATTCCGCGCAAGCTGATCGAGCGCATCGGCGAGCGCTGCGTGGCCGCCTGCAAGAAGATCGGCTACCGCGGCGCGGGCACCTTCGAGTTCCTGTACGAGAACGGCGAGTTCTACTTCATCGAGATGAACACCCGCGTGCAGGTGGAGCATCCGGTGACCGAGCTGATCACCGGCATCGACATCGTCAAGACGCAGATCATGGTGGCCGCCGGCGAGAAGCTGCCGTTCACGCAGCGCCAGATCCAGCTGCGCGGCCATGCGATCGAGTGCCGCATCAACGCTGAAGACCCGTACAAGTTCACGCCTTCGCCCGGACGCATCACCACCTGGCATCCGCCGGGCGGTCCTGGCGTGCGGGTGGACTCGCATGCCTATACCAACTACTTCGTGCCGCCCAACTACGACTCGATGATCGGCAAGATCATCGTGCACGGCGATACGCGCGAGGAGGCGCTCGGTCGCATGCGCACCGCGCTGCTGGAGACGGTGATCGAAGGCATCAGCACCAACATCCCGCTGCACCGCGAGCTGATGGTGGACGCGCGCTTCCAGGAGGGCGGCACCAACATCCACTACCTGGAAGAGTGGCTGGCGCAGCACAAGAGGTGAAGCTCGCCCCCAGGCTTGCTCGCTTCGCGTAGCCGCCAAACCCCTACCGGGGGCAACACCTGCGGCCCGGCAAAGCCGGTTCCGCGGTGTTTTTGGGATTGGGATGCGCCATGGCGCGGTGGAAATAGAGATCTATGTTTGAACTACGCCTGTTGGCACCCGAGGAGCGCATCGAGTCCATCAGCGATGCGCTGGACGCGCTCGATGCACTGTCCGTCAGCGTGGAAGACGCCGATGCCCAGACCGATGCCGAGCAGGCGCTGTTCGGCGAGCCCGGCATGCCGCCGCCCAAGGAGGGCTGGCAGCGTTCGCGCGTGCTGGCGCTGTTCCCGGCCGAGGCTGCGGCGCGCGAGGCGGCTGCGCTGCTGTCGGCGCAGGACTTCTTCGCCGGCTGCCAGATCCTGGAGGTGGCCGAGGTGGCGGAGCAGGATTGGGTGCGCCTGACCCAGTCGCAGTTCGCGCCGGTCGAGATCACGCCGGATTTCTGGATCGTGCCGACCTGGCACGAGCCGCCGGCGCAGGCCGTCCACGTCATCCGCCTGGACCCAGGCCTGGCCTTCGGCACCGGCACGCACCCGACCACCCGCATGTGCCTGCGCTGGATCGCACGGCAGCCGGCACCGCTCGGGCGCGTGCTGGACTACGGCTGCGGCTCGGGCATCCTGGCCATCGGCGCCGCCAAGTACGGTGCGGCAGAGATCGACGCGGTGGATATCGACGAGGCCGCCGTGCAGTCCACGCTGCAGAACGCCGTGGCCAACGGCGCCGCATTGCAGGCCGGCCTGCCGGACCAGGCGCGCGGCGTCTATGACACGGTGCTGGCCAATATTCTCGCCACGCCGCTCAAGGTGCTGGCGCCACTGCTGTGCGCCCATGTCGCGCCCGGCGGCGCCCTGGTGCTGGCCGGCATCCTGGCGCGCCAGGCCGAGGAACTGAAGCAGGCCTACGCGCCCTACCTGGCGCTGGAAGTGGCCGATACCGAGGACGGCTGGATCCTGATGACGGCGCGCCGACCCCTGGCCTGAGCGGCCGGTAGAGCGGCCGTCCCTACAATGGCCAGCGCATGAGCCTCATCACACGCTGCCCGGCCTGCGGCACGATGTTCAAGATCGTGCCCGACCAGCTCAGGATCTCCGAGGGCTGGGTGCGCTGCGGCCACTGCACCGACATCTTCGATGCCTCGCGCCACCTGCAGTCGCGCGAGGACGTGGCCCGTGCCACGGCCGACGGTTCCTATGTCGATGCCGACGCCGGCTTCGACCAGGGTGCCGCCGATGCTCCCGCGTCCGAAGCGAAGCCTGGGCCTGCGCCAGTCCCCGAACCGTTGGCCGAGGCCGAGCCGCCATTGCCTCTGCCTGTGGCCGATGACACGGTGGAGCGTCCGGCGGTCTGGTTGCGCCGATCGGTGGCCAGCACCCTGCTGCGCCGCACGGCGGCCGGCGCCCCGGTAGAGGGAGATTTCGCACCTGACGAAAGCCAGGACGAGCAGGACGACGAGCCGGCCTTCCCGCCTGCGGCTGATGACATCGCGCCGCAGGCGGAGGACGCTCTTCCGCCCATGCCGGTGCTGACCGAGGACGTGCCCTCGGCCCTGCTGCTGCAGACGGCCGACACCGACATGCCGCAAAGCATGCTGTACGAGCCGGCCTTTGCCGTGCCGACGGCGCCGCTGGCCGGCACGGCCGAGGAAGCGGCCGAGCCCGACGAGGACGAGGCCGCGCTGCAGCAGCTGGGCTTCGTGCGCGATGCCGAGCGGCGCGCCTTCTGGCGCCGGCCCGCGGTGGTGGCTGCCTCGCTGCTGGTGTGCGCAGGCCTGGCGCTGCTGCTGCTGCTGCAGGTCGGGCTGCAGGAGCGCGACCGCCTCGCCGCCATGGCACCGTCGCTGCGCCCGGCGCTGGCGGCGCTGTGCGCTCCGCTGTCCTGCGCCGTGGGGCCGCGGCGGCAGATCGACGCGGTGGTGATCGAGGGCTCGGCCTTCAACAAGACGCGCGGGGATCTCTACCAGTTCAGCCTCGACCTGCGCAACATGGCGCAGACGCCGCTGGCCATGCCGGCGCTGGAGCTCACGCTCTCCGACGCCGACGGCCAGCCCCTGGTGCGGCGCGTGCTGATGCCCGAGGAGTTGCGCGCTCCCCTGGTACTGCCGACGCGCGGCGTCTGGAGCGGCGTGCTGCCGATGCAACTGAAGGAACTCCCGGGCGGGGCCCGCGTGGCGGGTTACAGCCTGCTGGCGTTCTACCCCTAGACGCAACGTCGTCCAGCCAAGCCACTACCCGTTCGGGCCGGGCTTGCCGCAGCCGTGTCCGCATCTGCCCGCCGTTCGGCAAGCCCACGGCGAACGGAACTCGTCGAACCGCATCGCCCCTGGACACGGTGCACAGCCCCCTGTCGTGCATGCGCAACGCGCAGGCCTCTTCATGGAACACGTGGCCGCCGGGCCGTCGCAGAATGGCCCGCTGCTTCCGACCATGACCATGCCGCATCACAACATCCGAGACTATCTCCGACGCCACATCCGCACCGTGCCCGACTGGCCGGCACCGGGCGTGCAGTTCCGCGACATCACGCCGCTGCTGCAGGACCCGAAGGTGTTCCGCGTACTGATCGACGCCTTTCTGCACCGCTACATGGACCGCGCCATGCGGCCCGACGTGGTGGCCGGGCTGGACGCGCGCGGCTTCATCCTGGGCGCGGTGATCGCCTATGAGCTGGGCGTGGGCTTCGTGCCGATCCGCAAGAAGGGCAAGCTGCCCTTCAC
>Ga0116227_10002005_pt1 | contig 46387 bp, 22 predicted proteins | sample S1TSphgellanicum_FD_89693 | JGI IMG/M metagenome (GOLD analysis project Ga0116227, IMG submission 89693) | Host-associated microbial communities from peat moss isolated from Minnesota, USA - S1T2_Fb - Sphagnum magellanicum MG | ecosystem: Host-associated > Plants > Peat moss > Unclassified...
ATGGTGAGGTTTGCATAATCAAAAGTAAGGTGGGATGATAGTTTTACAACCCAAAAACATAGACTTCATAACTATGTAGTAATTATACATAGTTTCGGTCCTAAACCCGCTCGTGTAGTACAATACCAATTCAACACTCCCTTTCGGCATGCGATGACAACACTCCCTTTTGGCATGTGATGACATTTGCAATGGAGGACATGTTATGTGTGTGTGTTCTTTTTTCCTCTGGACTAGGCCACCATCTGTTCTGACTTCTGAGCATTTTATTTGATTTGGGAAAGCTCAAGAATTAAGATAAGTCTCTCCTGCAGATTGCTAGTAAGTTTGTGAGGGCAATTTGGTTTTCCTTGCTTGAATGTACCCAATACTCTTAGGGCCACTTTAGATGAGGTCCAAAGTCCAGGGTCCAATGAAATAGAGCAAGCCCTATTGATGAAAGCCATAAATTGGACCTGCAGCCTTTAGATGAGGGTCCAAGACGAAAAGAGTGGCAAATTGAGGATAAACCTATATGGTACCATATTGAAGGGAAATCACTTGGTTCAGACCCAAAAAAAAGAGCTCAAAATGAGAGCTCATTATTTGAAGACCCAAGATGCAAACTAGGGTCCAAGGTAAGTTCCAACTCAAGGGTTCAATTTGCTTCAAATGAGTCCAAATTGGTTCCTAGGAATTTGGACCCTGGACCCGCCCAATCTAAAGTGGGCCTTAATGCCATGTGACTTGTTAGGAAGGGAATCAGTCCCAGAGAGCTGACACTTGGCTCTCTATTCAGTACTGCTGTGTTCCTTTGTAAGAGCATCCCCAACGGTGCTCAGTATGCGACCCTGCAAAAATATTTCTCACATCCAAGTTTAGCTATTTTCTTTTTTGCAACCCCACCAATGAAACTGAAACAGGGACTGCAAATAGGTGGGAACTACTAATCGCAAACCACCTGGCCCAATCATTATGATTGACTAATCAAAAACAGGGATCAGCAGTCATATCATATTTATTACACTCCTTTGTAGCAGGTGTACAGCTTTGCTGCGCTATTTACCAGCCTCGGCAAAGGGAGCAAATGTTGGGGAAAAACTATTTTCGTGAGCCAACTTAACCGGCATGTGTTGACTTTTCTTTATCCAATTTTTTATGTGCAGGATCACATACTGAGCACGGGTGGAGATGCTCTAAGTCAAGCTGCCAGAGAGTATGACTAGAGTGAACCAGCATGCACAAACCCTGTGCAGGATGGATGATGTATGAACATCAAACATTGATTTGTTGTACTTCTGTCCCATGTTTAACCAATTTGGTTAGCTATATACTAACCAATATGTACTGGGGATGGGGCGGGGTCTGGTTGATTTGGGTTCCTCGTGAGCCTGTTATTGAACCTGCCCAGCATGGTGAGGTAAGAGCCAGAATCAGTAAACCTTGTGCACTCCCAGGGAGGATGCAAGGAGTGTAACAAAATTGGCCATGCGCACAATTGGCAAGGTGGGCCAATTTTGTCGTGCTGAAAAAAAACCGTTATTAGCCCCCCGCTGACTTTAACATGAGTGTAAGTGAAAATAGTGTGTAAATGGTTGTGTATAACAATGTAAGTGTAAATCAATTTACTCTCACTTGACTAGATTCGTTACACTTACACTTAACCTTCCGTTTGTAAGTGGGTTTCCAATGAATGGTGTACTGGTGAGTGCTAGGTTACTTGTAATCCTCAGTTATGAATGAACCACGACTGGTAACCTATCCTATAAACCCTTTTACATTAGTAACCTATGGTCTAAACCCAACATAATGGGGGTAACCTATCCTGTAAACCCAACATAATGGGCAAGGGCAAAACCATTCCATTGCCACTAAGGTCTGGGTTAGTAGATTCAACAAATACTTGAAAAATTCATGTTCGATAGAGCTTGTGTTCACTATCATGAGTGCACAATCATCTCCAGAAGATTATGCCATACATTGTGGTCAAGGAAATGACATAATCTGCCATCCCAGACCTTAATTTTGTAATTGTGGGTTTTGGGGAAAAAAAAACAATAGAGACCCCATGTTGTGTATCATGGAGCAAAAGGTTTGGCAACATGATCCATTCTATTTCATACACAATGATACAAGACCCAAACTACACCATGACACTCATGGTAGAGAGGCCAAGCAAAGTGAAGCAATGGCAGGCATGATAGAGGCACGGAAAGCACAATTCAGAGCCAAAACTAATGTTGATAAGGAGTATGAAAGAAGGTGATGGAGAGAGAAAGAGAGGCCATTGTGTGTGATGGTGTCTTTGCTTTTGAAAGCAAATAATGTGCTTCCATGAAGAATGAAAATTTCTCCTTACTACTTACCATATTCAAACTCACTTTCCTGTTCCTTTCCCTTATCTTGCCTTCTTTGTGCTCCGTTTTCCTTCCTTCATCAGCTAAAGATGTGATTTTATTTTTTTCATTTTTTGATTAAAAGTTTTTGGCAAAATTTAACAAAAAAAGGAAAAAATATTCAAATTTACATTATAATTTTTTTCCCCAAATTTCTTTGTCAAAAAATAACGAATTCTGCTAGGAAAGAATAACAATATAGACATTAAGTATTTTCCCCATGTCAAAATTTGAAAATTCAATTCATATAACCTTCTTTTGCTTGAAGAACTGTTTCATATACATTCAATACAACTCACATGAGTATGAAGAGCTTTGGTTCTTTTCCATCAAAAATATACCCAACCTTCTCTATGACTTTGGACAATTGACCTTACTTTTTGGTTTCCATCTCATAAAAACCCCTTGTAACATTAGATTGAACTTCTTTTACCACACAAGTGGTCGGGAGCAGAAAGAAAAAAACTAAAAACGTGGAAATAATTTAAAAATAATTACATGATACATCCGTAAGTCTTTTGGGTCATTTGGATGACATCATACTCACGTCCCTAGCTATTCACAAATTGGGGATGTTTGCATATGCCGGGCATAAAATGTGGAACTCTTTGTTATTTGCAAGCAACCAGAATGTCGAGGATTTGTTTTGTTTTTGGTTTGTTTATTGGGCCCTGCCCAGGGACTATCTCATTGGATCCAACTTTTGGAAGTTTTACCTTATTAAAACTGGTTTCACATTAGGTGAACTGGTTTCTTTGGTGAAAGTGTTTAGACTGTTTAGATTGGAACGGATTTTTTTGGTGTTCAGAGTGTGGACACAATAGGCAGATGTACAACATCTTATCTCTTGGCAGGGCCAGCGTATTTGTGATGCCTTGTTCTCAAAGACTCTCCTGGCCAGTAAATTCATTCTCTAAAGCTTATGGGGTTCTTTGTCAGTCTGTCTGGGACTCTACACAATGCAAGTGCAGCTTTCCTCCCATGTAAGTAAGGATCATAGTACCTTGGCAGCCCCACACTAAGGCCCACTTTAGATGGGGTCCTTGGTTCAAATTCCTAGGACCCAATTTAGACCCATTTGAAGCAAATTGAATCCTTGAGTTGGACCCTGCCTTAGACCCTAGCTTCCATCTTGGTTCTTCAAATCTTGAGCTCTCCTTGTTACTTTTTGTTTTGGGGGTCGGAACCAATTGATTTTGCCTCCGAAATAGTGCCATGTAGGTTTAGCCTTGATTTGCCACTTTTTGGTCTTGGATGCTCATCTAAAGGCCGTGGGTCCTATTTATGGCTCTCATCCAATTGGATTGCTCTATTTCATTGGACCTTGGACCCTCATCTAAAGTGGCCCTAATTAAAATTATATTCTCTAAAGCTCATGAGTTCTTTGTCAGTGTGTGGGACTGTAGTTGATACAGCTTTCCTTACATGTATATGTAGGTGCCCAAGTACCTTGACAGCTTTGACACTAATTATATTATAATTTACTTTCAGAAATGTTGAAATGTTGCCATAAAAATTTCTCAATTTTTTTTCTGAAAGAGAAAAAAATTTGTGATTTAAAAAAAATGTTCAAGAATATTCTATTTGTGGAAAATAAATAAATAAATAAATAATTCAACTAACGTGTCAAAGTTGCCAAGGAACTATGGTATATACATTATCGCATGTGAGTTTATTATAGAGTGTGCCCAAGTCACCGGGAGAAAGAAGTCCTTTTTAGTTGGTATCCATTGTAACAATATTATAACAAGTTCGTATTTGGGCTCCTTGCTGCTTCGCACTACCAGTGACAATGATTTAATTTATTTTTTTGGACATAATAATTTTGTTGTAATAATTTTGTCTTTTCAAAAGATAAAATTTAATAAATTTCACTGTATATCATTTTTTTTCATTAATAATTTTTTTCATTCTTGTCAATGAAAGTCTGATTCATTAAATAAGTTCACAACAAGATATAAACAGATTTTTTTTTAAAAAAAACATTGAAAGGGTGTAAGAAAAGCAACAAGATACAAACAGACAAAAACATTGAAAAGGTGCAAAACAAACAACAAAAAATGATTCTAAAAATGAAATTTAATCTATGACGAATGATAATCCAGAATGGCTCTGAAATTGTCACATTGTCACTGGAATTTATTTCATATTTGCTATCTCCGGTCAGTGTTTGTTTTCGGCATTGTGAAAGCATCATCAAAACCATTTTCTAGTGCATCTGGAAGGCACCTTATAAATCATAGGTAATTTTTTTTGTCAAGCAGAATTTTTCCTCCCCAAGAGAGCGGGCATTCCGAACAACAAACAGGCCGTACATATCAGCAACTGTGAGAAGTTGGAGTCTTCCGCATATCATAAGATCCCTAAACAGATATCTATTTTGTCCCAAATTCCGGGTACCTATTAATTTAAGGAGTTATGGAAAAGGGACCTCGTCCCCACTGACAAGGTTTGGGTTACTCCAATCAACTTTTCGAAAAATATATAAAAGAAAAGAAAAATGGTTGGGTCAGCTTTCCGTTTCAGCACCATGACCCCACACAATTCATGAATCTGCAGTTACAAAACATCGAGAAGTGTACGTATGAGTAGTTGGAACCTTGGCTTTTTATTTTTATTTTTTATTCACCCACCCACACACTGGAGTCAGTTGGAGGGCAGCATATGCTCAAAGGATTGTTTTCTTTTTTAGCAAGCTTTTCTAAAGGGAGTTTGGGATATGCCGAATATATATCCTTAGACACCCTTACATGCTTCACACATATGCTTTTGCTTCACACATATGCCTCTTTTGTGAAGCATATACTCTTCATCCCTCCTCTCCTCTCCCCTCCCCCTTCCCCCAAAAATAATCGGCCACCTCTCTCTTGGATAGGATCTTTGCTTTGACATGTCTTGGTTGGGAAAGAGGCAAAGGAAAAAACATTCAAAAGAAAAGAGAATAAAAGTGTCCTTGACGCTATGCTCCATAGAACAAGCATGACTAACTAAGAGACACTTGCTTTTGGCCTTGAGCAAAAGCAAAGGCAAAAGCAAAATATTTCTCACATCCTAGTTTTAGTTATTTACTTTTTTGCAACCCCACCAATAAAACTGAAACTGTGACTTGCTATAGCTGAGAACTACTAATAGAAAAAACCACATGGACCAATCATTATGATTGGCCAATCTGAAACAAGAATCAGCAGCAGTCAGGTCATATTTATTACACTCTTCTCTAGCAGCTGCACAGATTTGCTGTGAATCAGAAAACTGTAAAACATTCGCAGGAGGAAAACGATTTTCCCGGGATAACCATGTTTTGACTTTTCTTCATCAAATTTTAATGTGCATGGTCACATACTGAGCACCTGTGGGGATATACTCTTACGTTCGTGGGTGGAAAAAGCCCATAGTATATGACCCTTATGAAACTACAGGTGTCCTGCACTAGCTTTCTTGCTTGGTAGGACTTCTTAGAAGAACTGGAACTTACTTGTGTTGGCACCAGATGGTTTGCGTGGAGGGGCAGAATGAGGAACTTGGTTATTTTATGTCATCATAACTTTCTCATATGTAAAGCACTTCATGGAGTTTTCTAGTGTACCTGCAAGCTGCTTTAACTGGCGGAGGAACTTGTAGTGTGCAAGGTTGGCCCTTGTATGGAGCTTTCTTGCTCCCCATTGTAAGGCACCTCCATACACTGATGAGATGTGGTGTTGGTCAAGTGCATTGATTTTCATTTACCCTTCGGTTTTGGGTTTTTCAAAAATTTCAAAATCAAAGGACCCCCTAGTTCTCTGTTAGTTTCTAAAAACTTTGAATCATAAATGGTGATAGGAAGATTTCTAAATGGAGCAAACTATTTTAAGCGATTAATATTGTTTCTAATGTGCTAAACAAGATTTTTCCATGGTGATTTCTGCTATTTTAAGTTTTTTTTGAAATAATAATTTTCTTGTCAAAGATCAGCATTTTCACTTCATTATTATCTTTGATTCAGTCTTATCATTTGTCTAAGGTCATGTGGCAATTTTAAATCAAGCAAGCATTGGTATATGTGATCATTTTTAATGTATATTATTATTATCACTAATTAATTTATTTATTGAAAGTTTATATTCTAATTGATATTGCACATTTTCCAAATCAAACAATTCAAATGATGTGCTACTAATGTTTGAGCCATTATGCACCTTGATACACATTGAGTGTGATCACAATCAAATGAATCAATGGTGATGAAGAACTCAAGGACTGTAGTATTTTTTGTGGTCATTTTCATTTTCTCATAGAAAGGACTTTTGGGATGAAATATTTTGCAATATGTTACTAAAAATACATATATATTTTTCAATACATCACAATTTTTGTATTAAATTTTCATGAATGATTAAGAATTTTTTTAAAATGTATAGATTCTACCAAATTCTGCATTTTGTTTTGAAAATTATTTAAAATTCAAATTGTATGAAAATATGTTAATTATTCAATTTTTTATTCAATTTTTTCATAAATTAAAACTTTTTTTTAGATGTCATTTACATAACACCCCATTTACATGTGGTAAAGGACTTTTGAAATTTTAAAATTTCACAACTTTGAAATTGTGAATGCTTTTTAAATTTGGATAATGAATTAACATCATTTCAGTTTTCTCCTCATCAAAATTCCTTTATAAAGAAATTTTTTCACTTAGTAATTTACAAAATTGATTATTTTTTATGCAAATGTTGTTCAAGTTCAAAGGTTTTTTATTAAGACTGAAACACAAAATAATTTATTTTGAATTTTTCAACATTCATATTAGTCATTTAACACTACATTTTATGATAAACATGCCATTAAAGTGGCACCATAAAAATAAATCTAACAAAATTACAATTTTTATAAAGTTTTGGCAGTTGCTTGACATGTTTTTTGGCTCGATTGATTGTGACTGCACCCATTTTTTGGAATTTGAATATTTGGATTATGACAATGTGAAGCCATTCAAAAGTAAATTTTCCATAAGCTCAGATTTGACATCCAAAACATGTTTTTTGTTATGATACTAAAGTGCATTGGATGTGCTTGACTCATTAAATCATGCCTTAAACCTTTTCAAAATGCAAAATATGAGTGTAATTTCCAAATTAAATTTTTTTGACCTATTTTGAATCTACTTTCTCACAAGCTAGTAAATTTTACAAAGTAGATTCAAAGTAGGTTTCTAAAAAGCTTGATACAACTTTTGAAACTCTCAAAAACTTCAACATATCACATTTGATGCCCTCATGTAGTTCAAAAAGATAATCTCCTTAGGCATCACTTACTTTCTAATCTACTTGTCACAAATTTGTGTTTTTTTACTTGTGAAGACTACTGTTTTTGTATACTTTAACATGCTTTCACTCATTTACAAGAATAAAATCAAGTAAATTTTTTTCTTTCAAAATGAAACTTAAATACATATATTATTTATGAATATTTTTGGATATACAAGAAATCTGCAACTTTGCAATAAATTTGTATATTAAAATTGATTAAATGTAAAAATCAAGCCTTTTAAAAAATCATTTCAATTTTCAATTTTGGATTTAAGAAATTTGGTTCAAGAATACTTAGAAACGACAATATTAAGAGTTATTAAAATTATTTATAAAAAATAACCTAATTTTTTTGAACCTAAAGAATTGTATGTAAATTGAATATTGTCAAAATTAATTTTCCAAACAAGATAGAATTGTTTGAATTGACATAAAACTTGAAATTTGCTTGAAAGATTTAAAAGTCTAGCGTTCAACTAAATGAATATTGTAAAATTATGAATTCTATACAAATATACAAAAATTTATATTGAGCCTTGGAATCAAAAATTGCAATGTAGATGGTATAATAACAATTAGATATAACATCAAACACTACAATTAGTACAAGTTCTATATTATAGAAACACATAATATATAAAAAAAGTAAAAAGGGTTTGCTAGGTAATAATAATATTTATTGTGATTGTATTCCAAGAGATGATTTCTTTAAAATTCCACAAGAATAAAAATAAATAAAAATCTTTGATAGTTATGATAACATAAGAAGCTTTATGATATGAAAAAATGCAACAAAATTTAAGTTAGTTTTGAGAATGATTGTATAACATTAACAACAATGCACAATGGTAATAGGTTTGCAAGATTTTGGAAAATTTTAATTCTTATGACATCTATGTTACAAAGACACACAAAAGAAATGAAACAAATTTAAAAGTTCCCAAAATACCACTCATATTTGTTGAGAATATTAAAAAAAAAATCTTCATATATATATATATATAACACAAAAATCAATTGCAACAAGTTCTAAACCTTCTACCAAAACACAAGAAATATTTTACAACTATTTAAGAACCCAAAAATATGGAAGCATATATGAAGTTGTAGAATATGTTCTACACAAAAAAAACAACACAAAAGTTTAAAAACTATTTATGAGAGGTTTCGTAAAACTATTCCAAAATGCAAAAAAAATCTAACAAATGCAAAGCTTTAAAATATATATATATATAAAGGAAAAACAAAAACATTTATAAAGTTATTTACATAAAAGCAAATGTTTGAAAAATCTAATCCAACAATGCACAATTTATACAATTTAAATGGAAGTAAAAAATTGTGATCACCAATAGTCAATCTTTCGCTTTTATACAAGAAGTAAAAAATAACACATGTATAATAGCCTACAAGTGAATGCAAGATTAAGTAAAAGGATCAAATAAAGTAAAGTGACAACTTTGAAGATCCAATCAAAATTTTAAGAAACACTAAATTACCTTTAAATAGATTATTAGAGCATAATCATTAAAACATTTTACATGTAACATAGTTTGAAATGGATGGTCTTTATAAAAAGTATTAACCACAATTTTTGCACGATTAATACACTTGCATCTTGATAATATCTTTGGCATTTGCAAGCAAGGACACCAATGACAAATACAAGACTACATTACTATGAAATATAAAACATTGAAGCAACATTGAAAAGAAAAAAATAGAAAAAACAATAATCGTTGTCACCACAAAATAACAAGTGACAATTAAAGTGTCTTTGATTTATAATAAAAACCCAACAAGACCCATCAATTTAGCCTTGTCCCATAAAATATGTCATAAGTTATTACCTAATATCCATTATCCACAAATTTAACATTCATTTATTAATATTCAATATTTGTTTATTGGACTCAATATTCATCACAATATTTGTAATAAGCCACAAAATGTAATTTGATATGGAATAGCAAAAACTTGTCACAAAATTTGAAAAAACTAAAATGGTAAGAAGTATCAAAAGAGGTTAGTCCTTTGTTTTCAAAACTGAATACTTGATAATTTTGTGATTGAACTCAAAGTGAACTTGCAAAAAAAATTCTTGTCATTGAACAATCTCATATACATGTGTTTTTTTGCCTTGAATTTATTAAGAGTCTGCAACATCCAACCCCAAAAAGATTGTATCCAGGTCCATAAAGAATGTAGTCATGTTTTTTTAAAAAAAATTTGTGATTAATCTTATAGTTGGTGTGAGGTTTATTATCCTTCAACATCATACACATGTAAACATAACAATATCATCCAAAATTTGTGTTTGTGAATGAGGTTAGATAACACCTAACACACACATTTAAATCATGAAATGTTGGAATTAGAATGTTCAACTTGCTTACAATAGGTAGTAAAGCATAACCACAAAAAAATTAGTGTTGATAACACATATACATATGTCAAAACAAAAAAAATTCATGATCTTTTATCACATATTTACAAATTCATGTAAAATTGTTTTCATATGAACAAAACCTTTCTAGACCTTCACTCATTTATATAGGATACCACGAAATAAGGTAGTCCAAGCAAGATCACTTTATTCATTAATGTCATGCCCAACTATATATGCCACTTTGCAAAATCTAGAATTTTTATAAACACACTATTTGAAAGGCACAAAAATGATACAACATTCATCATGCAAGAAATGTAGACCAACATCATACAAGTCATTAGAAAAAACACAAATAGGATTTTTTCATAAAAAAAAAATCTTACACAAACCATATGACATTAATCATGCATAAGACCTACATCACTATTCAAAAGTTAGGATTTTTCTAGATGTATTATTTGAAAGCTAGAAGATGAAACTACATTCATCATATAAACGATTTGCATTGTATTTCAACAATTCACTTCATTATAGGTATGCTCAACAAATTTTGTGGCCTATTTAATTTCCATTACACTTTAAAGATATGAGATTTTTGGATTAAACAACAATAATTGTCAATACATTTTATAATTTGAAATATTAATATTGGTCAATGTCACAATAAAAATAGAACAAAAAAATTAATTTGCATTCAAGAACTACATTCAAAATGACCAACTACAACAAAACGTGCATTCAAATTAGACATGATATTATTTCAAAACAACAAAAACCAAACAAACAAGATAAACATCATGTGGGAATTTACACCATAATAATTGGCAAAATCTCAGTTGAAATTATTTGCAAGATCTACAAACAAGATTGTCTCAAAACAACAAAAAATAGACAAATGAAATGAACACCATCTAGAAATTTGGGTCATCAAAATTTGCAAAGTTTGACATAGTTGGTTATCAATTGATGTCCATTGTAGATAATGTTGCTAATGTTTTCCATAGGGAATATTTGGTTTCCCAATGTTGTAAATCTCCACCAATTGCATATATTATGCATAAAATTCCATGAAGAACACAAGTGATTAAATATCATTTGCATCATCACCATTAGAAACCACAAGAATGAATGACTTAAAAGATATCTATTATAGATCTCAATCACTACCATTTGGAGGGTACTAAGCTCTTCAAGTTCATCCTTTTGGATAAAGTTTCAAATAGTATGTTGTAACAAATTTGAAAAAATAAGATTTATTGCTTTATGTTCTCACTGATTGTTGTGGGCCAACCTTCAACACAAACATCCAATTACCTTTTTCAAAACAAATTCTTGAACATATATAACAACAAAATTCATGATTATGATGTATCCCCCGACATTCAATTAGAAAAAATAAATGCTCACAAAGTTGGAACCCATAGTCAAAGTAATAGTCATATACCCATAGTCATTAGTCATATCCATTGTCAACAGTATCATGGGAGCCATGATGACTCAAAATGCACCTGTCAAAATGACCCACCCAATGTCTTTTATTGGACATCAATAATATAGACAACATGATTCACAAGGGCTTTCCTCTTCTTACTCAATTTGACAATGATGACCTCTTTTGGAGCTAAACACCAACTCCATGGTGATACACAATAAAAATCAAACATCAAAATACAAAGTGAATTGTTGAAAATTTACACAAACAAAAGAGCTTCCAAGTGTAATCAAAATAGTAAAATTGCACAATGAGATGATAATTTGTAAAGGAAATAAATTTTTTTTTGTTGAAAACTTTAAAATGGTTTCAAATTTTGCACAAGATAAAACCAAGCCTTAATATATACCAACCAAAAAAAAAACACATTCTATTGGATAGATAAATCCAAAAAACACAAAAACTTGATGTAAACATTCAAGTTTGGAGATAATTTCAAAATCTAAAAAGAAAACTTTGTATTTCACAAAAAACATGTGACAACATTTAAGGTTAAAACTAGTTTATACTTCAAAAAATTGTTTTGGTTACATTTAGTAAAAAAAGGTTCTTGCAAAATTCAAATAAATATATTGATATTACTTTGATTATAAACGTTCAAGCCATTATGATCAAAACATTCAAATTTTAAATCACTTTCTATTTAATAAAAAGAAAATCTACCAAAATTAGTTGTTTAAACAATATTTGATCAGAAGAGCCAAGCCTAAAACAATTTAAAATAATTTAGAATAGCTTAGGGTAAAACCTAGGACAACTTATAGAAGCTTAGATATTTTATTTGGTAACCTAAGGTAGTTTATGATAAGCTAGAGTAGTTTAAGGTAACTTAAAATAGCCTATAATAGCCTAGTAGTTGAACACATAGTAGCCTAAAGTAGCCCAAAATAACATAATTTAACTTAGGTAATGTAAAATAACTTAGAGTAGTTAGGCTAGGTAGTTAGGATAACTAAGGTAGGTTTAGGCTACTTAGATAGCATAAGAAAAAAATTTCATTATAATGTGATGATAAAAATTATCACTTGATTAAAAAAATGGTGCAATAGTGAAGGACTTGGATTTGCAATTTGGAAATGAGGGGTTCAAACCCTCGCACATTTGCAACCTATTTGAATGTGACTAGCTAAGCTTAGTTTCTAAGCCACCTAGCCTTGACAATTGTTATTGATTAGTTGATTGTCATAGCCTTGGAAATATATAATTATAATCTATTGATTGGTATACATGTGACAACCAATGATGTTCATCAAGGAATTGATCTAAAGAACTTAAAGTATGCTTGACAAAATCAGCAAAGAACGAATGTCAACTAATTTTCATTTGTTGATTTTCTATTTAAATGTAATCCTCACATTGTTTTTTGCTTGAACATCAAGGCTAGTGTTTTTCTTAAGAATTTTATTTGTAGCCAAAGTGACTATCATCCATAGGAAGATGTAGAACAATGGTAATCATTGCTTGGAAGATTTAGCCAGATATGGCTATAAACCAACCATATATGAAAAAAAATAATAATCATCCTTTTATTTTTTTAGTTACACATTGAAAATTCACTATAGAATTTGGTGATTTTCACTATTTTTTCCCCTCCACTTTGGTGATTGGAAACCTCCAAAATCATTTAAATTTTGAGTTTTGAATTTTGAGTTTTTCTTTTTCGAAAAACTTCTCTAGTAAATAAAAAGGCGGAGTAGCACACTTGAATAACATCTCTTTGTTGTATACCAATCAAAGTGTTAAACGTTGGGATATTGATATGGTATTCAAAAGCAAAAATATTGAATGGTTGTGAACACAAATTTTGTCAATGCCTATCATATCAAACCTCACCATGTTACTATCCATTTTCTTTGCATGTTTTTCATTGCTAATATCATAACATGACTATTTCATATTTAGTACATGACAATGTGTGGGTTCCAAAATTTTGTGTGCCAATGGTACTTATTAAATTGCAAATTCAGATTTAATGTTCAATCCAACTTCGTGATGACAATAAGCCTTGACTAAGGTTGTACAAGAAGATATAACTAACTATATGAAAAAATGTTTCAAAGTGACAAACTTGTTGATCTTTATGTTGACAATAAGCCTTATATAAGGTTGTAGGAAGATGTACAAAATTATATGAAAAGATATTTCAAAATAACACATTTTTTAATTCTTCACTTAAAGGTTTCCAAATTTCTTTAAGGCCATTTAGTTAAGTATAAGAAGTAACAGTACCAATTTTGGAAAAGGGAAGATTAATGGAAGAAAATCCCCAAACCATGTTTTATTCATTCCTACATGTACAACCAATTTTGTAAGATCTTTCAACAAATTGAGTTTTCCAAATTTGTTTTCTAAAATAATATGCTGCCATTTCAAAAACAATTCACCTTTTAAAATGACTCATCAAAAAAATCCAATAAAAGATTGATGGTCAGAACCATCACAAGGGAAACAAAAAGGGAAGGCCAAAGAAAGGCCAAAAGATACAAAGTTTGCAAGAACCAAAAAAAAGGGAGATAACTAATCCTTCTTGTGGTAGGAAGCTATTTCATCGACGACCCTTCTAATGTCGCCCACATGCACCTCTAGTGTCACCCACATGCAAATCGTGAGATCTAATATTAATGGGAGGTTTAGAACAAACATCACTTGCCAATGTAATCTTCCTTTCTATAGCAAAGGTTAAAGCACCTTGAAAAGCAATACTAATATGTTGCCTGAGAAATTGAATGCAAAAAGATAAGGATAAATGACCTCCTAATCGTCTATCATGGAAAAGATGGACACACTCCCTGATAAAACGATCCATATCATGCCCACGTGCACTGTACACCTCCATGGCCATTGGAATAAAGTGATGCCTTTCATGAAACCTTCTATACTTGCGAATATTAATAATGGTGCTAAGTTTTGCAATTGCACTTGTTGGTCGACTAATGACACTCAAAGTCACCGTTTTTCATGTTAGGTCAATAACCACCATATCAACAACAAAAACTTGGTTCTCTCGAGTCATGTAAAGATTGGCTTGTAATGAAAGGTTGCATAACTGACAACAATTGTCAATACCTAGAATTAATTGTTAACTTCATTTACATTAGTATGAATTCATGCGATTTCATAGATTTTGTAATTGGTCACAATTTTTTTTGTTGCCATAGTGGCAAGTCTTTGAAATTGAATGAAGGAATCAATTGAGTGCTCATTTAATTTGGGCAAATTATATATCTTGAATTGAAGTATGCGTCAATACCCAATTATATTTGTTAGGATGGTGGACGAATAGTCTAGGTGGTTGTGGGTCCATGGAAAACAATGTGGGTACTTGGGTTAGAAGGTTGGCAATCACATTTTTTATCTTGGTTAACAACAAACAATTGTAAGGTGACCACCTTTAATAAGGATAAGTTAATAGCTCTATATTGTCTACATAGATTAAGTGTGGGTGTTTAATATTTGCGCTAAATTTGAAGTCAAACCATTACACACTTGCATAAGAATTTACTTTTTGAGAAGTACAAAACTGAAATATTGAATGCTTGAGGGTTCAACATGAGAAGAAATATGCTTGAAAAATGAACTATGGAGAGCTTAAAGGTTCAACACGAGAAGAAATGTGCTTGATAAACCCAAGTAATAGCTTGCAACAACATACAATTCTCTTCCTAATGTCACAAAAATGACAAGCTTGTTTTTGTTAGATTTGCAAGAGATGCAGATAATTGTGATCAGAGAATATCACATGGCAGTGCTTATGTTCAGTTTTGTTCCATGAAGGTGCATTGATCCCCTTGTTGTTCCCATTCCCAATTATGCTTTGAAGTTTTTGATGCATTCTTTCATTGTTATCAGAGGTACTTCTAACAATTCCCAAGTTGGTTGCCATTAGGAATGGTTGGGAAAGATTTTCACAAAAGTTGTCAAACATATCTTGAAAGTTGTTTTAAAAAAAGGTTTAACAATCAGTTATTAGTACATACCTACTGAACTTTCAAAGTAAGGTGTTTGGGGTTCCAATTTGCATATATAAATGGCAATATTTGGTACGTCTAGGTGTTCAAATTTGCATATACAAATGGCAATATTCAAATGGATGGTGCAAGGGGCATTCTTGTGGTAGAAGCTTGACATTTCAAGTGGTTAGAATTCCTTTTCACTTTCCAAGATTTTGGATGCCTCTTATTTGTCTCCACTTTCATTTCAGAATCAATGCAAATATACAGAGCTCCTCCTTGAACTCAAACCTCGATTTCTGTATAAATTCCTCACAAAGAAGCTTTTGTTTTGCAAATTATCAAAGTTCCCAATGACATGATCTTCCCTCCAAAATTTGTCATTCCCCATGCATTGAAAAGAAGGAACTTCCCTTCTGAGAATCATTGTCCTCCTTGACAATCTATCTCCCCTCGAAAATATGAAAATCTTCTCATACCATTTATATGATTCTTGTTCTGCAAATCAAACTCCTGTTTGTCTTACAGCAAGCCTCCTGTAGTGAAGCACTTCATAGACAAGAGATTCAACTCACTTCACTCAAAATCATTACCAAAAACTGCTTAAACATTTTATTCAACTTCTCTAGATAGACTTATTGAACAAGGTATAATTCTGGTGATGTAAGTTTCATGAATGCACCCACAGATCCACAAAGGAAATCCAACAACTTCAATAAGAAAGACACGAGCTTTTTCTCAAATTCAAAGCTAATTTTGGGTTTCCCCAAATCTTGAGGGCCATTGCAAAGTGCCTGATGAAGAAACCCAAGGCGAACATTTTTTTCTATCTCCATTCTTATGTCTGTAGTTTCTCTTGGCAGCAAAGTTCCTTCTTTATTCAAACTAAATATTTTACAACTGAAATGTGAAGCTTGAATCTACCCTTCTACTGTGTGTGGGTAGTTGCATAGCACCCAGAGATATCTCTCTTTTGAAATAAGATGACCATCCACACTACAATCTAGCCATATGGTTTTCTTTGTATGGTGCAAGAATCTAAGCTTCCAATCAGCTCCAGTGATGCACATAAGCAGATGAAATATGTCAGTCTTAGCATCTTTTGCTCGAGGAAACAAAGCATCACATGAGATTTCGTTCCGCAATTTTTCCTTTCAAGGATTTTGCAGTTTGATTCTGCTAATGGCTGCAGCATTAAATCAGCAACTCAGGCAAAAGGGTCTCAAAAGGGTCTCTTAAATCATTGATCATTCCTGTGAACTCATGATGCAAATTGAACTCAAATTTCATATGTCCATTATCTTCAGGTGGAAATGTGTGGGTCAGATGCCCCTGCAGAAGGAGCTTGACAGTTGATCTTTGAGTAACTTCTCTATGAAATTTTATGTGGTTATTTGTATTTAGAGTTGGTTCTATGTTTATCATGAAGAAGAGTCCTTTGGGTTTGACAAGTGAGAAATTCAGTAACTTGATGTTTTCACAAACAATTAACATAACAAAGTCATGTGCCCATGATTTAGCATACTAGGTTCAAAGATGAAAGTTTATCAACCTGGCATTTTGATTACAAAATTCATGTAACAAAATTTGCATTAAATGAAAATGATATAAAAGACACCAAAGAGATGAAACAAGGAGAACTGAAAATTCTACAACATTATGCACTACTAGAGCTTGAGGAAAGACAAGGTGAAAACACTAAAGCATAAACTGGATGATTTTTTTCCCTATTTACTGAATTCAGGAGCAATAGGCAAGCTAGGGCTAATTGCCTAGGGCTAGATGTAGCAAAACTTTCAAGAACTTGTGTCATAATAGGATTGATTCTAATAAAAAAATTGGCCAATAATGTGATGATTTTAAAACCAAAGTAATAAGATTATCTGTTTAATATGATTTAAACTGGGATTTTGATCTTGGATTACAGTGGACTTGCAAACTGTTCTTCCAAGGCTCCAATTGCATGGGCATGGCAAGATCATGCAGTGTACCCATCAAAACCAGATTAGGCTGGAGCCTGGAAGGTCCCAAAACTCAACAATGTAATTACAATATAACTAGAAAAAAGCACATTAACTCTCTTGAGAAAATGATCAGAGGTGAGGATCAGCAATTTGAGATGAGCAACAAAATCTGAGTGTAAAGCAAGCTGAGAATTTTCATAATGTAGTTGGAGGGTGCCTTGGCAAGAGTAATATTGTGTGTGTTTGCTGCCCACATATGGAGGGCATTATGATTCATACCGCCATCTGAAAATTGGAATGCCCACCAGGTATGAGTGGAAGAAACTGTGGTACAGGGGCAGCAAATTTCTACTTTTCATCTGAACGGTCAAGCTTTAACATTGGGTGATGCCCATCGAGCAGGGCACTCCTGAAAAGCAGCCCCACCTTTGGTAGGCGCCTCAAGGAGTGTGCCCTCTTTTGGGGAATGCCATGCTCCTCAAGCATTTGGGGTTACCTTGTAAATAAAGGACTAAAAAATTTTCTTAGTATATTTGGAGAGCACTCTATATCCATGAGTATCCTCCTACAATAGAGGAGGGATGTTACACCTTCCTCCTTAAGAGTGAGAGAGAATCTTACTACTAGGTGTTAAGATCCTCTCACAAGTATTAAGTAATAAGAACCCTCCCCCCCCTACACCTGGTGATGTCTTGTGATTTATGCATGTTAATGTTCATGATAAGGTTTGTGCTTTATGATGAGTAAAGCCTATGGGTAGGAGACATTCCCAAAATGGTGGGGCTGGATTCAACTATTGCCTTGTCTTAGGCCCCTTCTTTTGAAAATGTAATACCTTAAGGCTTTACCCTACACATAACAGAAGTTCGCTCATCGAGATCAGAATTAATTACACATAGGGACAGGGCAGAGGCTCTTCCTCTGTTTGAGGGCCCAGAAAGGAGGGTGGGAAACAAAGGTGTAAAATAATGACCTAATTTGAACTTAACGACATAACCTGCTAGGAAGACTTTCACATGAACTTAAGATACCTCCCTGCCTGCTTGAGAGTTCTAACCAGGGAAGTACCTGCAATTACAAAGAGCAAATTAGGTCAATGTTTTATGTGTAGGGTCAAGCACCCGGGTGAGGGCATTTTCTAAATAAGGGGCTTAGGACTAGGCCTCACACCTTGCCTCCCACTTGTGAGCTTTACCCATGTTCTAAAGCACAAGGTGAATGTTATCATGAACATAAAGACTAGCTCCTCCTTCTCCTTCTTTTTTGTAGTTGGAAGGCATGTTACCCAGCACATTTTTCTCTCCCTTGTTTGAGGCTGCTTCAAGAATGGACTGCCCACCAGATCACAAGAAAAAAGGAAAAAATTTGGAGGACATGTCTTTATGCTTGGTAAAGCCCAAGTGGTTGCAGGCTTGGTTGGAATTAAGCTTGCACTTGACTTCACCTCACGTAGGCCCTTATTTTGATAAAACCTAAAACCTTGGGCTTTACCCTACACTTAAAAACATATGTAGATCACAAGACATAGGAGGGGGAGCATTCTTCCGCTTCCTCCTTAGCCTGAGTAAGGAGCCTGAGTGGTAGGCATCTTAATCCTATAAGCAGGCATAATGAGGGAGTAGGTGTAACATGCCTCCTCTTAGAAAAGATGGATATTCATGGATATAAGGATGTCCTCCAAATACACTTAAGAGACATCTCTGAGTGATCTAGGTTAATGTAAAGCCCGAGGGCTGGGGCTTTACCATAGTAAAGGTCCACACAAGGTGTGAGCCTCTTTTTGATAAAGCTTGCAGTCAAGGGTTTTATCTACATAAAAGACTGCTCAAATTTTATTCAAATTTTTTTTCCTACCATACCCAACTAGTATCATGGTTAATTTTTTTTTCATGGGGGCATTTTGGAAAATGGAATGCCCATCCATGCCTACAAATTTTTGGTAAATGAGTAGTGGGATGTTTAACTCTACTCAATGTGCTCTCTAACACTTGAGTCTAAAGATTTTTGAGTTCTCCTCTTACAACATTTCCCAAAAAAAACACTAAAAATTATGCCCTTTAAGAAGCACGCATGCACACACGCACTTTTGCTCCTTGAGTTTTGGTCACTCCTTGAGCATACAAGTGGCACATGGGACACCCGGGATGATTGTTCAACTAACAAGTGGCAGGCCTTGGAAACCCATACGTAAGTGGTTATGGATCATGTGAAGTTCGCGGCTCACCGGTTCACCCAGCTTTTTTCTTTTCATTTTTTGGGGTCTGAACTACAACTATAAAAATTACTTCCAAATCAATGAATTGTTGTACCCTAATCCCAAAGCCTCCTGGGGTAATTAGCCTAATGCAGGCTCAAGAGCCATCACCAGCTACCATATATATAATTGCAGATTCATATATATAGTACCACTGCAAACAGACATTTAGTTATGCTCTTGGTTTAATGCAGATGATGCACAACCCAACCAAGCTAGCGTTGGATGAGATCAGCCTGCAGTAGTGAAATTTAATTATGCTATGGTTCAAATTAGTTAGTGGGTTTTGGAAGGAATTAGTGATTGCCAAGCTGCAGCTGCACTAGGGTGCAATTATCATGCACTAGATCAGATGGCTCTAGAACCACATGGCAGAAGCAGGCGATGCAGCGCTCAACGTCTGGATCATGGGTCATTCAGGAAGCTATTTGGGGCCCAGGTCCTTTTGCAAGATGCTTAAGAACATTACCAATTAGCATGCAAGGCTTTTGGCCATGTGGCAGCTTCATCCCGCTACCACGAGAATAACCGCCCTTAATCCTGCTTCTTGGGCCATCTACCGTCGCATGATCCATGCAATGCGGCTACCGTTGCACCAGCTGCAGCTCATCATGTGTATCAATCCGTAGTTCTACTTCCTTGCCATATGTTGCACTTGCAGCTGATCACTCTCCAAGTCTTATATCTTATAACCCACACCTCATGTGCTCATCAATATCTCGTACATGCATCAATTAGAATTGCAGTCGATCTTAAGAGACCAAGCGCTTGATTCAATACCTAGCTAGCTGCTGTTGTAGTTCACTCAAATTGCCATTCTACTAGAGTTTTGAGGTTCTTGGCTAAGTTTAAGGAAAGAAAAGAATCAGCTACCTAGCTACCAGCTGCTAAGATGTCGGGACTGTTCCAAGATGCTAAGAATGCCCTCTCAGGTGCCGCTGGACAGGCGCAGGATGGCGACAAGCTGGTATGTATGAGAGTCTACTGATGAACTGCTAGTGCACTATTACTCAATCTTTGTTCACCTGCACCCTGCAAATAATTCTATTGTCCGTCAGGACTAGTGCGCCATTCATTAATCAGTTGGAGATGGAAAAAGTATCGCTTGTTTGTTTGTCGTGTCGATTTTGAGATCTATTCCCCCTAGATTTTGCCATGATATTCTCCAGAGTACACCCTAGCTGCAGGCTGATTCGCTGTACTTCATTTCTCGTAGACTAGTCCGTTAGTCTGACTGACGTTGCAGTAACCCAGCTAGCGGGGACGTTGGGCTTTTGAGTACAGGGATCAGCTCAGAACCAGGCAGGACAAACCTGGGATTCAGCTCAGCAGGGAGCTGGTGATGCTGCCAACCAAGCCGGAAATGCTGCCGGCTCCACCTGGGATTCAGCTCAGCAGGGAGCCCAGGGAGCTGGTGACGCCGCACAAAACACATGGGATTCTGCCAACCAGGGAGCTTCCGATGCTGCCTCTTACGGCCAGGACAAGGGCAACCAAGCCCAGGACACTGCTGGAGGCGCAGTAAACCAGGTATATATTTCTATATATCCCTTGGCTCCACGCACACTACCAGTGATGATCAATTGATGCAAAAAATGAATTGACTTTGTGGAAATTAAGTTCCATTTGTTATGAGAACATTTGAATGACATTGCATCTAATTGAACTCGGATTTCATCAACTTGAAATTCAGTTCAACTAAATTAAGAATTAAGATTCAATTCGATTAAAGAGAATTGGGATGCAAATTGGAGAAAAGGGTATTGAAAATCTGTTCATCATGAATGTGGTGTTGGAAAAAAAATAAAAAATAAAAAACACAGATTTGAAAAGATACCTTTCCATGCATGCCTCTTTACTTGGGAACTGGCTAAAGATGTTTTAGTTTGGAAATGTTCAAGTGACGACCTACAACTTATAGAATCTAAAGTTGTTGTACCTAAACCAGCTTCTCTGAAGATTTCATCATCATCACTGGATTAATATTCCTGACTCCTGTAGGACTTTTTGATGAAAACTGGAACTCACAATCTATCAAAGTTGGAACTCACAAGATCAAAGTCGTAGATCATTCAATTTATGAATTCATTTCTTGCCTTCTTCAATTTCTGCAACTCCAAATTCATGTCCTGACCAAATTGTGCATAGACTTTCAGATTTATTATAACAATCTAGTACTGTTTCACAAACTGATCTGAGCACATGACAATTTCAGACATGGAACCCGAATGTCTTTGTCTAAGTTGTATTGGGTCGGTCATGTGCAGGCTGGTCAGAAAGTGGGAAATCTCGTGAACAGTGCAAAGAATGCATTTTCTGGCAACAACTAGATCAAGATCATATACTACATATATGACTTGGATTATTGCTTGAAGTTGTACTGGATCTAGTAATGGGTCATGAATTCTATCAAACTACAATAATATGCATGTCATTACAATATTATTATGCAAATTTTATAGAAAGTGTATTATTTGCATGTATCTATATTTTACAGTATAATCTTCAGAGGCTGATCTGAATTTGATTTGAACTTAGTTGAGCGTGCATGATCAGCTTTGCATATATCAAAAAGTTTTTCTTTTTTTGTTAACTGTAGCAAGCAGGAATCTGCTGCAGTAGCTCAGCCATGACTGATCAACCTTGTAGAAGGTGGAAGCAGAATTTTATGCTTACTGAAATTATATGTCCTGCATTGTACTCTCATGTATACTGTACAATAAACTTATTTTATGTTTCATAAGATCAAATTATATCATAGATCTTTTCAAAAATTGTTCCAGAGCCCTGAATTTTGGACACTGCTATGATATGATTAGAGCCTGGGGATTTAAGAGAAATTTTGTCCTGAAATTATGAAAGAACTTCCAGCATCAAATATTGTTTCTTTCTTTTTCTGGGGTGTTTTTTGTGAAGCGCTTTTGAGAATTTAGATTTGGTGCAAAATTGGCTTGGAAGTTCCTCTTTAACAAGTAATGTAACATTGAGAGGTGGGTTTTGTTTTGATACAATTGATCATGTTGTATCATGTACTTTGAACCTTTACACTTCGAAACAATTGGATTTGGAAATTTAAAAATCTGCAACTTTTTCAAAGTTTTTCTGTTTTTGGCGAAATTTTGCAACTCAGCCAAAATTTATTTCAGAAAGTGGAAAAAAAAACCAAAAGAATGTGATTTTTAGGAATTTTCTTGCCATTTTTTGAAATGTAAATAATAAAATTAGCTGCATCCAGACCTTAGGCAAAATTTTCCGAGGTCGCTACTTATAACAGCACTTGTAAAAGTGCTACAGCTCACCTAGGACAGTAGCCATTTAATGATAACTAAGGCCCAGATCCTCGCTAGGGGACCTACTGGGTGTTTCTTTTACTGGCGAATTTTTGCCTAATTTTAATCTGAAATTATTTTGACCTGTATAAAGGATTTTTGATGGGAAAAATGGCGCAAATTTGTCAGATTTCAAACTAAAACAATTCCAAATCAGCATAGTCTTATGATAACTTCTAGAAGGTAGTCAAGGATAGAGAAGGATTCAATTCCATTGTTTTTCTACCTTCATATCTATTATGTAACAAATTTGGCTAAATTATTTTCTGGGTGATCGCCACTTTGGCTACATCACAAAATCCTTAAAAGAAAACCTGTACCTACTTGAGGAATTTTTTAAAAAAGCACCCTGGAACTGCCATGGTCTTCAAAATTTGTGCATAGTTTGAATTAGTTTCGGAAAAACCATGAAAAAGGTAAAGGCCAATTTATTGGGTGCATGGCTTCACTTTGAGATCTAATGATTCAAGTTTTGTGGTCCTAAATGCTTAATGGTTAATTTGTCATTGGTGTTTTACTATCTGCTGTCATGCAATCCAATCCCTTTTGTAGCTTCAAATAACAAACTAGACATTTCATCTTATTATTTTTGTGGCTTGTGAATAATGAATTCGGAAATGTTAAAGAAAAGTACAAACAATAGAATCAAATTTGTCTCACCTTAGATAACTTGATGGAACAAAGTAAGATACCCTCAATCAAGCATATTGCAAGGGAGCTCACTAATAGATATTTGAATATTAAATTTGAGTTTCATCCCCAAAATATACACATCTTATAATGTGTTGTTAGTAGCTACCTACTAAACTTGATATAAATCTGGATACAAAAATAATACATAAAAACCATCAAAATACCAACTATTTTTTAAGATCATGAATAGTGGTCCCAGTAGACGGGTGTTAAAAAGTTCACATTCAACTCCAAGATGTTTTGAAACTGTTTTGAAACCTATTCACTCAGGTAAGTAGGCTAATGGGTGAACATTTAAGGGCTGGAAAAAGGAGTTTTATTTTCAATAACTTTTTGGCCATGAGCTCCAAACAAGCTAGGTAGCCTTTCATCTAGCATCTTTGGGTCGAGTCATGGTTCGGTGGATCAATTTGGATGTCACATAAGCTAATTGGAAGATGGTTATCATTACAATGCTCATTTTTTTAATATAGATATTGAATTTTATTTAAAAGGACTTGGTTTGAAAGTTTTAACTTGAATATGTATGTGATGCACAAAATCATTTTGTAAAAAATTAGAACTTATGGCTTTCAAAATCCAACTTATGGATTGTAAGTTTGGATTTTATTTTTTTATGGACTTTGATATGGTCCATTATGTTGTGCATGTTAGAGACTTGGTATTAGTTAGATATCATATCAAAGAAGCTAAGAAGGGAAAAAAATTATGATACCAATGGTAGGGTTATACTTATGGACTTTTAAGTAGGCTAAATAATAGGGTTTTTCAAAAAGTTCATATCATATTGAAAGAAGATGTGTTTTAGGTGATTTTTGTATACATGTTTAAAGGAAGAGAAACTTTATGGTGGACATTAATGACATGGAAAAAATATATTTGGCTTACTTATAATCTTAAATTAAGAAAGGAAAAATGACCCAATTTTGAGCTTTTTTGGGCTTTTTTAAAGTAGTTGTGTGTGGCAAATTGGTCCACCTAACCATGCATTGACCCCCTTATAACCATTATGTAATTGAATAAATGGAGATATATCATATGAACACATATCATCATCCCATGTGCGACCAATGTGCACCTTATTGTCAAACATGTTAGATGGTATTCATGAATAATAACCCTCTTATCACCAAACTTTATGAACTTTATTTTAACCATGTTCACTTACATCAACAAAAACAAGTTTGCACAAGTGCAAACTATAAACAAAATGCTTTGAACATGTGATGTTTGTTCATAGAAGAGGACATGTTTATGAGTAGGATTTACATGAATGGACAACCACAATTCAAACCCTAAAATACATCTATTGATTCAAAATGCCATGCTTTGGGGGGGGAACTTTGTAGCTTTTGTCAAACTTTTGGAAAATGATTCAAAGTCCTATCACAATAGCTTCCACGATTGGAGATCCATGGCTATAGAGGTTGTTGTATGTTTGCCTTCATGCTTGTGTTGCTCATGATCTTATTGTTAAACTATTTTTGTAAGATTAAGAACTTTGTGGTAATGGTTTTATTCATATTTTTAGTTTTGTGTGATCTTATTCATTGCACCCTATGTTCACATTGAGATTGTTGATCTTGGTTTTTTAATGGCATTCAAATTGTTATTTTTGATGTTTGTTTTGGTTTAGTGGCACTAAAGCTACTGCCTTTGGTGTTTGTTTAAGTTTTCTAAATTTTAGTGGCACTTGAATTGTTGTTTTTAATGTTTGTTTTAATATTTTAGTAGCGCTTGACTTATTGTTGTCAATGATTTTATTCGTTTTTAAGTGGCATTTGAATTGTTGTTATTGGTGTTCTTTTTTATCTTTTGGTGCCCAACTTTAACTACTACTTTTGATGTTCATTTTGGTCTTTTAGCGATGCAACTACTAATCTTAACTTTCTCCCATCCCCCCCTCCCCTATTTGGAAGTTCTTAAACAAGGTCTTGCAAGCACATTAGGATGCATTGCAACTTGCATTTTCAATTTCTTTCTTTATGGTGCATCTTGTGTTTTATATCATGTCCAATGTTCATAGCTTGAAAACCTTGTGCATTAACTTGGAAGCTTGCTTGGAAGGTCTTGCGAAAGTTTTCACCATATATAATCCCTCATTGTAAAAGTTGAACATAATGCTAAGAACTTTGGGTGCATTCTCTATTTTAGAAGCCACCTTTGACATAACCACTATTTAGACTTGGAGGTTTATGCTTTCAAAATGAATGCATTATTAGAATTTTATAATTTTTTTACATTGAGCTTTTTCATTATCTACTATATTGTTAGAATCCAAAATAAGAGATGATGATATTAACAAGAATAGGGGATGCCAAAACACAACTATGTGTCGATAACTAATCTTTTCGTTATTTAATAGATTCTTAAAAAGTCTTGAAATTTCTAATTATGACATGTTTATAAGAATGTTTTTAAATACAATTTTCACATAATAATACAATGCAACATTGTTCTGGGTCAAAGAATTTAAATCATTGTTTTGGTGACTTGTAAATCATGATTCTAAAAATATTCTCCTAAATTGACCAATCTTATTGTGTCACATCAACTTGATTGCCTCATCCACTCCTTATAAAAGACTTTGTGAAATTGGTGTTTGTGGCTTTTAATAAAGAAATTGCACCCTTCTACCCATTAATGGTTGTGCATGCAATGTTGAGCTACTTGTTAGCTACAATTAAAAAAATTTGTACGCATTTAACTACTTTTCCTCTTTTAATCTTTTCCTTTTCTCCTTGATTTCTTTTGTAACCTTCCTTTCCAACATCTTTTCTTCCATAATATTGAAAATCTAGTTGAAATAACTACATGTGATTAGCTATAATCTACCAATGGTTTTGCCCTTGCTATTCCTAACAAACAATTGTGGCAAAGATAATGAATTTGTAAATTATAATGCCTTTTGTCTTAAGTTAAGTTTACATCTAGCTAACCAATGTCCCTTCCAATTGGCTAACCTTGAATCTTGGAACTCCAAATTCACCACTAAGGTTTCATTCATGGGTGTTGTGTAATAGGCATGGTGGTCTTTCTACATAATACCATTGTTTTGGTGGTGAAGCTAGATAATGGCTTTTGTGTTCTTCATGTTCAAATGGTCTTACATCTTGCAATAGGTGCCCACTTCCATCTAATAAAACCTTGCTTTCATAAACTTTATCATCATTTTTTTAAAAACATGTATCCTCATCTTCCCTTGTATTAGCAATTATGAAGACCTCATTTAAGTTTGTCCTCTCACCCATAGCCTTTGTGTTTAATGACAATATCCCCATGACCTTGAATATTGGCACAATGTTTTTTTTTGACAAAACTTACAACAATGTGCAATTTACCCAATTGGCCATCATCACCTTATCAGGCTCAAGGCAATTATGTTAATTATATATGATTTTACTACTTTGTAACTTTGTTCAAATTTTCTTCTATTTTTAAATTTGAAACATCCCCTCTTGCTACCAACACACTTACACTAGGATCAAAATTTTCTACTTTCATTATAAATTTTTTTTTTTAATGCAAAAATTTCCATTTCAACAACCTTATTCTTGAAATACATTTTACTTGTACTTTTGTTTTCTATTTTTAATTATTCTACTTGTGATTTCAACAAAAGTGCATTGAAAATTAATGTCTTTAGGAAGTTTTGTAATTTCTTTGTCACTTATTTTAGTAAGGAGTTCATGATTTGAGGGAGAAAGGTAGGAGACTAAGGCCCCTTTTACATTATGGTGAAGGATTGTGACCATGGAAATATTGACAGCCTTCAAAACACATCCCCTGGAGGGACACTTAGTGTGTAAAGTTTGGGATCTATGTGTGTCAAATGACCATTTTTAAAAGGGTATTAAACAAATTTTCAACCTATTTTTTATCATTCTATTATTATCTAATTTTTTAATATATACATATTAAAGTCACCCTATATTAATTGTAATCCTTTGTTTTAAATTTTTACATATCTTATATTATAATTAAATTGATTATTTGAATAAAATGTACCTTATTTGTTTAACTAATTAGCTTAATGTATTTTTACCCAACAACCAATATAATGCACCCTATATTTTTATTCACATACTTTCTATTTTTTTACTAGTGTTTCCCTCGATAACACATCTTTAGGAAAAAATTTTAAATCATTTATGTATCGGCTCTAGTTGTGAATTGTAACGTACAATGATTAAAGACTTTGTTGAGGTAGTTTAACATGATAGTATATTGCAACTAATATTAATTGGTTGTGAAAACCCCTAAAGTTTTTTTTTAAATTCTTTTTTGTGATGGGCATCTTTTTTTAGTTCAAAAAAATAAAATAAAATTTGGATAACCCTAAAATAAATATGTTGTAAACTTTTCCATTGGGTTTGACATTCATGTTCATTTTCTTTTGTAGGTACTTTAAAAATTTACATACCCCAATTATGACCAAACAAACATTAAGTTATGCCAAATAGTTTGTCTGCCACTTGGAATCACTTATAGTAGGGCTGGGTTGTTATTTTAATTTTGAAATAACAAATAACAATCACATCTAGGCCTTTTCCTTATTGCATATGTAAAGGACTTGCATTTTTCCCAAAAAACAATTCTAATAAAAAAACTCACGACCATTCAAAAAGATCATTAACCCATTTAGCTTACATCATTAAAGGAGTTTTCATTATGGATAACTGCAACCTATTAAAAGTAGTGATGGTTCTTTGAAGTTATTAGAGCATCTCCACCTGTGCTCAATATGTGACTCCAAACAGTAAAATTTATTGTGAAAAAGTCAAAATGTGCCAGATTAGCTCAGGAAATTGGTTTTTCTGCACCAAATTAGTGCGGCTTGTCGTGGCTGGTAAAAGGCGCAACATTGTTGTGCACCTTAAAAAAAGAGTGTAATAAATTGGACCTGACTGCGGCTCAGTATTTTTGATTGGTCGATCATAATGATTGGTCTAGGTGGTTTGGTAATAATAGTTCCCACGTATTTGCAGTTCCAGTTACAGTTTTATTGGTGGGGTTGCCAAAAAAAACAACAGCTAAACTTATACATTTATTTTATTATCCAGAGTGACATACTGAGCATCGGTGGGGATGCTTTTAAGGCAAATAAACAGAGGAAAACAACCCTTATTTACATGGTTCATGAAGTTGTCAGATTCAATATTCAGATGTGACTTGTACATGAAAACAAGGTACATTTTAATAATTTCTAGCATGGAGCTATTGTATCAAACCAAGCAGGGAGGGTAAAAAAAACATAGACAAAAGAACAACTTGATTATAATCTAGGTTCCTATCTTGCAAAGGAGCCTTCAAACTCTTTTTCTACTTTAGCTTCAACTCCAATCATGGTTCACTCTACAACCAAATATAAGGTCATTCAACTTGAATGCTTGCTAATAGAAATCAAGCTTTCAACCTTACTTGATTAAGGACAATATTTACATAAATTGGTGAAAGTAGTAGAAAGGCTAACGTGGGATCAATGGCCATGTTTATTCAATTAATTGAAAATGTAATGAGCATTAATTGTTTTTGCATTCATGATTCACATGGCTAGTTGAAACATTAATAATTCCCAATTGACAATTTTTTTGTTTTGTTAATTGTTGTTTTATGTCAATTCGATAATATCCAAGTTTGGAATCTTCATCATTCATCTTTTTGAAAGGATGCAAAACTTTTCAAGAGCATTGATGGGTCACAAGTTTTTCATGATAATCTTCAACAATTCCAATACTTTTTTCATAGCTAGTCAGTGAAAAACCCAAGCTTGGACACTCGCATGAATGATAACATGTTATAAAACATTCTCTGTCATTTTTACTCAAATATTGTGGCCTGTGCTGTTGGCCCAAGTGTTACCACATCCTCAACTGATTTTTCCTTCCAAAACCTGGTTTTTGGGAATTTATTTGAATTTTCAGTGGCCGAAATCACTTGAAAATCAATATCTCCCACATTCTGAATCCAAATCTTACCAAATAAATTCCATTAAATTCTGCTCATCAAGGTCTTTCCAATAACTTCAAAGGCACATTCCAATTCCTCTGAAAATTTCAGCTACAATTTTTTTTTAAATCAGTGAGGAAATCATTAAAAAATCAAGAACTTTTGCACTGCAAGTCCAAACCTCATGGAACCAAGCCCATGCACCCCTCCTTGTCAAGAGCTTTCCAAAGACACTGATAATCTTGTACTAGTTTATCCACCCAAAAACTGTCAAGTTTAAGTCTAGTTTTAATGGTGAAGTCCGAGTTTAGCCAGACTTACTCACTTGCCTCAGCTCAAAAATTGTAAAAGAAATGCATTGGAGAGAATATTTGAATATCTTGAAAGTAATAAAGATTGAATAAGAAGAATTTCAAAACAAAGAATAATTACAAAACACTTGATCACAATAATAATTTCACAATTTTCAAAAAAAGCAGAAACAAAGTTTTGGGTCTTATTTTTCTTATCAAGTTTTTTCCCTTCAATCATTTAAACTAAAGGAAAAATTATTTGAAAATTACAGAAATGAATGGAAATCAAAATACAAGAGGCCTCCATCCACACTACAAACTAGCAACTCACCCTCTTTAGTTTGAATATTTGAATATACCATCATATTTATGTTTTCTTTAAGAAATAATGACTAGAACATTACATCTAAAATACCAATATCTTTACTCCAATTCTTTTCTATTGCCCATTTCTGCATTGATCAATTGCAAGTAGTTTTAGTCCATTCATGCTTGAACACCCTTGAACACATGCTCATACATGACATGTTAGTTTCTTTAGATGCATCACATTAGTTGTCGCTCCCACAATAAGGAAACTTAATAATTTTTTAATTATTATAAACTCATTTTTAATTATTAAAATTTTAAATTTAAACTTATATTTTATTTATTTATTGTTGTTTCCACAACAAGGTTTTTAAAAACTCAAACAAATCACATTTCCCTCCATCCAACCCTCCAAAAAGAAATTTGGACAATCAAGATGACAACTAAAATTCAATCACTATTGAAATTTGGCTGTGATTGATTTGATTTTTATTTCAATAGTCCAATGTTTGCGATTTTTTATTTAATTTACATTGTTTTAAGTCAATTAAGTCATCACACACACACACACGTGCACTAACAAATACAGAGAAATGATCTAATTTATCATCATGACCAACATTTTTTTTGAAGTGAATTTTCACCTCTTGGTCAAAAACAAAAGTAATGTGCTCATGCAAAGGGTTTTTGTGAAAAAAATGCACCAAAGGCACTAGATTTTGAGGAAACAATTCTTGGAATTGCCATATTTAGACAATCAAGGTTCTAACATGATGTTAATTTTTTTTTCAAAACTCTTAATTTGAATTTCTACTATCCTCTTTGACATGTAGCCAACCTTGACTACATCAAAAGATTGAAATAAATCCATATTGCAATATTTGGATAAATTTTAAATCAGTACAATGAATATTAAGTATGTTAAATATTTTTCAAGCCTTAAACACCTAATTAGCCAAAAAAAATAGATTTAATTTGCTTTTGGAATTTGGGTCGAAATGAGTTCAGACAAACCAAAGGTGTTACTTAAATAAAAGAATGATCATTTTTTTCAAAAATTCAAATTTCATATAATTATTTTTTTAATGATTTTTTTATAACTTGTTAAATATGTTGGTCATTGGTCCAATACTTCACCAATAGTGTGTTAACCAATGTCGAATATGTATTTATTGACATATGTAGCTAGTAGTTGCAAGGCTGAGATGGTAAATGTAATGTAACTTGCATATTTCAAATACCAATACAAAACCCCACCATTCTTTCAATTGATCGTGCAACAAGTCTGTTAGTTAATTAGGTTTTGGTCATGAACTATCCACAAAATACTAAACACATGGGCAAAATAATCACAAAGACATTGCTTCCAGAAACTATATATTATATGATGTGAAAACAGAATAATACTCTTTGAAATTATCTCAAGTTACACCCCTTGCATGTTATAGTCCTAAGATTGAGTCGTTTATATCAAAATTGGTATAAATGTAATTGGACTAAGTGTTCAAATATTGCTTGGGAGTTTCATGAGAGATTTATTATATTTATAAAAAAACTAAAGATAAATGATAGTATACAGATTGATGGATGGAGTTGGCATTAAATTGTAATCAACAAAAAAAGAAAAAGAAACATGGGCTTGGTTAAAGATTAGCTTGTAAGCTCCTAGGAATAATTTTCGTTCATTGCCATAGCCTTGCAAATCTCATATTGGTCTCTATTTTCCTCTTTACTATTTCTTGTTTCTTCTTTTTCTATTTGCTTTTGCAATTTCTTTCTTGATTATGCCACCTAGTATCATTTACAGTTGAGTCTTCCCATTACCTCTAACTAATTAATAGAATCTTGAATGTAATAAAGTAATAATTTGAACATGAAAAAATTGGAAAAAAAATGGTTTAACCTCTTTGTTAATAACATGAAAAAGTTGAGAGAAAAAAAGTGGGATATTTTGAGCCAAGAGTGAATTAGTTTACCTATGACTCATGTGAAAAAGTTGAGAAAATGAGTGGGATAGGTTAGTTTAACCTCTTTGTCATAATTATCAAAGACTTGAAGGAAGAAAAGGGGATTGTATGAGCATAATGTGATTTAATCTCTATGTCACTAATTTGGGAGTTCTATAAAAATGGTTGGGGAGGGGGAAGGGAATAGTTTTGAAATCAAAATGCGGATACAAGTTCACATTTTCATGTAGTTCTCCACGCATTTTTAACCAACACTTTTGCCACATGTCACAATCTCACAATTTTCCCATGATTTGTCACATATATGTCACACAAAGTACTTGTCACAAATCATCAAATGTGTGGAAAGTGTGAAGACATTCTATGGTAAAATAAAGAGAGGCAACACAACAAGATCTCACCCTATTGTGTGCACACACAAAAAAAAGTGAAAAAATGACCACATTATATTCCATCTTCACCTTATTGTGTGCACACATAAAAAACTAAATAACTAAAACAATTTAAAACGTTTATGTTAGTGCACAATAAGAAAATAAATACATGCAACCAAAAGTTAAAATGAACTAAAGAATGATTTTATTTGTGACCAAAAGCCTTATACTAGGTTGACCAAGAGATTAAAGTAAAAGTAGATTAAAGTAGATTGGGATTTCAAATAAAAAATTAATAAATACAACACTCTTCAAAGATGTTTGACATTTAATACTTCCCAAAAGGGTGTGCCAGAAAAAAGAAAAATGTCATTGTGGTGTAACATATTATTAGGAATCCATGAACCCCTAATCTATTGATGATAGGATCATAGTCCCATCCAAACTAACTAACACCAAGTACCCAAGTGGATTTGCGTTTTCAACTACATAATATTCTGCGTTGTTGATAATTGGACATGTTCAAATTGGAATATTGAACCTCATTTCTTTCCAAATTAACAAAAATGTCAATTATAAGTGACACAAGCGATAAATTCAACCAAACATATAAATCAATAATTTTTTTTGTTTATTTGTGATTAAAAATTTGTAACTTGCAATTGATACATATCACTAAAAGTGAAAAACAAATTTTTTTTTTTACCAAAATTTTCTTACCAAAAAACAATTAATGCAATGAGAAGTTTAAAAAAATAAAAGGAATAAGAAATAATATTCTATGTGGCAGAGAATTTTTTTACAAAATTTTAATAAATTTTTGATACACAAAACCTTAAAAAAAAAAGAATGAGGAAATTGTTTTAATGTGAGACCAAAAATGTGCTTAATTATTTAATAATAATCTAATGATTTACAACACAAATATTTAGTTGCATGCATCCATGTTCTCATTGAATTTTCTTTTAATTTCCATAATATTATATTTAAATGCATATAAAAAAAGAGTTATCCTATGATTCCTTATTATGATCAATCTTGATTTTCATGTGTTTTCAAGCTATATGGCAAGTCTTTGTATTATAGACTTGCCATATAGCTTTGAAACACATACTTACAGTTACAATGCATCTTCAAATGACAACAAATCAATTATCTTACATATTCAATCATCACATAGTCAAGATGCTTTTATAGATATTGGAAAAAGCTCTCATCCTTCCAAATTCTTCTAGAGCTCTTCTTGCTTCCCTTTCTCTTTTTTTATTTTTTACAAGCTTAAACATGTGGCCTTCAAGGTGTCAAACCTTAACTTTGCACTATTGTTATTTTCAAAACCTCTCACATATTGAGATCAAAAATTCAAAATGTAGCATTGTCTTTATTCTTTGATACACACATGAGATATTAAATTATAATTGATGGTCCAACAAAATAAACAACATAATACAAATCATACAAAACCCCATTCATACTATTCAATAATCAAAATTCATCAACAATTAGTTGGACCGCATGTCAAACTATATTTGCTGGTCAATGAAATATAAATTGAAAATTATGGAATGCTGATTAGGAAAAAACAAGTGCTCATACATTTATAATTAAGGTACCACATTAGGAATCATGAACAAGATAGGACTAATTAAACCTTTTTGCTTCGCCACATGGTAGCCCATGTAAACACAATTTCTTTTTAATGATTTCAATGGAGATGTTTGGTTAATCATATGATCAATAAGTGCAACAATGGACGGTCAAGATTAATTGAAGAGTTTTGACATGTTTAAAGCCATTTTACAATTATGTAAGGAGTGAAGTTCACTCCATGACACTTCCATTCTAGTAATGTTATTTTCTAAGTGTCAAAAAACTATCCAAAATTCAAATAATGACCATTGTTTTGCATACACATGTGCTTGACCTCCTATTAAAATTTTAAAAAACAAACTAATATACCTTGTTTTTCTTTGGAGCTCCCAAATCTAAAATTTCAAAGTTTTATCATCACTTATGTGAAAATGAGCATTTTATATTATTTAAATGTTATGTCATAACATAAAACATATGTTTATTTATTTGTCGTTAAAATATGAAAAGCTTTGAAAAAATGTTGTTATTCCTTTTGAATCTCTTTGGATAAAAGTCAACAATGAGTTAGAGTTTTCCAATTATGTTTCCAAATTTATTTTTATAAAAATTAATTAGAATCATGATTCTTATTAACCACAATAATTTTAATATAATTTTCACTTGATGAAAAAATTAAAACCATATAACATGCATTATGACATTCATTCTAATTAACCAAACTTGTTGAGGTTTAGTGTGATATTGAAGCAAGACAATCCTTTTAATGACCTCAATTGTAAATATGTCCAAGTTGATTAGTTAGGTTGTAAAAACATACTACTAACAATTGCTATTATGTTAGCCCTCACTGTTTACAAGTTTGCAACATAATCCACTTTGAAACATGCTTCATAGTTTAATTTAGTTTGTGATTTCTCCCAATCAAATTGATTACAAATGGTTCACAATCAACTCTTCAATTTGAGCAATTCCCATCAAATTAAAAACATGTCCCAAATCCAAGCCACATATATCACATCTCAGTGTACCATGATGCAAAGAAAGTAGCAAAATGAGAGCATTTTTTGGGTCTTCTATGTATTCACATTGTTGAAGTTGGAAACTGAAATGGCTTATAAGGTAACATGGTCATATATTTCCATTTATCCAGTTCACTATCAATAAAATTTTCCTTTAGTAGATAAATTGACAATCATGTCTTAAATTTTTATTAAAACCATAAAGCTCGATGAGCTTAAATTTTCAAAAAAAAAAAATTCAAAATTCAAATTTTTTTAAAAAGTGTTGAAATGCATGAGAATAATATAGCTTTAAAATATAAGTTATCTTGGTTTCAAGATTTTTCATAATGAAGTTTTCAATGAAACTTAAAATTTTGCACTTTTTTTGGGTCTTTTTTTTTCCTTTAAAAAAAGGAAAAAAAGAAAAAAAAGGTTAAAAATGAAATGAAGGTTGGAACAATAATATTATATGATTATATCTGGAGTTAGCACTTTATAACTTGAAGTTAATTGACGTACAATTATTGAGCCAAACCAGAGCAGAAGGCTCAAGCAGCATGCATCTGCATTTAGTGCTATTAGATGGCAATTTTAATAATCAATGATAAAACTCTGGCAACATTCAAGATGAGAGACTTGGAACTTGGAACCATATTTTATCAATGTACTTGATCTTTGCAGGAAAATGGTAAGCAAATAAGCCAATTATCTTTAATGCTATAAGTACAAGAGTACTACTACATTCTTTTTTTCACCCTGTGTGACCTTGGCCCATTTAATACCTTCCCAAAAAAAATTTAAAAATTGGGTGATGCCCAGATACCTTTTGTGGCTATAACATCTCATATTACGGGTACTAAAAGGGTATATGGCATGTTATATACTTAACATGACATTTTATATACCTGTCATGTTGATGTTCATAACCTGTCAAGTTAGGAACATAGTAAGCAGGTTATGAACATGGCTTTTGATTGGACCTCCATCTTAAATGGACAAAAGGGCAAGCAGGGAGAAAAACATTATGTTAGTACTTTATATATATATATAATATACCCGGCTGGGTAGGTTTTAAAAAATTTCTACCCACCTGGTTATTTAAAAACATATATATATATATAAAAGAATTCCCCCCCCCCTCCCTCCCCAAGATTCATCGGTTATGAATTTCCTTGTCAAAGTAATACTCCCAATTACAAGTATACTTGGCAAACATCAAGTATCATACATATCATACACAGGTTTACGGTTTTAAGATTGGTAACCTGCCTCACTGAAATTCAAGTGATCCAAGTAGGTTATTAAACTTTGAAAATTCAATACCCGACCCATAAGGATATATTGCTTGGTCCATTGTGATGCTTCCCACCAAAAGGGTAGGTTCTCTACCCAGTCTTCCAAAAATCAATAACGGCTAAGTGAGTTATTGATAACTTTATTGATAACTGGGTGTTTGCTCAATAACTGGCCAACACTGGTATATGGTCTGATACATCATTTTATATGTCAATTCTCAATCTGAAAATTTTGCATACAAATTTTCTTTATGGATTTTTTTCGGGGTGCAAAGGACATGTTGTCTGAGTCAAATCATTCTCTTTGAAATTTGAAAGTCAAAGGTTTACAGTAGTACCTAGTACTGTAGTGCACCATAAAGGAGAACCCCTAACTTGTAATTTAAGACCTGCACTAGGAAAAAGTAGCGGTATGTCTGCAGCGTTTTTTTTATTGTCCCATTAGGGGTCTTTAATGTGATATCAGAAAACCCTACCTTTTGAGACTAGTATCCAGTCTAGGTAGTTGCTTATGTGGCTACACAACTAAGCTTTCAATTAGTATAGGTGATTAAATGTTTGTGTTAGATGAAGGTGACTTGACAATTTTTTCATTTACATTGAAGAGTGGTTATAATGGCAAATTGTCATTTGCAAATGTTTATATAATGATTACAATGACAAGAAGTTGGATTGAAAACTTTGACAACATGTGCACTATCAAGTAAGTGTATTTTGCCTATGGTGATATTGCAATAAGAGTACATTTGGTTATATTGAGCAAGAACAAAAGGTTTATTTTTATTTTTAAACTAATAATAAACATATTAAATTAATTATTAAATTTTAGTTGTAAATTGCAATCCACATAAGAAATTTGAATCATATTATTATTTGCATGTTCAAGCTTTGTCAAGTTCCAAAAATCTTAACAAACCTCCTAAGTCTTGACTCCTTAAGTAGCTATCCTTTTAGTCTCTTCACCTTCTCACTTAAATTCACATATTTATGAACATCAAATGGTGTTAGTGAGATTTTTTCAAAATAATTTGTGGCCAATAATTTCATCTAATTTATGATATAAAAAAATCTTTGTAAGTTTATCAAATTCAAGGTGGCGTGGCTCTATAATTTGCATTTGTCAATCAAAAGTTAAAACCTCTTTCTCAACATTTAACACATTCATTTTCACATATTTGTATTGGAGGTACTAATAGGTTGGTTATGCTTACAACAAGATAATATGTTACATTTCCATTTAGAACCCAAACAACAATGCCAAAACTCACCCAAAAAAACTAAAACACTAACCATTTGGTTTATAAGGTCATCCACAAACAACAAAAGTTGATCCTATGGGATTTTAGGGGCATTGCCTTGTCAAAACAATGATAAATAAAAACATTCCAATTTTGAATGGCAATGTGTGTAGTATATATTCGTTTGTAGTTCAAATGATAGTTGTGCAAGATTGAAGATTTAAAACTAATGGGTGACCAACCTTTTAAATAAATTAATCTATTCCACTCAAAGTACTCACTACACTACCAAATGTATGTCCTTTAATCATATTAACTTAAAGCCATGATACATCTACAAACAAAACAAAACAATAAATAATATTTTTCCCCATGGGATAACTTTCATTTCATGCATCAATATTACATATTTGAAAAAGACAATTGCAATCTACAAAATTTCTTGACACCTAAATCCAATCATGAAACATTTTCCTTCCAACAACGCAACCTCTCATGCATCATGAAATTTGACCACCATTTCAACATCTATCATGCTTTAAGGAATGGAGCCAAATTATGAAGGTTAGAAAGATGGAGGATTGGGCAAGGATGTAGATTGTTATAATTCATTCCAACATCCAAGTAATTGAATAAGATAGGTTTGTTTTGATCACCATCAAGATCGGCCCTAATGTAGTGGTAATACAATGCTTTTATTTCAAGGAGAAACGAAATATATCAATGCACCTACTTCAATAATTCAAGTCAAAACATTAAGACCCTTCATGACCATGGAGTCACATTGTCATAGTTTATAGATAGAATGCAAAGTTGCAAACAAAAGTTGCCTTTGAAAAGGAACACAAAACATGAACACAATCTCAAAAATCTTGGATTGAATTGCCTTTGAAGAAAAGCACAAAACTCAAACAATAATTGTAATAATCTTGGATCACATTGAATTCTAAAACTTTCAGTTCACAAAATCACAATTTCCATAATCTTCAACACCTTAAGAACCCAAGGGCTAGGGTTTAGGTTCTAATGATGAAATAATATAATCAACACTTGAAGAAATGAACCAATTTTCCAAACAAAAAAAATTTCTGAGAATAAAAATAACTAAAAATAACATCACCCAATGAATCACAATTCAAAATGAAGATAGAAAGTGTAAAACTTTCAACTAAGAATTTCAAAGTTTGTAATTTATCTTAAGTTTCCAACATTTAAACAATCTTAAACTTGACCTTGGAGGCTTGAAAACAAACTCCAACATAGAACTTGAAATTGTGAGCATTCTCCATTCTCAAATCTCATCTACTAGTTTTTGAAAACAATCCATTATTGCTTTTAAAATCCTACTCTCAATCATTTCATTCTTCCATAATTAAATTATGCATCATCATTTTTTAAAATGTAATTCCATCAAAATTTTAAATTAGTCCTATAAATTTAAATTTTAGTTGTAAAAATAGTATTGGTAAATTTAATCTTCATTGCATTGCTAGCAAATGGCAATGTAGACAAAATTGAGGTCCCTTACCTACAATTCATGTTTAATATTAATTAATTCCTAAGAGGGCCAATTGAGGGGGGAAAAGAAAAACCTAAAAGAAATTTGCCAAGATTCTAGAAAAACAAACCCATTTCAAAACAAAAGATAACTTTGAAATTTACTAGTGGACTTAACATATTTAAAGACTATTCTTGAAATTCTAAAATATTCAAACTAAGGGTGCCAAATCCCATTTTTTCAAAAAATCGATTATTTTGGCAAAACTTGTCAAACAAGAGTCATAGGTATGGTATGCAAGATGACCAAAAATTCAATCATGATGTAGCAACAGTGATGAATAAGGGTTGTTGTCACAAGAAATATTGACAACTTAAGTTTTAAGATTTTTTGCATGGTGATGATTTTGCCACTTGGCAACAATAACACACTAGAAGAATTATTGTCCTATGAAACCACAACTTAAACTATTAGTGGTCCTAAACAACCCAAGAAACAACTATAAACCATATTTACAACTAGTCATTCCATGTGGCAATGTTCTTAGTTGTAATCTTGTTGATCTTACAACTAATAAATGAAATTATATATTTTAAAGACATTCAACACACAATTTAATGAAATCTATTCATTCAAGAATATATTTTGTTCTTGGAATGGACGATTAGCTTGTTGTGAGCATATGTTCACATGTGTTCATTTTTTAATGTAGTCGAATTGAAAATGTAAAGTTGTTAAAACAATTAAACAACTTATGGTGATGTGGCAAAGTTGAAGTGTCCATTATGTACATGTATAATAATATAGTTATTTTTTTGTCACATTTAAGTCATATGCATGCGATGTGGATTTATTGGTAATATGACATGGCACCCAACAACTTGTAATTTATGTCCACATAAACCCCAAAAATGACTCAATCATTTTTGTAGTGGTTTTCTTTCCACATATGTAAATAATAGCCATGTGGAACCCAAATGTCAATGACTCTAGTTATACCCATGTGGATATTGTTCAAAGTTTATATTTTGTTGTTATTGGATGATTCATTGATTTAGCTAGTAGAAAATAAATGTTATGAAAGACCATGGAGGTCACCTATGATTCTTATGAATGTAAAAATAAAATAATAATCAAAACCTGGAAATGATCCAACTTTTTATGAAAGTGAATTTAGTACCTTATCCTGCCACTTTGCAATAAAGTTGCAGGTCACAAAATCTTTCAATCTTGGACACAAGTACTCCAACAATTCAATGGTTGAAGTATCCATATATTACAACTATATGACTTTTCAATTCTCGCCATTGTCCTCTTGCCCAACTACTACCTTTCCATATTTTTGCCACTACACCATCTTTGTGTTTTGAACTTTTCAGTAGGGCACGCCTTCAAAATCTTAATACCACATAAAGTGTGGTCAACCATTAAACATGATCTCTTATGCCATTCCTACCCATTTGCTTTGGGACAAACAATGGCAATCCACAAATCAGTAAGCCTAGAAAATGAGGCCTGATTGGCACAACATTTTCCCACATTTTGATTAGCACATGGCAAGCCACAAATATCTACACATCTACAATCACAATTGGCATGAAGACCCCCAATTTTGGAATGCATATTGTCCAAGCCAATGCATAGCTCCATAAGCTTAATATGGTAACGACATCAACAAGTTGTCCATTCTTTCATGCACCTAACAAACCAAGGCTTCAACAAAGTGAAGGCAGTGAGTTCAATCTTGGCATTGAGATGCTTTTCCTTGAATGCAATGAAAAAATCTAGCTACAATGCACAACAAATTTAGTAGATTAAATTCATTAATGTTTCAACATATTCACCTAACTCCAAACTAGTGTTTGCATTAAATGTAACAGTGAAGTTGTGAAGCAACACATGGAGTAAATGCAACTATGTTATTACAATCTAATTAGTCATGATAATGTTTTTTATCATTTACTTGTGACACTTGCAAGAGATGGGTGGGGTGTTCTGTAAGTTGCTTAACACCAATTCTTTTTTTGCAAACCTTTTCCAATTAAAAGATATGGTTGTCTCCATGGTCCACCATTCTACAAGTGTTTTTAATTCTATTAAAAGTGTAGTACATTGTTCACACCTTTTTGTCCCAAACAAAAAATCTATGGCACCATCATTAATGAGATTACAACGTTGTAGACTTTGATAGATATAACATCTATCAAGCCCTAGGTGTTTTGCAACTATTCTACCACTTATAAACCTTGTAAAGGTTAATGTGCCTATGAGCCCCCTTGTAATAGAGTGTTTGGTTGTACGCCCATTTGCAAGGTGTGTGGAAACTCTAGTTTTGATATTCTCCACTATAAGGTGGCTTTGTTTGGTCTCCCCAAATTGGGTAACAATTATTTCAATAACTCATGTCTAAAAAGTTTTCCAACAACTTGTTGCTAGAGCTCCAACTCATAACCATGCAAATCTTGCACTAGTTGTAAAGCATAATTCCTAGCTAGAATTGCAATTGATTGTCTTGCCACTTGTGCAAAAAATGTGCGATTACACTCACTTGACCCATTAGATGTTGATGTTGACAACAAGAGTCCTTTAGTCTTGTCATTTGCTGTAGCTAGTCTTGCACGTTGTTTGTGTTTTCTGTTTTTTTCCTTCCTTAACTCCTCTCTTTGAGCTATGTGATCATGTACTAGTGGTCTTGTACTTTCAACCCTTGGCATGGTGGGTCTTCCTTGCAAATTTGTTTGTCCTCCCCCATTGCTTTCACTATCTATGGTGGGATTAACAACCTTGGTGGTAATTGATGGTGATTCATCAACAAGAACCTTATTTATGGTGGGATTAACAACCTTAATGGCAACATATGGTGATTCATTAGTAAGAACCTTATTTGTGGTGGGATTAACAACCTCAGCCGTAGTAGATGGTGATTCATTTTCAAGAACCTTGTTTGTGGTGGGATTAACAACCTTAGTGGCAATAGATGGTGATTCATCAGCACAAACCCTATTTGTGGTGGGATTATCAACCTCAATGGCAATAGATGGTGATTCATTAGCAATAACCTTGTTTATGGTGGGATTAACAACCTCAATGGCAGCAAATGGTGATTCATCAACATGAACCTTAATGTTAGGCTTTGTCTTCATCATCACTCTTCTAGTAGGCCCTTTTGAACTATTTTTTCTTTTGCCCATTAAAATGTGATCTACAATTTTAGCATGCATCACAACAAAATTCAAAACTTTTGATCTCATGTCAACATTCCCTAATAACCAACTCCATTCTAAATTTGACAAAATTTGTTTTTTGTATCTAAAAGCTTTTCAATCAAGGAGCAACATAAGACAATTGATGTAAGGTCTACCACAACACACATTCTCACACTTAAACATCCATGTACAAACTTAGACCAAATACTTCATGTATTTAAAGTTTTAAGCCCCATAACACAATTGCATCATTATAGAAAGACTAGATTAGTCCTTCAAGTTAAAGCATAATCAATAACACTAGCAAAATTAATGGACAAACTGGACTTGATAACTATGCATTTAAAAAAAACCCACAAGGTTGACCAATGGTGGAGTTGGAAAACATTAAAAACACAAGAAAAAAGGTGAAAGTTTCACTGTTGGGAAGCATTACCAAAGTGTTTAACAATGGACTTGACTTGTGGTGATGCAATGACATTGACTCCTAATAAATTATAGTCATGCAAAACAAAGTTGGGTGTTGGTGATGTTTCTAGGAAGCACATGAGTACTTGGAAAGAAGTGAATCACTAATGGGAAACTCTATTAGCACTAACAAAGGACCCTACTTGTGCTGATGGAATGACATCAAGTTTTTATAACAATGATTCATAGTGTTGGGTCCAGGAAGCAAGTTGTTGGTGATGTCCAAAAAGCTCATAAGCCCATTTCAACTGCAAACCATAGCAACCCACTTGCAAATGAAACCAACCTTAAGTTCCATTAAACTATAAGTCAAAACCTTTAAATAATCACCAAGCCAAGTTCATTATAGACCCTCCATTTCTTTTTCAAAATTACTAGTGGAGGGGGGGCAATTCATTACCTAATGAATCAAGTAGGTTCAAAATGCCATCATTATAGGTGTGACAATAGTTAATATATTTTGTATTAAGATGAACTTCACATAGTAGCATTAAAATTTGAAAGGTCAATGTTCACTTTGCCAAAAGAAAGACCCAAAACCACCTGCATACAATAGTGCCTCACCTCATCAGTGAACAATTTGGCTATGTAAATCCACTTTCAAACTATTCTTCATTGTATAACTTCAAAAAGTTAAAAAGTGAACCATACTTGTTGCAACCCTAACATTGGGTCCGCAACAAAGTGTGTAGTGCAAGGGCCCATGAGGTTGAGGGTGTGTTTAGGTGTGAAACACACTCTCACAAATGGGGGGGGGGAATGCAAGGGATGAAACCCAATGGCTCCCAAGTGCACTCCCACTTTGGGAATTATATTCATGCAAGAGTTGTGAATGTTCAAAGGCTTGGTTGGAAAGGCAAACAAACACCAAATTGGGCTTTCATGATACCATTAGAAAGGTCTTGAAGTTTAGATGCTTAAATTTCCTTCACATTGATCATTTAGTCTTGATTTGCATGAGTTATGATCAAAAGAAGGGGCGGGAGTTAAATTGTACTATTTGACTCCTGACCACAAATCCCTTGAAAGCAAGGGCTAAACGAGGTCCGATTAGAGCTTGCTATACATAGTTGGAAAGATATTTTCAAGGGCTATAAGATAATGTCTTCGTACTATCAAAAAAGACTTGATTTAAGAAAGATATGAACGTTCAAAGTTTTGAAACAACATGAGTCCCAGTTTTGGGACTCTCACTTGGGAGTCCTGGGGAAAAGTTACATTTGGATGTAGCCCTTGGGGAAAAGCACAAAGTATATTATAGGGAGGGGATTGGTGCCTCCTCCCAAAGGTTGCGGGTCATGTAAAGCTTGTGCTTGAGGTTGTCCCTACTAAATCTATTGCACCATTTCCATTCGACTTGCATTAACCACCCTCTTTTCTTGGTTGTGCAAGTTGATCTAATCTTGAACTCTTGCTTGTGAGTTCATCCTAGTCCCATCTTGGAGTTCCAACACGCCCTCTTACCTTAAAAGTGTTACAAATTAACAAACGTGCCCCAACTCTTTTCTTTTTCTGCTATGTCACTTTAAGACCCACCTTTGGGTCTCTTAAAAAGTTTGGGGGCACATCAATACTTATTAAACTTACATGGACTATCGTGGCAACGCCAACTCCATAACTTTGACATTGAAACTAAAACCTAATGTAGGAGTTGGTAACATATAATTGTGACAAAGTTGAAAATATTACTTCAAAACCCGCCTCCATTGATTACTACTAGAATACACATGTAAATGTCTACCATGGGCATAATGAGTTTTTACATAGTAACCTACATCATCTAAAAAAGGAGGACTAAAATGTAAATCTTTCAATGTAGTAACTCCATCATCTAATATCATGTTCAAAAGTGGACATGAAGTTTCCAACTCCCAAAGTTGCTACCATGTTACTATAGCAAACCTTTCAATGCAATAACTCCATCATCCAATATCATGTTTAGAAATGGAAATAAAGTTTCCAACTCCCAAAGTTGCTATCATGTTATTATAACCTACACTTGTATTGATTATGTTAATGGCTACTACCTAAACATGAAACAAGGGTCACAAGGTTGTGGGCCAAATTTGCGAAGTTCTATTTAGAAAATCATCAAATTTAAAGACTTTTATAAACGAAGAGTTTGAAAGTAAGACCAAATATTGTTCTTTGTTGAAAAAGTTGTATGTTTTATTGCGATGGCAGCTCCTTTGTGATAGATGCTAGAATAATATTTGAAATGGCCACCCAAATAAACCTTTGTGTGCAATGCTACAACATTCATACCCAACTTGATCAATCCCATAGCTCCAAGTTTGTCCTAAAATAGATCTACATCATGTAAAGATCTAAAGCATTCCGCACCTTTCATCTCATTCATTCTAGTGTAGTCTCACAATCACATGCACTTCAAAAGTTTCATGATGGTGGATAGATCCAAAAAAAATTTCCCATCTTGGCCTACTTGCTAGAAAATATTATGTTATATGTGCCTTGGGGGGGCGACGGTAGGGGTAACAAGATTTCTAGGCATGTTACATCCGAGAAGAAAATACAAGAACAAACACCAAAAGTTGAAGCATTTGTATGTTTTAGAGCTTTAGCGAACAAGTTTATCATGGGTTTTAGCCTCCTTCAATGACAACTTTCCTAAACTCAAATGCACATGACGCTTGCTATCACCAATCATCCATCTCTAGCATCCATCTTGAAACTTGATGTCTTGACCAATGGAAATAAATGCTCCCTACTACACATGTTTATTCTTGTTAGGCCCAAGTTCAATGATGTGCAACAAATGATACGAGGAGAGCTTCAATTCACAGTGCACACTCAGTCACACCTAACAAACATCTCTTTGCAAACACATGTGCCATGATCATCGCGCGAAGGAAACAAACATGTTTTCAAATTGAATAACCTCTTGGACCATCAAATGCCACTTGATAGTGATGATGCCATTTTAAGGTTTAAGATGATGGATGAAGGAAAAACAAGATAGTCCTCATAACAAATTCATCATTTGGAGAATGAAACTATGTTTAATTACTTGTTGGTTGCTCCAAATTGGACCTAGTTGCATTGATTTAGTGGTGCATCAAGAATATATTGAATTTTTGTGTGGGACTTGGTGCAAATTGGTCCAAACTAGCTAGACATTGCCCAAATTACCTAACCAATTTTGCACTAATTGTTTTGGATGAATTTTTAAATTTTTAAATGCACATATTTTTGAGGTGGATCTAATAACATGTCAAATCACATCAAAACACACTAATCCTTTAGTGTGTCAAGGGGACAATCAATTATGGCTTATGTCTCCAAAGGGCAGGAGATTGCACATTCAAAGGCTATGTAGACTTTTGAACTTCAATAGGTTCTAAATTTCCATTTAAAAAAAGCTACACATTTCTTACAATATGACTTTTTTTAGACATGTTTCATATTTCCCCATTACTCCAAAAAAATTGAGTGTAAAAA